>Ga0302190_10000817_pt1 | contig 20562 bp, 15 predicted proteins | sample II_Bog_E2_3_FD_198784 | JGI IMG/M metagenome (GOLD analysis project Ga0302190, IMG submission 198784) | Peat permafrost microbial communities from Stordalen Mire near Abisko, Sweden - II_Bog_E2_3 | ecosystem: Environmental > Terrestrial > Soil > Wetlands > Peat | place: Sweden: Abisko... | reverse complement strand
TTCCCACAAACCTTGGAAATCGATGAAGCCGATTCCCACATTCCCACCGCCACGACGATGACGAGGATGAATTAAATATCCTCAAAACCCGGCCGGTTAAGAGATACGCATTCTGAGGGCAAGGTCAGTCACAGACTTTGGATAAGATCTTTTTAGGGTCGATTCCGGGCAAAAAACCGGCCAAAATCGCCCTACCCCCCACCCCCCCTATCGATTATTATCACTTTTTCAACGAAAAAAATCGCACAAGTACCAAAGAATGAGCGTTATACAAAATATCATAGTTAACTTACTAGTAACAGCAAACCCTCGATTTTGGCCCTTTTTTGGCCGTTTTTGCCCCATTTTTGCCTGATAATGGCCCAAAATCGACACCAAAATAGCCCACTTTTCCGCTTCCTGTACACCGGTTGCAACAATGCGGTAGACTCCTCGCTGTCCAAATATCTGCAGAAATTGAGGCGCCTGTTTCTCGGGGCGCACACGAGTACACGACCATGGCCGTGGAGTTGAGCATTGTGATGCCGTGCCTGAATGAGGCTGAGACTCTGGCTGCCTGCATTCGGAAAGCGCAGAGCTATCTTCGCCGTTCGGGCGTGTGCGGCGAAATCGTGATTGGCGACAACGGCTCGACGGACGGCTCGCAGCAGATTGCGGCTCGCCTCGGAGCGCGCGTGATTCCCATTCCCATTCGCGGCTACGGAGCGGCGCTCTATGGGGCGATTACGGCGGCGCGCGGCCGCTACTGCATCATGGGCGACTCCGACCTGAGCTACGACTTCGAGGAACTAGACGGCTTCCTGGGCAAACTGCGCGAAGGCTTCGACCTGGTCATGGGCAATCGCTTCAAGGGCGGCATCGAGACAGGCGCCATGCCGTGGAAGAATCGTTACATCGGCAACCCGGTTCTCTCCTGCATCGGCAAGATGCTGTTCCATGCGAAGGTGGGAGATTTTCATTGCGGCATCCGCGGATTCTCGAAGGCCGCATTCGAGCAGATGGATTTGCGCACCACCGGAATGGAGTTCGCCTCGGAGATGGTGATCAAGGCCAAGTTGATGGGGCTCACCATGACCGAGGTGCCTGCCACTCTGCACCGCGACGGCCGTTCGCGCCCGCCGCACCTGTTGCCTTATCGCGACGGCTGGCGGCATCTGCGCTTCATGCTGCTGTTCAGCCCGGCGTGGCTCTTTCTCTATCCGGGGCTGGCGATGATGTTGCTCGGCGGGGTGGTGGGCGGCATGATCCTGGCGCGGCCCATCCGCCTGAACGGAATTCAACTGGACCTGGACACGATGATCTATTGCATCACCTTCCTGGTGGCCGGATTCCAGGCGGTTCTTTTCTGGTTCCTGTCGCGAATGTATGCGCTGCAGGAAGGGCTCTACCCGGAGACCGCGGTAGATCGACGCTACGCCGGGCTGGTTACCCTGGAGCGGGGACTGGCGGCCGGCGGCGCGATGACCCTGTCCGGTTTGGCGGCCGCAGTTTATGCGGTCTGGCAATGGAAGCAGCGCGGATTTGGCGACCTGGACACGGAATGGATTGCCAGGATCGTGATTCCCTCCTCGGTGGCGATTTCGCTGGGGATCGAGGTGGTGCTGTTCGCCTTTCTGCTTAGCACCTTTGGGCTGCATGCGCGGCCCTGTCTGCCGTTAGCGGAAGCACTGGAAGAGGAGCAGGAAGAAGTCGCCGTTCTGCGTTAAGACCTGCTGAAAGCATGCGGCACCGGCAGTAGACTGGAAGCCAAAGCCGCCGTTGGCAACCGCAATGGAAGAGCAAGGAACTTCGCTCCCGGCCGTTGCGTAGCTTGATATGGAGAGATTCCCCATGGCCCATCGTCTTGCCGTCCTGTGCCTCCTTGCCGCCGCTTTTGCGGTGTGCGCCACCCCGGCCCGTGCGGACCGGGACGCCGTCCAGTTCGGCTCGAACATCAACGTACCCCACGACGCCACCGTGCATGATGCGGTCTGCTTCTTCTGCAGTGTGAATGTAGAGGGCAGCGTCAACGGCGACATCGTGGTCTTCTTCGGCAACGTCCACCTCTCCGGCGACGCGCATCACGACGTGGTCAACTTTTTCGGCAAGGTGACAGTGGAAGACAACGTCTCGATCAGAAACGACCTGGTGAGCATCTTCGGCGGCATCCGTGTGGGCCAGAACGTTTCCGTCGGCAAGGACATGGTGGCCATCTTCGGGAGCGTGCACGCACCGCAATCGGTCTTCGTGGGCGGCGATCGCGTGGTACAGCCCGGATGGGTCTTCGGATTTCCTTTGCTGCTCACCCTCCTGGTGCTCATCTTGTTGGTGCGGGAATACCGTTCCTATCGCCGGCGGCAACTGTTGCAGAACTACCAAATCCCGCCCCATCCATAAGTCACGCAATCCATTCCAGAAAAAAGCTGTAGGCTGAAGCCATGAGTGCGATTGCTGGTGTAGATCCGCGCGCGTTGCGCATCGTGTTGCCCGGCGGCAGCGGACAGGTGGGCGAGGTGCTGGCGCGCCACTTTCAGGAACTCGGCCATCATGTGACCGTGTTAACCCGCGGCCCCTATGCGGCCCAGTGGCAGACGGTTCACTGGGACGGCGAGACCGCGGGCCCCTGGATCGAGTACCTGGAAGGCGCCGACGTTTGCATCAATCTCTCGGGACGCAGCATCAACTGCCGCTACACGACGGAAAACAGGCAAGCCATCTACAAGTCGCGCATCCAGACCACACGGCTGCTGGGCAAGGTAATCGCTGGACTCGCAGACCCGCCACGGCTGTGGATGAACGCCTCCGCGGCCACAATTTACGATCGCGCACAGGGTGCCGATGGCGTGGATTTGCCCCTCGATGAAGCCACCGGAAAATTGGGTGGTGGAGTAACCGCCATCCGCGTAGCGACTGGCGCACGCGCGTTCAACTTGCGCGTGACCCGGGACTGGGAGGCAGCATTCTACCAAGCCGAGACGCCGCGCACGCGCAAAGTGGCGCTGCGCAGCGGTGTAGTCTTCAGCCCCGTACCCGGCACAGCGTTTGGCGTGCTCTCCAACCTGGTGCGAATGAGCCTGGGCGGCACGCAAGGCAGTGGGCGACAGTTCATTCCGTGGATTCACCAGGCCGACTATGCACGCGCGGTCGAGTTTCTCATCGGTCGCGAGGATCTGGACGGTCCCTTCAACCTCACAGCGCCAAATCCGCAGCCCAATCGCGCCTTCATGGCGGCGCTGCGCGCAGCGTGGGACGTTCCCAACGGTTTTCCTGCTCCCTCGCTCGCCATCCGGGTGGGTGCGATCTTTCTGCGCACTGAGCCGGAGTTGATTCTGGGAAGCTGCCGTGCTGTACCCGGCCGTTTGCTGGATGCCGGCTTCAGGTTCCAGTTTCCCGAGTGGCTGGAGGCGGCAGAGAACCTGGTAAGGCAATGGAAAGACCGGGAGTAGGGAACAGTAAGGGCACGGCCCGGAAAAGGTGCGAGTTTTCGAGGGTCACTTTACGAAAGCTGAATCGGTATCAGACTGCACCGTTTGCTGAAATGCCTTCCAATCGCAGGAGGTGTCGGCCCGGCTGCAGCCCGGAAGGAATACCGGCACGCGCTGCGGAGGATCGGCGAGAGTCAGTGAAGTGGTATTGCGCATCTGTACGAGGGTCTGCGCCGGGTAAAAAGTGCGCACGGAATAGGTTCCTGCGCCAGGTGATTTCCACAGTTCGAAGACCAGCGCGCCACCCGGCGATCACGTATACGCGACCGAGCGCGGGATCATAGAACAGATCGTCGGCCCCGGGGGCCGTGGGCAGGCTGGCAATCTCCTTTCCGGTAGCCGCATCCAGGACAATCACGGTTCCGGGCGTTCGGCAGGCTAGATACAACAACTTGTGTTCTGCATCGAAGGCCAGCGGCACATTGTCGGCGCCCTTCGCCATCTTCCAATGCACTCCGATCTTCCGGGTGGCCGTATCGATCACCGCAACCTCGTTCGATTCGGCGATATTTGCGAAGACGCGTCGGTTCTTCGTGTCGATGTCCAACGCTTCGGGATGAGTCGCTAAGGGAAGATTGGAGACAAGAACGAAGTGGTCAGTATCCACAATGGCGATCTTAGCGGGATTCGCCGCATCACTGCCGCCATGGCCGACAAAGAGCAGGTGCGTGGCATCGTCATAGACCATATCGTCGGCATCGTCGGAGAGTTTCAGGCTGCCCGCCAGCACCAGCGGCGCTCCTTTGTAAACCCGCAGTTCCCCCAGCGCGCCATCGGCGACAAACAGACTGCTGGTAGCCGGAACCCATATGAGTCCGTGCGGCTTGCCCAAACCGCCGATGCTCTGCTGTATCTTGTCTGTCTTCAGGTCGACGACTTCCACGCTATGTTTGCTCGTTGCGGCAATAAACAAGCGGTTGTCCGCCATGTCGACAGCCAGGTGATCGAAGCGGCCAGTAACTCCGCTCAGGACAATAGTCCTTGCTGGTTGAAATGGAGAAAGCGGGGTCTGTGCAGCCGCTGAAAGACAGAAAAGGCCGGCCAAAGCAGCAATCGCGATTCCGTCCATCAAACAGCTGGCCCGACGAGAACACGCTTGTTTTATGGAGTACACATTCATAACGGTAAATGTCAAAGGATTTTCCTCTTTCCAAAGTGCAGGAGCACTTCCGCAGCCGACCCAGCTCCGCAATTGGGAGCGAGGTTGGCTGCGACCATAATCACTTGGGTTGTTATTTCGGCATTACTTATCGTGATGGGAGGTCCAGCGGAGGCCCCCGCCGTAAGTGGGATGATAGTACTCGCGCTGAACGACGTACTGAGGGCTGCCAAAGTAGAAGCCGAAGACTTCATTGGTAAGATTCAGCCCCTGCACATACGCTTCGACTCCCTTCACTAACCGGTAGCTTACCTGAAAATCGACCTACAGGTGAGCATACAGGTAATTATCGCCCGCGGGTCCCTTCACTCCTCCCGCCGGCGAAATGGGCGATGTGGTTCCGTCGGAGTTCTGAGCAATATTCTCGTACTGGTAGGAATAGATACTTGCGCCATTGTATTCAAAGCCCATGTGAACCGAGATCTGGCCTCGATCATAACTTGGATCGATATTCCAGGTATTCGGGGTTTGGCGTAGGAGCGCGGAGCTGTCGGTGCGCAGAGGATCAACGCTCTTGGCCCGTGAATCGCTATAGGTGTAGTTTCCGTTGAGGCCAAGCCCGTCAAGCACTCCTGGCAGGAATGAAAGCCGCTGCTGATAGCCTACCTCGAAGCCGTAAACCCATGCGCTGCCGGCGTTGATCGGCTGCGTAATATTGGTCTGGTTATCTTGGCCCTGATTTAGAATTGTCAGTTTCGAGGCTTGCGGATCAGACAATGACTTATAGAAGAAGCCCGCCTGAAGAAGTCCCAGAGGGTTCAGATAATGCTCATAGAGCAGGTCGTAGTTATAGGCATGCTCGGCAATCAAAGCCGGATTTCCGATAGACTCGGCGATCGGTGTCTGCGAAGTATCGAAAGTAATATAGGGAATCAGGTCTTGTGGATCGGGGCGGGCAATTCCGCGTCCGAAAGAGGCGCGAATATCTGAGTTGTTGTTGACAGCGTACTTAGCCTGCACGCTGGGAAGAACGTCCAGATACGACGTGGTTCCATTCACCGGGGTAGTTCCGCCCCACGTGCCGTCTGGATTGGTGGTTACCTGGTATCCGGTCGTCTTGACGTTGGTTTGCTCGAAGCGCAACCCGGCCTGAAGGTGCAGCTTGTTGAACGCGTTGTGTTCATGATGTAACCGGCAGCGATGCGCTGTTGCAGATTGAAGTTGCTGGCATCGGAGCCGATGTGGGTTGCGTCTTCGTCGATGGGGAACATGGAGGAATTGGCTTTCGCAAAAGCAACGATCAAATCGTATTGACCCGGCCCTGAGGCATTGCTACGCGGCGGCATAGCAGACGTCTTTCTGCCCGAAATATCCTTTGACCCGCTCAGGCTGTTTCTGGATGCTGCGCGCTGTTTCTGGATGCTGCGCATAGAGCCGATGGCGGTGCGGGTCAGAGCCATTTTGTTTCTGGCCGGGGCAGCCTTGGTAATACGCTGTTTCAAGTCGGCGTTGAGCAATTCGTCCGGGTTCAACTCTGGCGAATAACTGGGCAGATAGAAGACCTGGATCTTCTCCTGGTTTTCCGCGAGCCACTTCTTCAGCGCCTTCGAGTGATGCACCCGCAGGTTGTCCAGGATCAGGAACACCCTCTTCTTCCGCCCATGCACGAGCCGCTTCATGAAGCCGATCAAAATCTTGGCATTGAGCGCTCCGGAGAAGACCTTCCAACGCATCTGGCCCTTGTTGGTCACGGTCGAAATCACGCTCAGCTTGGCGCGATTGGCATTGGCCAGCACCACCGGAGTCTTGCCCTTCGGCGCATAGCCACGGCCCCGCACGTCGTCCGAGCGCAAGCCGGTTTCGTCACTCCACAGAATCTCTGCGCCCTCTGTTTTCGCGGCTTTGGCGATCTGCGGATACTCCTCCCCCACCCACTTTGCGACCGCTTCGGGCGATTGCTCATAGGCCTTCTTCAGCGGCCGCTGCGGCGTGAATCCCCAGCGCTTGAGATACTTGCCCATGTTGCGCACCGTGAGCCGAATGCCATAGGTGGCATCGATCAATTCGCTGACCGCCTGGCGCGTCCACAATGCATAGGCAAGCTTCAACTGATCCGGCGTGCGATCCTGAATCAGGCGCTGAATCTTCTTCTCCTGCTCGACCGTCAACATCCTGCCTGATCCGACTGGCCGTCCGTGCCGGTGGATGCTGACGGCCTTCCAACCGCCTATGCGAAATGCCTTGTGGGCTTCGACCACGGTGTGCGTCGACAGTTCGCACTGCCGCGCTACCTCGCGCACCGGAATCCCGGCTCGGCGCATCTTTACCGCACGCCGCCGCCGCTCGTTCAAGGCCGATTCAGGCAGTCGACGGGAATCAATCTTCTCCATACCCGGTTAGACGCTGTTACACATAAAAACGTTGCAGACTTTATGGGCCGAATCAGTAATAGGTGAGCGGCCCCATCTTGTAGCTGCCGTCATAGTAATTGTTATTGTGAATGGGGCCGATGAACTGGCACATCATGATTCCGCCCGGCTCGTTGTCGTAGGTGGGCGAGTAGGCAAATTGCACCTTGTGCTGATTGCGCACCTTGGCGCCAAACTCAAGAGTTGAATAGTGACCGCGCAAGTGGTAGTTCAATCCATAAGACGCGGAGCCTTGCAGGTTGATCTGCGTGGTCTGGCCGCTGGTCAGGTCAAGCTCGGTCAGTTGATACTGGGTAGGATTAAAGACAGGCGATCCTGCCGCTGTGCAGGCGGGGTTCCACTCGGGACGGTATTGGCTGGGATTCGCGGCTGCGTCATAGTAGCAGTTTGCATACGCAAAGTTCTTGAGAGCCGACGTTGCAGGCTTGAAGGTCGCTTCGGGGTTTCCGGCGGCGGCAAGCTGCCGAGCCCTCGAAACAGCCGTTTCCCACTTGAACCAGGATTTGGTGAACAGGTGATTTCCACCGATCGTGAGCAAGCCGATGCCGAAATCGGGAGAGGGCTTTGAAGTGGAAAATTTTGGTTTGTCACCGCACGGGTTGGAAGGGTCTCCGGGAGTGCAGTCTGGCGAGAAGGCCTGATCGTTCAGTGTATAAACCCACTTGTCGCCGTAATCCTTGAAGTCGGAGTAGAAGATCTTGGCGAACACAAGCGAGCCTTCTGACAACTTGTAGTCGAAGCTGCCCGCCGCCCCCCATCGGGTGCGATCATAGCGATGTTCGCGCAGATCGATGCTGTCATACATCGGAGTGAGATAGCCTGGATCGGGCGAAGGCTCAATGTCGTCAATACCGCGGCCGTTATAGTCGTAAGTGAAATTCCCGAGGATGCCGAGTTTCTTGTCGGCCAAATAACGCTTCCCTGCGGTGATACCGTACTGGCTGGCGTGGCGGCCGTCGATGATGTGCGTGTGTCCGCCATTGCCAAAGGCCGTAATGGTGGGCCGATCGCCGGCGGTCTTGGTGACCAGATTGACCGACCCGCCGATAGCATCGCCGTCCTGATTGGCGGACAGGGTTTTGTTGATTTCGACCGACTCGACCAGATCCGCGGGAATGGTATCGAGCTTGATCTGATTCACAGTAGACTCGGGCGACGGCGCAATGACGCCGTCAATTGTCGTATTGCTCAAGCGCGGCTCGGTGCCGCGAATCTGCACATACTTTCCCTCGCCCTCGTCGCGTTCCAGTGTCACGCCGAGCATGTGGCCTAGCGCATCTGCCACGTCCGCATTGGGCAAACTCATGATCTGGTCGTTCGTGATCATGTTGAGAATATTTCCTGAGGTGTCGATTCGATTGATCGCTTCTGCATCTCCGTGTACGGCGGATGCGGTCACCTCAATCTCTTGCGCCGTTGAAGCTACCTGCAGGACGGGATCCAGACGAGTCGTTTGCCCGCTGTTGATGGTCACCGTATTGGTAAAGAGAGCGAAACCCACGAATGAAACCTTCACCTCATGGGCGCTTGGCGCAAGATTGGTGATAATAAACTCGCCCTGCTTGCCGGATACATATATACCCGCGTTTAAGGTTAGTTGAATCTGCGCACCCTGAAGCACGGCGCCCGCAGCGTCGGTGGCGCGTCCAATTAAAGTTCCCTTGTTCGTCTGACTCAAGCCAACGATGGGAATCAGCATTAGCAAGAATGAAAAGAACCGAAAGTGTCTTATATGGTCTCCTTAAGCAATTTGGAACTTATCGGATTCGCATCAATCGTCTCCAATTGGCTATGCCTGGACCATACGGTCTCTCGTTAACAGAGTGCTAACAATGCAATGAATTTGTCCTAAGGTTGGGAGAGCGTCCCGTTTGTGAATGTGCGATGAATTCAGCGCAGTAATCGTGCCCGCCACGCAGGATTGAGCTTACGCTGAAGGATACGGGTCTTATGCGGCTATTGATCATCGAAGACGAGCCGCGCATGTTGGATCTGCTGCGCATGGGCTCTACGAGCGCGGTTATACGGTCATGACGGCCGCCGACGGAGAGACCGGATTGGCGATCGCCACAACCTACGAATTCGAAGCAATCGTGTTGGATATTGGGTTGCCGCAGCTGAACGGATATGAGTTGATGAAGGCGCTGCGCGCATGCGACTGCCATACGCCGGTCCTAATGCTGACCGCTCGCGACGGGGAAGACGACGTTATCCACGGCCTAGATCAGGGTGCGGACGATTATCTGACGAAGCCCTTTTCCTTTCCAGAACTGGTGGCGCGGGTGCAATCCATCACCCCGTCCCATCGTGAAAAAGCCGGTGGAACGATGCAAGCCGCCGGCGTGGTTCTCGATTCTGAACGTCATTCGGTGACGCGCAACAGCAAGAGCATGGACCTCACACGGCAAGAGTTTCTGCTGCTAACCTGCCTGATGCGTCAGTCCGGTCAGTGTGTACCGCGGCCGACGTTGATGAAGTTCGTCTGGAGCGAGAACTATGCAGTCGGTACAAGCGCTTTGGATGTTCTGGTGAATTCGCTGCGCGCCAAGATCGACGCGCCATTTGGCGATAAATTGATCGGAACAGTGCGTGGCTCGGGATATATCTTCAAGCGCACCGCTACCCCTGCTGTGAGGAGCGCTTGATGATTTCGCTGCCTATTCGAGTTCGACTCACGCTCTGGTATTTTGCCACCTTTGCTTCGGCCGCGGCGCTGCTTTGCATATCCAGCTTATGGATGCTGCAGCGCAGCTTCGAGGAGACGGAATACCACGAACTGCAGGAACGGGCCGACGACGTGCGCGATATCCTAGTTCACGAAGATCCGGCGCAAAGCCTGGATCAATTGCGCAGCGACTTTGCGTCCATTTATGACTTCAAGGATGACGGAAAATATCTGCAGGTGCGAGACGAGCAAGGCAATTGGATATTTCGTTCCAAGCGCATGGTTGCGCAGCATCCCGACTTACCTGCTCCAGGCCAACTGCCCAATGCAGGACAAATGTTGGAGTTTCGGCTGGGAATTCACCAGGTGCGGACGCTTGCGTATCCGATCGTTGTGCGAGGCAGGCGTTACTCAGTGCAGGCGGGCATTTCATTGAACAAATCCATGGTGCTGCTGGCAAACTTTCGCACCAAACTACTCCTGTTGACGCCGATCGTCATTGTGCTGGGCGCTATGGGCGGCCACCTTATGAGCCGCAAAGCTCTCAGGCCAATGGCGGCGCTGGCAGCGGAGGCGCGCCGCATCAACGATCGCAATTTGAATCTTCGTCTGCCCGAGCCGACCGCCAAGGACGAGATCTCCGATCTTTCACGGACATTGAACCAGATGCTGGAACGAATTGACAAAGCCTTCGCCAGCGTGCGTACATTCACCGGCAATGCCTCGCATGAATTGCGCACGCCTATCTCGCTGCTGCGTACCGAGATCGAGGTTGCGCTCTTTCGTCCTCGCGAGAGTGAGGAGTATCGTGCCATCCTCGGACGCCTGCATGAAGAGACCGTGCGCATGACCAGCCTGGTGGAAAATCTTCTTTCCCTGGCGCGAGCCGATGGCGGCGCGGAGACCATGATTATTGCTCCCTTGCGGGTCAATCTTCTCGTCAGTCAGATTGCCGGGACATGGAAGAGTGCCATGGATCAGGCGCTACTTGACTTTTGCGTAGAGATGCCTGGGGACGATCAAATGGTATGGGGAGAAGCGCAAGGCATTCCACGTTTGCTTTCGATCTTGCTTGAGAATGCGAGCAAATACACGCCTCCTGGAGGAGCGGTAAAGTTGAGCGCCACGAGCGATGGGGAGCGCATCGTTTTCTCCGTGCAAGACACCGGCATTGGCATTGCCCCTGAGCACCGGCTGCGGATTTTCGATCGATTCTTCCGCGCAGCGCAACCGCGCAAAACTCTTGCGACAGGATCCGGCCTGGGGCTTGCCTTGGGGAAGTGGATTGCGGAACGCCACGGTGCAGAGCTGCGTGTAGTGAGCGAGCTTGGTCACGGCAGCATCTTTTCGTTTTCGCTGAAGAGAACAAATGCGATTGTCGAAGCCGTCAATGCAGGTGGCAACTTAAGCGCGAAATCAGAAGCGGGGTTAATGCTGTCATCTTCCTGCACGCTTTGATTCGTGCCTATGGCTGGTTCCCGCGGCCGCGTCTCTTCTGGTTGCATGTGCAGAGAAACTGATCGCCTTGTGTTTGATAGCGTTGGAGGTGATCTGGCTCCCGACAATCGCCATCCGTCTTAGCATCCGGGCCGCTTTTCAAGCAGCCCAAACCGAAAAGAAGCCTTAACTTGGAAGTGACAATTGTCGGTGTCTTCGAATGTCCATCCGGTGCTCTGGGAAAGCAGCTTGCCGATGGTGGTTTTGCCGATGCCGCTGATACCTATCCAGATCAGAATCGTGCATTCAACTCTTGCAAACTTGTTCGCGAACTTCTCTTCGCACCGCGTGTCAGGGTTAACGCCCCTTCGCGTGAGCCCTTCGGAGTGGCCTTTCCTCGAAGGAAAGGCCATTTCCTCTTATCGACCCACATGACAGCAACCCTGCGGGTGCAGCAGTGGGAGTGAGATCGTATCCTGGCACAAGATATCTGTTACGCGTTATAGGTTGTGGAAGAAACGCTGCCTCCATGGCCAGTCCAATTGGTGTGGAAGAACTGACCGCGCGGCCGGTCAATGCGCTCGTAAGTGTGTGCGCCGAAATAGTCGCGTTGCGCCTGCAATAGATTTGCCGGCAGCCTCCCGGTTCTGAAACCGTCGAAAAAGGCCAGGGCGGTGGAGAACGCCGGAGTGGGCACGCCCAGTTCGATGGCATGAACCAGCGCCTTGCGCCACGACGTCTGGTACTGGTTGATCGCCCCAGAAAAGAAGCTGTCCAGCAACAGATTTTCGAGCGCTGGGTTCTTGTCGTAGGCCTCTTTGATCTTGCCCAGGAATTGGCTGCGGATGATGCATCCGCCGCGCCACATCAGCGCGATGCCGCCAAAGTTAAGATTCCAGCCATTTTCTTTGGCCGCGGCCCTCAGCAGCATGTAGCCCTGCGCGTAGGAAATCATCTTGGAACAGTAGAGGGCGCAGCGCACGGCCTCAATGAATGCGGTGCGGTTGCCAACTGCGGGCTTCGTGGCTGGCCCTTGGAGAATCTTGGAAGCGGCAACGCGCTTCTCTTTCAGCGCCGACAAGCAGCGTGCGAAGACCGACTCGCCGATCAGAGTCACCGGCTGACCCAGATCAAGCGCGCTGATGGCTGTCCACTTGCCCGTGCCCTTCTGGCCTGCCGCGTCGAGAATCTTGTCGACAAGGGGCTTCCCGTCATCGTCCTTGTGGGCAAAGATGTGGCTGGAGATCTCGATCAGATAGCTGTCGAGTTCGCCCTTGTTCCACTCGGCAAAGACGGTGTGCAGTTGATAGGCGGTCAAGCCGAGTCCGCGCTGCAGCAGGTCATAGGCTTCGCAGATCAACTGCATATCGCCGTATTCGATGCCATTGTGCACCATCTTTACGTAGTGGCCCGCGCCGTTTTCTCCCACCCAGTCGCAGCAGGGGGTTCCATCCTCCACCTTGGCGGCAATGCTCTGGAATATGTGCTTCACGTACGGCCAGGCAGCTGGATTGCCTCCGGGCATGATGGAGGGTCCGCGATGCGCGCCCTCTTCTCCGCCTGAAACGCCGGTGCCGATGAACAGGATGCCTTTGGCAGACAGATCCAGGGTGCGGCGGTTGGAGTCGGTAAAAAGCGAATTGCCGCCGTCAATGACGATGTCGCCCGCTTCAAGATGCGGCAGCAACAGGTCAATCATCTTGTCAACGGTATCGCCCGCCTTGACCATCAGCATGACGCGGCGCGGCCTCTTCAGGAGGCTTGTCAGCTCCTCGATGGAGTGCGTGCCGACAACCTCTGTTCCCTTCGCTTCATTGGCCAGAAAGGCGTCTACCTTGGAAACGGTGCGGTTGAAGACAGCAACCTTGAAGCCATGGTCGTTCATGTTGAGAACCAGATTCTGTCCCATGACGGCGAGGCCGATCAGGCCAATATCGCACGATGAATTTGACATAGGGCCTTCTGCATCTCCTTGGATGATTTCTGTGGAAACTGTGGCGCCCGTGTGTGTTTGCGCTTCAACATCTATCGCGATTTTCCAATGACTGCCAGTCCGTCCGGCTGCTCGCGGCGGATTCGGCCACGGGGAGTTTACTGGTTGACGCCGCTGGCCAGGAATCCACCGTCGACAACCAGCGACTGACCGGTGACGAAAGAGGAGGCATCGGACGCGAGAAAGATGGCGGCGCCGACCAGTTCCTGGGTGTTGCCGAAGCGGCCCATGGGCGTGCGTAGGAGCAATTCCTTGCCGCGCGGCGAGTTATCGAGCAGTTCCGCATTGAGGGCGGTGCGGAAGACGCCTGGAGCAATGGCGTTGACCGTAACGCCTTTCTTCGACCATTCCACAGCGAGCGATCGGGTCAGCGAGGCAACCGCGGCCTTGCTGGCGGCGTAGGCGGCCACTTCGGTGAGGGCAACAAAGGCGTTGAGTGAGGAGATATTGACGATGCGGCCGTAGCCCCGGTCGAGCATGGCCTTGCCGAAAACCTGGCAGGCGCGCAGAGTTCCAGTCAGGTTGGTATTGAGAATATCGTCCCACTCTTCTTCAGAAACAGAGAGCGTAGGGGTGCGCTTGATTTTGCCGGCGCAGTTGATGAGGATGTCGACTTTGCCGAATTTTTCGAGGGTGGCGGCGAGCAGCTTGTCGAGCGAGGCGCGGTCGCAGACGTCCGAGGACAGGCGCAAGGTTTCGCGTCCCCGCGCCTCGATTTCATGAGCGGTTTCATCCACCTGCTGTTGGCGACGCGCGGTGGCGATGACATCGGCGCCGGCCTCGGCCAACCCCAGGCTCAGTGCGCGACCGATTCCCGAGGTTCCGCCGGTTACAACTGCCACTTTTCCTTCAAGACTCAAGATTTGCAGGTTCAAGTGATTCTCCCTTGCTATTGCGCGTGAAGCCGCTTTTCATAACCGCGCGTGAAACCGGAATTATTCGTTGCGTCCTAAAAAGACAGGCTCGATGTGCCGGACGTATAGGTTCTCCGTCACGTTCTTCGCGATCACGTCTTGATTGGATTCGAGCAGACCGAGATAGCGACTTCCCATGCTGGCCGCGACCTTGAATCCGACATGCAGCAATTGGCGCAGGCTGCTGTTGTAGGCATCCGCTCCCTCGACATGGCGCAAGGCAGAAGTGAACTGCTCAGAAGGCCATGTGCTCACTTCGCTGGGGGAGGGCAACCTGGCCGGATCAATATCGATGACCGTGGCGTAGGGCACGCAGAGCTCTTCGCGGTGCAGAAAAGCCTCGGCGTAGATATCTTGGGCGAGCGCCAACCCATCGCCGCCGGCTTCGGCCAGGCCGATCAATTCTTCGAGCCAACTGGTTCCGGCGGTCTTCAAATGAACGCCGGCGTTGAACCGAGTAATCGTCGAGTGAATCACGGGATATATGGAAAATTTGTCGCTGCCGGAGTGGATGCTCAGCTTGAGGTTCTCAGGCAGGCCGAAGTGCTGGACGGCGTAGGCGATGGCGGCAATATCCAGCGCAAACTCACGTTCGAATTGCTCGAGGTCGCCCACATAGTCCACTCCCTTGTTGAAGCGGCCGCTGAACTTGGGAGCGATGGTTTGGACGGGAATGCCTTCGTCGGCAATCGCGGCGAGGATAATGAGCAGTTCCGCGGGACTTTGCGCGGTTTCGGTTTCATCCATCGAGATCTCAGAGATGAAGTTGCCTTTGCCCTTGACGCTTTCGACTTTGCGATAGACTTCGCCGGCTTTCTTCACCGCGGCCAAGTACTTGTGGGCAGCCTTCCGCAGGTTCTTCCGCGAAATCTTGAGGGGCGCTCCGGCCCCGGCGAGATGGATTGGCTCCAGCAACTCCGGGTGCTGCATCACAAAGCCATCGATGGCGGCTGCCTCGGAGTCCAGCCCGATGAAGTCGGCAACATCGATGGTGTAGAAGTCGCACGAGTCGAGGAATCGGTCAACGGTCTTCAATGTGATGTGATCGGCGTCGCAGAAATACGGCAGCTTCCAACCAAGCGCCTGGACGGCGGCGTCGGCAGCTTGCCGTGTCGAGGAAGGTTCGGAACCGATGATCGTGTGTTCGCGGTTCGACTTGTTCCACACGGGAACGATCTCAATGCCGTTGGCGAGAGCCTGGGCGCAGGCCTGTAACTGCGCTTTGGCCTGGTGCGCAAACCGGTCTCCAGTTCCAATGGAATACTTCGCGAGCTTCAAGCTCTGCTTTTGCAAATTCTCTCCTGTTTAGAAACGGCTGCGGTGGGCCCACAGTCCCAATCCTGGATTGGAGATGAAGAAGATTTCTTCTCCATCGACATGGTTGACGCCGGGAGTGAGCTTGGGCGGGTCGTAGCGTGCAAGCATTGCCTGCAGGTCGCCATAGTTGAAGCCGACGCCTTCCACTTCTTGCTTGCGGAGTTGGCCGGGGCACCAGGTAATCCTGAAGCGCCCCTCGGAAGAGCCATGGATAAGATGCGCCGCGGCGCTCAGATCGTGGGCCAAATCCGCATGGTCTTCGACAGCTTTTAGCGTGGCCGGGGTCCCGTGGTAACCGTACTTGCGAATCAGCCCGTCGATGGTCTTGTCTTCGCCGAATTCCTTTACGCCGGGGGCGAGGATGATCAGCTCGGCGTTGTCGGCCAATGCCATGCGGGTGCGATAGATGGCCTTGTTGCCGATCCACGTGCTGTGGAACTCTTCTGGGTCGAGATAGACGACGGCCTTGCGAATCGGCTGGTCGAGCATCTGGAAGTTCACCTTCAGGGAAAGCTCGGAGGCGCGAAGGAAGCACTCGACATCGTCGCCGATAAACAGGCCGCGCACGGCCAGCTCGCCGTCTGCCTTGCTGCCCACTACGGTGAGCACGTAGACAATCGGCAAGTGATTGAGGAAATGATCCGAGGCGTAATTGAGGACATTGCGGACGGGATTGATGGCGCGCCCCATGATCCGCTCCATGCCGTAAACCGCGCCCAGGTAGTGGCTGCGGCTGATTCCCTCGTGACCTCCCGTGCCCACCAGGATGTTCTTGTTGTAGTTGGCCATGCCGATGACTTCATGGGGCACGACCTGGCCGATGGAAAGGATCAGGTCGAAGCCGCCCTGGGTGAGCAGCCGGTTGACCTGCGCCGGCCAGGCATAGTTGAGCTTGCCTTCGGATTGCTCGTGAATGAACTCCGAAGGAACCTCGCCAACCGTCTCTACATCGGTTCGCCAGTTGTGAACGCGGAAGAGACTCTGCGGCACATCGCCGAACATGTGGGAGATCTGGTCTGGCCGCATGGCCGTGTGCGTGCCCAGAGCGGGAAGAACCGCTTTGAGCCGGTCGCCATAATACTTCCAGGCATAGCCAGTAAGGGCGCCGGCGCGGGAGTGCTCGCGGCTCTGATCAGGGGGTATGGCCAGCACGTTGTTGCGCATGCCGAGTTTGGACAGACTCTGTGCAAGCAGCTCTTCCAATTGCTGCGGCGATAGATCGGTTTCGGTGCTTCCAGTGGCGCAGTAGAGACTCATGCAGCTAACTCCATATTCTTCATTCCAGGGGCGATGTGGGACACAAAGAAAAGAGGCAGCGGAGAACCTCTGACGGCGATGGATTCCAGCATCTCCGCCATTGTTAGCCACTTACAGCCGGTAGGCCTTTTTCACCAACCCGTAGGCCAGATCATGCGCCACTTCAAATGCTTCATCTTCTTCAAGACGGTGTTCGGCGACAAGCCGGGCCAGGAAGCCGCAATCCACGCGACGTGCCACATCGTGCCGTGCCGGAATGGAAAGGAAGGCGCGCGTGTCGTCGTTGAAGCCAACGGTATTGTAGAAGCCCGTTGTCTCTGTTGTCTGCTCGCGGAAGCGCCGCATTCCCTCGGGACTGTCATGGAACCACCAGGACGGCCCCAGTCGCAAGCACGGGTAGTGCCCGGCGAGCGGCGCCAGTTCCCGGCTGTAAGTGGACTCGTCCAGGGTGAATAGAATGATCGTCAAGTCACACTCATTGCCGAATCGGTCAAGCAAGGGCCGCAGCGCGTCCACGTAATTTGTCGGTCGGGGAATATCGGCGCCCACGTCGCGGCCATAACGCTCATGAACCTTGCGGTTGTGGTTTCGCACGCTGCCTGGGTGAATCTGCATGACAAGGCCGTCCTCCAGGCTCATCCGCGCCATTTCAGTCAGCATCTGGGCCCGGAACAGTTCCTGTTGCGAGGCATCGGCAGAGCCAGCCAGTACCCAGCGGAACAGTTCCGCCGCCTCGGCGGTGGGCAGGTCGGCGGTTTGTGCGGTGGGATGTCCGTGGTCGGTTGCCGTGCAGCCGAGGGTGCGGAAGCGTGCTCGCGCGATGCGCAGCGCGTTCAGATAGCCGGGCCACACCGCAGTGTCTTCGCCGGTCTGTTCGCCCAGGCTCACGATGTTTGCGGCAAATCCATGAAACTCCGGATCGACCACCGCGTCCGGCCTGAATGTAGGCAAAATCCGGGCCTTCCAGCCAGAGTTGCGGATGGCCTTGATATCGTCCAGGGAATCGAGCGGAGAATCGGTGGTTGCCAACACTTCCAGATTGAATCGCTCGTAGAGGGCTCGGGGCAGAAACTCCGGCGTTCGCAGCTTTTCAGAGATGATGTCGAAATAGAGGTCTGCCGTCTTTTCCGATAGCCGCTCCTCCATTCCAAACAGGTCCTGAAAGGCGAAGTCCAGCCATATGCGGGTCGGTGTTCCGCGGAACAGATAGTAATGGCTTGCGAAGATGCGCCAGACCTTGCGGGCATCTTTCAGCTCTTCCTGCCCGATCTCCAGATCTTCAAGCGAGATTCCCTGGCTGTAGAGCATCCGGAAGACGTAGTGATCGGGTTGCACAAAGAGTTTTGCGGGGTCTGGAAAAGGTTCGTTTTTCGCAAACCAGGCAGCTTGCGTGTGCCCGTGCGGGCTGACGATGGGCAACGACTTTACGTGCGCGTAAAGTGCTTTGGCGATCTTCCGTGTACTCGGCTCGGCGGGGAATAATCGATCTTCATGGATCAGCATGACACCACCCTGACTCCTCTTCCTTGACCTCGTTGGGGCATGAGGTCTGACCTCGATACGAAGCGGCTGCGCCAGTGGCCAACTTACCGCTGTGTCTGAATTCGAATTACCGGCCCCGCTGGTTTGACCGGTTGCAGATTCCACGTGCCCGCGCCAGAGGCTGCCAGGCGAAACTCGCGGTTCACATCCTGCAATTCCGGTTTTACGCTTTCCGGGAAGGCTCCGCTTTGCCGGGCCGTCTCCCATTGATGGATCGTTTCGAGAATTTCCGCGGTCTTCTGGTCCAAGCCGGCCATGGCGCTGCTGTTCTGAGTGGCTTTGCTGTCGAAGCTGGTTGCCAGCGCAAACCCGGCATCGAATCCCGCCGCCCGCGCGCATAACCACTCGACATCCGCTACAGTCGTTTCCGGGCGCAAGGAGAACCAGCCGAGCATGCGGGGAATCAGATTGCGGGTGAAGAAAAGCTGGTACTTCAACCGCAGGAGCGTCTGACTCTGGCGGAAGCCGGCGTACCACGGTTCGCCCCAATTGTAGCGGGTGGCGATGTGCCAGGTGAAATGCTTGGGCATGCTGGCGTCGTTGATCACGTGTCCGCGCAACTCCGGCGCGAGTGCGTCGTACCATGTTTTGGTAAACAGCGAGCAGCCGTATTGCCCCATGCCGGTGGACCAGTTGCCCTCCAGGCCGTCGAGCGAGAGCTGGATGGCGCCGGTGTAATTGCAGAACTCGGCGATCTTGCGCGCGACTTGCTGGGAGAGCGCGGCGTCAGTCAGAAAAACCTTGTAGTCGTGATCGAGCAATTTGCCCGCGGCATCGCCTTTGCGATGAGCAGCGGCCTTGGTATTCCATGCGCCACGCTCACAAAGGAGCAGCCGCCACGGCGCTTCGGCGGAGACCCCGTCGTACTTGACCAGTTCCTCTCCGACCATTGCGGTACTCATCGCGGTTTTCTTCTGAAAGAACGTAGGGTCGTCGACAGGAAGTTCCGTTTGCGCCGCATCGATATCGGCGGTGAGTTCGCTGGCGCCGATCCGCGCCAAGCGAGGGTCTGGGTTGGGGGTAACCAGGGGATCGTTGGGGGTGATGAAGTTGGAGAGGGTGTGGAATCCGATGCCGATGCCGGCCTTGCGGGCCTTGACCACGCACGCGCGGAAGCCATCCCAGCCGTTCGGAAAGGCGTCGGGCTTGAGCTGGAGATGCCCCCAGGTCTCGAAGGGCGAGCTGTGATAGAGAACCTTCAACCCGGAGAGCTGGGTCATGGCGATGGCCCGGTCGATGGTGCTCTCAGCGAAATCCGCAATGAGGTACGAAGCGGTCGCATGCGGCGACATCTTTGCCCACACTCCGTCCATCATCGGATGCGGCAAGCCTTCCGCGACTTCGATCTCGCCCAGTACGGATAGTGCCTCACTGGCTGGACAGGCGAACAAGGCGATCTTGCTGCCAACCACACCTCCATCGTCGAACGGGAGGGCGACGAACCTTGGATTGCCCCAATTTTCAATAATGCGCACACGGTCGCGGTTGCGGCAGTAGGCTTGCAGGCTGCTGCCAAACGGCATATGGCGCGCAGTATCGCCGCGCCAGCTCTGCTGTTTCCTCAGTTCGTCAGGAAAGCCTGGATAGTGGCCGGGATCGTCGGCAGCCGTGCCATCCGGCTCGATGTCGCTCTCGTGGGAGGGATAGCCGCCCAGCGTTTTGACGTTGAGCGCCTGAATGCCTACGGCAACCTCGGAGTCGCGCACCACGCCGACCACTTCGCCCACCAGGTCGCCGATGGTGAGCGGGAAAGGACCCCACAGCGCCAGTTCGACGTGTTGTGCTGCGCGCAACTCTGTCAACTCAAAGGTCACGTGGGTTGGTTTCTCGCGCACCGCTACGACCGCCCTTGCGCCGATCGCGTCGTAGTCGAGCGTCAAGGCGCTCCGCGCCGCGTTCCAGGTGGCGTGATTCGCCGCGTGGAACTCGCCGTTCACGCGCAGGCTCAGGAGCGGCGACGGCTGTCTGGAGGCGAGAACATTGCGGCCGCTGATTGTGAGGTCGCTGATCGCTCCTGTGGAATCAATGCACAACGTGGCGGTTCGGGTTTTTAGAGTCATCGCCGCGCCTGGCGAGGCGGCTTCGGACAGCGAACCGTTGGTCGTGGTTCCGTTTTCGGGTTCCGCTGCATCCGCCCGCGGATGGCCCAAAATTGACAGCGAGGCTACCGAGGCGCCCAGAGCTTGAATGAATTTCCTCCGTCGAATTTTCACATTTCCCCTTGCGCAAGCGGCGGACCAGCCTATGAGGCGCTTCGAGCAGGATACAACGCTCAGCGGAGGCTTCTCAGGGCGCTTCCAGGACGGCTCGACCATGAAGGGAAGATGAATATCACGCTAGCTCCGGCGTGGCGACAAGCTGTTTGTAAGTGATGGTTTGTGTGCAGATGCAAGCGCGCAGTAGGCGCACCATCAAGTCCGGCTCCATGGTGCGGCGGTTTAGCCT
>Ga0302190_10000806_pt1 | contig 20649 bp, 17 predicted proteins | sample II_Bog_E2_3_FD_198784 | JGI IMG/M metagenome (GOLD analysis project Ga0302190, IMG submission 198784) | Peat permafrost microbial communities from Stordalen Mire near Abisko, Sweden - II_Bog_E2_3 | ecosystem: Environmental > Terrestrial > Soil > Wetlands > Peat | place: Sweden: Abisko... | reverse complement strand
ATCGCACAGCCACAATGAACCGCTCCATCTCAGCACTCATCTCTGTGGGTTGGAGCCCCGCTCGGGCCTAACAAGAAATGGCCCAACCCAGGAAAGTTCACATTGGTTGGTCCCAATCAGGATGCCCTGACCGTAATGATTGGAATGTCATGGATTCTATCGTAGGGAGCAGGCTTCGGGGTACCAATTAAGGGGAGACGGAGATTATCATCGCTCTGCGCAACAGTTGGTCGAGGTAGGCAGGGGGAGGCGCTAACAGGCAGAGGAGCCTGTCTGTAATTGATTATGGTTCTTTGCTCCGCCCCGAGTGGGTCGCCGCCGTTTGAAACCAAGCCATTCCCGGGTTCAGACATCCGCGACGACACCTCCTCCGAGGTTCAGATCTGGGCATTGGATCCGCAGCGAACGGACGCGCTATCGCCTACAGGCCCCGCATCCAGTCCGGCCGCAGCGGTGTGCGCCCCTCCATCGCCGCGCGGATGGCCCCCAGGATCGCTTCCCGTTCGCCAGGCAACCGACCGCCGATGGGCAGGTAGTTAGAGGCGTGGTTGGAGCGGAAGATGCCGTTGCTGAGGTGGGTCTCCTCCACGAACCAGGCCAGTTCCTGGAGCAGTCCGGGCACGTCGGGCAGCACGAAGCGCCCCTGGTCCTCCAGCTGGGCCAAGGGGGTGCCGGGGACGACAGTGAGGGTCAGGGTGGAGAGGAAGCGGGGATCCATGGCGGTGGCGAGTCGCCCGGAGGCGCGGGCGTGCGCTTCGCTGCGGGCCGTGCCGCCGGCGCCCAGCAGGAAGATGACCGACTGCGCCATGCCTGCCGCCCGGGCACGGCGGGCGGCTTCCTGATGGTCGGCCGCGTCGCTGCCCTTGGCGAGGCTCTTGAGGGTGAGGTCGTCTCCGGATTCCGGGCCGATGTAGAGCAGGGAAAGGCCCCGTTCCCGCAGGGCCTGGAGCTGCTCAGGGGTCTTCTCCAGGATGTTGCGGGCCGTGGCGTAGGTACTCACCCGGCGCAGCCTGGGGAAGGCGGCCTTGAGTGCCAGGAGGATGGGCTCCCAGTGCCCGAGGTCCATGCCCAGCGGATCGCCGTCCGCCACGAAGACGTGCCGCACCTCCTCCGTGCCGCGGGTGCCGGGTCCGGGAATGTCGGCCAGCACCGCCTCCAGCCTGCGCACCTGATAGGGCTTGTCCTGGTACATCGCGCAGTAGGTGCAGTGGTTCCACGAGCAGCCGAGGGTGGCCTGGAGGATGAAGGAATGGGCCTCGCTGGGCGGACGGAAGAGGGGTTCCACATAGCGCATCCCTTGATTGTGGTGGCATTTTGTCGGGATGCGAAACGGCTGGATTCCGCCCTTCCGCCGAAGGCGCCCCGGACGGGACTGCGCCCTCCCCATGCGGGCTTCAGATCCCCGATGACGGCAGGCGGCCGAACCGTCTGTAGGTGGTTGGATCCTTCCGCGCGGCCCTGGCCCTGGGCTCCGCCATCTGCCGCCGGAAGACCTCCAGCGCGGTCGGGGTGGCCGGGTCCAGGGGCGATACCGGCTGCGGTCCCACGCCCCCCTGCGCCAGCCATCGGGACCAGGCGCACTCGGCCTCGTTCTGGACGGCCGGCTGGGGCGGGACCAGACGCTCTCCCAGCCACCGGAAGGCGGCCTTCAGGCGCGGCAGCAGGCTGGGCCCCACGTGGTCGGCCTCGGCGGTCAGGCGGTACTCGTGGGTCAGGTCCAGGCCCCATAGCACCCGGTGCAGGAATTCGGCGCCATCCTGGAACAGCAGGGTGTCGTCGGCGCCGCATTCCAGATAGATGGCCAGGCCGGCCGCGCGGATCCGTTCGGCGTTCCGGACAGCCCGGTTGGCCGGGTTGTCCCGTTCGAACAGCGCAGGATCGCGATCCGGGCCCAGCAGGGCCGCGGGGAGGTCATCGCCCAGGACGTAGAACCGGTTCCTCGGCCGGACCTCCGCGGCCCGCAGCGCCGGTTCCAGCATGGGCTCCACCGCGGCCACGCCCTTGAAGGCCTCGGGCCGGGCGAAGGCGATCTTGAGGGCGCCATAGCCGCCCATGGAGACGCCCAGGAGTACCACCTCGCCGCTCAGGTGGTAGCGCTTCCCCAGTTCCTCCTTCAGCCGGGTGCCGACGAAGGTCTCCCAGGCGGTGCTGCCGTCGGGGTGGTCCAGGTAGCAGCTGGAACGGCCGGTGCTGGCGGTGGCAACGACCATGGGCGGGAGGATTCCCTCGCTCCACCAGGTGGTGATGGGCTCACGCATCCGCACCAGCATGTCCCGGCTGGACATGCCGCCGTGGAGCAGGAGACACAGGGGCAGGGCCGCTCTGGGCTGGGTGTCCGGAAGCAGGACCGCGCACGGGACATCGGCCCGGCCAGCGCCGGCCGGGAGATCGATCAAATCCAGTCGTGAAGCCATCACCATCCCCCTTCGGTCTTCCGGCGCGGCCATCGATCCCGCGGCTGGCCGAGGACGTGCATGCTCAAGTTGCGCCTCCACCGAACCAGGTTCCCCGTACTCGAACTGGATTCCCCTCCGGGGCCCGTTTGCGGGGTGGATGTTCACCTCATGGCCACCTGAGCTTGCGTGGTCGCTCCCGGTGGCCTAAGTGGTCCACTTGCGACATATTGGACGGAATACCCTTGGACAACTAAATGAGTAAATTACACCAAACAACCTACACTTGACAGACTAACCGTCAGTGCGAAATATGGCTGCACCCCTGGGGCGGCTGGGCCAGGGCGTGAAGATGGAGGACAGCCGTTTTCTGAATCCAGATTTTGCAGACGAGGATGAAATGGCTTCCCATGATTCACCGGGATATCCCCAGTCCCAACCGCCGGAAGACCGGTCAATCCGGCCTCTTCCTGGCTTGGACTTCCGGGCGCTCAATGCACGGACCGCCGATCCGAACCAGGCAGATGCTGACACCTGGGATCTGCGCCGGCCCGGCTTGACCGATGAAATCCGTTGGACTCTGGCGGCCTTGAAGCGCGAACTCGCCATTGAGGCCTACCGTTGGGGAGGCTCTCCCACGGCCTTCCTGCCCATTTCCTGGGCCAGGTGGAAGGAGATGTTGGCGGTGAACAGTACCAATGCCGCCAAGACCCGCCTGGCCCGGTTGGAAAAGCTGGGACTGATCGAAGTCCTCCCCAGCGAACGCGGGTCCTGGGGATCCTCACTCAATGGCTATCGGTTGGGAAGAGGCGAAGGGACCCAGGTCTTCCAGGGGGTCATGGAGGCTCGGGAGCGGTCCATCACCCGCCTGAAAAAAGCCAAGGAAGCCCAGCCTGAGGCGGCTGACACCACCCTGAACCCTGGGCATGCGAACCCGGGTGCCGCCCCTGGCAACCGGGCAGGTGGTGGCCAGGGACGATTGGACGAGGGAATGGCCAAGCACAGCCCGTCTGTTCCGCATATCCAACCCTGGTCCTTGGCCTGGCCGCCAACGTTGCTCCCTGGGAACCACGACATTCAGATAAACCAAACCAACCTTACTTGACTTAACTATCAGAAACAACAACCACGACAGAACTCCAGAGGGCAGCTTCCCCTGGAGGCTTCCAGGGACCCCCCGTCGCCTCGGAGCCTGGATTGTACCAACGAGGTCGCCATGCAATCCCCAGACCCTACCGGGCATCGCCAGACTCAGCCCAGGACCGCTTGTCCCATCCCTCCTGCCCCGGGGGCGATCTTCCAGGGGTTCCGCCCTCCGACTGGCCACCCAGCCCAGTTCTTCAACGAAATCTGGGACCTGCAAGGCTACGGGCTCAACAAGGATCTCCGCTTCACCCTGCTCGCCGTGGCGCGGGAGACGGTCGGGGAGGCCATCCAGCGGGGGAGCTCGACCTGTGACTTTGTGCCTGTTTCCTGGCCCAGGTGGATGGAGCGGCTGGAACTCAGGAGCATCAATGCCGTGAAGGCCCGCATGGCCCGCCTGGAAGCGATGGGGCTGGTCGAGGTCCTGAACGGGGCCTGCGGGCCCCGGGGCGCCACGGCCCCTCGCTTCCGTCTCCGGTGGGCCCCTGGTGGCGGCGCTGCCGTCGGGACCCTCGGGCACGTCCTTCCGGACCGGAAGCGGAACCCTGGCCCTTGGGAGCGCGATGGGGCTGATGGCCATCCGTTTGAAACCCGTCAGACTGACACCCGTCAGAATGACACCCATCAGTTTGAAACCCATCAAACTGACACCCATCAGACTGACACTTCTTCTATTGAACAAAATAAGTACATAATTACTAACAATTCAAATCAATCAATCAATCCATCAATGATTGAAGTCAACGAATTGATTAAAAAAATGACTATTGAATTGAATTCATTTAATTCAAATCAAAATCAATCCATCCAAAGCCAGCGTCCTGGGACAACGGATCGGACTGGCGAGATCCGACGGCCCGCTGTTGATGTGAGCCCATGGCTGAGGGGGGCGTCCCAGGAGCCCTGGCCTGAACCGCTGCTCCAAGGCCTCGGGGCGATCCTGGACCCGCACCGGATCCCTGGGATTGCCAAGCGCAGCCCCTGGACCGGAGAAGGCGCCTGGGCCATCCTGCAGGCCATCTGTGCCAGGGGGCGCAACCTGGGAAACCAGGGGGGAACGCTGTGGAACGCCCTCCTGCAAACGGAGAAGGGCGCCTTCTGGCTCGCCCATGCCGGCCCCTTGCTGCGGCAGGCAGGCTGGCAGATGGAACCGGAGGATGGGACGCCGATGGCGGCCGGGTCGCGTGCCGAAGGCGACCGCCGCCTGGCCCGGATGGGCCTCAGCCGCCTGCCCTTGCACGGGGCGGCCCTGGAAAGGCAGCAGCGCCTGCGTGACGAGGTCCTGAGGCGGGAGCGCGCGGCGGACCTGGATTTCGGCGAAGACCCGTATGACGACGAGGACCCAACCCCACCTGTGGAGGAACCCATGACCCAACCACCCGAACCGGAGATCGTGAAACGTGCGGAGGAACTCAGCCCCGACGTGAAGGCCGAGCTCAGGACCTCCATCGAGACCTTCCGGGACGCCACGCGGGCCGCGGTGCGCTCCCCCGCGGCCAACCGGCCTGGAGGCTTCGAGGATTTCAGCCGGTCCTGGAGCCACATCGTCGATGTGCTGGAACCCATGCTGCCCCTCCAGGTCAACCTGCCGGACGAATACCGGCCCGTGGCGATCCGCCAGCGATCGCAAATCAAGATGAACGTCGTGGGTGCCGTCTACCGGGCCATTTCCTGAGCCCTGGCCCGCAGGGCCAGGACCCCTTTCATCACCCCTTTTTCAGAAGGATTTTCCGATGCTGAAACCCCTGCTTGCCGCCCTGATCTGCGCCGGCTCTCTCCGCGCCGGCGCGCCCCTGGACCTGCGCACCCTGACCCGGAAAACCCTGCCGCCCGAGGCCTACCGGCTGCTGGAAAAGGGCGGCGGCCGTTCGTCGCTGTCCTGGTCCTGGAAGGACAAGCGCCTCGATGCCTCCGCGGGCTTCCGGGTGGAGCAGACCCGCTGGGTCCACGACGAGCGCAACGGTTTCCTGTTCGACTACCTGCGCGACCAGCTCGAACTGGAGGCCCGGAAGGGGGCCCCGAACCTGCTGAGCCTCAAGGTGACCTACTATTCCGTGGACAGCGTCGGCCCGCAGCTGATGCTGGAGGGCACCCTGACCGAGGGCGGCAAGGCCAAGGCCTACTTCGTGGAAAGCGTGATCCTGGACCCGGGCGATTCGACGAGAGGCCTGGTGGATGAGTTCATGCAGGACTTCGCGGCGCTGCTCAAATGAATCGGAGCCTGCCGCCAGCAGGGTCCGCGGCTGCCCTCATTCCTGTGCAACCCCTGGATGCCATGGGTTCTCTTGGGAACCCGGGGGCCGGCGCCGAGGCTTTCCGCAGCTTCTGCGGATCCGGCGCCGGCTCCCGCCGGGGCCTACTACTGGAACGCCACGCGGAGCTTCCGGCGCAGTTCCCGGGCCATGATCTGGCTGTCGGAATCGGCCAGGGAATTCGCCAGGGACTGGGAGCTCTTCACCCGGTCCAGGGCGATCCAGACCGCCTTGCCTTCCCGGTTCCGGGCCACCAGTTCGAAGGAGCCCACCGGGTTGGTCAGGAAGCCCTGCCGCTTGAAGCGGTAGACCGTGACCGTGAGGCTGAGGTCATCGCCCTTGCGCGGTTCCTGGTTGACCTGGCCCACCTCCTCGCGGACCTGGTCGAGGAGGTCCGGCGGGGCGTCGGCGACGGCCCAGGAATGGTCCGGATCCCACTTGAGCAGGCCCCACGTGCCATCGAATCCAGGGGCCTTCCAGAGCTGTTCGAAGGGCCCGCCAGCGTCCTGCACCTGGAGGATCCTGCCCCGTTCTTCGGCGGTGAGCTGGGTCCGGCCCGCGTGGAAGTCCGCCGCCGAGAGGGTGGCGGCGAGGAGGGGCGGAAGGGTGATGGACGCGAGGTTTTTTGTTAGGTTTTTCACGATTGCTGGGTTCCTTTATGGTCTTGAATATGCTGTCGGTAAAGCACGTCCTTCCGGGTGAACACATCGACCGAACGGCCGATGAGCAGCATCCTGGCTTCGTCGCTGGAAATGCCGGACGCCTCGGCCGCCCAGGACGCGTAGTCCTCGATCAGCTGGGCGATGGGCGCCTCCAGGGTGAACTCGCGCACCACCTTCGGGCGGTTCTGGGCGAGGATCAGGGGAAGGGTCTGCTCGGCTCGGGGCCGGCCTGGTTTTTTCGGTTCAGATTCCACCACATGGCCTCCGGAATGTCCGGCCAGGATAGGGCGGAATATCGCCGATTCCAATCCCCCCCGCTGACCTTTTCGGTCCGATCGGACGACCCGGATCCGGGCGACCCGGGGGCATTCCGGCCCCTCGGAAAATGCCGGCAGGACGCGCATTCGCGCGAGGGTACTGCGGAATGGGCTGCTGCCCATTCCTTCACACGACACGTATCTGCGATACCGCGTCGCCAGCGGTGGCAACGTTTCCGGGAGCATCAAATGAGCATCATGGTGCCAATAGTGCAACAAAACCAAGCGCTGGAACGTGATGCTCCATGGACCTGCGGGGAGGCGCCATGATTCGGGAAAGCCGCTGGATGGTCCGCTTGAGTCCCCTCATGGGCGAGCGGGTCAGGATGCGGGCCGCGGCGGTCGGAATCTCCATCGCCGAGTACCTGCGGACCACCATCGAAAAGGATCTGCAGCAGGGCGGCGACGCCGATGCCCTGGCCCATCTGAACACCGAAATAACCCTGGTCACCGGGATGATGGTCCGCGAGCTCCTCACCCGTTCCCTGGGTCGGGACGAGGCAAAAAACCTCGAAGCCTGGGCCAACAGCCGAGCCTCGGGAATCATCCAAGAAACGATCCAGGAACGGCAGGCGGGTGCATGATCCGCGCGAGCGGGGCCCTGACCGCCAGCCAGGGCAGGGACTACTACGACAAGGAGTATTCGCGCGGTGATTACTACGCCGAAGATGAGCGGGCGGTGCCCGGGGCCTGGTCGGGCCGCGGGGCGGAGAAGCTCGGGCTGCAGGGCCCGATCGAAAAGGCTACCTTCGAGGCGGTGCTCGAAGGGAAGGCGGGTCCGTCCGGGGATCAGCTCATTCCTGGCCAGGTGGGAACCGGCAAACACCGGGCGGGCTGGGACTTCACCTGCTCGCCGGAAAAGTCCGTGTCCATCATGGCCCTCGTGGGCGGCGACGCGGGGATTGTGGCGGACGTGAAGGCTGCCAACGCCAAGGCCATGGTCGAGCTGGAGCGGTTCGCCATGGCCCGGCAGAAGGACCTGCAGCTGGAAGCCACCGGCAACCTGGTGATCGCCTCGTTCCAGCACGAGACCAGCCGCCGGCTCGACCCCCAACTGCACATCCACAACGTGGTGATGAACATGACCCGCCGCTCGGACGGGAAATTCGTCGGCCTGGAGCCCCGGGAGATGTTCGCCGCCCAGGCCTACCTGAAGAGCGTGTTCCACGCCGACCTGGCCCTTCGGCTGCAGGCCCGCGGCTACGCCATCGAGATCCGGGAAGGCGGGGTGGTGGCGTTGCGAGAGGTCCCGAAATCCCTGGTGGATGCTTTCAGCCAGCGGCGGCGGAAGGACATCGAACCCTACCTGGAGGCCCGGGGCCAGAGCGGGGCCCGCGCCGCGGAAAACGCCGCACTCCGGACCCGGAAGGTGAAGGACCACGACGTCAACCCCGAGGTCCTGAGGGCTTTCTGGGCCGCCACGGCGAAGGGGCAGGGGGTGGATCTCCAGGCCATCCGGGATCGGGCCGAGCGGGTCCGGACCGAAGGCCGGGACCGGATTTCAACGGATGAAACCAGAGAGCAAGCCCGGGCCGCCCTGGCCTTCGCCACGGAGCACCTGTCCGAGCGCAAGGCGGTGTTCGCGGACCGGGAACTACTGGGCACCGCCCTGCGCCAGGGGATGGGAGCCGTCACCCTGGAGGATGTCCAGCAGGCCCTGCGCCAGGACCCGTCTCTGGTCCGGGTGGCGGCGGATGGCAGCCCCGGCCACCGGTTCACCACCCGCCAGGCAATAAGTCTGGAACTGCGGAACATCGCGGCCATGCGCCAGGGCCGGGGGACCGGCAAGGCGGTCCTGGCCGGGGACCGCTTCGCGCCCGCCCGGCCCTTGAGCCCAGGCCAGCGGAAGGTGGCCGAACACATCCTGGGCTCCAGGGATCAGGTCCTGGCGGTGGAGGGAAAGGCCGGGGCGGGCAAGACCTACACCCTGCAGGCGGTGGTCGCCGAGGCCTCCGCCCGGGGCTGGGTGGTGCGGGGTTTTGCCCCGGACACCAGCGCGGTGAAGACCCTGGCCGAGGAGACCGGCGTCCCGACCAGAACCCTGGCCGCCCTGGCCCGGGAGCGCCCCGGGGACGGCCCCGGCACTCCCCAGCTCTGGATGGTGGACGAGGCCGGCAAGATGAGCAGCCGCCAGGCAGCGACCCTGTTCGAGCAGGCCCGGGCCGCCGGCGCCAGGGTGGTGCTGGTGGGCGACCGCCTGCAGCACGCCGCGGTGGAAGCCGGGATGCCCTTCGCCTACCTGCAGGAGGCTGGGCTGCGAGCGGAGCGGCTGGACGAGATCCGCCGGCAGCAGGACGAGCACCTGCGCGCCGCGGTGGTCGAGGCTTCGGAAGGCCGGACCCGGGAAGCGGTGGCCCGGCTGGAGGAGCAGGGCAAGGTGGTCGAGCACGGGGATCTGGCCGCGCGCCACGCGGCGGTGGTGCGGGATTTCCTGGCCACTCCCCAGGGACAGACCTGCCTGGTCATCGCCCCCAGCAACGACGAACGCCGGGACCTGAACCGGCGGATCCGGGAAGCGCTGATCCAGGCTGGCCGGGTCGAGAAGGCCAGCTATCAGGCCGGCATCCGGGTCTCCCGGGGACTGACCGAGGCCCAGAAGAAGGAAGTCCAGAGCTACCAGGTGGGGGACTGCCTGACCTTCCAGCGGGGCTCTCAGGTCTACGGGATCCCGCAGGGGGCGCTGGGGACCGTCACCGGGGTGGACCCGGCCCAGCGGACCGTCCGCCTGGAGCTGGAAGGCGGGCGGACGGTGGCCTTCGCGCCGGCCCGGTTCCGGGGCGCGGAGGTCTCCCGGATCGAGCCCCGGCGCTTCGCGGTGGGGGACCGCATCCAGTACCGGGAGGCCCAGAAGCCGGAAGGCGGCCGGATCCAGGGCCCGGGCTTCCGGATCGCCAACGGCGACACCGGCGTGATCCGGGCGCTGGACCGGGAGACCGGCCGGGCCCGGATCGAGCTGGAAGGGACTCGGCGCAGCGTGCAGCTTGACCTGGCCCGGGTGCAGCCGGTGGACCACGCCTATGCGGTCACCAGCCACGCGAGCCAGGGCCGGACCGTGGACCGCTCCCTGGTGGTGGTGGACACCAAGCACAGCCGGGAGCTGGTGAACCGCCAGCAGTTCTACGTGAGCGTCTCCCGGGCCCGGCTGGAGGCGAAGGTCTACACCAGCAGCCGAGCGGACCTGGCCGCGGCCGTGGGCCGGGATGCGGACAAGAGCTCGGCCCTGGCGCTGGTGCGGGGTCGAGCACAGGAGGTGAGCCATGACCGCAAGCATGTGGTGGGATCCGAAGCAGCCGCCCGATACGCCAGCCCCCGCAGCGGAACCCGGAGCCGAACCGTCGAGCCGGCCATCCGGGCCATCGGACCTGCCCGGGAATCCGGAGAGCTTCTCGGCGGCTGGCCTCCAGGCCGTGCGGGCGGCCCTGCTGAACCCGCGGCATCAGCTGCGGAGCGCCGTGGCCTTGCAGATCGGGCAGTTGAACGAGCTTGCCCTGATGCTGGCGCGGCTGCAGGACCTGGTGGCGGCGGCCGGGGAAGCCTGGAGCGGATGGGTGGAGCGCGGCCTGGCCGCCCAGGAGGCCTCGAACTGCTGCATTCGAGATCTGACCGAGGCCAAGCAAGGCCAGGAGGACGCGCTGCTGACCCTCCGCCAGGGCCTGATCGCCGCCCAGGACGCGGACACCGCCCGCCTGGAAGCCGGGCTGCGGAGCCTGGCCGCGGCGGCCCAGGAGCTGCGGAGCGCCACGGAGACGGTGGCCGGGAGCGGGAAGCGGTTCCAGGCCCAGGTGCAGGACGTGCTGCAGGAGCTGGAACGGAGGCTTCCGGAAGCCGCGAACCAGGCCGGCAGGCAACTGGAGCAGCCCATCGCCCAACTCCTGAGCGCCGTGCAGCCCTTGATCTGGATCGGGGGGACCCTGGGGGCGCTGGTGGCTGCGGACCTGCTGGTCCGGGTGCTGAAATGAACCCCGGGGACGAGGAGGGGGCGCGGTTCCGGGCCGTGCAGGCCGGCCTGCTGGCGCGCGAAGCCGCCGCGGCCCGGCTCGAGGTGCCCCGGGCGCTCAGGACCCTGGAACCGGACCTGCAGAAGGCCTCCGCCCGGATCCGGGCCTTCGGGCTGGAGGATCCCTTCCGGGAGGACCGGATGCGGGAGCTGCCGCCCAACGCCGTGCGGGCTGCCGTGGCGGAAGCGCGCCAGGCCGGCCTGATGACCGAGGGGCCGGAATGGACCATGCGGCGGGAGCAGCTGCCGGCGCTGGTGGCGGGGATGGAGCGGTCGTTCCAGCGGCAGCAGGACCTGGACCGGGACCTGCCGGGTCTGTCGCGGGGGATCTGATGGCGGAGCATCCGAACCGCAGCCTGCATCCCATCCGGATCCTCCATGTGCTGGGCTGCCTGGCCATGGCCTGCTGGTTCGGCGGCTATGCCTGGCAGCACCACCCGGTCCGCCAGGCCTTCCAGGCCGGCGGGCTGTCCCGGGGCCAGCGCGCCGGGTCGGCACGGGTTCGCCGCGGGCTGTTCCTCCCGGCCGATCTCGCCGAGCGGCTGGTCCTGCTCCGGGCCGCCGTGCCGGACGTCCTGGGCGGGCTGGCGGTGCTCGGCCTGTTCGCCCTGGGGACCGGCGTCCATGTACGCCGCTTCGAGGTCTGGCTGGAAGCGCACCAGGCCGGCGAGGCCGCGGCCCTGCGCGGGGTCGGTCTGGATCGGGCGGCCCTGGGGGCGAACAAGGACCGCAAGAAGGGCGCGATCCTGTGACCGGCGTCCGGTCCTACCTCCGCCATACGCCGCCGGTCCTGGTCTTCCTGGACAGCCTGCGGGTCTTCCTGGTGGTCGCCGCCGGCGCGGCGGGTTACGTCGCCCTGCGCTGGCTGGGCACCGCCAGCCCCTGGCCGGCCCCGCTGCATCGGCGGCTGTGGGCGCATCCCGACGCGGCCCTGGCCGGGGCGGTCTACCGGGCCATCACGGTGGCCAGCTGCGGGCTCAACGCCCTGTGGCTGACCCGGGTGGTCCGCAACTTCGCCAGGCTCACCCGGGTCCGGATGGCCAAGGGCGAGACCCGCCGACAGGACTTGGAGCAGGAGCGGCCGGCCCTGCCGCCCTGGCCCTACACGCGCGAGGGCTTCACCGTCATCCTGGGCGAGCTGCAGGCCCGGGACGGAGCCCGGGTGCCGTCGGAGCGGGATCCGGAGCTGAGGCCCCGCTGGCTGACCCTGCCGGAGGCGGCCCAGTACACGGGCGTGTTCGTGACCGGCGGGATCGGCTCGGGCAAGACCGCCGCCGTGGCCTACCCCTGCCTGAAGCAGATGCTGGGCTTCCGCCGGCCGGTGCCGGTGCGCATGGCCGACGGCCGGATCCGCGAGGAGGCGTGGACCTACAGCGGCCTGCTGCTGGACGAGAAGGGCGATTTCGTCCAGGCGGCCGAGGCTTTCGCCCGGGACTGGGGCCGGGAGCAGGACATCCTGCGCATCGGTCCGGGCGGCAACCTGGTCTGGAACGTCATCTACAACCCCAACCTGGCGCCATGGGCGGTGGGCTACCAGCTGGGCTGGATCATCAAGAACTTCAACCGCGGGGCCACCATCGCCGACCCGTTCTGGGAAACGGCGCCCAAGGAACTGGTGATGGACTACCTGGGCCTGCTGGACGACGCCACCGGCTACTACACCCTGTTCGAGTACCTGGAGGTGCTCATCAGCGACGAACTCCAGGACCGGCTCCAGGAACAGGCGCTCAGCCGCCTGGCCCACGATCCGGCGCGGATCCTGGAGGTGGAGCGGCGCTGGCGCTCCATCCAGAAGCGCCGGGACGGCATGAGCCTGAACCTGCGCGGCTCCCTTGAAAGCTGCGCCAAGGCCGGGATCGACATGTTCAAGTATCCGGAACTGCGGAAAGTCTTCTGCCCCACCCGGGAGGAATACTTCACCGGCCCCTGCTGCCCCTGGCCGCGCCGGGCGGAGCTGGACAATGACCGCGGCCTGGTCCGGCCCCAGGACCACGTGTTCACCGGCTTTGACCAGATCCTGGACTATGGCAAGGTCCTGGGCCTGCAGATGAGCAAGGTGAGCTGGTTCGACGCGGCCACCTTCATCCAGGTCTCGCTCAAGTCCCAGTGGCAGGATGCGGTCTTGCGCCGTGGCGCCGTGGACGCCCGGGGCCAGCTGCTGGTGCCGCCGCGGTTCGGCCCGGCCATCGGCTACTGCCCGACCTTCCTCATGGCCGACGAGTGCCAGACCAGCGCCACCCCCCGGGACAACGAGTTCAAGGCCCTGTGCCGCTCCAAGCGGGCCAGCTGTTGGGAGCTGACCCAGTCGCACAACTCCATCCTGGAGGCCTTCGCGCCGGGCAAGGAGAAGGCCGCCGAGACCTACTTCCAGAATTCCATGACCCACATCTACCTGCGCCAATCCGACCTGCACTCCATGGAGATCATCCAGAAGGAGGCCGGCACCAAGGACATCGCCCGGACCCAGTTGGCCGTCACCGAAGGCGGCCGGACCTCGGACCTGTCCTACGTCCAGGGCGGGTTCGTCAACCAGGGACTGGCCATGTCCTCCACCCGCACGGTGACCGCGGAAGAGAAGCCCTTCGTGGAGCTCGACGAGCTGAAGCAGCTGCCCAACAACGTGGCGCTGGCGTTTGCGAGCACCGGGGAGAAGACCCTGCCGGCGACGTTCGTGTTCCTGCGGCCGCTGTGGGTGTTTCGGGCGTATCCGGATCTGCGCCTGGAGATGCCCTGGGCGGACTGGCCGGAGGCACTGCGCAGGACCTACGACCTGGAAACCATCCCTCAAGAGGTGATCTGGACCGGTTGGGGAATTGAGCCCTTGGGGCCGAACGAACTCCTTGTCCAGGACGGGGGATTGGCCGGGTTTATCCAGGATCCGTAAGCCCGGGTCCGTGAAGGTCTGTATAGGATGAGGGAGTCGGCTCCATTTCATGCAGCCACTGGGTTCGCAGTCCAGCAAACCCCGGGTCGAACTCGGCTTGCTTATCTCTTGGAACGCTCTTGGTTGTTGGCATCAAATCAAAATCGCACCGATCTGCTGCATGGGACCAGATAAATCGGGCTGGCTGCGCTCTTCAAGGATCTTCCATTCAGTGAACCGGTGGAAATCAATGGCCCGTGCTTCTATCTTCCTCCCTATGGCTGGCACCCCGAAGAAGGCACTTTTGTGTGTGCCGCGAATGGTGAAACGGGCGGCCACCATGTCCCCTTCTGCGATCATCTCTTCCAGTAACCACTGGATATTCGGGGAACCGATCCGCATCATGCTGATATTCTTGAGGTAGATATTGGAAGCCCGTCCATACAACACCGACACCCTCAACCATTGCATAATGCAACAGCTACCTACAGGAAGGACGCGTTTGACATGAAAACCTACAACCGAATTATGGCGGGGAAGCAGAGCGTGTACGCAGCCCAATGTCTGCGGGAAGGTTTCATCGGTGTGGACTACGAGGTCTCCGTGGACCTGACTGGGCGGCTTCCGGAGAAGTGGAAAGACTTCAACCGGGAGTTTATTCCCATTTTCTTGGAGGTGCACCCCGACAAAAGCCGAATCGCGGCCGGACTTGCTTGCGGTTTCATCTGGACCGTGGCGAAGGGACTCCAGGAGGGCGATATCGTGATCACCCCCAACGGCAATGGTCGTTATCATGCGGGTGAGATCGCAGGTCCCTATTTCTACGCCCCAGGCCAGGTTCTACCACATCGGCGGCCGGTCCGGTGGTTTAGTTCCCTCTTTGACCGCGCTGATATGGGCGAAACCCTGCGGCGTTCAACCAACTCCACAGGGACTTGCTGTGATATCACCGCCTATGCAACTGAACTGGAAAAGCTCATCGGCGGGCAATCTGACTCCGGTCTGGTGGCCACCGATCCTGATGTGGAGGATGCGGCTGTCTTTGCCATGGAAAAGCACCTGGAGGAATTCCTGGTTCGGAACTGGTCCCAGACGGAACTCGGGAAGCGATACAGCATCTACGCCGTCGACGGGGAGCAGGTCGGTCAGCAGTTCCCCAGCGACACCGGCCCCCTCGACATTCTGGCCGTCAGTAAGGACGGGAAGGAACTGCTGGTGGTCGAATTGAAGAGGGGCCGGGCCAGCGATGTCGTCGTGGGGCAAATTCAGCGCTACATGGGGTACGTGCTTGACGAATTGGCGGAGCCGCATCAGGCAGTCAAGGGGGTGATCATCGCCCTGGAGGATGATCTTCGGATCCGGCGCGCCCTCCGGGTGACCCAGAGCATCGAGTTCTACCGCTATCAAGTGAACTTCAGCCTGATACCGGCCAACGCCTGAAACTTTCGGCTATCCGGTTTTTTGGGTTGGAATCGGGAAGTTGAGACTGGTTCTATCCGGCGTAAAAGGTTGTCCATGTCTCCAACCAGGCCAGCCTGCAACAGAGCATCCTGGACGCCTTCGCTAAGTTGGATGCGGCTCACGCCGGCATCCCGCACTTCGAAGCTGAATCCCGGGATGGCGGACACGGTCGAAAGGAACTGCGGCGGGTCACCACCCTGGATGCCCTGGTCCAACTGCCGGAGGACATCCTGTTCCAGTGGTCCAATTGCGAAACCATCGCCCGGGTCCAGTCGGAAGTGGAGCGGGATGGCAGGACCGCGCGGGAGGAGAGGTTCTGCATCAGCACCCTGACACGGGACCGCTCAAGCCGGCAGGAGACTTTCGTGCGGAACCGATTTCTCCCTTCGAACCACGAGCACGTCGCAAGGGGCGTGGTTTACCACTCGAGCTACGGTACTTCCGAAAAGAAAGCGCCCCATCCTGGAGTGACCCACCTGGCCCACAACCAGCAACGAATCCGGATCAACCAGGGCCATCAATCCCTCAGCGGGGCTTCCCCATTTCACTTCCGCCGCGGCGTGGGGAATACCGTGGGTCCATTGTTTGAGATGCCCCAGCGCACGGTGTTCAAGGGCCTCCAGACAGGCAGGGTCGGGGATGGCAATCCGCTCTTCGGGGGATATGGGTGCCGGGGGCAGGAGAACATGCACAACCATCAAGGGTATTCCCAGCCTTTGGGCCCAGGCAGCAGCATGGTCCAGGGCCGTCCTGGATGGGTCCGAGAAATCCACACCGACGACGACGCGGTTGTTCATGGGCGAAGGGCCAGGCACAATCCGTCCAGGGCCGACATGAAGGGGCCGGAACCCGCCACGGCCGGGGGCCAACACGTCCATGCGGCCGGCACGGCGGACGCATTACGCATAGGGTTGGCCTTTCGGCGTTTCGTGGAAGCCCTGGACCATGGTTCCCAGCATGTCCAGGAAGGCCGCCTGCTCGCGATCGCCCAGCGGACGCATGATGCGGGCCCAGGCGACCGTCTCGAATTCCCGATGGGCCTCCTGCGCCTGCCGGCCCTGGTCCGTCAGGGCTAGGCCATAGGAACGCCGATCCCGGGCGCTGATGGTCCGATCCAGGAGACCTTGGCGTTCCAGCCGGTTGATGAGGCTGGTGAGGGTGCTTGGGGGGATCCGCAGCGTTGCGGCTAGTTCTCTCAAGAGCAGGTCCGGATGCTCAGCCACCTGGTCCAGGGTCTCCGTCTCCATGGGGGAAAGTCCATGGAGGGGCTGGAACCGGGCTTCAGCCTTCACCGAGCGCATGCAGCCAAACAGGGCATGCCAAAGGTGGCGGATGTCGGTGGGGGGCGCTTGGACCGGGTTCGGGGTGGACAGCATGGGCGGGCCTCAGAGACGTTGCAAGAATTGTTACATATCATCAAAAAATATGATAATCGCAATATCCGAAAATCGTATCGAGGTGCCCCAGTCGTGCCTGGTGGAACTGTGCCCGATCGGAAGGACCCTCAGTGCTCCGCGGGCAGCGGCGCCTTCCCGGCGCGGGTCCTGCGCATGAACAGAATCAGCGGCAGCACGGCCATGCACAGCATGCCCATGACCCAGAAGGTGTCGGCGAAGCCCATCATGGTGGCCTGCCTGAGCAGGGTGCCGTAGGCAAGGCCCTGGGCCTGGCGGGCGGCGTCGGACCCCGAGGAGCCGTGCAGCACCAACAGCTGGGTGGAGCGGGACAGGAAGCCCCGGTAGGCCAGGCTCGCCGGGTTCAGGTTGGCCACCAGGCTGGCCTGATGCACCTGGGGGCGGCGCGCCAGGAGGGTGTTCATCAGGGCGATGCCGGTGGATCCGCCGGTGTTGCGCACCAGGTTGAGCATCCCCGAGGCATAGCTGGTCTTGTCGGGCGTGATGTTCTGGAAGGCGATCACGTTGATGGGCACAAACAGGAAGGCCTGGCCCAGGCTTTGGACCATGCGTGAAGACATCGCGGTGGTGAAGTCTACCTGCAGGTTGAACTTCGACATCCAGAGCAGGCCCAGGCCGCAGATGATGAAACCGGTGGCAATCAGGATGCGGGTGTCGAAATGGCGCAGCAGCACCGCCACCACCGGCATCATCACCAGGATCGCGATGCCGCCGGGGCTGAGGATCCAGCCGCTGAGCGCGGCCGTATAGCCGAGCATGGTCTGCAGGAAGATCGGCAGCAGCGCCAGCGAGCCGTAGAGTACGAAGCCCAGCATGAAGATCATCACCGTGGACATGGCGAAATTGCGGTCCTTCAGCAGGCGCAGGTCGATGATCGGATGGTCCTTCTTCAGCAGGTAGAACACCACCCCCACCAGGCAGACCACCGCCACCACCGTGCTGACGATGATGAGGTTGGAGCCGAACCAGTCCTCGCGCTGGCCCTCATCCATGACGACCTCCAGTGCGGCCAGGCCCAGGCTGAGGATGCCGATGCCCAGATAGTCGATGCGGAAGCCGTCCTTGAGGGAAACCCGCTTGAGGGTGGGCGGGTCGAACACCATCCGATAGGTGAGCGCCAGGGACAGGATCCCGATGGGGATGTTGATCAGGAAGATCCAGTGCCAGCTGTAGTTGTCGGTGATCCAGCCGCCCAGCACCGGGCCGATGATGGGGGCCAGCACCACGCCCATGCCATAGAGCGCCATGGCCGCGCCGCGTTTCTCGTGGGGAAAGGTCTCGACCAGGATGGCCTGGGAGGTGGGCTGCAGAGCGCCTCCGCCCAGCCCCTGCATGATCCGGAAGAAAATCAGCCAGGGCAGGCTGGGGGCCAGTCCGCAGAGCACACTGGAGAGGGTGAAGATGGCCACGCAGGTCATGTAGAAACGCTTGCGCCCGAATAGACCGGACAGGTAGCCGCCCAGTGGAAGCACCACCGCATTGGCCACCAGGTACGAGGTGAGCACCCAGGTGGCCTCGTCCACGGTGGCCGAGAGACTGCCGGCGATATGCGGCAGGGCCACGTTGGCCACGCTGCTGTCGAGCACCTCCATGAAGGTGGCGAGCATGACCACGATGGCGATCAGCCACGGGTTGAAAACCCTCTGCGGGTCCTTGGATTGCATGGTGCGCCTTTCGGGTGGCTACTTGGTGAAGATGGTGGCGTCGACGTTCATGCCGGGGCACAGCACGACCCTTCGGGCATCGCCGGGATCCAGCCGAATCTTCACGGGGATCCGCTGCACAACCTTGACGAAGTTGCCCACGGCGTTTTCCGGCGGCAGCAGGCTCAGCCGGGAGCCCGTGGAGCCGGCCACCGAATCCACCGTGCCTTTGAGGGCCTGATCGTTCATGTCGATATCTACCTCGACCCGCTGGCCGGGATGCACCTTGGTCAGCTGGGTCTCCTTGAAGTTGGCGGTAACCCAGGTCTCGCCCAGGGGCACCAGGGTCAACAGGCCCTGGCCCGGCTGGATGATCTCTCCCAGCTCCACCATCTTGCGGGTGACCACGCCGTCCACCGGGGCGAAGATCCGGGTGTAGCTCAGCTGCAGCTTCAAGGCTTCCAGGTTGGCCTGGGCGGCCTCCACTTCGGCGTTGGTCTGGCCCAGCTTGGCCACCTGGGATCCGACGTTGGCCTGGCGGATGTCGGCCTCCTGGCGCACGCCGGCCAGCCGGCGCTGGGCGGCCTTCCACTCGCTTTCGGCCACCTCGGCCAGGGTCCGGTAATGGTCGAACTCCTGGGCCGAAAGCTCCTGGCGGTCGGCCAGCGGTTTGGCCCGCTTGAGGTCGGCCGCAGCCTTGTCCAGGGTGGACTTGCGGGCGTCCAGGTTGGCCTGGGCCACCTGCAGGTCGGAACTCTTGGCCTGTTCCAGCGAGACCGAGGCCTTGTCGCCCTCGGCCTTTGCGCCCTGCACCTGGGCCATGGCCTGGCCCAGGGCGGCGGTGGCCTGGTCCACCTTGCTTTGCAGGTCCCGGGCGTCCAGCTGCACCAGCAGGTCGCCGGCCTTCACCGGCTGGTTGTCGTCCACCAGGATCTTCTCGACGCTGCCATAGACCTTGCAGGAGACCGGCACCAGGTGCCCGTCCACCTGGGCGTCGTCGGTGCTGACCTGGTCCTTGTAGTGGTAGTACATCCCCCCTGCACCCACCACCGTCGCAGCCACGAGGGTGATCAGGGCAATCCGGCCGCGGTTCCGGGGCGCGGCATCTGGGGTCTGGGTCTCGGAGGTTTCTTGCTTCTCGGTCATGGCGGGCTCCATCAGCGTGCGAACAGGGGTTCCAACTGGCCCATGGCCCGGGCCAGGTCCGCGCGGGACTGGTTGAGGCGGTAGAGGGCGTTGATCTTGTTGTCGGTGGCGCGTGCCACGCCGTCCTCGGCTTGCACCACTTCGATATTGTTGCTGACACCGGCCTCGAACCGGTGCCGGGCCTGCTGCAGGGCTTCAAAGGCCAGGGCCACGGCCTCGGTGGCGACCTCCACCTCGTTGCGCTCCGCGCTCAGCTCCACCAGGGCCACCTGGACCTCCTGGCTGACCTGGGCTTCAAGGCCCCTGCGCTGTTCCCGGATGTTGGCGATTTCGTCCTGGGTCCGGGCCGTCTGCGCCGAGATCCGGCCGGCGGTGAACAGGGGCACCCGCACCCCCAGGTTGATGCTGTAGGTGGAAACCCAGGTGTACGATTCCAGGCCGGTGGTGCCGTAGCTGACGCTGGCCACCACCGTGGGCAGCCGCTGGCTCTTGGCCGCGGTCTTGAGGTTCTCCTGGGTCCGCTCGCGGGCGTCCAGGGAAGCCAGTTCCGGCCGCTGATTGAGCCCGGTCTGGTAGGCCTCCTGGAAGGAGAACTGGGGCAGAATCGGAGCGGCTAGACTGTCGGCCACCTCCACCCGGGTGCCGGGGTCGAGGTTCAGCATCCGCACCAGTCCGAATCGGGCGGTGTCCAGCTGGGTATTGGCCTGGATGAGGTTCTGCTGCTCGTTGTGTAGTTCCACCTGGGCCCGCAGGGTGTCCAGCCTGGTGCCCAAGCCGTTCTTCTGCTGGTCTTCGGCCAGCTGTTCCAGGGCCCGGGCCAGATCCACCCGGGACTGTGCGGCCTTGACGGCCTCGGTGGCGCGCTGGGCCCTGAGGTACTGTCCCACCACCAGCGCGGCGATCTGTTCCCGCACCTCCCGTGCCTTGGCCTTGGCCGTCTGCTCCCCATTCTTAGCCGCCTTCCAGCGGTTCCACAGGGACAGGTCGAACAGGGGCATGCTGGCCTGGACGTCCACCTTGCCCCAGTTGTACGGGGGGATGTGCAGGTACGCGGGCACGGGAGAGCCGAAGGAGGTCTGCAGATTGGGCTTGAGCCGCTGGCCCACGGCCTCGGCCTCCAAGGAGGGCATCAGGGAGGACGCGGCGGTCCGGCTATCCTCCTGGCTCTGGGCGATGGCCAGCAGCGAACGGTGGACCTCCGGGTTCTGGACCAGGGCGGTCTGCAGGGCCTGGTTGAGGGTGAGCGACAGGACGGGGGCGGGCGTCTCGGCGGCGGTCATTACACTGGCGGCCGCCAGACTCAGCGCGGCCATCCAGCACCAGTGGGCGGCCCCGGCCTCCCGGCCCTGGACGATGG
>Ga0302190_10000797_pt1 | contig 20759 bp, 20 predicted proteins | sample II_Bog_E2_3_FD_198784 | JGI IMG/M metagenome (GOLD analysis project Ga0302190, IMG submission 198784) | Peat permafrost microbial communities from Stordalen Mire near Abisko, Sweden - II_Bog_E2_3 | ecosystem: Environmental > Terrestrial > Soil > Wetlands > Peat | place: Sweden: Abisko... | reverse complement strand
GTCCTCGGGGTGTACCTTCGAGGCCGGCATGCCGGATGGCGTGACCAGGAAGCCATCGTCCCAGCGCACGCTGATATTCCCGGCCATGCCCTTATTGAGGCCCAGCTTCTCCAGCTTCAGCATGGCGTCGATGATGCCCAGGCGATGCCGGGTGGAACGGATGTAACGGGTCTCTGCCATGATTTTATCGATGCTCTGGGTAAAGAGAGGTAAGACCGGCACGCGAAGCGGCGCAAACGCCGCGCTCGGTAATCAGGCCGGTAACAAGGCGGGCCGGAGTAACGTCGAAGCCATAGTTGATGGCCGGACTGCCGTCGGGAGTCAGCTGCACCGAGACCAGCTTGCCATCGGGGCTTCGGCCCTGGATGTGGGTGACTTCCGCCGGGTCACGCTCCTCGATGGGGATTTCCTTCACACCGTCGGACAGGGTCCAATCGATGGTCGGGCCGGGCAGGCCGACATAGAAGGGCACGTTATTGTCCTTGGCCGCCAGAGCCTTGAGGTAAGTGCCGATCTTGTTGCAGACATCGCCATCAGCCGTGGTGCGGTCGGTGCCGACGATGCAAAGATCGACCATGCCATGCTGCATGATATGACCGCCGGAATTATCGACGATCACCGTATGGGGCACGCCATGCCAGTTCAGCTCGCGGGCGGTCAGGCTGGCGCCCTGGTTACGCGGACGGGTCTCGTCGACCCAGACATGCAGGGGAATGCCCATCTCGAAGGCTTTGTAGATGGGAGCGATGGCGGTGCCCCAATCGACGGTGGCCAACCAACCGGCGTTGCAGTGGGTCAGGACGTTGACGCGCGTCGCACCCAGGGCCTGCTTCTGCTCCCATATCTCGGCAATGATGGCAGCGCCATGGGTGCCGATGGATTCGCACATCGCCGCGTCTTCATCGCAAATCTTGGCGGCGCGCTTGTAAGCGGCGGCCAGACGCTCGCCCTCAGGCAGCGGCAATAACAACGCCTTCATTTCGTCCAGGGCCCAGCGCAGGTTCACCGCCGTCGGCCGGGTGGCGTAGAGGCGCTGATAGACCTCCTCCAGCCGCGCGTCCGAGGTTCCGGCTCGCAGACCCAGGGCAACGCCATAGGCCGCCGTGGCTCCGATCAGGGGTGCACCCCGCACCCACATGTCGCGGATGGCGGCCTCGGCGTCCTCAAGACCATCCAGACGCACCACCACGAAGTCGTGAGGCAGCTTGGTCTGGTCGATGATCTCCACCCCCTGACCGTCCTTGGCCAGCCAGATGGTGCGGGTAGGCGTGCCGTTGATTTTCATTTGTTGAGCACCCGACCCGCCACGGCATCCAGCTTGGCGACCAGCTCGGGATCACGGGCGTCGCCGTGGGTGATGATGGCGTTGTCCAGGGCGTGGTGGCAGCCCTTGACGCACTCGCCGTCGCGATGACGCAGCTTGGGGGCGACGACGCGGACCAAGGATCGAGCCTTGTCGGCATTGTCCAGCAGCACCTTGACGATGGCGTCGACGGTCACATGGTCGTGATCCGGGTGCCAGCAGTCGAAGTCGGTGACCATGGCGACGGTGGCATAGCAAAGCTCGGCCTCGCGGGCCAGTTTGGCTTCGGGCATGTTGGTCATGCCGATGACGTCACAGCCCCACTGGCGATAAAGATTGCTCTCGGCCAGGGTCGAGAACTGCGGGCCTTCCATCACCAGATAGGTGCCGCCGCGCTGATGGGGGATGTTCAGCTCCTTGGCGGCGTCCTCCAGGGCGTCGCCCAGTCGCGAGCAGACCGGATGGCCCATGCCCACATGGGCGACCAGACCGGTGCCGAAGAAGCTTTTGACCCGGGCGAAGCTGCGGTCGATGAACTGATCGACGATGACGAAGGTGCCGGGCGGCAGTTCCGCCTTCAAGGAGCCCACGGCGGAGACCGAGATAATCTCGGTGCAACCGGCCCGCTTCAGAACGTCAATATTGGCGCGGTAGTTCAACTCGGAGGGGGGAATACGGTGTCCGCGGCCATGGCGGGGCAGGAAGACCAGCTTCTGACCGTCCAGCTCGCCGAACAGCAGCTCGTCGGAGGGAGCGCCGAAGGGACTTTCGACCTTGCGCCATTCCGTGTTGACCAAACCGTCGATCTGATAAACGCCGCTGCCGCCGATGATACCCAGAACTGGAGCGCCCATGGCTGCTTCCCCCTTATGAAATCCGATGAAAATGGCGCAAAGCCAGCGCTGAAGACTTTACATGGAACGCGAAGGGGCCGCTCTGTTTCCAGAACGGCCCCCTGCTGTCGTCACGCCTGAAGGCTCATGACCGACCCGTCGTCCTTAGTGGACGTCGGCCCAGATCTTGCGCTTCAGGGCATAAAGCATGGCGGTCAGAACCACCAGGAAGCCCAGGACCTTGATGCCCAGCGAATGACGGACATCCAGTTCCGGCTCGGCGGTCCAGTTCAGGAAAGACACCACGTCCTTGGCGATCTGTTCCTTGGTGGCCTTGGTGCCGTCGGTATAGGTCACGGCATCGTCGGAAACGGGCGGCGGCATGCCGATGTTTCCGCCGTTGAAGGCCTTGTTGTAATACATGCCATCGGGGACCACATGGCCAGCCGGAGGAGTATCCTCGAAGCCGGTCAGGATGGCGTAGACATAATCCGGACCACCCTTGCGGGCCTTGGCCATCAAGGACAGATCCGGCGGCAGAGCACCGTTGTTGGCCACGCGGGCAGCCTGTTCGTTGGCGAACGGCGGCACAAAGTGGTCAGCTGCACGGGCCGGACGCTGGAACATGTCGCCCTGGTCGTTCGGACCATCGGTGACCTGCTTCTCAGCGGCGAAGTCCTTGATCTCGTCTTCCGAGAAGCCGAGGTAGGACAGGTTGCGGTAAGCCACCAGCTTCAGCGAATGGCAGTTCGAGCAGATGTCGTGATAGACCTGCCAGCCGCGACGCAGCTGAGCCTTGTCATACTGGCCGAACACGCCGAGCCAGGACCACTCCTGCTTCTCCAGCGCCGGGCCTTCATGGGCCAGGGCCGGGGTCGCGGCGGCCAGCAGGCCGGCCGCGAGGGTGGACAGAAGGAACTTACGCATTATGCCTTCTCCGTCGACTGGGCGGGGGCCTTGAGAACAGCGGCGCTGATGCTCTGGGGCAGGGCCCGCGGCTTCTCGATCTTGCCCAGCAGGTACAGGAACGGGAAGAACAGGAAGTACACGGCAGTCGCGATACGACCGATGAGCACCACGGTATCATCCGGCGGCTGACCACCGATGTAACCAAGGACGAGGGCGTTCAGAAAGAAGATCCAGAACACCTGCTTGTAGATCGGACGGAACTTGGCCGACTTGACCTTCGAGCTGTCGATCCAGGGCAGGAAGAACAGAATGATGATCGCCGAGAACATGGCCAGCACGCCCATCAGCTTGTCCGGGATCGAACGCAAAATCGCGTAGAACGGCAGGTAATACCATTCAGGGACGATATGCGCCGGAGTAACCAGCGGATTGGCGGGGATGTAGTTGTCCGGCTCGCCGAAGAAGTTCGGAGCGAAGAAGACAAACGCCAGATAGATGGTCATGAAGACGCCGACGCCGAACAGATCCTTGATGGTGTAGTAAGGATGGAACGGGATGGTATCCTGCGGGCCCTTGATCTCGATGCCGGTCGGGTTGTTGCTCTTGACCTGATGCAAAGCCACCAGATGCAGGAACACCACGGCGAAGATCACGAAGGGCAGCAGATAATGCAGCGAGAAGAAGCGGTTCAGGGTCGGATTATCGACCGAAAAACCACCCCAGAGCAGGGTCACGATATGCTCGCCCACAATCGGGAAGGCCGAGAACAGATTGGTGATCACGGTGGCGCCCCAGAAGGACATCTGGCCCCAAGGCAGCACATAACCCAAGAAGCCGGTGGCCATCATCAGCAGATAGATCACCAGACCCAGCCACCACAGCACTTCGCGCGGGGCCTTGTACGAACCGTAGTACATGCCGCGGAAGATGTGGATATAGACGACGATGAAGAACATCGAAGCGCCGTTGGCATGCAGATACCGGATCAGCCAGCCGAAATTCACGTCACGCATGATGCGCTCGACGGAATTGAAGGCCATCGAGGTATGCGGGGTGTAATTCATCGCCAGGAAGATGCCGGAGAGAATCATGATCACCAGAACCGCCAGCGCCAGGGAACCGAAGTTCCACCAGTAATTCAGGTTGCGCGGGGTCGGGTAGTCGGTGGTGCTGTGACGCAGCACGGTGAAAAGGGGGAGACGTTCGTCAACCCACTGAACCACCTTATTGTCGAATTTATATCCGCTCATCGAAACGCTCCTAGCCGATCCGGATCGACGTGTCGGTCAAGTACGTATAGGTCGGAACCGCCAGATTCAGCGGAGCCGGGCCCTTACGGATGCGACCGGACGTGTCGTACTGCGAGCCATGGCAGGGGCAGAACCAGCCCCCGAACTCGCCCTTGGGATCGGCCGGCTTCTGGCCCAGCGGGACGCAGCCCAGGTGGGTACAGATACCGATCAGGATCAGCCATTCGGGCTTTTTGACACGAACTTCGTCGGTCTCGGGGTCACGCAGCTCGGCGACATTGACGGCCCTTGCGGCCTCGATCTCGGCGGGGGTGCGGTGACGGATAAAAACCGGCTTGCCGCGCCAGGTCACGGTGATGGCCTGACCTTCGGCGATGGAGGAGATATCGACCTCGGTGGTCGACATCGCCAGGGTATCGGCAGCGGGGTTCATGCTGGAAATGAACGGCCACACGGCCATGGCGGTGCCCGCTACGCCGACAGCCGTCGTCGCATAGAGCAGAAAATCCCGGCGGGTATCGCCCTCGGGGGGCGTCGCCTGGGGAGTTGTTGACGTCTCAGCCATGCTAGTTCCTCTAGATTGCCCCGCTTGCGCGCCACTGCTCCATCAAAGCGGAAGGGTCGGAAGCTTGCCGAAGGAAACAGCAAACCCCGTCCGCGCCGAGTGACGTGAACAGAAGCCGTGCTGCATATAAAACAATTCGCCCCTTTTGAAAAGCGCGGGATTGCCTAGAGCTGCGCTTTAACGCACCATCCGCCCATGCGAATTGCGTTATATCAACCCGACATCCCCCAAAATGCCGGAAGCCTCCTCCGTTTGGGCGCTTGCCTGGGCATTCCGGTGGACATCATCGAGCCTTGCGGCTTCCTGCTGGATGACAAAAAGCTGAAGCGAGCCGGCATGGATTATCTCGATCTGGCCGAGATGACCCGCCATGTCTCGTGGCAGGCCTTCCTGGCGGCGCGGACCGGTCGGCTGGTGCTGCTCTCCACCAAGGCCGAGCACAGTCTGGCGAATTTCAGCTTCCGCCCCGACGACATCTTGCTGCTGGGCCGGGAAAGCTGCGGCGTGCCCGACGAGGTGCATCATACCGCCGAGGCCCGCCTTCGCATCCCCATGAAGCCCGACGCCCGTTCTCTCAACCTAGCCATGGCGGCTGCCTTGGTCGTAGGGGAGGCATTACGCCAGACAGATGGCTTTCCCGCCTGAAGGCCTGATAAAGTCAGCCCGTCTTTTCCCCCGGAGCCGCCGCCATGCGCATCAAATTCATTTCCATCGCCCTGGCCCTGCTGGCGGCCCTTGGGGTCGGAGCCGGGATCTATTTTTCCGATAAGCAAAGCTCCGGCGCCACCCCTGAGGAAACAGCCGCCATCGCCGCCAGCAACGGCTTGGTCCACCGCGACCATGGCTCCCTGATCCTCAGCCTGGAAGGCGGCGAGGCTCTGGCCCTGGCCGACCGCCAAACCTGCGGCGACATCCCCTGCCCGGCCCGCCTGGGCGGCAAGACCCTCTATAAGGGCTGGGACGAGGCCTTGGGTGGCTATCGCCTGTCCCTGGACGGCAAAGACATGATCCTGCCCTTCGGGCCCGAGGCCATGCTGCAGGAGGCCGATCACGCCGACCCGCCCACCAACGGCCCCATGGCCCTGCCGGCTCCGCCGCCGCCGAAAGCCGCCGCCGACGACAGCGTCACCCAATGGCTGAGCGAAATCGCCCAGGGCCGCGACAACGACGAAGCCAAGGCCATCGATGCCTCCAAGGGCAAGGCCGAACGCAAGGGCTCGGACCTGATCCTGACCCTGGACGGCGGCAAGCATCTGATCCTGACCGACCGGCTGGCCTGCGGACAGGCCGCCTGCCCCGCCCCGCTGTTCCGCGCCTATGCCTATGTCGGCTTAAGCCCCGATGGCCATGCCTATCTGGTGGAGAAGCGTCAGTCCGAAGAAAACCAGACGTTCCGGGTTTCCCTCAGCGACGGGGCTATTGCCGACAAGCCCTAGGGCGTTTTCTATTTAACGAAGTCAAATCAGAAAACGCGAGAAGCCTGCGCGGCGTTTGAGCGAAACAGCCCTAGGGAAGCCCTTCCCATCTGCGCCAAACCCCTCCGGCGTTAGTCTGCAGTCTGCACGGCTTGGGTGAATGAGGGTTGACGACGCCCGCATAGTCTCTTCCCCCGCCCGACGGCTTGCGGCACACTGTCGAGGAGGGCGGTTCAATTCCCAATTGGAAGAAAGAGATGGCGGGCTTCGACCCTGTGGCGCATCCCCTTGGCTGGAGGAATCTCATCACGCCGGGCGGCTTGGGACTGGCGTCCTTTGGCCTGAAGCTGGCCTGGACGCCGCTGCAGCTGCGCCTTGCCTTGCCCGAAGGCTCTCTGGCCGACCGCATCGGCGACCATGTGCCGGCCCTGGTGGCCTCGATCGCCATTGCTCTGCTGGCCATTCGGATCTTCCAATTCGTGGCCGCCCGCCGTCTTGGCGCTCCACCCTCCAAGCTCATGCGCCAGATCATCAATTTGCTGGTCTGGGCGGCGACCCTTGGCATTCTCTCCGCCACCCTCTTCAGCGTGCCGCTGGGCAGTCTGGTCACCACATCAGGCATGATGGTGGCGGTGGTCGGCATCGCCCTGAAGAACATGATTTCCGATCTGGCCACCGGCCTGTCCCTGCCGGTGAAGGTGGGCGACTGGATCGAGGTGGACGGCCAGCTGGGCCGGGTGGTCGAGGTCACCTGGCGAGCCACCCGCCTGATCACCCGCTCGGATGTTACGGTGATCATTCCCAACACCCATCTGATGGCCAAGCCCTTCCGCAACTTCAGCCAGCCCGAGCCCTATTTCCGCGACCAATTCCGCATCACCTTGCCGGTCTCGGTCAGCAGCGAGCAGGCCGAGCGGGTGATGCTGGGTGCTGCCTATCAGGTAGAGGCGGTGGCCGCTCTGCCGGTGCCGCCCGAGCTGCGCATCCATTCCTTCACCAATTGCGGCGTCGAATGGGAGCTGCGCTATTATGTCCCCGACGCCGAGCGCATGTCGGGCATCCGCTATAAGGTGCAGAGCAATCTTTTACATGCCCTGCGCCATGCCGGCATCGATCTGCCGGCCACCTTGGTGGAATGGCGTCCGGCGCCGGAGCCATTGAGCCATCGCATGGGCGGCGGCCTGCCGGCTTTCCTCAAGGGCATCGATCTCTTTGCCAGCCTGGAAGATGAAGACCTGACCCAACTGGCCGAAAAGCTGACGCCCAAGCTGGTGTCGGCCGGAACCGCCGTGGTCTCCCAGGGCGAGCCGGGCGATTCGCTGTTCGTGCTGAAAGAGGGATTGCTGGCGGTGACCATCACCGGCACCGACGGCCTGGACACCATGGTTGGACAGATCCTGCCCGGCCAGTTCTTCGGTGAAATGTCGCTGCTGACCGGAGCACCGCGCAGCGCCACGGTGATCGCCACCAGCGACTGTCTGGCCTATGAGGTCGGCCAAGAGGACCTGGAGCCCTTGCTGCGCACCCGCCAAGGTCTGGCCTTACGCCTGAGCGAAGTCCTGGCCGCCCGCCAGTTGCGCAACGCCCCCAAGCTGGAGGCTGCCCGCCAAAGCCTGGACGAGCGCAAACATAGCCTGACCAGTCAGATCATGGGGAAAATCAACGCCTTCTTCCGGCTGGGGCCGGAGGTAGTCTAGAGACAACCTTATTCCGCCGGCAGCAGTCGGCGTTCGAACATGCTTTCCATGTCTTCCGGCGAGACGGCGCGGCTGATCAGATAGCCCTGAATCTCGTCGCAACCGGCTTCGCGCAGCACCTGCACCTGATGCAGATGCTCGACGCCCTCGGCCACCGCCTTCATGCCCAAGGCATGGGCCAGACGGATGATGGCGACGACGATGTCCCGCTCCTCAAAGGCCTTGCCCAGACAATCGACGAAGCTGTGATCCACCTTCAGGGCGTCGATGGGCATATAGCGCAGAGCCGACAGGCTGGACTGGCTGGTGCCGAAGTCGTCGATGGCGATACGAACACCAGTGGTATGCAGGCGAGTCAGAATGCGGCCGACCTCGGTGGGATGTTCGATGATCACCCCTTCGGTCAGCTCCAATTCCAACAATTCGGGCGGCATGCCGGTCTCGTCCAGGATGCGGGCGACGGTTTCCGGCAAATCGCCTTGCAGGAACTGCTGGGCCGACAAATTGACCGCCATGCGGATCGCCGGCAGGCCGCGATCCATCCAGGCGCGGTTCTGACGACAGGCTTGCTCCAGCACCCATTCGCCCAACTTAGGCATCAGGTTCAGACGTTCGGCCATGGGAATGAACTGGGCGGGGGTCACCACCCCGGCTTCCGGATCGGTCCAACGCACCAGCGCCTCGGCGCCGCAGACGGTGCCTTGGGTCATATCGAGCTTGACCTGATAGACCAGATGGAAGGCGCCATCCTCGATGGCTTGGCGCAGGCGGCCCTCGGCCATCAGGCGCTCGTCCGACAGCTTGTTGGCCGCCGCCGAATGCAGCTGGTAGCGATTGCGGCCGACTTCCTTGGCCTGATACATGGCGACATCAGCGCATTTCAGCAGGCCGTCAGCGTCTAAAGTATCGTCGGGATAAAGGGCGATGCCGACGCTGGTGGTCACGCTTAATTCGCGATTGGCGAAATGCATGGGCTGCTTGATGGATTCGATGACCCGGCGGGCCAGACGGGCGGCGTCGGAAGGGTCTTCCAACTCGGGCAACAGAATGACGAACTCGTCGCCGCCAAGGCGGGCGACGGTATCGCCTTCGCGGACACAAGCCTGCAGGCGGTTCGAGACCTCGATCAGCACCTGATCGCCCACATCATGACCCAGGGTGTCGTTGATGCGCTTGAACAGGTCCAAATCCAGGAACATCACCGCCATCTGATAGGAATGGCGATGGGCAGTGGCGATGGCCAGGGACAGGCGGTCAGTCAGCAAGCGACGGTTGGGCAACTGGGTCAGGGCGTCGAAATAGGCCAGATTGCGGACCCGTTCCTCGTCCTGCTTCTTCTCGGTGATGTCGCTGAACAGGCCGGCATATTTGGAGATGCCGCCATCTTCACCACGGATGGTGTTGATGGTCAGCCATTCGGCGAAGACGGTGCCGTTCTTGCGGCGGTTCCAGATCTCGCCCTTCCAATAGCCGCTTTCCCGCAAGGAGCGCCACATCTGGTCGTAGAACTCGATGCTGTGCTGGCCCGACTGCAAGATGCGCGGATTCTTGCCGATCACATCCGCCGGGCTATAGCCGGTCAGCTGGGTGAACGCCGGATTGACATATTCAATCTGGCCCTTTTCGTTGACGATCATGACCCCGTCCAGCGAGGCCTCGATCACCTGACGAGCCAGATGCAGGTCGCGCCGGGAACGGATCAGCGCCTCGTCCCGCTCGCGCAGCGCCGAATTCAGCTGAGCGAGATATTCGTACTGCAGGATGGACAGGATGTCCGAAAAACAGAGAAGCCCCAGGAAGCTGCCGCTTTCATCGCGCACCGCCAGATGGCGAAAGCCATGCTGCGAGAACAGATTGCGGGCCGACAGCAAGGTGGAATTAGGATGGACCGAGACCACCGGGCGGCTGGCGATTTCACCGACTGTGCCGTTGCGGCGCTCGGAGATCATGCGCACGATGTCGCGCTCGGTGATGATGCCGGCGTCTTCCCACTCGTCACAAATGACGATGGCGGCTTCGGCATGTTCGTCGTGCATGCGCCGGGCGGCGGTGGTCAGCGGCGTGTGGGCATAGAGCAGCACCAGCGATTTGGTCATCACCGAGCGCACGTCGCGGAAGGTCAGATAATGTTCGACCCCATGGTTCAGCACCACGTCGGTCTGGGACAGCATGCCCATGGGCGAGCCGTCGGTATTGACCACCAGCAGGTGCCGCACTTTCTCTTGCTTGAAGCGCAGGCCGGCGTCGCTGATCAGCATGTCGCCTTCGATGGATTTGACCTTGCGGGTCATGCTCTCGCCGATGGGCAGATCGAAGCTGGCGGGGTCGGCAAGATCCAGCTTCAGGGCGTCGCGTTCGGTCCAGATGCCGACGGGGAAACCGTTCTCCACCACCACGATGGAACTGCAGCGATGCAGGCGCATCAGCTGGGCGGCTTCGGCGACGCTGGTCTCGGGGCGACATTCCAGCAGGCGGCCGCTGACGATTTGCCCCACCTTACGGACATGTCCATCATCGGTGGACTCGTCACGAAACGAGGCGGTCTCGGCGGCGGCGTTGGGAAGGCTGGTCATCATGAAGGTGCGGATGCTCGGAACCTGGAACGTGAAGGCGGGAATTATAATACATCCCTTGGGAGGAGTCTTTCCCTACCCTGGCCGCCGCAGGTTCCTAACCTTTATTCCAAGGAAGCTATGTCTTTAGTCGTGGACACTCTCCAGCAGGCCACGCATCAAGGCGACACCTTCGGTCACCAGATCCGGCAAAGCGACAATCAGGCCGTCGGCCCGATCGATCAGGCCGTCGCGCAGGGCCAACTCGATGCCTTGGCAAAGGCTGTGCAGTCGGATCAAGCCGAGAACGCCGCTGGCCCCCTTCAGGCTGTGGGCAGCCTCGCGCCGGCTTTTGGCGTCCAGGGAAAGATCGCTCAGCAGGGCCAGCAGATTGGCGCTGGAGGACACATATTCGCCAACGATGCCGTCTACCGCCTCGTCCCCCAACTGGGCACGCAGGCTGGAGAACAATTGTTGGTCCAGCATGCCGACCGGCTCGGTCGAGGGCGGCGGAGGCGAAGGCGGCGTGACCGGCGGAAGGGAGGCTCCACCATTGCCGGGAGAGGCGAAGCGCTCCACCACGCTGATCAGATGTTCGGGCTGGAAGGGCTTGTTCAGGACGTCGATCATGCCCGCATCCAGGCAGGCCTGGCGATGTTCGCGAAAGGCGGCGGCGGTCAGAGCGACGATGGGAACCTGCGCCGCCGAAGAGGGCAAGGCACGAATGCGCCGCGTCGCTTCCAGGCCATCCATCTCGGGCATATGCATGTCCATCAGGACCAGATCGAAATGGCCACGAGCGGCGGTATCGACGGCGACCCGGCCGTCGCGGGCGACGGTGACGCGATGGCCGCGCTTACTCAAGATTCCCACCACCACCCGCTGGTTCACCGGGCTGTCCTCGGCCAGCAGGATCGACATGGGGCGCGGAGCCGGAGCCTCCAACAGCGCCCGAGCGGAAGCGGCGGCGGCGGTGGAAGCCGAGGTTTCCTGGGCCCGCGAGCCGATGTCGAAGCCCAGCACGAACCAGAAGGAGCTCCCCTTGCCCGGCTGGGATTCGCAGCCGATCAGGCCACCCTGCAGCTCGATGATCTTCTTGCAGATGGCCAGCCCCAGGCCGGTGCCGCCAAAGCGCCGCGAGATGGAACTGTCAGCCTGAGAGAAGGAGCGGAACAGATGGGCCTTGGCCTCTTCAGTGATGCCGATGCCGGTATCGCTGACGGTGAAGCGCATGGTGATGGCGGTGGCGCGGGTCTCGGCTCCGGCATGTTGACGTTCCACATCGATCCTAAGATCGACGCCGCCCCGCTCGGTGAATTTTATGGCGTTGCCCAGCAGGTTCAGCAGTACCTGGCGCAGGCGGATGGGATCACCCTTGAGGTAATTGGGGGCCAGGGCCGAGATGGTGCTGCGCAAGCTGATGCCTTTTTCCTCGGCCCGCGAGCGCATCAGGGACAAAACACCTTCCACCAGCACCGGCAGGGGGAAGTTCTCCTGGACGAACTCCAGGCTGCCGGCTTCCAGCTTCGAGAAGTCCAAGATGTCGTTGAGCACGGTCATCAGGGCCTCGCCCGAGCCCAGCACCGTCTGCAGATGATCACGCTGGCCGTCGTCCAGGGGGCTGTCCAGCAGCAGGCGGGTCATGCCAAGGATGCCGTTCATGGGGGTGCGGATTTCGTGGCTCATCATGGCCAGGAATTCCGACTTGGCCTGACTGGCGGCCTCGGCCTGATGGCGGGCTCCCTCCAGTTCTTCCGTTCGGGCGTCGATACGGGCGATCATGTCGTTATAGGCCAGGATCACCTCGCCGATCTCGTCTTGGGATCGCCAGTCCACCTTGCGGTTGCCGGCGCGGATCGAGGCCAGCAGCTTTTGCAGGGGCTGGCCGATGATGATGCGGTGCGCCGCCAGGGCGGTGACCACCGTGACCAGCACAAGGCCAACGAACATGGACACGCCGGTCAGGATGTCGGCGCGGATGGTCTGGGTCACCGGCTCGCGGCGGAACAGCACCTCCAGATGACCGACCTTCTGGCCGGCATAAGCCACATCTTCGGTCAGGCGGTCCGGGGTCGCCACTTCCGAACAGCCGGGGCGCGGCCAGGCATAGACGGAATCGGTAGCAGTCTCGGTCACCTCGGCGCAGGAGATTTCCTCGTATTCCGACAGGGAATTGATGATGGACTGGATGGTGACGGTATTCAGGCTCCACAAGGGCTCGGCCAGGGCGGTGGCGGTGCTCTTGGTCAGATGCAGGGCGCGGGTCTGCAACTCGGCGGTCAGTTCGGTATAAACCTCTTTGACCAGCAGGGCCGAGATACCGGCGGTGAACAGAGTCACCATCGGAATGACGAACAGCAGGAACTTGAACGCCAGATGTTTGGTGGGATTTCCCAGCAAAAGACTTTTGCCCAGCCCGCTCATGGTCTTACTTCCAGTCCTTGATGCCGTAGCGGTCGAGAATCTGCTTCAGCTCGCCGGACTTGCGCAGGCGCCGGATGCCGTCATCCCACAGCCGAGCCAGCTTGTGGGCGCGGGGATTGTTGGGACCAAAGGCGATGTAATTGGGAACCGGAGCGCCGACGCCAGGGGTGATCACCTCCAGCTGATCGTTCAGCTTCAGGCGATTGATCTCATATTGCAGCACCGACATATCGTCGCAGGTAAGATCGATCCGCCCCACGGCCAGCTTGCGCAGATTCAGCTCCGTGGCATTCATCATGGCCACGCCCTGAACCAGTTTGGGGTCGTTGACATGGGCTTCGATATAGCTCTTCAGCTCGGGGAAATACTGGTAGTCGGGAATATAGCCGAATACCTTGCCCTTCAAGGAGTCGGGACCGGTCCATTTCCAGTTGCTTCCCTTGCGAGCGGCAAAGGTGTTGACCAGAACGCCGCCGGGCTCTTCCGGGAAGATGAAGTCGGGGGCGTCGTCCTTGATGCCGGCGACAAAGCCGTCGATGGTGTTGTTGCGCACCTCGACCAATGTGCGCGACCAGCTGAGCAGGCGGTAGTCCACCTCGTAACCGGCGGCGCCAAAGATGACCTTGGCCAATTCCACGTCGTAGCCCGGATAATCAGAATCCGGGTCGCAGTTGGAAGGACAGGACGGATCCGCCCGCAGGGTGATGATATGGGGCTCTGGCGAGCCATGGCTGTTGCCCGCGACCTCTTGCGCCAAGGTCGGCGAGACGGAAAAGGTCAGCAGGGCCAGGCAGCCAGCCAGGAAAGCCCACGGGGTTTTGGCGATCGGCGCCATGGTGTCTACAACCAGTCCGAATCGTTGGAAGTCATTAGTGATACCACGGAGCCGCAAAGAGTCGAAGCCTTTGAACGGCTTGAAGGCTATTCTTCGATGGGGCGCTGGAAACTGGCGACGGCTTGGCTATACTCCCGGCGTTCCCGTGACATGACATCGGATAAGACCCAGCATGACGATTCAGAAGCCGCCTGCCCCGCAGCCCCCCTCTCCCATAGTGCCCTCTTCCGAAGAGCTGGCCCGCTTGGAGTCCGGCAAGCGCGCGGTCAACATCATGCTGCTGGGAATGGGCGTCGCAGTGCTAGCGGCGGTTGCCTATGGCCTTTATCGCATGACCTCGGTGATCCTCGCCAATCTGTGAGAAACCTCCGTCCTTTGCTGTAGGCAAGGACCGAATGCCCCGGCCCGGCCCCTCGGCCGTATAAGTTGAACCCATGGCGACTATGGTTTAGCCTCAAGGAAACGGGCGATAGCGGCTGACCTAGGCGCCGCCCGCCAAAAGAGAGGGGCGGCGGAACATGGCTGAAATACAGCCGGCTGATTTATCTTATCTTGCCCAGTTTCTGCTGGCCCGATCCGGTCTGGTCGTCAATGCCGACAAGGCTTATCTCCTGGAAAGTCGCTTGGGGCCGCTGGCCCGCAAGCTGGGCATGGCCTCCATCGCCGCCCTGATCGCCAAGTTGCGCGGCGGCGACATCAAGCTGGAGCAGATGGTGGTCGAGGTCATGACCACCAACGAGTCCTTCTTCTTCCGCGACCAAAAGCCCTTTGATCATTTCCGCGACCATGTGCTGCCGCATATGATCCAGACCCGCGCCGCCAAGCGGTCGTTGCGCATCTGGTGCGCCGCCGCCTCGACCGGCCAGGAACCCTATTCCATCGCCATGATCCTGAAGGAAGCTGCGGCCAAGCTGGCCGGCTGGCGCATCGAGATTGTCGGCACCGATATTTCCCGGGAAGTTCTGGACCGCGCCCGCCTGGGGCATTATTCCCAGTTCGAGGTGCAACGCGGCCTGCCCATCACCCATCTGGTCAAATACTTCAAGAAGGTTAACGAGGTCTGGCAGATCGACGCCGGCTTACGCTCGATGGTCCAGTACAAGGAATGGAACCTGCTCCAGGACCCCCGGCCCTTGGGCCAGTTCGACGTAGTGTTCTGCCGCAATGTGCTGATCTATTTTGACAATCCCACCAAGGGCAAGGTCTTGACCAACATCGCCAAGCTGATGCCCGAGGATGGATTTCTGTATCTGGGTGGGTCCGAGACCGTCATCGGCCTGACCACCGGCCTGGCGCCGCAGCCCGAGCAGCGCGGCGTTTACCGCCGGGAATCCGCCACAGCCAAGGAACCAGTCTCGGCTTTCCTCTCAAGAGGTTAGAGCCTGATGCAGATTTTCTGCATCACGGTCTAGTGAGCCGAAGGCTTTTCCGGCGGCTCGCCCATAAAAGGGACATAGTCCTTATCCTGCTCAAGGATATGGAAATAAAGCCAGTCATGCAGGAAGGCCAAGACCTCGTTGCCCATCTTGCCGCCGGCGCCACCGGCCAGGAAACGGTCATAGACCTCTTCGACCTGACGGCGCAGTTCCCGATGAACTTCCTTATGGGCTTCCATCTCTGGATAACCGGCTTCGGCCATCATGGCCTCTTCCCGGTCGAAGTGAGTATGGGTGTAATCCACCAAAGCCGCCAGCACAGGCCCCACCGCCGTGGAGACATTGCCGTTGACGAAGGCTTCATGCAGTTGATCAATCAAGTCCACCAGCACCTTGTGCTCGCGGTCGATGCTCTCGATGCCGACGCTGAACTTTTCGTTCCAGGTGAAAAAGGACACGTACGCCGACCTCCAGAATGACTGATGCCATAGTGGCATGCCCAGGCGGCCAAGAGCAATGGGGGTTGATGTCTGGCGGATAAGCGTACGGGGCATAAGGATAGGACCAAAAGGCGGCACTTGAGCCTTTGGCGAAAATCGCTTAGGTGCTAGACAGGTCCTTGGGGGACATGTGAAGGGTGCCGAAGCCATGGGTAAATCGACGGAAATTCTTGACCGCCGCGTCTATGCCGCCGGCGAAGTGATCTTTAAGGAAGGCGAAGTGGGCCGCCGCTGCGCCTATCTGGTCCAAACCGGCAAGGTGGAAATCGCCAAAAAAGCCGACGATGGCTCGATGTTCGTCTTGGGCTATATCGGCGATGGCGGCATCTTCGGCGAGATGGCCCTGGTGGACAACAAACCGCGCATGGCCATGGCCCGCGCCATCGATTCCACCACGGTGATCATCGTCACCGAAGCCACCTTCGAAGATAAAATGCGCAAGAGCGATCCCTTCATCCGGGCTTTGCTCAATATGTTCGTCCGCAATATCCGCGAGACCACCACCCGCATGATCAACAAGCCGGCGGATTAGTCGTAAGAGGGTTTTTTTAAACCCTCTTACAGACCTACAGAACCGTGAACTGACCGGTGGTTTCGTCCAGCTGCTGCAGCTCGCCCTTGTCCAGATCGTAGTACCAGCCGTGCAGCTTCAGCTCGTCCAGCTGCAAGGCCCGGCGGACCCAGGGGAAGGTCCGCAGGTTGGCCAGAGAGATCTTCAGGGTCTCATGCTCGCAGATACGCTGGATGACCTCGCGGTCCTCGTCGCCGGCAGTCTTGACGGCGATGTCGCGGGCCGGTTCGGCGATGCGCATCCAAGGACCAATGAAGTCGCCTTCGTGGGCGCCCAGCAGGGCGCGCACGCCGCCGCAGCGGGCATGGCCCATGACGACGATATGCTTCACCTTCAAAGCCCGGACGGCAAATTCGATGGCGGCGCTGGTGGAATGGTGCCGATCGTCAGGGGCGTAGGGCGGCACAAGATTGGCGATGTTGCGCAACGAGAAAATGGCGCCCGGCTCGGCGTTGAAGATTAAGCCGGGGTCGATGCGGGAATCACAGCAAGAAATCACCATGGCCTGAGGCGATTGCCCCTGAGCCAGTTCGGCGAACATCTCGCGATGACGCTGGAAATAGGTCTCGCGGAAAATGCGGTAACCTTCGATCAGCTGATCCATGGCATTCCCAGTGGTTTAAAGCGCAAGAAAGTTGCGTATACCGACGATTCCCTTTTCAGACAACCGCGACGACCCTTTTGAAGCAGTCTGAAGCGCTTGGCAAGCTGTCAAATGTCAGGCATGGCAGCTTTGCACTTTCTGGAAATTTTCCAAAATGCCCGAGTCGCGAGGTCTACCGTTGCTAATCCTGCAACGATCATTTGCGGCATGGATGGATTGTCTAATGGTTGGGAGGGGATGAGTATCCGTCGGACCACCTCAGAGAAGGAACTCCTCCCATGTCCCTGGCCATTCCCCAAAAGTCCCCCATCGCCGTCGAATTGGAAGAGGGCAAGACCTATTATTGGTGTTCCTGCGGCAAAAGTGCCACGCAGCCTTTCTGCGACGGCGCACACAAGGGCAGCGACTATGCCCCCAAGGCCTTCGTCGCCGAAAAGACCGCCACCGCCTATCTCTGTGCCTGCAAGGCCAGCAAGACCGGTGCTTTCTGCGATGGCTCGCATAAGGATTTGTAAGGTTTAAAGCAGCTTTATGATCTCGGCGGCCAAGCGGTCTACCCCTGCCGCCACCGCCGGGGTCAGGCCCGGCCCCTGGCCGAAGTCTTCAGCTTCGATGCCGAACAGGGTCAGGGAGCCGGGCAGGCGTCCCAACACTTTGCCCATCTCCACCGCCTCGGCCAGTCCGAAGCGATGACTGAGGCAAGGAAAGGCGTCTTTGGGCAGGGTCTCGGCCAGAGCATCGAACCGGCGGATCCCCCCCGCCGCTTCTTCGCCTGAGCGCATGGCGTCCACCACCAGAACATTGTTCCGGCCGCTCCAGGCCTCCAGCAACTCGGTGCCTTCGCCGGGCAGAATCAGGATGTCCAGGCCGGGCGTTCCCAGCAGTTTCTCGGCCACCATCGGCCCCGCCCCGTCGTCGCGGCGGAAGGTGTTTCCCACGGCTATCAGCAAAGTTTTCATACCGCCAGGCCTTTCGGCCTGCCATAGGCCCCTCGCCGGGCGCGGCCTCCGCCGCTTGGCCGCTCGCTCAATGCTCGCAGGAAAGAAGTCTGAAGCGGATAGGCCGGTGTCACTCCCGAATGACCTTCAGGTCGAGGAAATGGGTGGCGCAGGAGATGCAGGGATCATAATTGCGGATCGCCTGCTCGCAGCGCCATTTCAGCGCCTCGTCCTCCAATTTGAGGTTCGCCGCCACCACCAAGGCCAGATCGCTTTCGATGACCTTCTGGTTCTGGGCGGTGGGCGGAATGATGCGGGCGAACTGGACGGCACCGTCGGCGGCAACCTCATAGGTATGGAAGCAAAGCCCGCGCGGAGCCTCGGTCGCGCCAAAACCGCGCCCGGCCTTGACCTCGAATGGCACAGAAGCGGCGTCGGGTTCTTCATAGCTCTCGACGATGCGCAAGGCGTCCTCGCAGGCCTGGACCAGTTCGATGGCGCGCACGACGATGGACTGGAAAGGATTGCGCACCACCGGCCCCAGCCCAGCCTCCTTGGCCGCCTGTTTGGCCAGGGGCGACAGCTTGTCGTAATTCAGGGCATAGCGGGCCAGCGGCCCGACCTTATAGGGGCCGCTGCCGTCCTTGATGATGCCGTGCAAAGCGTTGGAATGGCGCACATGTTCCTCGTCGAAATGATCAAGGAACTGGCTGACCGGAATATCCAGCCCGCGATTGCTGACCACCCGGCCTTCGTGGATGGCATATTCGTCCGGATGGCGCAGGGCGACGAAATGATAGTCCTGCTCCAGCACCGGAAAATCGAAACCGCCCACCAGCTTGACGGTGGCCAGGGATGTCTCCACCGCCCATTTCAAATCCTCGGCCAGGGCCTTGATCTTGGCCTTGCGCGGCGTCGAGAAGAAGCCGCCGACCTTCAGATTGATGGGGTGAACGGCGCGACCGCCAACCACTTCCAAAATATCGTTGCCGATCTTCTTCAGGCGCAGAGCCTTTTCCACCAGGGCCTTGTCGCTCTTGGCCAGCTCCAAGGCGTCGGGCAATCCCAGGAAATCGGGGGCATGCAGCAGATAGACATGCAGGCCGTGACTCTCGATCCATTCGCCGCAATAAATCAGCCGGCGCAAATCGCGGATGGGCTTGGGCACGGTGATGCCGAAGATGTCTTCCATGGCCTGAATCGAGCCCATCTCGTAGGCGATGGGGCAGATGCCGCAGATGCGGGCCGTGATGTCGGGCACCTCGGAATAATCCCGCCCCACCAGAAAGGCCTCGAAGAAACGCGGCGGCTCGAAGATGCCGAACTCCAGGTCCTTGATGACGCCGTCCTTGATGCGGACCAGCAGCGAGCCCTCGCCCTCGACCCGGGCCAGGGCATCGACCTTAATGACTCTCGTCGTCATGAGCTTCGCTCTCTTTGCGGAAGGCCGGGGCATTGGCGTTATAGGACCGGAAGCTGCGACGGATGTCGCGCTGATCCAATCCTTGCTTGGCCAGCAGGGCGGCCATGGACTCGGTGTTGGGGCTTTCCATCGGGCCAAAGCAGCCGAAGCAGCCGCGCTGATGGGCCGGGCAAAGCCCGCCGCAGCCGGCCTGCACCACCGGGCCCAGGCAGGCTTCGCCCTTGGCGACCGAGACGCAACTGGTGCCCCTGATCTTGCATTCGATGCATTCGGAATGTTTCGGCACATTGGGCTTGCGGCCATTGAGGAAGGCGTTGAGCACTTCCAGCAATTGCTGCTTGTTGATGGGGCAGCCGCGCAGTTCGAAATCTACTGGCACATGGTCGGCAATGCCCACCGAGGTATTCAAGGTCTCGATGTATTCGGGATGGGCATAGACCCGGTCGATGAAGCCTTTCACGTCGGTGAAATTGCGCAAAGCCTGAATGCCGCCCGAAGTGGCGCAGGCGCCGATGGTCACCAGGGTCTTACTCATCTTGCGGATGTCGCGGATGGCCTTGACGTCGTGGGGGGTGGTGATCGATCCCTCGACCAGCGAGATGTCATAGGGGCCTTTGACCACCTTGCGGCTGGCCTCCAGGAAATAGGCGATCTCCACCGCCTCGGAGACTGCCAGCAGCTCCAGCTCGCAATCCAGCAGGGACAATTGGCAGCCGTCGCAGGAGGAGAACTTCCAGACCGCCAGCTTGGGTTTTTTCACACCGGCCATGGCTATATCTCCCGCACGGAGAACAGATCCTGGATCTGATCGAAGCGATAGACCGGGCCGTCCTTGCACATGAAGGTGGGGCCGAACTGGCAATGGCCGCACAGACCCACGCCGCACTTCATGTTGCGCTCCAAGGTCACCCAGATGCGGTCGCTGGTGATGCCCCGCTCGTGCAGGGCGTCCACCGCCGGTCTGGTCATGGTCTCGGAGCGGCAAACAAAGGCCTGGGTGCTTTCGCCGTCGATCTTGGCGATACGAACCGCCGCCGCCACGCTGCCGACCCGCCCGCGATAACCCGCCGGGGCCGAATGGACGGTGACATGGACATTGGTATCGAAGCGGCCACGCCAGGTATGGAGGTCTTCCTCGAACAGAATGTCGCCGGTCCCGCGCGAGCCATAGCAGATGACCACTTTGCCGAATTTGTCGCGCTGATGGAGAATCTCCAGGATCAGCGGGCGCAAGGGAGCCAGACCGATGGTGCCGGTGACAAAGAGGATGTCGGAGCCATAAACTTCCTCCACCGGCCAGGGCCGCCCGAAGGGGCCACGCACGCCGATCACGGCTCCGGCCTGGAGCTTGGCCATGGCCTTGGTCACCGAGCCGGCGGCGCGGATGGTATGGACCAGCTTGGTGGGATCGCGGCAATCGCCGCTGATGCTGATGGGCACCTCGCCGACGCCGAACAGATAGAGCATGTTGAACTGACCGGGCTTATAGACCAGCGGGGCTCCGTCCAGAGAGGTCATATGCCAGGTAAAGACGCCCGGCACCTCTTTCTTGACCTTATTGATG
>Ga0302190_10000794_pt1 | contig 20810 bp, 21 predicted proteins | sample II_Bog_E2_3_FD_198784 | JGI IMG/M metagenome (GOLD analysis project Ga0302190, IMG submission 198784) | Peat permafrost microbial communities from Stordalen Mire near Abisko, Sweden - II_Bog_E2_3 | ecosystem: Environmental > Terrestrial > Soil > Wetlands > Peat | place: Sweden: Abisko... | reverse complement strand
ACATTTGCATCCCGCCATCCGGATAGCACGGTCGCAAATGTCAAAAACGAAAAATCCACTAGAATCAAAAGTTTCTAGTGGCCCGAAAAGATTCTGACATTTGCACACCACCTAGCCGAGAGCGGTAGCAAATGTCAGAATCGGACCACTAGGCAATCGCGCTGCGTCGTGTTGCTTTCAACAAAATACGCCGCGCGAATCTGCTGCGCAGCATTTTCAGCGCCGTTCGATGTACGGTCGCGGCGTTACGCGCCTGAACGGCCCTGTTGAGCCGCTCAGGCGAGATCACGAAGGATCAATGCGCCGCGTCGATCGCAGCTTGTGCTTCGACCTTGGAGTAGAGCTTGAACTTGTTGGTCAGGGGGCCACCCATGGCGATCAGCTTGCCGCCCTGATCGATAGGCCCCAGGTCCACAGGTTCGGCGCCCAGATCGCGTATCAATTGGGCGACAAGTGCATTGGCCTGTTGATCGGAACCGGCCAGAAACAGCACGTTTGCATCGCCCTGCGGTGGCAGCGACTGACCGAACACCGGGATCGGTTCATGATTGAACGCTTTGACCAGTCGTGCGCCCGGCACTGCCGCCGCAACTATGTCGCTCGACAGAACGCCACCGATATCGATGACATCTTCGGGCTTTGGCCCAAGCCGATTGTTGGTTGCGTCAATGACGATCTTGCCCGACCAATCGAGGCCTTTCGTCGCATCTTCGATTTGCGGCCAACGAATGGCAAGAACGACGATATCCGACGCCTTGACCATGTCCGCCGGTGTGGCGGCGGTTACGTCGCCTTCGATGCCGGCCACAATGTCGCCAAGCGATTGCGGGCCGCGCGAATTCGACAGGATCACTTTCCATCCTGCCTTTGCCGCCTTGGGTGCCAGCATTTGAGCCAACCGCCCTGCTCCAAGAAAACCGATTACACTCAAGGCACTACTCCATCAGTTGCTAGTGAAGACAGGTCATCCGACTGGCGCCGCCCGACGATCACGGTCAATGGCGACGTTCGCCCCCGGGATCGGCATGGGTGTCGATTGCGGGCAACAGCGTCGCTGCATCGGTTGCACCGCCGCGCGCACGCCGTTCCAGTTCGAGCAACCGTTGTTCGATGCGATCGCGCGCGGCGAGCAGCGGCACACCAAGCCGTTCGCCCGCCTGGTCGAAAGTCAGCTCCTTGGCGCTCCAGACCATATTCATGGTCGCCACGACTTCACTGCGCACCCGGATCGGTACGGCGATGCTCGCACAGCGTGTATGCGGCAATTCCGAACACATGTTGTAGCCATCCCTGCGCCCCTGCGCGATCATGCGATCGATCGCCTCGCTGTCGGCCATGATACCGTCGCGTTCCGATGGTCGTACTTTCAACGCCTCGATGATGGCGGCGCGTTGGGTGTCGGAACAGTGGCTGAGAAATGCCCTTCCCAGCGGGCTTAACATCATCGACCGGGTTCGGCCAATCATCCCGATGTCCGACGACAGTGAACTGGACCGGTGAGTGGACTCAACGATCAGCATCGCGTTGTCACGGAATACGGCCAGATCGCAGGGCCAAACATAGCGCGAGGTCAATTCATGCATGATCGGCCACGCGGCCTGGCGCAATTCTTCATAGACCCCTTTTGCCCGCGCAAGATGCTTGACTTCGTCGGTCAGGCGGATCTCGCGGTTATAATACCCTCTATGGACGAGCTTGAGCTCCTCAAGTGTATCGAGAATACGATGAACAGTCGGGCGGGGAAGCTTGAGCTCTTTGCAAATGTCTGTCGGCTGTGCTCCTTGCACAGTATTTAGATAGCGTAGAACTTCAATTCCACGCGTCAATGATCTGATGCGCCTATAAGTCAAGGCTCTTCTCCCAAACGTCTCTTTCCCAGTATTTTTCTTATCTATTTATGCAGGACCGATAATATCATGCCTACGACATCATGCAATGCCGACGCATAGGGGCCGGTCCGCCTGCTGCTTGGCCGAGCCCTTCAGATAGCCATACAACATATTGATACTAAATAATTATTCTATCATACATATGAACGCGTTGAAATGTACACCAGGCGGACGCATGGGGCAAACAGACTTGGTTCAGTCCATCGAAGGGCATTTTCCCGGCAACATGTGCCGCGTTGCCAGGCAGCAACGCGGCACATCAGCACTGGCCTGACCCGACTCAGCATCTGGTCCGCCGGCGCGGTGAAGGATGGTTCGTTTGCAGACCGGAAGCGCGCCCGCAGGGACGCGCATTGCATCACCTGCTCAGGCGGCGCCGAACTTGGCCTTCAACCCATCGAGCGCACCGGAAATGTCCGCGCCGATGCCCTTTTCGGCCATTTCGCGGATGGGTTCGGGCACTTCTACCGCGATGCTGTATTCGACCACCGATTTGTCACCCTCGCCGCTGACCACAAATGTCGCCAGAAAGCCTTCGAGCTTCGGCGCACCGGGCGGAAGATCCTGATTGGGGACCATTTCATAGGCCAGCACCCGCTTGTCGTCGTCAAGCGTCGCGATCCGATCAAGCACGGTATTGCCGCGCTTCATCAACACGACGCGTTCGCCGGAGTTGGGGCCACGCTCGCACGAGGTGATATGCGGCTGCCACTCGGCAAAATTGTAAAAGTCGCGGACGTAATTCCATACCTGATCGGCCGGTGCGTTGAGCGAAACCGTCTGGGAAACTTTCATGTTCAATCCTCCTGGGTTATATTTTGGAACGATTCACGCGTTCAAAAATATTGTGCGAACTTCTTCGGCGAATTCAAAATCGATCGGAGTGATGGACTTGATTTCTTCCTGGGTAAATCCTTCGACCATGGCAGTGACAACGAACTTGCCCTCCTTGCGCTCAAGGATCGCCAGATCGGTGACGACGACACTGACGCATTCGGGCGCGGTCAGCGGGCAATTGCAATTGGCGACCAGCTTCGGACGCCCCTTGCTGTCGCTATGTTCCATCAGCACGATGACGCGGCTGCCCGATGCTGCCAGGTCCATGGCGCCGCCAATGCCGCCGCCAATCTGGCCCGGCAACGCCCAATTGGCCAAGTCGCCTCTTTCGCTGACTTCATAAGCGCCGAGCACGATCGCCGACAGTTTTCCCGAACGCGCCACTTCGAACGACACGACGCTGTCAAACACGGCGCCGCCCGGTCGCAATTTGATGAAATTGCCGGCCGCATCAAAGAAGTCGACGTCAATCTGCTCTGGATCGTCAATCAGATCGTAGCCCAACGCACCGTTTTCAGCATGGAGGATGATGGTCTTGCCCCGCGTGTGTCCGGCGACCAGCGTCGGCAGTCCGGAGCCAAGATTGACGTAAGCGTCGTTGGGCAGCATCGCGGCAACCTGCTGCGCCATGGCCGACCGGCTGAGCGCAGGCTTTCCGAAATATTCGCGATTGCTGTCTGCGGCGCGGCGCCCCAGCGAACCCTTTGGCGCCGGATATTTCGCCGTGGTGCGGACCACGCGCGATACGAAAATACCGGGCAGACCAACCCGTTCGGGGGGAATGACACCCGCTTCGACGATCTCTTCGACTTCGACGATAGCCAACCGCGCCGCTTTGGCAAAACAGACGTGGAAATGCGCACTGCTGCCGCGGAATTCGACATTGCCGTATGGATCGGCGCGATAGCCGCGAATGAGCGCGACATCGACCGGCAAGGCGTGTTCCAGCACAAAATCGCGTCCGCCGAATTCACGGATCTCTTTGCCATGTTGCAGCGGCGTACCAACCGTGACCGGGCTGTAGAACGCGGCGAGCCCGGCGCCCGCCGCGCGCATCCGGTCGACGAGAATGCCTTGCGGCACGATTTCGAGATCGATTTCACCGGCTTCGATCTTCACCTGTTCGGGCGACGGCAGACCGGGGCGCGACGAAAATGACAGCACCAGACTTGAAACCTGGTCGTTCTGGACCAGGATCTGAGGCCGAAAGTCACCCCCTGCCCCCAGTGAATTGGCCACGATCCGCAGGTTCTTCGCGCCCTGGTCGCGCAGCGCCAGGACCAGGCTGTTGGGATAGGAATGGCCGACACCAAAACCGGCGATCGCCACCGACGACCCGTCGGCAATATCGGCCAGCGCCGCTGCGGGAGTTTCGAATGTCTTTTGCATGGACTATTTGCTCTGTTCCGGGATGGGAGAAAAACGCACCAGGGCCGCAGCATCGCCGGCATCCTGGAAAACGGCGCGAACACGTTGTCCGATGGCCAGTTCCGCCGGATCGGCTTCGACGATGTTGGTCAGCACCCGCGCGCCTTCATCGAGATCGACCAGCGCCAGGACAAAACCTGCGGTTTCGCGATAGGGCCCTTCGCCGCGATGGACCTCGGTAAAACTGTAAAGCGTGCCCAACCCCGAAGCTTCGCGCCATTCGACCGCCAATGAGCCGCAGTCGCCGCAAAACGCTTTGGGATACCAGATCGGATGGTCGCAAGCCGCGCAATGCGGCAAAACGAGCTTGCCTGCCCTGGCGCCCGACCAATAAGGCTCAGTCTCGGGCGAGACGAATGGCACGGGCGTCGGCAGTTGATTATGGGCCATCATGCGTCTTCCCTGCCCAGCACCAGCGTGACACTGGCCTGACGCGACATGCCGCCCCCGGTGCCGTGGGCGACCGCAATGGCGCAATCGCGCACTTGCGTCTGGCTGTTGGCTTCGCCGCGCAACTGGCGCACGGCCTCGACGATCTTGACCAGCCCGCCCTGGTAGCCGGGATGGTTGTTGCACAGGCCGCCGCCATCGGTGTTGACGGGGATGACACCGTCAAGACCCAGCGCACCACTGGCAACGAACGCCCCGCCCTGCCCCTTCTTGCAAAAGCCAAAATCTTCCAGCGTCATGATGACGGTAATCGTGAACGAATCGTAGATTGAAGCATAATCGACATCGCCAAGTGCAACACCGGCTTCGGCCAGCGCACGGGGCGCTGAAACCATCGCGCCGGTACTGGTGAAATCGTTAGGGCCATTGCCGCTGTGTTTGATGAATTCGGCATGCCCGAGGATCTTCACAGACTGCCGTTGCAGATCGCGGGCGATTTCGGGTGCCACGACGACGATCGCTCCTCCGCCATCCGTGACGACGCAGCAATCGAGCCGATGCAAAGGGTCGGCAATCATGGGCGAATTGACGACATCCTCGATCGTCACCGGTTTGCGCAGCAAGGCATCGGGATTGTATTGGGCATAATTGGCCGCAGCAACTTTGACCGCAGCAAGCTGTTCAGCCGTCGTGCCGAATTCGTGCATGTGACGCCGGGCAGCAAGCGCATAGATCCCGGCGTTGGTTTCACCATAGACCGTTTCGAACGGGAACTCTGGCGTATCGCCGGTGTGCTTGGGGCCGCGGATCACGCCGCGCACTTTTGCGCCCTGGGTGATCAGTGCAATCTTGCATTTGCCCGCGGCGATCGCGGCTGCAGCATGTCCGACATGGGCGAGATACGAGGAACCGCCGACAAACGTGGCATCGACATACCATGGCTTCAGCCCAAGATATTCGGTCATCGAGACGCCGCCGAAACCGAGCTGACCGGTCGAGAAATACCCGTCAACATCACGCAGCGACAGGCCGGCGTCGGCCAACGCGCCGATCGCGCATTCGGCGTGAATTTGCTGCACCGAATGCTGCGGCAAATCGCGCAGCGGATGCTCAAAGGCACCGGCGATATAAGCCTTTCCCCGAATACTCATTCCCAAACTTTCATCCAAAATCGTCCTCAGATCCAATGATCGTCCGGCTTAGCCAACCAGCTTGCCAAGCGCGGGCATGCGATCCTGCAGGCCCGCCTGGCGCAGGCACCACCAGAGCATCGCCTGGTTGCTGGTCAGAACGGGTATGCCCAGGTCGCGTTCCAGATCCGCAATCACGTCGAACACGCGGATCGCCGTACAGCTCAGAAACACAAGATCCGCCTCGCTTGCGGCGCTATCCATGGCATGGCGGTACCATTGGCCCGGCTCGATCGACGCCATGGCCTTGCCCTCTGCCAACCCGAGCCCGACCGAGTGAACAACCTCATAGCCAAAGTGTTCGAGGAACGAGATTTCGCGCGCGACCACAGTATCGACATAAGGCGTCACCAGCGCGATCCGGTGCGGCGCCAGTTCGGCCAGTGCCGCAATTATCGCATCCGACGTACTGGTTGCCGGCCTTCCGCTCGCCAGTTCGATGCGTTGCCGCAAAGTCTCGCCCATCGCCGGGTCGAACGTTGAAACTGCGGTGCAGTTGAAGACAATCCGATCGACCCCGGCGTCGACTAACAAACTCGTCGCCTGCTCGACCCCTTCGGTCATACCAAGCAACTCCTCGCGGGTGCTGCCCGCCAGCTTGAGCCGCGTCGTATGCAACGAAACACCCGGCGGGAGAAAGCGAACCAGCTCGGGTTCGGCGACGGGATTGCTGGATGGCAGCAACATGCCCAGTCGCATGCGCCAGCCATAGCCCTTCCCACGCCCTGGATCTTTTTCAGACATACGCCTCGTTTCGTTTTCGCGGGTGACTCAAGTCGCCGGATTTCCCCGGCGCCACCTTTGCTCTGTCTGGATTTTACTGACCAACCCATGTGGCATCCCGTCCGCCTGGTGTCCCCGAACGGCGGCTAGTCTTGATGGGGCCAATGGGGTAGGATCGCGGAGGGAGGGGACCATAGATGTCAGGAAAGCGATGACCGACACCATCCGCGCAATTTCACGTGGGTTGAATGCTCTCAGGATTATCAGCGAGTCTGGCGGCAGTCCGTGTCAGGCGATTGCAGACCAACTGAATCTTTCGCGCCCCACGGTTTACAGAATATTGGGCACTCTGCTGGACAGCGGCCTGGTATCGGTGGACGACGAGAAGATCTACCGACCGACGCTGGCGACCCGGGCTCTGGAAAACGGCCTTACCGAAAAGGCCTGGGCCCACTGGGCCGCGATGCCGACGCTCGTCAGGTTGCAGAAGGAAGTGGTGTGGACATGCGAGATCGCATCGTTCGAGGACTATGCCATGGTCCAACGCGATTCGACGCACCTGCAGAACCCGTACCGGATCGACGTGCAGGAATTCGACGATCGTTTGCGTTCGATGCTGACCAGCGCGGTCGGGCGCACCTATCTTGCGTTCTGTCCGCCGAAAGAGGCCGAGCAGATCCTGTCGCATCTTGAACAGTTCGGCGACAGCGTCGACCCCGAGGCCCGGGTCGATGAACACTCCCGACCGATGCTCCAGGCGATCCGGGAAAAAGGTTACGCGCTGGAACAGCGTTACTCCTATCCGCACGTCACTTCGATAGCCGCCCCGATCCGGCACGGCGAAGGCGTGCTCGCATGCATCGACATCGCGTGGATTTCGCGCGCCGTCAGGCTGTCCGATGCTTTGGACAAATTCGTGCCGGCCCTTCTCAGGGCCCAGGCGGAGATCGAAGAACGGCTGGCAAGTTTCGTTCGCGATCCGCAGCGAATGAAACAGTGACAACCGGGCCGGGTTCGCAGAGCGGACGGCAAAGGCAAGCGGCTATCTCCCCGAACTGCTCCGGCCTAGCCTCCTGAAACAAGAATTGCGCATTGAACTAGCGATGCGTCATGCGTTTCGGAGGTACCTGCAATGGAAATTGGGCATATCGGGCTGTACGTGCGCGATTTTGATCGAATGCTTGAATTTTACCAGCGCGCTTTCGGCTTCGCCATCACGGACATTGCGCGCAGTGAAACGCGTTCGATCGTGTTCCTGACTGGCGATCCGACTTCTCACCACCAGTTCGTGCTGGCCACCGGCCGACCGGACAGCGAACAACACCTGATCAACCAGTTGTCGTTTCGCCTTAAATCGCTTGGCGAACTGCGGCGGGTCTACCGCTATTTACTCGACAGCAGCGTTCCCAATCTCGAACCGCTGACGCACGGAATTGCCTGGTCGGTCTACCTGGCCGATCCTGAGGGCAATCGCATTGAAGCCTATGTGGATACCCCCTGGTACATCACCCAGCCGCACCGTACGCCAATCGACCTGCTCTCCACCGAAGCAGAGCTCTACGCCCAGACCGAAGAGCTTTGCCGCAATTCGCCCGGATTTCAGCCGATGGATCAGTGGAGCAAGGCAACCGCCCGCAACATCAGGGCGCTTTGACCGATCAATGCCCGCGCAGCGGAGTTTACGATGACCGAACATTTTGACGTGGCTATCATCGGCTATGGCCCGGCCGGCGCAACGCTTGCCAACTTGCTGGAGCGCCAGGGCAGGCATGTGCTGGTGCTCGAACAGCATGCCCAATCGTACCCGTTGCCGCGCGCGACGCATATCGATGGCGAGACCATGCGTATCTTTCAGGCGGCGGGCATTGCCGATGATCTGGCGCCAAAGCTGGGTCTTTATGCACGGATGCGTTTCGAAGATGCCAATGGCGCAATGCTCATCGACTGGCCACGTTCCACCGCGCCGGGCGTGCATGGCTGGCGCGACAGCAACCGGTTTCACCAGCCCGATCTCGAAAGCGCCCTGCAGGCACGGGTTGCCAAATCGCCCCGGGTCACGGTTCGCAGAGGTTGGCGCGTTACCGCGCTCACCCAGAGCAATACCGCAGTCACGATTTCCGCTCAAAACGAAGCAGGCAACGATTATCACGCTACCGCGAGCTATGTGGTCGGCTGCGATGGCGCCAATTCGACAGTGCGTGCGCTGATCGGCGGCGAAATGGCGCCACTTGCACCGCCGCAGCAATGGCTGGTTGCCGACTTCATCCTGCTGCCCGGCGTCCCGGATTCCGATTTGCCCGAAGGAACCGTGCAATATTGTGATCCCGGGCGCCCATTTACGTATATCGAGGGCGCCGGTCGTCGGCGGCGTTGGGAAGTGATGCTGATGCCGGGCGACGACCCGCAGACTTTTGCCGAGCCCGACAATGTCTTTGCGTTGCTCGACCGGTGGATTTCGCGCGAGGATGTCGAGCTTGAACGGGCGGTTGTCTATGTGTTTGGTTCGGCGGTTTCTTCGCGCTGGCGCAATGGGCGAATCCTGATCGCGGGCGACGCGGCCCATCTCACCCCGCCGTTCCTGGGCCAGGGCCTGTGTTCGGGGGCACGCGATGTCATCAATCTTGCCTGGAAACTCGACTGCGCACTCGATCAATCGGCGGGCCCGGATCTGCTCGACAGCTATCAGCGGGAACTGGCTCCGCATGTGAGCAACTACATCGCCGAAGCAAACCGGATCGGGGCCGTCATCCAGGAAACCGATCTCGACAAGGCCCAGGCGCGCGACGCCATGCTGCTGAACAATCCCCAGGTGCTTGCCCCGATCCGGCCTCGTCTGGGCGGTGACCTGTGGGGCCAAGAGGGAAACCCGTTGGCCGGCACATTGGCGGCCCAACCCCGGCTTCGCTCAGGGCAGCGCATGGATGATGTGGTCGGGTTGCACTTTGCCGTGATCGTGAAACAAGGCCTGTCGCACGCTTTCGGTGCCGTGACACGCGCCATCGTGGAGGCTGCGCATGCCGTAGTGCTTGACGGTGAAGCCGATGACTATCTCGACGCGCTGGGCGTGGAGGCTGTGATTGTCCGGCCCGATCACTATATCTTCGGCACTGCACGGTCAGCGGCCGAGACCCAGGCATTGATCGCCGTACTTCCGCTGGCGCGGGTTCCGTCACCGGCTACGCGTGTCGTATAGCCTGATCCCCGGCAGTCCCGTCGGCACGTCGCTCCAACGCCCCGAATGCGTCGTGGTGGCCGGGCCGGGCAAGCCGAGGGGCGACCTGGTCGTATCGGATGGCCGTGGCGGGGTAACCCGCATCCGGGCGGATGGCACGTGCAGCCATGTGCCCTGCCCCGGCGGTACGACCAACGGCATTGCCCAGGGGCGCGACGGAACGCTCTATCTGGCGGGCATCGACAGCGGCACGGTCCACGCATTGCATCCCGATGGCTCGGCCCGGTTGGTCATCGCCACCTTCGCGGGGCATGGTCTGGGCGCCGTGAACTTTGTTACATTCGATCCCATGGGTGTGCTGTGGATTACCGTTTCAACCCGCACGATGCCGCGATCGCGGGCCATTGAGCAGCCCATACCTGACGGCTATATCCTCAAACTCGATCCCGCCGGGCCGCGGCTCATGGCCGACGGCCTGTGCTTTGCCAATGAACTGCGCTTCGATGCCGCCATGCGCTTTGTCTATCTCGCCGAAAGCAGACAAGGACGAATAGTGCGCATGCGCGTCGAAGATACCGGCGATCTGGGGCCCATCGAACGGTTTGGGCCCGATCCCCTGTTCGAAGGCGCAATCGTCGACGGACTTGCCTTCGATGCCGACGGTGGCCTGTGGGTCACCGAAGTCACACGCAATGGCATCCATCGCATCGATCCCGACGGCCACGCCGTGTGCCTGTTCGAAGATCCGCAGGGGACATTCATGGACTTCCCTGCGAGTGTCGCCTTTGGGGGGCCCGATCGCAAGACCGTGTTTGTCGGGTCGATCCGCATGGACCGGCTCGTCACGTTCCAAAGCTCGGTGGCCGGCGCACCGATGTGGCACTATTAACCGCAGCCACACCACGACAATCCCGGCCGGAAAGATTGTAACGCGCCCAGCCGAAAGCCGTCGTGCCGGGGCGTGAGGGTGATCCGACAGATTTCCCGGTCGGATCACCCTCGACCACCTCAGGCCGGTTCTGCCTTGATCGGGTTCTTGAGCACACCGACTTCGGTGATTTCGACCTCGACCAGATCCCCATCCTTCATGAACAGCTTCGGCTCACGCCTGACGCCGACGCCACCTGGTGTACCAGTGACGATGACATCGCCGGGTTCTAGCGGAATAAACGTCGAACAATATTCTATGAGATACGGGATACTGAAAATCATCTCATCACTTGTGGCATTTTGAACTTCCATCCCGTTGAGCCGAGTCTTGAGGTGCAGGATCTGATTGTCGGCAATTTCGCCCCGAGTCGACATCCACGGACCAAATCCGCCGGTCTTGTACCAGTTTTTGCCCGGCACCCACTGCGCGGTGTGGCGTTGCCAATCACGAATGCTGCCATCGTTGTACGGGGCGTAGCCGGCGATGTAGTCCCAGCAATCCTTTTCGGCGATGCGCCGACCGGCCTTGCCGATGATGACGGCAATCTCTCCCTCATAGTCGAACGTCGGGGATTCCGGCGGCAGCAGCATGGGTTCCAGGTGTCCCGACTGGCTCAACGGGAAACGGGCAAAGACCATCGGGCGTGCACTCGGGTCCCGGCCAATCTCGGTCCGGTGCGAATCATAGTTGACGCCGATACAGATGATTTTCGGAGGATTGGGAATAACCGGCAAGAATTCGATGTCCGACAGATCATAGTCGCCCGTGGCCCCGGCAATCGCGCTTTCGACTTCCGCGAGCGCCCCGGCCTTGAGTACCGCAACGATGTCGGCGTAACGCCCTGCAAACTTGAGACCAAGGTCGACCACACGCTCGCCGACCACTGCGCCAAAGCTCTCGCGCCCGTCCTTCTTGAAGCTCAGGAGTTTCATCGTTCAGGATCCTTCTTTTTCTGAGGTAATGACAACCGGTGGCAGCGGGAAACGTTCGAGATATTCCGCGTATTCCGGTTCGAGGTCGATTTCGATTGCCGCCATGACACGCACCAGACCGTTGTACTCGCCGATCGCCACCAGCAGATCGACCAGGTGTTCGGTGCTCAATGCGTGCGACAGGGTGTCGAATATACCTTGCGGCAGCACCAGATCGTCGGTGAGCGAACGCGCCGCTGCCAGCACCGCCGATGACACCGCGTCGAGATGTGTCCGGCGGCCCTGTGTCTCCTGGCCGATGGGAGTCTCCTGGCCGATGGCCCGGATATCGTCCTCGCTGACGCCGAACGAAAGGGCGACATCTACGTGGTGAGCCCACTCATACGCCGAACGTGTCGAATAGCCGACTTGCAGGATAGCCAATTCGCGCAGGCGCGCATCAAGCCCACTTTCGTGCCTGAAATACATCCCGCGTGCCGCCACGTGTCGCGCCAGCTTTGGGCTGTGCGCGACTGCCCGCGTGATATTGGACTTCAAGCGCGGGATGTCCCGATCTTCGGGCGCCAGATCGGCATAGTCGAGGTACCGTAACCGTCCCATTTCACTCTCCCCGGTATACCGTGCGGGCTCAGGCCGCTTCGGCCTGCGCCTGACGCACGATCGACTGCGGATCGAGATTGGCTTGTGCGAACGCGATGAGATCGGGCAAATATCCGTCCTGCGAGCAGATCAGGAATTCGCCCCGCAGCAACCCGTCCACCAGGACGCCCGAGGCGTGTTCGGCGCTCGCCCTTACTGTGCGACGCAGAGGCACGCCAATGCCGAAATCCTCGGGCCCGGGCGCGCCGGGCATGGGGGGGACGTCGCCACCGGGCTTGTCGGACGTAGCCGTGATCCCGGGACAGAACACCGACACTTTGATTCCGCTGTCAGCCAGGGCGTGGGCAAAGGCGTAGCTCATCGACAACTGCGCGCCTTTGGAGGCAATATAGGGGCCCATGAAGCGGATCGGAGGGTCGGGCAAAAGCGCCAGCCCCGAAGAAGTGTTGACGATGTGCCCACTGCGTCTGGCCAGCATTTCCGGAAGAAAAGCCTGAATCAGACGCACATAGCCCAGAACGTTGACGTCGAGCGCATCGCGCCATTGATCGATGCCGATCGACAGGATCGGCCCGGTTACGGGCGGCTTGGCCGCGTTGTTGATCAGCATGTCGATACCGCCGCTGGCGGCCAGGACAGCCTCGCGCAACGCCTGCACGTCGCGTTCGTTGCTCACATCGCAACCAAAACCCATCGCACCGCGCCCCGGCAATCCGGCAGCAGCGGTCTCGGCACCCGCACGATCGAGATCAGCGATGAAAACGCGCGCGCCAAGGTCTGCCAGGCGGCGCGCGGTGCTCAGGCCGATCCCGCGCGCAGCGCCTGTGATCAGGACGGTCTTGTCGTCAAATCGCATCATACATGTTTCCCTTTGCGCCGCCCTGTTCCGGGTCGGCGGTGTGTTCAGCCAGCAGACTCAGGAAAGTCTGCCAGGCGCGCCGATCCGCCGTGGCGTCGTAGCGAAAGCCGGGCATGGTCGGCGTGTTCACATCCGTAAAGCCGTGGCTGACTCCACCATAAAGGCACACCTGGTAATCGACCTGCGCCTCGCGCATTTCGGCCGAAAAGCCGACGATCTGTTCGATTGGAACAAACGGATCGGTATCCCCGGCACAGGCCAGAACCGCCCCCCGGATGCGCCCCGCGCCGCGTTCGCTGGCGAGCGATCCATGGAACGTGCTGACGCTGCGCAAAGGCGCGCCAGTGCGCGCCAGTTCCAGCGCGCACCAGCCGCCGAAGCAATAGCCGGCGGCGGCCAGGTTGCCGTCCGTGCCGCCACTTTCCTTGACCAGCGCGTCGAGCGCCCCGGTCATCCGGTCGATCAACTCGTCCGGATCGGCCTTGAGCGCTTCAACCCATTGCCGCGCTTCCTGTGGATTCGCGGCCAAATGGCCATGGCCATAAAGGTCTGCGGCAAGTGCGGCATAGCCATGCGCGGCCAGCGCATCGGCCCGACGTCGCACGTGTGCGCCCACGCCCGGCGCTTCGTGGACCAGGATGACGCCACCCTTTATCCTGCCGTTCGCGGGCCGCGCGTAATACCCACGCGCCGGGACTGTGCCGGCGGCATAATCAAGATCGAGACCAATCGTCATGGCTTTTCCCCGAACAGGTCGTCGATGACGGGCAGAGCAAATACCATGGCGTGAATACCCATACTGGCAACCAGCCGCGCAACATCGAGGACTTCTTCGATTGTGGCGCCGTGGGCGAGCGCGGCGCGCGCGTGCAGGCGCGCACCGGTCTGATCGAGCTGCGTGCACTGCACATGCACGGCGAGCGAAATCAGATGCGCCTCTTTCGGGGTCAACGCAGCACCCGGCCCCAGCAGCGGAGCATTGGCGAAATCGAGCCAACGTGCGTGAAAATCGGGATCCAGCCGGATCCCGGTTGCGAACTCCTCCTGAACATCGCCGAATAACACGGCGTGGTCCGCGCGGACTTGCGCCGTCATGGCCGGGTCGGTCGATCCCGGCAGACCAGGATCGACCTCCGCGACCGCCTGCGCAGTCATCAGATAGGAAAAGAACCCCATCGCACTCACAGTGGCGACCACCGCCATCAACTCGGCCCGGGTCGCGCCAAGCGCAACAGCTTGTCGCGCGTGGTTGCGCAGACCCTTTTCGAACATATGCGTCGGCGTGCAATTCGTCGCAACATAAAGCAATTCACGGAATTTGGGGCTCAAAGTCCCGCGATCCGCTACATAGGCTGAAAATTCCAGATAACCCGCGACGTAGGCCGGAGAATAGCCGAGCATGGCCTCCCAGTCGTTGTTCCAGTGCCCCCGCCGACGCATGAACTCTGCGCGCACCGACGCCGGATCGATCTCTTTTTCCGTCATTCCGTCCGACACCCTTATTGCCGTCATCGCTCAGAACGGTGTCAGCGGCGCCAGGCCGAAATGCAGCCGCGCAGCATTGACTGCGGTGCGCGACCGCTGCTGAACAAAATGGGTCTTCTGGACCGCGGCGTCACGATAGATTCTCGCCAGTGCGGACTCCTTGGTGCCGATGCTGGTTCCGGCAGTGGTGAAAATGATTTCAAGAGCAGCCCAGGCAAGCTGGCAAGCCTCCTGCGCCGCGACGAACAGACGGCGATCGGTTTCTTCGCCGAATTCGCCACCCGTATACGGGTCTTTCACGCAGGCTTCGACATACTGTTCGATGACTTTGATCAACAGTGCTTCGGCGGCGTCGATCTTACCCTGGGCATCACCGAAATATTGCTGGAATTCATGGCTTTCAAACAGAGGAATCCTGGGCGGGAAACGCATTGCCTTGGTGCGGCATATCTCTTCGTAAAGGTCGAGCGCCCCCTTGACGGTGCCGACAATAACCGAGCCCAGCTCGATCAAAAAGTACGAACCCTTGCGCCCGCTGTACATCGGGTTGGGGTGAACCGCTATACCGCTGCGCGCCTGCCACATCGTCATCGGTGCTGTCCGGTATGCGGGGATATAGACGTCCTCGACAACGACCCGGCGCGAACCCGTGCCCTGCATGCCGATCATGTTCCAGTTGTCGACAATCTTGTAATCCGCACGATCGATCAGCATGAGCTTTGCCGCCATGCCGCCGGCTGCGTCGGGAACCAAACCGCCGACCATGACATGGGTCGAAACGTCGCAGCCGGATGCGTAGTCCCAACTGCCGCTGACGCGATAACCGGCGCCTTCGGGCTTTACCGGAACCGGTGACCCCACCGACGGGCAACGATAGTCGCCATCGGCGCCATAGACTTCTTCCTGTGCCCGAACATCGAAGTCGGCCAGCATCACCGGATGCCCGGACACCAGCGCAAGAACCCAAGCGCTCGACGGGCAGCCACGCGCGATTTCCATGATCATGCGGGCGTAAGTTGTCAGTTCGAATTCATAGCCGCCGAACTGGCGCGGCTGCACGACCCGGTAAAAACCCGCTGCGAGAAATTCCTGGTTGGTGATTTCGAGCAACCGCCCAGCCTTTTCCGTCTCCGCCTGCCGCGAACGCAAGACCGGAATCATCGCCCTGGCACGGGCAATCATGTCAGCGGGGCTCAGCCCGGGTTCCGGTGGACTGAGCATTTCCTTTGAGCGCGCCTCTGCCATGGCCATGCTATTACCTCATTGTCTGGAGCAGCTCGGCGGTGTCGAGCGTTCGTATCGTTGGTTGGTCCATGCACACGACACATCGCAACATGCGAACCATGCATGTCCGGTTGGTGTACGCCCCGAGCGGGTTAAGTCATTGCGCGGTACACCACACGGACGAAATCGGGAGCATGGCTGTGGCATGGTGGGTCTTGGCCTAGGCGGGATCCGCATGCGCGCCAGGCGCTCGACCGGGCGCGTGACGGGAGAATGCAATGAATTCTTTAGCTGAGGCTGGCGCCAATGCCGGCATTGGGCATCAAAAATGGCGCATTCTCGCCGCATGTGCCTGCATTCTCTGCATAAACGCGGCTTTTCCGATCTACGGCGCCAGCGTCGTGAACACGGCGATGGTCACCCATATGCACCTGGACCGGAGCATGCTCGGCCTCATGGTGTCGGCCAACATGATGATAACCGGCCTTACCGCTCCGTTGATGGGCGGCGCGGTTGGTCGCTTCGGTGCCCGTTACACACTCATTCTTGGCAGCGCGCTGCTCATAGCCGGTTCGCTGACGATGGCGTTTCTGGTCCATGGTCCGATCCAGGCCGTCGCCGCATTCGGTCTGTTCATCGGCCTGGCGATGAGCGCCGGCGGGTTTGTGGCCAACCAGGCCTGCGTTGCCGGGTGGTTCGTCGACGATCGGGCAAGGCCGTTTGCCGTGCTTTATGCAACCATGGGCGCCGGCGGGTTCATCGCCGCGCCGCTCATCAGCGAAGTGATCGGTGCCGCGCATAACTGGAGCACAGGCTGGCTGGTCTTCACGGTGCTCGGTTGCGTGGCGCTCGGGCTGTCCGTATTTGTCGTGCGCGATGCGCCGCGATCGGATCACCCGGTCGAATTCGGCCCTCCCGGAATGGCGACGGGCAGCGGCACGTTGAAATCGCCTGGCATCTGGCTGGTGATCTTTTGCATCATGACCGCAGGGGCCGGCAGTTCGCTTTATATTGCGCACGGTCTGGCCATGCTGCAGGACTATGGACACCAACCGAATGCTGCTGCCCAGTCGATGTCGATCATGGCCGCCTCGACGCTTATCGGCAATTTCCTGATTGGCGCATTTGGCAAGAGTTTGGGCCTGAGACGCAATCTGGCGGCTGGCAGCATTGCCTTTGCGATCGGCCTCCTGCTGTTGGCAAATGCGCGCAGTGCCGGTCTTTTCTATGCCTATCCGCTGGTGCTCGGCTCCGGATTCGGCGCGGTTCAGGTGGGCGCAATGGCTTTGCTGAGCAAATGCACGGCCCAGAGCCGCTTCGCCGCAATATCGGGGATCGCGATTTCGCTGCAGACGGTCGCCAGCGCCGTCACGCCATTTCTGGGCGGCTGGCTGTTCGACCGCAGCCATACTTATGTCCCGTTGATCGCCACGATGGTCGGATTGAACCTGTTGACTGCCGTCCTTCTGCTGTTCGGCAAGCGCCTGTATCCCGACGGGGCATAAGGCCGCCGCCAAAGGCATCGGTCCGCCTCCGTCAATCACCCGGCGTACATCTGACGGACAAATGCGGCTGCGCCCCTTGCGAACCGCCCGCCGCGTGTGTCTCGTGACGGCGCAAAACAAGCAGAGGAAAAATCGGATGGATGCCGGCGCGACCGCAACCGGGGGGCTGCCAGACTGGAGCCCTGGCTATGAACGCCGCGCGGTCGGCCTCCTGACGATCGGCTTTGGCCTGGTCGGACTGGATCGCTGGATCATTGCGCCGCTGGCACCAAGCATGATCGCCGACCTCGGCATGAGCCCCCAGCAGGTCAACAACCTCGTCGCCGTGCTCGGCGTGACCTGGGGTATTGCAGCCGTCCTAATGGGGGGACTTTCCGATCGGATCGGTCGCAAAAAAGTCCTCATTCCCTCGCTTCTGGCATTTTCATTGATGTCCAGCCTGTCCGGCGCCATCGGCGGCTTTGCAGCGCTTTTCGTCGTGCGCGGCCTGATGGGTGTGGCAGAGGGCGCATTTTGTCCGACCAGCTTTGCCTCGACAGCGGAAGCGTCGCGTCCATCACGTCGGGGTTTCAATCAGGGGCTCCAGCAAAGCGCATTTGCGCTGTTCGGGCTGGGCTTCGGGCCCATCCTTGCAACGCAGATGCTGTCGGCCTTTTCCTGGCGGGTCGTGTTCATGCTGGTCGCCCTGCCCGGATTGATCCTCACCGTGCTGTTGTGGCGCACAATCCGCGAGCCCACGGCGACCGCACGGCCGCCTGTGGAAACTTCCGGAGAGCCGACGAGTTTCGCCACGCTGCGCGAGCTTTTCTCGCATCGCAATGTCGGCCTTGCCATGATTGGATTGTTCTGTGCGATGTGCGGGATCTTTGTCCTGAGCGCCAACATACCGATCTACCTGACAGGATATCTCCATCTCCCGGCGGCGCAGATGGGCCTGGTGACTTCGGCGATCGGTTTTGGCGGCTTTGTTGGACAATGGGGTCTGCCGGCCGTGTCGGACCATATCGGTCGACGCCCTGCGGGGATCATCGGTTTCTTTGCGGGCGCGGCGTTCCTGTACTGGTTCATGCAAATCGGTGCCGACACGCCCCGGCTGTTCGCTTTGCTGTTTCTGTCCTGCGCCTTCAGCTTTGGCCTGCTGTCGCTGCTCACCGGTCCAGTCGCGACCGAAGCCGCCCCGGTCGGCCGCATTTCGACGACAGCCGGTGTCATCATCGGTGCCGGCGAGATCTTTGGCGGAGGCCTCGCTCTCGTCATCGCCGGCGTAGTGATCGCTCGTTTCGGCATCGTCGCCATGCTGTATCTTGCTTTGGCGGGCCTGTCGGCGGGCGGCATCCTGACGCTGTTTCTCAAGGAAACGGCGCCTCGCCTGCTCGCGCGCAACCGCGCTGCCCCGGTCGATGACAATGGCAAGCGCGCCGACAGAGCGGATGACGCAGAAAAGGCCGCGAGGATCGCCGACATCGCCGCAGCCCTGGAAACCACATTGAACAGGCCATATTGATGAACAGCACCACCGAACCGACGCTGACCGCCAGGGTCCTCGCACAATTCCAGGGGACTGCGGACCCGCGCCTGCGCGAGATTCTGCTCGCGCTCGTCAGCCATCTGCATGCCTTTGCGGAGGAAACGTCGCTCACCTTTGGCGAATGGCTCAATGGTATCGAATTTCTGACCCGTGTCGGCCAGATGTGCGATGACAACCGGCAGGAATTCATCCTCCTGTCGGACGTCCTTGGTCTTTCCATGCTGGTCGACGGCATTGAAAATCACGATCTCGGCGACGCGACGGAGTCCACCGTGCTGGGCCCGTTCTTTGTCGAGAAAGCACCCGTACAGCCGATCGACGCAGACATTGCCATGGGCCACGATGGCGAGCCACTGCACGTCACCGCCATTGTGACCAGTGACGACGGGCAGCCGTTGCGCAACGCCGAAGTGATCGTGTGGCAATGCGATTCTGACGGTTTCTACGATGTCCAACATGCCCAACGCGAAGGCTTTTTCCTGCGTGGGCGGTTCCGCACCGATGCGCAGGGGCTCGTCCGCTTCTGGACCATCGTATCTCCGCCCTATCCGATCCCGCACGACGGACCGGTCGGCGATCTGCTCGACCTGTCAGGCCGTCATCCCTGGCGGCCGGCCCACATCCACTTCCGCATCGCGGCCGAACAGCACCGGACACTGGTCACGCACCTGTTTCCGCGTGGGGGCCCCTATCTCGATTCCGATGTCGTGTTCGGCGTCAAACAGTCGCTCATCATGGATCTGGCCGACCATGGTCCGGGGATCGGCCCGAACGGTCGCGATTGTCCAGACGGTTGGAAGTCGCTGACTCACACCTTTCGACTTTCCTCGAACTAGTGGTCCGATTCTGACATTTGCGACCGTGCTATCCGGATGGCGGGATGCAAATGTCAAAAACAATCCCCTAGCCGAAACGGGAGCACCGCATTGTCACCGTTCATTTACCAGTCCAATCCATCGCGTGTCGTGTTCGGCCCGGGGAAGCTTGATGTCCTCGCCGACGAAATCGCCCGGCTCGGCGCGCGACGGGCATTTGTGCTATCGACCCCCGAACAATCAGCCGACGCCGGGCGCCTCGTACAGCGCATCGGCAATCTGGCATGCGGTTCGTTTTCCGGCGCGCGGATGCACACCCCGGTCGATGTCACTTTGGCGGCAATGGCCGAAGTCGAGACATCTGGCGCGGATTGCCTGGTCGCGATCGGCGGCGGCTCGACGATCGGGCTTGGCAAAGCGATCGCGCTGCGAACCGACCTGCCGCAAATTGCCATTCCCACGACTTATGCGGGATCGGAAGCGACACCGATTGTCGGGCAAACCGAACATGGCATCAAGACGACGCAGACGACGCCGCGCGTGCTGCCCGAAGTCATCGTCTACGATGTCCTGCTGACGACCGGCCTTCCCGTTGCGATTTCCGTCGTGTCGGGCATGAACGCAATCGCGCATGCGGTCGAAGGCCTCTATTCCGAACAGGCCAACCCGATCATATCGCTGGTCGCCCAGGAAGGCATCCGCGCGCTGGCCGGCGCACTGCCGCGCATAAAATCGGCCCCGCTCGACATCGCGGCACGGTCCGATGCGCTTTATGGCGCATGGCTGTGCGGCACGACGCTGGGGGCTGTCGGCATGGCGCTCCATCACAAGCTGTGCCACACGCTGGGCGGAACGTTCGACCTGCCGCACGCGCAGACCCATGCGGTAATCCTGCCCCATGCCCTGGCATACAACGCACCTTATGCACGCGATGCCATTGTGCGCATCGAGGCCGCGCTTGGCCGACCGGGCGCTGCCGCTGCGCTCCATGACCTTGCCGTGACGCTGGGCGCTCCGACTTCCTTGCGAGAGCTTGGCATGCCGCGCGAGGGGCTGGCCCGGGTGGTCGAGCTGACAATGGCAAAACCCTACTGGAACCCTGCCCCGCTGGATGAAAACCGGCTGCGTCAGATGCTCGAACGGGCGTGGGAAGGACTGCCGCCCGCAATGGATTGAAACCGTCCCGCGCATCCGGTCTGCCCGGATCGGCCAAGGGACGCCAGACGGACCACCCGGCCAACGCCCATTTACAACCTGCCGCATTCGTTGAGAATTCGCTGCAGATCTATTTGGCACAATGCC
>Ga0302190_10000790_pt1 | contig 20858 bp, 17 predicted proteins | sample II_Bog_E2_3_FD_198784 | JGI IMG/M metagenome (GOLD analysis project Ga0302190, IMG submission 198784) | Peat permafrost microbial communities from Stordalen Mire near Abisko, Sweden - II_Bog_E2_3 | ecosystem: Environmental > Terrestrial > Soil > Wetlands > Peat | place: Sweden: Abisko... | reverse complement strand
GCCGCCGCCGCCCCCGGCACCGCCGGTGCCGCAGACGCCCCCCGCTCCCGGGGACCAGCCCCCGGCCCAACCGTTCGCGTACCCGTCGACGGGCGAGCAGGTGCCGACGCCACCGCCGGATCCGGGGGCAACTTCCGCCCCTCCCGGATGGCCACCACCGCAACCGCCGCCTGCTGCCGGCGTCCCAGGGCCCCCCGGCGCCATGCCGCCGCCGTCATCGTGGGAGCGGACGTCGATCCCGTCGTCGGTGGATCCGCTGCCCCCCTGGGGGACCCTCATCCTGCAGGGTGCGGCCCGCTCCTGGATGATCTTCGCCATCGTCTGGGGCTCCGTGGTCTTCATCGGGGAGAACATCTTCCGGGGCTCCGGCAGCCACAACCACACGAACAGCGGCCAGCTCAACACGGTGCCGGCGGAAACGTCCGGGCTCAGCCACATCGTGGTGCAGATGCCGGCTGATCGCTGAACTGAACTGAACTGCTGAGCTGAGGTCTCGCCGCCAGCGGCACCAGGGCGGCACCGGTGTCAGCTGGCCTGGCTCACCGAGCTCATGTTGTAGTCGGGGATGCGCAGCGGCGGCATGATGGTGCGGTTCAGGTACTCGCCGAACTCCCGGCCCAGTGAGCGGACCGGGGTGCCGACCTCGGTGGCCCGCCGCAGCAGGTCGACCGGGCTCTCGTTGAAGCGGAAATTGTTGGCCGCCCCGATCACCGCACCGTTCTCAATGACGTAGACGCCGTCGCGGGTCAGCCCGGTACACAACAGCGTGGCCGGATCGACCTCCCTGATGTACCAGAGACAGGTGAGCAGCAGGCCCCGCTCGGTGCGCGCCACCATGTCGTCGAGCGAACCACCGTCGCGGTCGCCGCAGCGCAGCACGAGGTTGTCGATATACGGCGCCGTGTCGACACCGGACCGCGCCGCGCCGGCGCGGTGGTACCGCAGGCGCGCCAACGTTCCTTCGCGCAGCCAGTCGGTGCGGGCGCTCGGCAGGCCGTTGTCGAAGACGGACGTCTCGGAGCTGCTCGCCCCGGTGGCGACGAACGGCGTGCACGCAATACCCTCAGCGAACGGATCGCTGGACAGCGTGAACGGCAGTGACGTGATCGTCTCGCCGACCCGCGTGCCACCACCTTCCCGGGAGAAGATGGTCCGGCCGTCCTCGGCGTCCTGACCACCCAGGGCGTCGAAGGCGAGCATGGCCATCATGTCGCTCACGGCCGACGGCGGCATGATGACCTCGTAGCGCCCGGCTTCGAGCGCGACCTGCGTCGTGGCCCAGTCGAGCCGGCGCCACACCTCCTGCTCCATGCGCTCGAGCGAGGGCGCAATGGTGGGCTCGGCCACCCAGGCCGAGCCGCTCCCGTCGCTGGTGCGCCCGACCAGGCTCACTGCGGCGGTGGGCCGCGCGTCCGAGAGCCGCAGGCCGGTCGAGCTGCCGAGGTAGAGCGTGGCCACGTCGAGCTCGGCGAAGCCCGCCAGCACGGCGTCGCGGGCACGCGCCCGCCCGAAGGCGCCCGAGAGCGCCGACAACACGTCTTCGAGCCCACCGGCGTCCGTTTCCTCAGGGTCGAGCTCAAACGCCCGCACCGGCCGGGTTTCGGTGGGCTCCACGAGAGGGAAGGCGTCACTCGCCGCCGGCGCCTGCCGGGCGTCGCCCAGGGCGGCGGCCGTCATTTCGGCCACGCCGTCTTCGCCCACCTCCCCGGTCCGCCGGGCCGAGCCGAAGGCCCCGCCGGAGAGTGCGATGACACTGACAGAGCGCCCGCGTTGCTCACCGTTGGTCGTCGTCGAGTTCAGGGCGAAGCGGACGTCGACATGACTGCTCTCCTCGACCAGCACCACGCAGCCGTCCGCCCCGAGCGCGTCCGCCGAGGCCAGGCCGCGTTCGACGAGTTGCTGGGCGGGAATCACCGTCCCGATTCCTCGCGCGTGTTGAGCACCCGCACCCCACGCACCAGCACCGACGGACAGCCGTGCGAGACCGGGGCCACCTGACCCGGTTGGCCCTTGCCGCAGTTGAAGGCGCCGCCGAGCACCCAGGTGGATTCGCCACCCACCGCCTCCATGGCGCCCCAGAAGTCGGTCGTCGTGGCTTGATACGCCACATCCTTGAGCTGCCCGGCCAGTTTCCCGCCCTCAATCCGGTAGAAGCGTTGCCCGGTGAACTGGAAGTTGTAGCGCTGCATGTCGATCGACCAGCTCTTGTCGCCGACGATGTAGACGCCGCGGTCGACGCCGGCGATCAGGTCCTCCGTGCTGGGGCCGTCGGTCCCCGAGTGCTCCAGCGACACATTGGCCATGCGCTGAATCGGCACGTGCAGGGGCGAATCGGCGAAGGCGCACCCGTTGGAACGCTCGAAACCCATGGCGGCCGCGATGGAGCGGTCGAGCTGGTAGCCCACCAGCGTCCCGTGGCGGATCAGGTCGAACGACTGGGCTGCCACGCCCTCGTCGTCGATGCCCACAGTGGCCAGGCCGTGCTCGACCGTGCGGTCACCCGTCACATGCATGACGGGCGAGCCGTAGGCCAGCGAGCCGAGCTGGTCGAATGTGGCGAAGGAGGTGCCGGCGTAGGCCGCTTCGTAGCCGACGGCCCGGTCGAGCTCGGTGGCGTGTCCGATCGACTCGTGAATCGTGAGCCAGAGGTTCGACGGGTCGACCACCAGGTCGTAGGACCCGGCCTCCACCGAGGGGGCGCCGAGCTTCTCGGCCAGGAGCTCGGGCAGCTCCGCCAGTTCGTCGTCCCAGTGCCAGCCGCCGGCCGACGCCGGCCCGGCCAGGAACTCCCAGCCCCGGCCGACGGGCGGCGCCAGGGTGCGCATCGTCTCGAAGCCGTTGTCCGACAACGCCAACGCTTCGAGCTGCGCCTGCAGGCGCACCCGGTGCTGGGTGGCCCGCGTCCCGTTGAGGTCGGCCAGGTAGGTCTGCTCGGACACGGCGAGCAGCGACGCCGATGTGTGCGAGACCACGGGGTGCGCTTCGAGGCGCCGGCTCCACTCGGCCAGCAGCGCCACCTTCTCGGCCAGTGGCACGGTGGACGGATCGACCACGAAGGCGCTCGACCAGGTGACGTCGCCGTGGCCCGGCTCGGGCGCCAGCTCGACGCGCCCGCCGCCGGCCCGGCCGGTGACGTGTGCCATTTCCCGGGCCCGGCGCACCAGGTTGGCCGCCTCTTCGGGCCGGACGTCGACCGTGGCGGCGAAGCCGACCGCGCCGTCGACCACGACGCGCACGCCCATGCCGAAATTCGTGTCGTCGGCCGTCGTCTCGGGATGGGCGTCGTGGAGGCGCACCGTCTGGCTGCGGATGCGCTCGACCCGCAGCTCGGCCGCCTGGCAGCCGGCCGCCGCCTGGATTGCGGCATCCGCCAGTGCGGCCAGGTCGTCTGCTGCGAGCGGCATCAGTCGACGGGAGTGGGCTGGCGGATGGGCAGCCCGGCCGCGGTGTAGATGGCGTCGATGAGCTCCATGGTGCGGATGGCGTCGGCCGCTGTCGTGGGGAACGAAGTCCCCTCCTCAACGGCGGCGACGAAGGCCTCGAGCTGGAAGTCGTAGCTCGCCTTGCGGCTGAAACGCTCCTTGCGGGTACCGAGCGAGGTCGTCACCTTCATCCGATGGAAGTGCTGGGGGGCGAAGGGATTGAGGACCGAGATGCTGCCGTTGTCGCCAGTGATCTCCGCGTGGAGTCGCAACACCGAGGAGGAGAACATGGAGCATCCGATGTGCGCGCTCCCGCCGTCGGGGAGCGAGAAGTGGGCGTCCATGGCGCGGTCCACGCCGGGGGAGGAGAGCTTGGCCTCGGCGCTGATCACCCGCGGCCCGGGGGCCAGCAGGCGGAGCAGGCTGATCGGATAGCACCCCATGTCCATGGTGGCGCCACCGGCCAGGGCGAGTTGGTACCGGATGTCACCTTTCTTCCAGAGCGGAGCGGAGAAGGCCACGTCCACCTTGGTGATGTTGCCCAGCTCGCCGGAGCGGACGATCTCCACCAGGCGCTTCGTGAGCGGGTGGTACTGGTAGTGGAACGCCTCCATCACGACCACGCCCGGGCTGCCGTTCGCCGCTTCGGCCACGGCCCGGGCCTCGTCGGCATTGGCCGTGAACGGCTTCTCGCACAGCACGTGCTTGCCGGCCTTGAGGGCGGCGATCGTCCACCGCCCGTGGAGACCGTTGGGGAGCGGGTTGTACACGGCGTCGATGTCGGGATCCTCGACCAGCGCGGCGTAGCTGCCGATCACGCGAGGAATCCCCTGCTTATGGGCGAATTGGGCGGCACGCTCGCTGTCGCGTGCCGCCACCGCCGTGACAACGGCCGTTCCCGTCCTCCGGGCTGGCTTGATCAGTGCGGAGGGAGCGATGCGGGCTGCTCCGAGGATGCCGATTCTCAGCACGCGGTGGTCACCGGGGAATGCTGCATCGGCGACAGTGAGTTGGGCCCCCTTGGAACGTTTCCCCACTATGGGACGGAGGGATCGCCGCCGGGGACGGTGGGGCGGAATGCTGCATGGTCACGGACGCTAACGCACCTGGGGCGCGCCCGACCATGGGTCACATCCGGGGCCTCGACGGCATCCGTGCCCTGTCGGTGTTGGCGATCATCGCATTTCACACCGGCCTGAAGGCCGTGCCGGGTGGGTTCTACGGCGTCGATGCCTTCTTTGTCCTCTCGGGCTTCTTGATCACGTCGCTGCTCGTGCGGGAGTGGAGCGGCAGCGGGACCATCCGGCTGCGGCGCTTCTGGGCCGCCCGGGCCCGGCGTCTGCTGCCGGCGCTGTTCCTCCTCATTGCCGTCATCGGCATTGTGCTGGCGTTCGTGCCGACGGTGCTGGCCACGCCGAACATCATCGGCGACACCCTGTCGACCATGTTCTACGTGTCGAACTGGTACTCCATCCACAGGGGCGTGACGTACTTCTCGCTGTCGGCGCAGCCGTCACCGTTGCTGCACACGTGGTCCTTGGCGATAGAGGAGCAGTTCTACCTGGTCTGGCCTCTCGTGGTCCTGGGTGTGCTCAAGTTCGGCACGGCGCGTCGCCCCCGGCGCCGGGCCCGCCAGGCCGATCCTCGCGCCGTCGCTGTGCTCGGAGCGGGGCAGCTGCTCCTCGTCGGCCCGTCCCCGGTCCATGACGATCGGGCCTGGACGCGCCGGCGCCGCCTGCACGTGCTCCTCGCCGTGGCCTGCCTGGGATCGCTGGCCTCGGCCGTCCTCATGGCGTTCCTGGCGCCCAACGGGTACACGACCCGGGCCTACTACGGCACGGACACGCGGGCCCAGGCCCTGCTCGTCGGCGCCGCCATCGCCATCGGGCTGACGCTCTGGAAGGACGGCAGCGGGCGGCGCTGGTTCACCCGGTTGGCCTCGGTCCTGGCGCTGGCCGGTGTGGCCGGCACAGCCGCATTGTGGGCGACGACGTCGGAGTCCTCGACCTTCGCCTTCAACGGCGGCTTCATGGTGGCCAGCCTGGCGGCCGGTGCGGTCGTCCTGGGCTGCGCGGTGGCGCCGCGCTCGCTCGTGGTGCGCCTGCTGGAACTGCCGCCCTTCCCGCAATGGGGCCGCATCTCCTACGGCGTGTACCTCTGGTACTGGCCGGTACTCCTGGTCATGTCCGGGCAACGGCTGCACTGGGGTGTCTATCCGCTCTTCCTCGCCCGGGTCGGCGTCACCGTGGCCATCGCCGCCCTCAGTTACGACCTGGTCGAAATGCCCGTCCGGCGCGGGGCCCTGCGGCACTGGCGCTCCTGGGTGGCGGCGCCCTTCGGCGCGGCCGTCGCCGTCAGCGCGGTCTTCATCAGCACACTGGTGCCCGTGGGGGCGGCGGAGTTGCCGGGCGTGCAGCTGGCGGTCAGCGCGCCGACCGCCGGCACGACGACGGCGGTCAGCACGCCGACGGCCGGCACGCCGACGGCGGTGTCCTCCGACCTGTCGCCGACGCTCCCGGCGCTCCCGGCGGCGACCTCGACCAAACCGGTCAAGGTGTTGTTGGTCGGCGACTCCATCGCCGGGACGCTCGGCGTCGGGTTGGCCCAAGAGGCGCAGCAGTACAACGTGCAGATCGCCAACGAGGGCACGCCCGGCTGCTCCCTGTCGATGCAGACGCAGATCAAGGTGCTCTTCTACACGGTGGCGCCCGACGCGCCCTGCGACGTCGGCAACAACCCGGACTCGCTGCTCGACACCTGGCGCACGTGGGTCGACGCCTACAACCCCGACGTGGTGGTCTACCTGGCCCGCGGGGAGACCTTCGACCAGGAGGTCGGCGGCCGGTGGCAGCACATCGGCCAGTCCGGTTTCGACAGTTACCTTGCCGCCCGCTACCGCCAGGCGGTCGCTGTCCTCGGTTCCGAGGGGGCCAGCGTCGTGCTGATGACGGCTCCCCACTACGACAGCGGGACGTCGCCGGCCGGAACTCCCTGGCCCGAGGATGCGCCGGCGCGGGTGACGGCGGACAACGCGATCATCCGCCAGGTGGCGACGGCCACGCCGGCGGGGACCGATGGCAGCCGGGTCTACGTGTTCGACCTCAACGCCGTGGTCTCGCCCGACCATGCGTTCTCGCCCACCGTGGACCAGATCAACGTGCGCTGCGGTGATGGCGTGCACATCACCCGTTCGGGTGGGATCTACGTCGGCCAGCTGCTGGCCCCCGAACTGGCTGCGCTCGGCCAGGCCCATGCGAACGCCTCGCCGGGTGGCGGGTGGCCGGGTCCTCTGCCACCATCGACCCCGTCATGGTTCTCGAACCTGCCCTGCCAGTAGTCCGTCGTGCCACCGCGGGCGACGTCACCGCCATGGCCGCACAAATGGCCCGCACCTTCCTCGACGACCCGGTCTCGTCCCACATCTTCCGCAACGAGGCCCGCCGCGAAGCGGGTTTGCGGGCCTACTTCCGCACCCAGATGAAGGCGGACTACCTCCCGTTCGGCGGTTGTTACACGACCGACGACTACGCCGGCTCGGCCATCTGGGCCCCGGCCGGCAAGCCGCTGCAGGCCGGGCTGGCCGGGATCCTCACCATGCTGCCCGTCCTGCCCTACGTGGCTGCCAACCTGCGCACCACGCTCCGCCTGCTGGCGTTGGTCGAGTCCAAGCATCCCCACCAGCCCCACTGGTATCTCGCCAGCCTGGGTACCGCGGTGGAGCAGCAGGGCAAGGGCGTGGGCGGTGCTCTCATGCAACCCGTGCTCGAGCATTGCGACGCCGAGGGCATCCCCTGCTACCTGGAGTCGTCCAAAGCGCGGAACGTGCCCTTCTACCGGCGCCATGGGTTCGAGGTCGTCGACGAGGTGTCGCTCCCCGATGACGGGCCGACGCTGTGGACCATGTGGCGGGAGCCCACACCGCCGGCCTGAACGTCGAGGAGGATCGGCCGGCGGGCGCCCGCCACGGCGGTTCTGCGCCGACCGTGTGCCGGTGGGGTGGCCGTGTTCAGGTGGGGTGGATGCCTTCGGGCATGGAGAGCACGTCGTTGACGACCACGCCGAGCACGTCAATGACCGCCCGGGCCGGAGCCGACGGCAGCCCCCGCCGCCGCTGGGCCACGCCGACCCTCCGGCGGGGGAGGCCCGTGACCGGGAGCACCGAGAACCGTCCCCGGAGATGGCCGGGGACCGCGGTGGCCGGGAGGATGGCCGGGCCGTAGCCGTCGAAGGCCAGGGAGGCGATCAGGCGCACACCGTCGAGCTCCATGGCGGGACGCAGGACGATGCGGGCCGGGACCGTGGCGCCGTCGATCTCGGCGCGCAGCGCCGTGCCCGGTGCCGGCAGAAGAAGCTCGACCTCCGCCAGTCGCTCAATCGGGATGGAGGATTCGTTGCCCAGGAAATGTCCCGCCGGCAGGACGGCCACGAGGTCCTCGTCGAAGAGCTGCGCCGCCATGATCTCGTCACCGCTCAGGGGAAAGGTGACGACGGCCAGGTCGAGCTGGCCGCTCGCCAGTTGTTGCTCCAGCTGGACGCTCGAGCCTTCGGCGACGTTCAGGTGGATGTGGGGGTGGCGGACCCGCAGCAGGTCGAAGAGCTGAGGCACCAGCCATCGCCCGGTGGTTCCGATCATGCCGAGGCGCACCGTGCCGATGACCTCCTCCCGCAGCGCGGTGACGTCGGACACCATGGCCTCGAGCTCGTTCATGACCTGGCGGGCCCGGCCCACCACGACTTCGCCCTCCTCGGTCAAGCGGCCCGAGGCCCGGTCGACCAGCTGGACGTCGAGCTCACGTTCCAGCCGGGCCACGTGCGCCGACACGTTGGACTGCACCGTGCCGATGGAGGTGGCGGCGGCCGAAAAGCTCCCGGTGTCCGCGATGCCCAAGAGTGCTTGCAAGTGTTTCAATTCCATCGCTCCGCCTCCCCTGGAAATGTCTGCCCAGAGCCTCGTCGTCCATCACTATAACTGATGCAAAGTATCTCCTAAAGCTGCTTGACTGATCGCCGACATACCGCCAAAATGAACCCCAGACCGCAGGTAATCGGAAGCCCCCCCTCTGAACCTGATGAGTCTTGAGAAGGGATCGCCCTCCCCCCCGGCGATCCCTTCTCCTAATTCCGGCCCTCTTTCGGAGGTAGGTCGTGTCCCCTCCGACCAGCGATCGAACTGCTTTAGGCTCCCTACCCGTGGCCAAGAGCGCCGTCTTCATCGACCTCGACCGCACGCTGCTGTGCCGAGCGTCCGGCCAGATCCTCAACCGTGCCCTCATGGATGCGGGAGTGCTGCCCGAGGGCCGTTCGCTCCCCGGCGACAAGATCCTTTACGCGGTCAACGACCGTCTGGGGGAGAACCTCTTCTCCATGGGCCTGGTGCGGGCGGCGGCCCGGGTGGCCAAAGGCTGGCAGCAGGAGCAGGTCCGAGCCGCCGGTCGGCTGGCCGTCTCGGCCCTGAGCGAAATCGTCGCCCCCTTCGCCCCACAGCGCCTGGCCGCCTTCCGGGCCGAGGGTCACCGGCTGGTGCTCTCGACGACCACGCCGGCCGACATGATCGCCCCGTTTGCCGAGGCCATCGGCTTCGACGACCTGATCGCCACCGCCTATGAGACCAAGGACGGCCGCTACACGGGCCGCCTCTACGACGGCTTCGTCTGGGGGACGGGCAAGTTGCGCGCCGTAAGGGCCTGGGCCGAGGACAACCGGGTCGACCTGGCCGACTGCCATGCCTGCAGCGACAGCATCTTCGACGTGCCGCTGCTGTCGAGCGTGGGTACCCCGCATGCCGTCAATCCGGATCCCTCGCTCACCCTGGTGGCGACCGCTCGGTGTTGGGCGGTGGAGTACTGGGACCGCCCCCCGGGAGTCCCCAGCGTTGTCGGACTCGAGCCGTACCACATGCTCCGCCCGTTCGTCCGCAAGCACTCGTTCCCGTACGCGCGGTTCGACATCGCCGGCGTGGAGCACGTACCGCAGCGTGGACCGGTGCTGCTGGCCTCCAACCACCGCAGCTACTTCGACGTGGCCGCGTTGGCGCTGGTGGCCCGTGAGATCGGTCGTCCGGTGCGATTCCTCGGCAAGAAGGAGATCTTCGACGCGCCGGTGGTCGGGTCGATCGCCCGTGCCATCGGCGGCATCGCCGTCGACCGCGGCAGTGGCTCGGGCGACCCTCTCCGGGCCGCCGAGTCCGCCCTCAAGGCGGGTGAGGTGGTGATCGTCCTGCCGCAGGGCACCATCCCACGCGGGTACGCCTTCTTCGACCCGGCACTGCAGGGCAAAACGGGCACGGCGAGGCTGGCCGCGTCGACGGGTGCCACGGTCGTCCCCATCGGACTCTGGGGCACCGAGAAGGTGTGGCCGCGCTCGGCCCGCCTGCCTGACTTCACCCTGGTGCGGCACCCGCCCACCGTCACGGTGCGGGTGGGCCGGCCGGTGCCGCTCTCGCTCACTGACGCCAAGGCGGACACCGTCGCCATCATGGAGGCCATCAGCACGTTGCTGCCCCCCGAGGCCAGAGTGCGCCATGAGCCGACCGCCGAGGAGCTGGCCCGCAGCAAGCCTCCTCGGTGAGGGCGCACCTCGCCAGTACGACGACGCGCGTCGTCAACGCGACCTCGCGTCGCCTCGGACGCGGTCAGGGCACGGTGGCGGGCGGCCGGGCCGGCCTCCGGCTCGATCCCCGCCTGCTCGAACACCTGAGTGCGGGGCGCCAGGTGGCGCTGGTCACGGGCACCAACGGCAAGACCACGACGACCCGGCTGCTGACCGTGGCGCTCGGCGCCACCGGAGATGCGGTCGTCAGCAACGAGACCGGCTCGAACATGCCCCCGGGGCATGTGGCCGCGCTGGCCGGGACGCGGGCGCGCCGTGCCGTCCTCGAGACCGACGAGGTCTACCTGCCGCGGGTGCTCACCTCGACCGCGGCGGCCACCGTGGTCCTGTTGAACCTCTCGCGTGATCAGCTGGACCGGACGAACGAAGTGCGCATGATCGCCGGAAGCTGGCGGGCGGCCCTGGCCGCCGCGCCCCACACGCACGTCGTGGCGAACGCCGATGACCCACTGGTGGCGTGGGGCGCCGGCGCAGCCCGTGACGTGCACTGGGTCGGTGCCGGCCTGCGCTGGCAGCACGACGCCGTCGGCTGTCCGGCCTGCGAGGGTCGCATCGCTTTCGTCGAGGGTGGCTGGTCCTGCACCACGTGTGGCTTCGCCCGGCCCGCCCCGGAGGCGACTCTCGTCGGCGCGGCGGACGGCACGGCACACGCCGAGTGGGCTGACGGGCGAACCGCGCCCGTGCGCCTCTCGTTGCCGGGCCGGTTCAACCAGGCCAACGCCTTGATGGCGGCCGTGGCGGCCGAGGCGTCGGGTGTCGATGCTCTCGTGGCCCTGGCGGCCATGGAGGCGGTCCAGGACGTGGCCGGGCGTTTCACGGTGCGCTCCTTCGGCGACGTCCGGGCGCGGCTCATGCTGGCCAAGAACCCGGCGGGCTGGGACGAACTCCTCGACCTGGTGGCCGGCTCGGACGCGCCGCTCGTGATCAGCATTAACGCGCGGATCGCCGACGGTGCGGACCCCAGTTGGTTGTGGGACGTCCCGTTCGAGCGTCTCGCCGGGCGCGCCGTGGTGGTCACCGGCGACCGCTACCGCGATCTTTCGGTCCGCCTGCACTACGGCGGGGTCCCGCACAGCACCGAGCCCGATGCGGTGCTGGCCGTGGCACGGGCGGCCGCCGGCTCGGCTGCGGTGGTCGAGGTCATCGGGAACTACACCGCCTTCCACGATCTGTTGGGCGCGCCGGCATGACGGCGTCGCTGCGGATCGTGGTCGTCTACCCGGACCTGCTGGGCACCTATGGCGACGGCGGCAACGGCCTCGTGCTGGCGCGGCGGGCCGAATGGCGCGGCCACGCGGTGACCCTGCTGCAGGCCGCCTCCGACCGCCCCCTCCCGGAGGCCGACCTGTACTGCCTCGGTGGGGGAGAGGACGGACCCCAGGTCCGCGCCGCCCGGACGTTGATCGACGACGGCACGTTGGTGCGGCGTGCGGCGGAGGGCGCCGTGGTCCTGGCCGTCTGCGCGGGATTCCAGATTGTCGGGCGGACGTTCCCCGGGGCCGGCGGCGAAGCCCACGAAGGGGTCGGGCTCCTCGACGTCGACACGGTGAAGTCGACCGGGCCACGCGCCGTGGGCGAAGTGCTGGTCGAGGTGGATGCTGACGCGCTCGGACCATTGCCCACCCTGACCGGATTCGAGAATCACGGAGGTGCCACCTCCCGTGCCGATGGCACGGCCGCACTGGGGCATGTCGTCGCCGGCGTGGGCAACGGCGCCGGCGACGGGAGCGAAGGAGCCGTGGGGGGTCACATCGTCGGGACCTATCTCCACGGTCCGGTGTTGGCGCGGAACCCGGCCCTCGCCGATCGCCTGCTGTCGTGGGCGCTCGACGATGTCGCACTCGCCCCCTTGGACGACGCCGCGCCGGAGAGCTTGCGCCAGGAGCGACTGGTGACCGTGGGCGGGAAGCGGCGCCGAGGCCGGCAGCGGAGGACGTGAGGAGCGTCTGATCCTCGGCGTCAGTCGGCCGGGCCCACCGCCAGGGTCAGCAGATCGTGGGCCACGACCACCACACCATCGAAGTGGGGGCGGGCCAAGGCCACCCATTCGGACTCGGTGCCGGGCTTGGGCGCCGGCACCAGGTGGGTGAGCACGAGGGTGCCCACGCCGTTGCGTGCCGCGGTCTGTGCTGCGTCCTCGACCGACGAGTGGTAGTCGAGGACGTCGGTCAGCCGCGGCAGGCCGATCGGTACGATCAGGTCGCGGCGTACCACCGTGTGGACGAGCATGTCTGCCCCTGCGCAGAGTTCGTCCAACCCCGCGCAGGGGACGGTGTCACCGGCGACGACGACCGACCGGCCTCCCTCGTCGACCCGGAACCCCACCGTGGGGCGAACGGGTGAGTGATCGGTGGGCGCCGCGCTGATCCGGACCTCCCCGTCCTGCAGCACGGTGCCAGGCGCGCATTCGGTCACTTCCGCTGACGGCCGCCACTGCAGGTCGGCGTGATGGGACATGCGATACCCGATGTCCAGCTCCAGCATCGCCTCCGTCGCCGTCAGCAACCGTGCGGTGCCGACCGGTCCGTAGACCGGGAGTGGGTGAGGCTGGAACGACGTGATCCACCGCGACGTGACGATGTCGTTGAGATCCGTGGTGTGATCGCTGTGCAGGTGGGTGAGGAAGAGCGCGCGCAGCGCTCCCGCCGCCGATCCCGCTGCCGCGACACGCATGAGAACGCCGCGCCCGCTGTCGAAGAGAAGGTCGCCCGAAGCCGTCCGCACCAAGGTCGCCGGTCCGGCGCGCGTGGGGTCGGGCAGGGGGCTCCCACTGCCGAGGATGATCAGGTCCATCGAACGTGCCTCCTGTCTGCGACGAGGAGGCACTGGTCGACCTCATCCGGGACACGGAGCTGCCGGCAGGCCGGGTCGACCGTGCCGCCGGTCTGGTGTCCACCGGCAGCCCTCGCTGCCGCCCGTTGCTCCGAGCTGGCCGGACCCGACATCATCTGTTCAGTCCGGCCACTCCGACGCCCGATCCCGTGACGGCGGCTCGTCGAGCGCCCAGGCGCGGCGCCACGGCGAGGCCACTGGTCCCCGATGTGCCGTGGTGGCTCCCTCCACCGGGGCGACCGCGCTCACCGAGCGCCGGGCCTGCCACCAGTCGGAGTGGACCTCTCGGGACAGGGTGGCCACGGCAGCCTCGACGCGGTCGGAGAATCGGTGGGTGTTCTCACCCTCGTCCGGGTAGAGCGGCGAACCGAAGAGCACGGCGATCGGGGAACGGCGGACGCGACTGCTCCGACGCGACTCGGTACCCGAACCTCCCGGCGCCCGTCCTTCGGACTCGGCGCTCTTGGGCTGTACGTGCCGGGTGCCGTGCAGGTAGACGGGCACCACTGGGCGGCCCGTGCGTCGGGCCAGGTAGGCGGCGCCGGCGGTGAAGGGCTGGGTCCACCCGTCGGGGGACCGCCCGCCTTCGGGAAAGATCACCAGGTTCCACCCGTCCTCGATCAGCTCGGCGGCCGTATCCCCTGACTTGCGATTGACCCTGCTCCGCTCAATCGGAATGGTGGCCAGGGTGAACGACGACAGCACCGCCTTCCATGTGCGGTCGAAGAAATAGTCCGATGCCGCCGCCACGACGGTGCGGTGACGGAACTCCACCGGCAGGGTGGTCAGCAGCAACGGCGTATCCAGGTGGCTCAGGTGATTGGCCGCGAAAATCACCGGGCCCTCCACGTGTTGGAGGTGCTCCAGACCCCTCACAGTGGCCGGCGCCAGCAGGCGCGCCGCCGGCCGGGCCAGGTTGTCCATGACCACGGCCCGGGCCAGCCGGACCGGATAGCGCCGTGACCAGTCGTGGTCGTAGTCGAGCCCGATTCTGCGCTCGGGATCGGGTCGCTCGACCGTGGTGGGCCACGAGGGAGCGGCCAGGGGGAAGCGGGCGGCGCGCAGGCGGCCCCGCAGCCCCGAGCCCGCCATCAGTGGACGTCCGACATGAAGATGGGGGGGTTGTGCATGTGGGTCAGAGTCGGTGAAGGCCCCACGACATCGGAGGCGATCTCCAGCGCGTCGTTGAGCGAGCTGGCCGGTGAGAACCCGAGCCGTCGCACCGCCTTGGGATCGCCGCCGACGACGATGACGCGCCCCAGGTGCGCCATTGCGTGCGCGCACCAGTACCACATGTAGAAGGGGTGCACGCCGTGGTAGGCGTGTCCGGTCCGGTAGAGATGCACGTACCACGGGTCGGTGGCGAACGACTCCTCGAACTCCTTGTGCATCTGCACCGGGTCGATGGTCTGCGTCAGCACCTGCTCGTAGAAGTCGATGTAACTGGGGTGGTGGCCGGGGTGGAACTCGGGACGGGTCGGGTGCTTCATGATCACCACGCCGCCCTCGCGCACGAGAGGCTTGCCCCGGTACATGTTGAAGAAGTAGCCCAGTCCGAGGCAGGCCACCAGGATCGGGTTCATGATGGAGTTGACGTTGTACGGGCAGATGTACGGCAGCCCCATGGTGAGGATGTCGGTCTGGCCCTCGACGTCGACACCCTGCTGGGCCCAGACATTGGCCGTTGTGAGGGCATGGACCGCCTCCACCTCACCCGCCTGCACGGACGTCAGCGCGTGCGGGGAGCGGATCGAGTGGAAGATCTGGCGGGCCATCCGCGGCGGCACCTTGGACAGCGCTTTCGACGCGGCGGCGTACGAGGCCCGGTCGCGTAGCGACCACTCCCACTCCCGCTTCTGCAGGAACCCGAAGTTCGACGGGAAGGTGTCGTTGTTGAGCGTCGTCTCAATCTGGAAGATCTTCACTCCCGATTCGGCGATAAGGCGGCCCATGCGCCAGTTGGCCGAGTGCAACTCAGAGGCCGGCTGGTCCATGAACGACTTCGAGTGGCGCATCGTCTGCGGGTTGTGGTGGTGGCGCAGGCTGCGGTAGCTGGCCAACCCCGTGGCCACGCTCTTGTGTCCACCGTCCATGGAGACAAGGTTGATGTTGACGTACACGAGCAGGTCGGAGGTGGCGGCCCGCTTGTTGATCTCCACCTCCTCACCCTGGTCCGTCTCACCGATGAAGAGCAGGTTGTCGGGATCCTCGGCGTCGTGCTGGGTCAGGAGGCCGTGGGGGGCGAACGCGTCGTAGACCCGGTCGCCCAGGGCATGCCGGAGCTCCTCTTCCGTCATGCGGCGATGCAGGGCAAGCGCGGCAATGAGCTCCACGTCGTCGACGCCGGCCTCTGCGGCCATGTCGAGCACGGTCTCGATCACCATTTGGCGGATGTCGGGCGCTTCCATGGGCGGCAACGGCAGGGACACGTCGTCGAAGCAGATGGTGAGCTTCATGCCCGGACGGAGGAGCGCCGGCAAAGGATCGCGGTCGCCCTCGGGGTGGAGGAGGGCGTGGCGGATGGCCCGGTAGGGATCCTCGATCGCCTTCATCGGCTCGGGGGCGTAAATGACGCGACTCCCCTCGGGCAGTGTCTCGAGACCGAAGGTCTCGCCACTCCAGAAGAGGGTCGGTGGTGTCGACTTGTCGACTTCGAGGACGAAGCCTGGACGGCGACTCATCGGATCGGTCCTTTCCGTACGTCGAATGCGATCTTGACGGCGCCGCGGCGTCCGGCTGACCCGGCGTGGGCCACGGCATCCTCGAAGCGGGCCAGCGGGTAGGTGGCCGAGACCAGGCGCCCGGTCTGCTGCGCCGCCGCGACGTCGAAGGCCAGCGAGAAGGTCGAAACAGCATCGTCCGCCCCCTCGCTCCGTTCGGTCCCGTAGGCGTAGGCCCCCGCCAAACGGACCTCGCGGTGCCAGAGCGGGGCCAGGTCGACCGTGACCTTGCCGGGCATGCCGACCAGAGCCACGGTGCCCCGCGGCCGGACCATGGCGAGCGACTGTGCGATCGATTCGGGGCTGCCGACACAATCGAATACGACGTCGGCGCCGCCCGAGAGGGTCGCGGTCAGGCCCGAGGCGGCCCCGTAGGAAAGCGAGTGTGAACGACGCCGCACGGCGCGCCCCAGCTGTTCGGAGGGCAACGCCTCCGTCGCACCCATGTCGCGGGCCAGACGTTGCTGATGCGAGTAGCGCGCCCCGACGAGGACCGCCGCGGGCGTGGCGCAACGGCCGGCAGCGGCCAAGTGACCGAGGGAGGCGGTGACGAGCAGGCCGAGCGTGCCCGCCCCGATGACGGCGATGACATCCCCCGCGGCGATCGGTGCACCGAGGACCGCATGCACCGCGCACGCCACGGGTTCGACCGTCACCGCGTCTTCGTCGCTGAGCGCTTCGGGCACAGCGTAAATCTGGGTGGCGTGCGCCACGAGGCCGGCGGTTGACCAGCCGCCCCCGGTGTCGGCGCAGAAGCCAGTCTGCAGACCGGGCCGAATATGGCCGAAGGCGATGTAGCCGCAGTTACCCACGTGGCCCGCATGGCAGGCAGGGCACATGGGCACGATCCCTCTGGCCGCGCAGCCGAGCACGGGCTGCAGCACGACCCGGCTCCCCGCCGGCAGCAACCCACCCTCGGCGCCGGTCGCCTCCTCGGTGAGCGTGCCGACGACCTCGTGACCCGGTACGAAGGGGAACGACACGATGTCCTCGAAGTAACGCGAGCTGCGCCCGTCCAATGTGGCGAGGTCGGACCCGCAGATCCCGGAAAGTACGGGATCGACGTGCACCCAACCGTTGGCCGGCAGTGTCGGGGCATCGCGCTCGACAAGGCGCAGGGGGCCGACGCCGGCGCCTCGTCCCGAACCGAAAGACGACATGAGACGAGCCGCCGCGAAGCGGGGGAGTGACCGTTCGAACAGGAGCGTGCTCATCGGCCCATCACCGCTCTGGGCTGTCGGACGTCGAAAGGCCCGAGGGGGAGCGGGCGGTGTGATCCACCTTCGGCCTTGGCCCAGTGCTCGACGTGCCAACCTCGCCGGCGGGCGATTGCGGAGAGCCGCGATTCGGGGTTCACAGCCACCGGGAAGCCGACGGCTTCGAGCATCGCCAGATCGCTGGCCGAGTCGGCGTAGGCCACGGACTCCTCCAGGGAGAGGTCGTGCAGCGCGGCGTAGTCGGCCAACACCAGGGCTCGGGCCTCACCGATGGGCGGGAGCGTGGTCAGGTGTCCGGTGAGCCGTCCGTCGTGCGACTCCATTTCGGCGCAGATGATGTCGTCGAACAGCGGCCGGATCGGCTCAATGATGAAGTCCAACGCTCCGGTGATGAGCAGCGTCCGGTGCCCGGCCGCCCGGTGGGCGCGGACCCGGGCAAAGCCGTCCGGGAACGATCGCGTCAGGAGCTGGCGGTGGAACAGCTCCCACGAGTCCTGACGCAGCCGGTCGAGTGGTGCATCCTCGAAGCGCCGGTAGAAGGAGCTGAGGAAGTCGCCGCGGTCACGGCGGTCCAGGGCGAGGAGCGAAGGCGCCTGTCGCACGAGGTCTGCCACGAAGCGCGCCCGACGTGAAGGGGAGAGGTGGCGGCTGGCCAGCCAGGCGTAGGTGTCGACCACGTTGGAGGACATGAGGGTGTGCTCGAGGTCGAAGACGGCCAGATGCCGGTCCGGCGACAAAATGGCGCGCCGTTGCCGATCCGGTCGCTTGTCCACCACCGACTTGCCGGGCTTCGTGCGCACGCGGGTGTGCTCGAGCACGGACGGGAGATGGATCTCGTGCACGTAGTGATCCCAGTCGATGACGCCGGGGTCGAACTCGAAGTGAGCGTGATCGTCACTGTCGCCGGTGTCCCATAACCCGATCAGGTTGTCGACCCGGTAGCGGGCGTCGGTCTCTGTGTACGCGCCGTAGAGCTCGACATAGCCCAGGGCCCGCTTGGCCAGCGCGTGCCTGTCCTCCATCCGGGCGGCCAACTCCGCCTGCTTGCCTCGGATCGGCAAGGCAGTGATGACCTTCTCCACGAAGGTCATGGCGGCATCGGCCCGCTTGAGCTGCCGCTGCACGCGTCCTCGCCCGGGGAACGACCATTCGGGCACGTTGATGGGCTGGCCGCGGTCGTCGTAGAGCGGGTTGCGGCTGAAGAAGTCCTCCGACAGCTCCACCAGGTGTCCGTAGCGCAGCGGATTCCGTACGCCGGACGCGACGTGGTAGACCTTCGGCCGCCCGGGCTCAGGCCCATGAGCCGCCACCGCCAGAATGGCGGCCACGACCAGGTCGACGGGGATGACATCGACGATGCCCTCAGGCACGCCGGGGAACTCGCGCAGGAGTCCCCGCGCGTAGGACACGATGATCGGTTCTGCCATGCGGAAGCCGCGGATCCATCCGGGTCGGGGCTCCGCCAGCGCGGATTCAATGATGGAGGGACGCACGATGGAGATGGGAACCCGACCCTCCCACTGCTCGACGAGCGCCCGCTCACCGAGGGCCTTTGTGAAGGGGTAGGCATCGGGCCACCCGAGCGAGAGTGCCCGGGCCGTGCCGGCGGTCACCAGTTCGCCGCCCACCCACTCTTCGCGCATCTTCTCGGCTTTCGACGCGATCAGGTGATCGCCGGCAGCGCCGATTTCCGCCCGGGCCTGCTTGGTGAAAGTGCGGAGCTTCTCGGGTTTGCGGGATTCGGCTTCGAGGTCGTCACGCAGGCGGCGCGCCGCGCTGACCTCGGCCTCCCAGGGGACATCGAGGGTGAAGCGGTTCTCGCTGAGCAGCTCCTCCTTGGCTTCACCCTGGTGGGTACTCGCCACATACGCCGTCGACACGGCAACGAGGTGGGCGGACGACCCGGTCTGGTCGATGGCCGCCGCCACCCGCGACGGGCCCAGCAGGTTGATCTCGACAGCTTGGGTCAGCGGTGCGTCGAAGGAAACGGTGGCGGCGGAATGGATGACGATGTCCGCGGCCGCCAGCGCTTGGCGGCCCTCCTCGTCGAGTCCCAGACCGTCTCGGCTGACGTCGCCCGGCACCGCGCGGACTCGGCGCTCGACCTCGGCGCCGAAGCCATCGCCGAGTTCGGAGCGCAGGCGGTCGAAGCAGTCGTTCTTGATGACCTCGCGGGCCAATCGGGCCGCGGCATCCGAACGGCGACCTGGTCGCACGAGCACGGTGACCTCGGCATCAGGGACGCACCGGACGATGCGCTCGACCAGGGCGGTGCCCAGGAAGCCCGTGGCACCCGTGATGAAGAACCGTTTCCCACGGAGATCCCGCTCAATGGGCATCGGAAATGTCTACCACCGCCCGCCGATGTTGTCTACCATTTGGTAAGTGCCCAGCTCGTCGACGAAAGAGCGGATCCTCGATGCCGCGCTGGCCTCGTTCGCCAGCAGGGGCTACGAGGCGACGTCCCTCGATGCGGTTGGGAAGGGGCTCGAGCTCACGAAGCAGTCGATCCTCTACTGGTTCCCGTCAAAGGACGCACTCTTGGAGGCGGTGATCGCCCGCAGCGCGGACGATCTGTCGTTCGCGCTCGAGACTGCGCTGCGGGACGCGGGGGAGGGCTGGGGAAGGGTGGAGGCGGTCGTGCGTTCCGTCTTCCGCCTGGCGGCGCGACAACCGGACCTGCTCGGCTTCCTGCGCGAGGTGGGCCGGCTCGGACCGCCGGCGGCGACCCAGATGACGCTGGCCCTGGACCCGCTGGTGCAACGCGCCTCGTCGTTTCTGGAGGCCGAAATGGATGCCGGCGCAATGCGCCGGCACGACCCACGGCTCTTGCTGCTGGCGATCTACTCCACGGTGATCGGGATGGTGACCGAGGTGGAGGTGTTGCGGGCCTTGGGCGAGGAACCGTCAGCCCGTTCGCTCGTGCGACGCCGGACGGACGCACTCCAGCTACTGCGTTCTGCGCTGCTGATTGAGCCGGCTGACTGACCCGGTGGATCCGGCCCAGTTGGATGCGGGCCAGCGCCGAGCGACTAGTCGGTCTCTTTGGGGATCTTCTTGCGAGTCGGCGCCTTCGGTGTGTAGCGCTTACTGGCGGTCGGTGGCTTGCGGGCCCCGGGAGTGGAGGCTGCCTTCGACGTTGATCGGGCCGTCTCCTTGCGCTGGCGCCCGCGTGGACGCGTCGCGGCTTCGCTGGCGATGACCTTCGAATTGGTCGTGCCGTACTTGTTGATGCGCCAGGCCCGCAGCATGAGCCAGCCGCCGAGAAGGATGAAGATGAAGCCGGCGAGCCCGATGAAGACAGTGAAGGCGAAGCCGAGCAGGAAGAGCGAGAAGGCGACGAGCGTGCGCTTTCGCTTCCAGAGCGCAGCGAACCCGATGACGCAGAGAACCAGGATCACGCCACCGATCAGTCCGGCGTCGGGTGAGACGGCGACGTATTTGCCGTCCTGCTTCGTCAAGGGATTCGCCACGAGGTAGTACGCCGGGACAGCGATGCCCGCCACGGTGGCCACCGCCAACGCCACCAGCGACCATTTGGCCTCCATCTGGTCCAGGGAGGACATCACCGCCTTCCGCTCCTCTGGAGGGAGGATCTTGGGAGGCGGGGACTGGCCCTCGGCACTCCCAGCAGGGGTGGGTCCGGTGAAGGCGGCCGCGATTCGTCCAGTCAAGGTCTGCGGCTTGCTGCTGCCGTTTCCGGCTGTGGGCGACATGGGATCCTCAGGGTACCGGGACTGTTGGGGCACCCCAAATCACCCCAACGCGGCGGGCGCCCTGTTTCCGCAGGCTACGGTTGTGCTCCGGCAAATCCGCCAGGGCGCTTAGCTCAGCTGGTTAGAGCGCAGCCTTCACACGGCTGAGGTCGTGGGTTCGAGTCCCGCAGCGCCCACCCAATAACTCCCGTTCACTGCCCTGAGAGTCGTCGACCTCTTCGTTGTCGTCCGGCACGCGCCACGAGCGCGAAGGAATCGGGTTTCTTCGCGCAAGATCGCGCAAGATCTTCCAATGAGTCCTTCGAGCGCCCCGCTGTCCGAGAGTGTCGAACTCCATTGTGA
>Ga0302190_10000760_pt1 | contig 21221 bp, 21 predicted proteins | sample II_Bog_E2_3_FD_198784 | JGI IMG/M metagenome (GOLD analysis project Ga0302190, IMG submission 198784) | Peat permafrost microbial communities from Stordalen Mire near Abisko, Sweden - II_Bog_E2_3 | ecosystem: Environmental > Terrestrial > Soil > Wetlands > Peat | place: Sweden: Abisko... | reverse complement strand
GAGCTACGCCTGGATGGATTTCCAGGCCTCCAACATCTGGCGTATCGTGGCGAACCACAATGTGCCCAAGACGCTTGATCGGGAAAAGTTAGAGGCCTTCCTCAAGGCCGCCACCCTGCCGCCTCCACCCTAGACGGATCGGCGCTCAAAGCGCCGGCTGGGCCCGCAATTTCTGGGAAATCAGGCGCAGGGTATAATCAAAGGACGGCCAGTGGGGCAAAAGCTTCTCGGCCAGATCCGCCACCTTATGAAGATCGACATTCCCGCCCTCGCGGCTATGGCGCAAATTATTGCAAATCTGCATCCAATGTTCACGCTGCTCTCTCGGGCTCATGCCACGACTCCCAACAATAATTTATATGCCGATAAAATCTATTTTGCCAACAAGGCAAAACCATCATAGGCATATTTGTTGAGGGCATTATCCAGAGACACGGCGGAAACTGTTAACGGGTGTTCGGTTCTATGGCGCTGAATTCTGTATAGGCCGAACACCCGTTAGTTTAAGAGAATTCTAAAGAGGCATATCCAGCTATGGACAAACGCCCGGTTTCCTTAGCCCACCCCTACTCTACCGTGACGCTTTTCGCTAGGTTGCGCGGCTGGTCGACGTCGGTGCCTTTGGCCACGGCGACGTGGTAGGCCAGCAGTTGGACCGGGATGGCGTAAAGGATGGGGGCGACGAAGGGGTCGACGTCGGGCAGCTCCACCGTCACCGCCTTGACGCCCAAACGGGCCACGCCGGCCTTGTCGGACAGGAAGATCACCTTGCCGCCACGGGCCACCACTTCCTGGACGTTGCTGGCGGTCTTGTCATAGAGCTCGTCCGAGGGAGCGATGACGATGACCGGCACCTTTTCGTCGATCAAGGCGATGGGACCATGCTTCAGCTCGCCGGCGGCATAGCCTTCGGCGTGGATATAGCTGATTTCCTTCAGCTTCAGAGCGCCCTCCAGGGCGATGGGATAGGCGGTGCCACGGCCCAGATAGAGCACGTCGCGGGCCGAGGAGATATCCTCGGCGATCTGGCGCAGCTGGGCGTCGTGGGCCAGGAAATCGGCGACACGGGCCGGGACCGAGGCCAGGGCCTGGGACAGGCGAGCTTCGGTGGCATGGTCGATGGCCTTCTTAGCCTTGGCCAGGGCCAGCGACAGACAGGCCAGGGCCACCAGCTGGGTGGTGAAGGCCTTGGTCGAAGCCACACCGATCTCGGGGCCGGCCTGGGTCAGCAAGGCTGCGTCGGATTCGCGGGCGATGGTGCTTTCCGGCACATTGACCAGCGACAGGATATGTTGCCCCTGGCTGCGGCAATAGCGCAGCGCCGCCAGGGTGTCCGCCGTCTCGCCCGACTGGGAGATGAACAGCGCCAACCCACCCTTGGCCATGGCCGGAGCGCGGTAACGGAACTCCGAGGCGATGTCGATTTCCACCGGAATGCGAGCCAACTGCTCGATCCAATATTTCGCTACCATGCCGGCATAGTAAGAGGTGCCGCAGGCGATGATGGTCACCTTCTCGATGCCATCCAAGGCGAAGGGGATTTCCTTCAGGGTGATGGTGCGGCTGGAAGGATTGAGCATGGTGTTCAGGGTCTCGCCGATCACCTGGGGCTGCTCGTAGATTTCCTTATGCATGAAGTGGCGATATTCGCCCTTGCCGATCATGGCCCCCGAATAGGCGGTCTGACGGACCTCGCGCTTCACCTCGGCCCCCGTGGCGTCATAGATAGTCACGCCATGGCCGGTCAAAATGGCCCAATCGCCATCGGCCAGATAGGACAGCTTCTGGGTCAAGGGAGCCAAAGCCAGGGCGTCGGAGCCCAGATACATCTCGCCGTCACCATAGCCGATGGCCAGGGGGCTGCCCTGACGGGCGGCGATCATCATGTCCTGACGGCCGGCGAAGATGATGCCCAGCGCGAAGGCCCCCTGCAGGCGTTTCAGTGTCTTCGAAGTCGCCACCTCGGGCGCATCGCCCTGCTTCAGATAGAAGCTGAGAAGCTGCACCACCGCCTCGGTGTCGGTGTCGCTCTCAAAGACTTGACCGGCGGCGATCAGCTCGGCCCGCAGTTCCTGGTAATTCTCGATGATGCCGTTATGGACCACGGCGGCATATTTGGTGGCGTGCGGATGGGCGTTGGCCTCGTTGGGAATGCCGTGAGTGGCCCAACGGGTATGGCCGATGCCAATGGTGCCGGTCACCGGGTTGGTCTTCAACAGGTTTTCCAGATTGACCAGCTTGCCCTGGGCACGGCGGCGGTCGATATGGCCGTTTACCAGAGTGGCGATGCCGGCGGAGTCATAGCCCCGGTATTCCAGGCGCTTCAAACCCTCGACCAGCAGGGGAGCCACTTCGGCCTTGCCGATAATGCCGACGATACCGCACATACCCTTTACTCCTTACCTTTGGCCGATTTGGCCTTGTCCTGGCGGGCGCGAAAGCGTTCGCCCCAGCCCGGCAGTTCCATCTGCGCCCCTCTGGCTACGGCCAGAGCATTGGGCGCGACGGCCTTGGTGATGACCGACCCGGCTCCGGTGATGGCTCCCTCGCCGATGGTGACCGGAGCCACCAGGGAAGAATTGGAGCCGATGAAGGCCCCAGCGCCGATGTCGGTGAAATGCTTGTTATAGCCGTCGTAATTGCAGGTGATGGTCCCGGCCCCCACATTGGCCCCGGCGCCGACGCGGGCGTCGCCGATATAGGACAGATGGTTGATCTTGGCCCCGGGCTCGACGGTGGCCTGCTTGACCTCGACGAAATTGCCGATATGAGCTCCCTCGCCGATCACGGCACCCGGGCGCAGGCGGGCGAAGGGACCGATGATCACGCCGTCGGCCACCGAAACACCCGAGAAGTGACAGAAGGCCCGAATCTCAACATTGTCGCCGATGGAAACGCCAGGGGCGAAAACCACATTGGGCTCGATGGTGACGTCGCGGCCCAGCTTGGTGTCCCACGAGAAATAAGTGGTGGCAGGGTCGCTGAGGGTGGCTCCGCCAGCCATGGCGGCTTCGCGCAGGCGGGTCTGCACCAAGGCCTCGGCCACCGCCAGCTCGGAGCGGGAATTGACCCCCAGCAGCTCTTCCTCGTCGCCTTGCACATGACCGCAGGCAGCACCCTCGGCGCGGGCCAGGGCAACGATATCGGTCAGGTAATATTCGGACTTGGCGTTCTTGTTATCCACCTTGTCGATCAGGGCGAACAGGCGCTTGCCCTCCACCGCCATCACGCCGGAATTGGACAGGGGCAAGGCCCGCTGTTCCGGAGTGGCGTCCTTGAATTCGATAATGCCCTCAAGACCCGAGGGGCCGAGGATCAGGCGGCCATATTCACCGCCGTCCTTGGGCTCGAAGCCCAGCACCACCACCGCCGGTCGAGCCACCGAGGCCCGCACCGCCAGCATGGCCTTCAAGGTATCCAAGGTGATCAGCGGCGTATCGCCGTACAGGATCAGCACCGTGCCGTCGAAACCCTCCAACTCAAGCCTGGCCTGAGCCACCGCATGAGCCGTGCCCAAACGGTCGGTCTGCACCACGCACTTATGGGGTGCGACGGCCTTTTCCACCACCTCGTAGCCTGGGCCGACAACGACCACCACTTTCTCGGGCGACAAGGCAGAGACGGTGTCGAGCAGATGCAAAACCATGGGCCGCCCGGCGACGGGATGCATCACCTTGGGCAAAGAGGACTTCATGCGCGTGCCCATGCCGGCGGCAAGCACGATGACAGCGATTTTTTCCTGGGCCATAGGGTCCGCCAAAAGACTGGGAATCAACATATTGCGGTGTGGCGCGAAACTGCCACAAACGGACAGGCAGGCCAACTCAATCTTTATTGCACAAGATTACATGATTGGCGTACCCCGCCCGTCTCCCAGGCATCAGACGCTTGACAGCCCCCGCCCCACCCCGTATAAAGCGGCCCTTCCTTGGGGACCATTGGCCGCCTGGGAATATCGAGAGATGGGCGTTTAGCTCAGCGGGAGAGCACATCCTTCACACGGATGGGGTCGCAGGTTCAATCCCTGCAACGCCCACCATCTCTTGAAAGAGACCTAAGGACCGCGCTTCATAAGCTGCGGCCCTTCTCTTTTTCAGCGATCCATCAGGCTGATGAAGGCCTCTATCGCCCACAGGCCGCGCCGGTCGTCGTACAGCAACCCACAAGCCCCAAGAATTCGCCCCCGCACCGCCTCGCGGGCGGATGGGTCTTGGCCCAGGCGGATGGCCATGACGATATAATCTTCCTGGTCGCGGGCCACCAGATCGTCCAGCCCCATCAGATGATAGAAGCCTGCCGTATGGCGGGCTCGCATGAATTTTCCGGGCCAGGTGACGATGGGGCTGCCGACCGAGAATGCCTCCAGCGAGGTATTGCCGCAGCTGTAATGGAACGGGTCAAGCACCACATCGCAGAGCATGAACAAGGTCAGGAAGTCTGCCCGCGACAGCTGCCCCAGGATGAGGATGCGATCTTCCAGGTCAGGACGGCCTCGGGTGATGCGGGCCTTCACCCGGTCCATGGCTCCAGCCTCCCAACCGGCCAACAGCACCAGCCGGCTGCTCTCGACACCGTCGAGGATGCGCACCAAGGCAGGATCAAAGTCAGGATGGAACTTGAAGGCCGTCTGCGGGCAAAGGAACAGCACCCCCTGCTCCGGCAATCCCATCTCGGCCCGCCCCTTGGGCTCGGCAGGCAGGACCGGGCGCTCGTAAAGTGCCATCGTTCCGGGCAGGCGGATCAGCCGCTCATGGTAATGATCTTCCGCCCCATCGGGCTCCATGCAGTCGGGGGAGAAGACATAATCGATGCTGTCCAACCCCAGGCAATCCGGATGGCCCCACAACACGCCCTGGTGACGGGCCAGCCGGGAATAGGCCAGAAACAGGGTCAGAAAATCCATCCCGAGATCGAGATAGATCAGCAGATCCAGCTCGGTTTCCGCGATCCTTTGCCGGGCCTCGGCATGATCGGGGAGCAGGCGGATGTGACGCTTGCCGGGCATGGGACCGACGGCTTCATCCCGTCCCTCGAAGCTGAACAAGGTGACATCGAAGCTGTCGGCGTCCAATTCCTCGACCAGCCGCAGGAACAGCCGGGCGATGGTATGGTCGGTCAGATGCCAGGAGATGAAGCCAACCCGCCTTCGCCCCGGCCGGCGCGGCTCGTGGCAATGAGGCGCCGTCCAGCCAAGCTCGGGGCAGGCATCAAGGCAGACGTCGTGGAACAGGCGGTGCAGGGCGCGATTGTCTTCCTCGGCATGATAGGCCAGCAGAAACAGGCTCCAGCCGATGTCGGAAGGAGCCGCCACCCGTCCCGGCGGCTGGACCTGCAAGGCCTCCAACCTTTGGCGCAGAGCGGTCCGGGCCTCGGCGATCTCCTGGCGCGAGTCCGGCACCGCCGGCAACAGCGCCGCCCGGCAGATTTGCCAAGAGGCCAAGGGGAGCAAGGCAATGGCCCGATCGAAGCCTGCGCGGGCGGCCCCCATATCCCCCTGACGCCAGTAGCTGGACGCTAGCATGGCCCAAGCCTGGGCCTGGGCGGCGTGGAACAGATGCGCCGTCTCGCTGTCGGCCTCCGCCGCCTGCGACAGGGCCTCCACCTGCTGGACCAGATCTTTCAATTCATCCAGGGATGTCATGTTGTTCTTCCAACCCGCGCCCAACTGCAGTGTGGGCCATCTTGGCCGTCGCACCAAACTCTTATGGCCGCCACTTTCCTCCCCTTGAGTCCTGGAGTAATCTTCCCGATGAAGGGATTGGGGGTCTCCTGCATCCCGCAGCAAAGATAGCCGCCATGTCCAGCATCACCGTCAGCCGGCGTCATGTCATCGCAGGCCTTGCCGCCTGCGCCAGTCTCGCCGCCCTTGCCCGTCCTTTGCGAGCCGAGGAAAAGACCTATAGCTTCGGGGTTCTGAACCAGCGCTCGGTGCCGCTAATCGCCCAATATTGGAACCCGATCCTGGCCTATCTCAGCCGTAAGGCCGGCGTCAGTCTAGAGTTGAAGGTGGGCCGCACCGCCCCCGAGACCACCGCCATGGCCCTGCGCCGCGAGCTGGACTTCACCTATTCCAACCATCTGTTCCGCCCCGACCGCCTGGGCTTGGGCTATCACGTCATCGCCGCCCCGGCCACCGAAGGCATCCGCGGGCAGGTCGTGGTGATGGCTGATTCCCGCCTGCGCGATCTGAGCGGGCTAAGGGGTCAGGACGTGGCCTTTCCCTCCAAGGAATCCTTTGCCGGCTTTCAGCTGCCCATGGACGCCCTGATCAAGGACAGCATCGAGGTCAAGCCCGTGTTTGCCGGCAACCAGGAAGGCGCCATGGGTCAATTGCGGGCCGGACGGGTGGCAGCGGCGGCGGTGAATTCCCAGCTGATGGCCGCCTTCGCCCTGCGGGAAGGATTATCCTACCGAGTCCTGTGGCAATCCGAGCTGTTCCGCGATATTCCCATCATGGCCAACGACCATGTTCCCCCAGCGATGATCACCGCCGTGCAAGCGGCCCTGATCGCCATGGGCGACGACCCCGAGGGAATGGCCGTGCTGAGTCAGGTGGCCGAAATTTGGGGCATCAACAAGCCCATTCCCTTTATCCGCGCCAGCGATGCCGACTATGAGAGCTATCGCCGCTTCTACGCTGGCATGAGCCCGTCGCTGGAGAGCCCGGAATGACCCTGTCGCCATTTCGCTTCTGGCATGGCTTGTCGCTGGCGGGCCGGCTGTTGCTGGTGCTGCTGCTTTGCACCAGCATCTCGACCCTGTGGCTGCTGTTCCAGCAATTGGCGACCGAGAGCCATAATTACTCCGACTCCCTGGTCCGCAAGACCCATGACGAGATCAGCTCCCTGGCTCCCCAGGTGGCCGATCAGGCGCTGATCGGCGATTATACCGCCATCCAGCAGATCCTGGACCGCTTCACTGTCCATGCCTATGTGGAAGAGGCCATCTGGACCGACGCCAAAGGCATCCGCCTGTTCAGCCATACCGACAAACCGCCGGCCAAAATCCCTGCTCTGATCAGGCGCATCATGGGCATGACGGATATCGTCGAGGCCTTGCCCCTGGTGATCGGCGGCCATTCCTACGGCAGCGTCTCCCTGCGCCTCGACCCCAGCGAAATCCAAGAGCAGCTCTGGCGCAATCTGCTGCAAAGCGCTTTGGGCCTGGCCCTGTCCTGGGGACTTCAGGCCGGATTGATCCTGGTGGTGCTGCGCCATTCCATCGCCCCCCTGACCGATATGGACGAAGCGGTCCATCGCATGGAGACCGGCGATCTGTCGGCGCGACTTTATCCATCAGGCTCGCCCGAGGTGCGCCACCTGATGGTCGGCTTCAACGCCATGGCCCAGGCCATCGAAAGCGCCACCCACCAATCGGGCCGCAATCTGGCCGAGACCGAAACCGCCCGCGCCGATATGGCCCGCTTTTCGGAGATCCTCACCCACCATATGCAAGAGCCGGTGCGCCAGATCGTCGCCTTTGCCCAGATCCTGCAGAAATGCGGCGGTAATGATCCGGAAAGCCTGGGCTTCATCATCGACGCCGCCCGCCGCCAGCGCAGCCTTTTGACCGACATCGAGCTTTATTTGGCCCTGTCGCATCTACCCTTGGCCAACACCACCGCCTCGTCCATGGATGCAGCCAAGACCGCCCTGGCCGATCTGGCGCCTCTGCTGACCGCCTGCGGCGGCCATATCACCTTGGGCAATTTGCCCATGGTCTGGTTGGACCGCCAGCGCATGGTGCTGCTGTTCAAGGAACTGTTCGGCAATGCCATCGAATACCGCTCGCCCGACCGGACGCTAGAGGTTACGGTGAGCGCCGAGCCCAGCGACCAGGATGGCTTTGTCCGTCTGTCGGTCGCGGACAATGGCATCGGCATCGACAGGCAGTATTTCGACATGATCTTCGACGTCTTCCGCCGCCTGCATACCCGTGACGTTCATCCCGGCAATGGGATCGGGCTGGCGGCTGTGCGCAAAATCGTCACCATGGCCGGCGGCGAGATCGGCCTGGAGTCCACCCCCGGCCAGGGCACCTGCTTCAGCTTCACCCTGCCCTTGAGAAACCCGGATAACGGGGCATCATGAGCGAAGACCCTCGGCTGAAAAGCGGACTGTGGGTCAAGGCGGCCATCCGTTCCTGCGGTGTCCATGCCATCTCGGCCATGGTGGCCCGCAAGGGCGATGCGGACGCCGGGGCCATTCTGATCAAGCAGAACCTGCTGGGAGCCGGCTTCATCGTCCTGACCCAGGTCCGCCGTGGCGACGGCCAAGCCGTCTGGCTGCGGGGCACCGGAGCCGATCCGGTGGAGGAAACCGTGGCCGATTCTTATATATCCCGTCAGGTAAACAGGGATTCCGACCTTTGGGTGATCGAGGTGGAAGACCGCGATGGACGTTTACCCTTCGACGTGAAGATAGAAAAATAGACTCAAGTTCGCGCATTATGAGCGATCGATCCATTTTCTTGGGGCGTGAACCCATGATCAGAACGCTGCATTTGGCGTGCGACCCGTTAACCTACGTCTATCTTGAGCGAGACGGCCTGCGCGCCCTCGTCACCAGTCTCCACAACGTGGAACTGGCCCAGGACTATGCCCGCCGCCTGAAATCCATGCTGGACGAGGAGGACCGGGTCACCGTTTCCGACGAGATCCTTGAGACCCACGCTCAGGTGATCGATCAGAAAACCGGCTGGGCCCTCTTCCTGCCCAATGATTCCAGCTTCGGCGAGAACTTCCGCCTGCCTCAAGCTTAATCGGCTGTCTTCGTCATGGCGCCGCTGACGGCATCCACCTGGAAAGAGGCCATTTTGCCATCGCCGGCCTTGACCTTCAGTCCATAGGTCCCGTCCTCGAAGCTCATGGAGATCAGATCGCCATAGCCGGCTTTCGCCACCAAGGCCATGGCATCGCGGCCCGTCAGCCCGCCGTCGGGCACCATCGCCGAGACATGGCCCAACCGGGCATTCTTTACAGGCTGGCCGTTATTGGCATTGACCAGAATACGGGTGATGCCGTCACCCGGCTCATGCACCATGACGGCGCAGGCTCCCGATTGACAGGAAATGCCCCGCAGGTCATAGCCCTGGGCGGACAGCTGATCGATGATGGCGGAGGGGGACAGGCTGGAGGCCTGGGCCGGGATGGCAAATCCCAGTGCGATCATGGCGGCGGCGATATGATGGAGTCTCATTTGGGCAGCTCCCTAGCTTTCCGCTTGGCTTCCCCCATTTTTCAAGCGGCCAAGAAAATATTAGCATAGGACATTTTTCTTAGCCCTCGCTCGCAAGTATCAATACCGATGGCAAAGGATCACAGCACAACGGCCAGGGCGTCGCCACCCTGGCCGATGTTCATTGCAAGCCGAGAAGAAGGATCAGGCCGCCTTGGCCGCCACGATATCGACGATGTCGCTCATGATAGCGGTCAGGTCGTAGTCCTTGGGCGTATAGATGCGGGCGCAACCGGCCTCCAGCAGCAGCTTTTCATCCTCGGGCGGGATGATGCCGCCGGCCACCACCGGGATGTCGGCCAGACCGGCGGCCTTCATGCGTTCCAGCACTTCGGTCACCAGCGGGATATGGCTGCCCGACAGGATCGACAGACCGACCACATGCACGCCTTCTTCGACGGCGGCATTGACGATCTGGGCCGGGGTCAGGCGGATGCCCTCATAGACCACTTCCATGCCGGAATCCCGGGCGCGGACGGCGATCTGTTCGGCGCCGTTGGAATGGCCATCCAGGCCCGGCTTGCCCACCAGGATCTTGATGCGGCGGCCCAGCTTGGCGCTGACGGCCTCGACCTTGGCCCGCACCGCCGCCATTTTCTCGCCCGAGCCATGGCTGGCAGCGCGGCTCACACCCGTGGGGGCGCGGAACTCGCCGTAAACCTCACGCAGGGCACCTGCCCATTCGCCGCCGGTCACACCGGCATGGGCGCAGGAGATCGAAGGCTCCATGATGTTGCGGCCTTCCTTGGCGGCGGACTTCAGGGCCTCGACGGCAGCAGCGGCGGCCTTACCGTCACGGCTGTCGCGCCAGGCCTTGATCTTCTCGATCTGCGCGGCCTCGGCCTTGGGGTCCACGGTCATGATCGAGCCGTCGCCGCCGGTCAGAGGGCTGGGAGCACCCTCGATGAACTTATTGACGCCGACCACGGTCTGCTCGCCGGACTCGATGGCGTTGAGGCGGCGGCTGTTGGATTCCACCAGCTTTTGCTTCATGTAGCTGGATTCCACGGCCGGCACGGCACCGCCCATCTGGTCGATGCGGGCCAGTTCCTCGCGGGCTTGGACCTTCAAGTCTTCGACCTTGCGGGTGATTTCCGCCGAGCCGTCGAAGATGTCGCCATATTCCAACAGGTCGGTCTCATAGGCGACGATCTGCTGCAAACGCAGAGACCACTGCTGATCCCAGGGACGCGGCAGGCCCAAGGCCTCGTTCCAGGCCGGCAGCTGCACGGCGCGGGCGCGGGCGTTCTTCGACAGCACCACCGCCAGCATTTCCAACAAGATACGATAGACGTTGTTTTCCGGCTGCTGCTCGGTCAGGCCCAAGCTGTTGACCTGCACGCCATAGCGGAAGCGGCGCATCTTCTCGTCCTCGACGCCATAGCGCTCGCGGCAGATCTCGTCCCACAACTCGCAGAACGCCCGCATCTTGCAAAGCTCGGTGACGAAGCGGATGCCGGCATTAACGAAGAAGCTGATGCGGCCCACCACCTGCTCGAACTCGGCCGCCGTCGGCACTTGGCCCGAGGCCTTGACCCGGTCCAGCACAGCGATGGCGGTGGCCAGGGCGTAAGCCAGCTCCTGCTCTGGCGTCGCACCGGCTTCCTGCAGGTGATAGGAACAGACGTTCATCGGGTTCCACTTCGGAACCTCACGATAGGTGAAGGCGATCACGTCGGTGGTCAGCTTCAGCGACGGCTCCGGCGGGAAGATATAGGTCCCGCGCGAGAGATATTCCTTGATGATGTCGTTCTGGGTGGTGCCCTGCAGCGCCGAGCGGGAAGCGCCTTGCTTCTCGGCGGCGGCAATATAGAGCGACAGCAGCCAGGGCGCCGGAGCATTGATGGTCATCGAGGTGTTCATCTTGTCCAGCGGAATGCCGTCGAACAGGGCGCTCATATCCCCCAGATGACAGATCGGCACGCCCACCTTGCCCACTTCGCCGCGAGCCAGGGCATGGTCCGAGTCATAGCCGGTCTGGGTCGGCAGGTCGAAAGCCACGGAAAGACCGGTCTGGCCACGCGAAAGATTCGTGCGGAACAGATGATTGGTCTCAACCGCCGAGGAATGCCCTGAATAAGTGCGGAAAAGCCAGGGTTTCTCACGGCTGGGCTGATCCTTGGCGGCGACGGCGGCAGGCTTGCTGGACATCTCGGGCTCCCCTTCACGGTTCCTGACGGCTCATAAAACTATCTTTTACGGCAGATCGCGCACTAAAATTACCTGCGATATCCGATTTACGAAACAAACTATCATTTTGTGCATTGCGAAGAAAGAAACAAAACGCTATGAGTCGAAGCCAGCAAGGCCCCGAGGGCGTACAGTGTCTCGCCCCTCTGGGTCAAAAGCAAATCAGGTTTCACGTCGGGACGGTAAGGCCCGAGAGCGAAGGAGTGCGATGACAATGACCGACCAGGCTCAGGTGACCCAGCTCCACCCCAGCCAGACCATCAAGGATCTCTATGAGATCGGCGAAATTCCGCCGCTCGGCCATGTGCCGTCCAAGATGTATGCCTGGGCCATCCGCCGCGAGCGCCACGGCCAGCCCAACACCGCCATGCAGTGCGAAGTTGTGGACACCCCCGAGATCGACTCCCATGACGTTCTGGTCATGGTGATGGCGGCGGGCGTGAACTACAACGGCGTCTGGGCGGCTCTCGGCAAGCCGATTTCGCCCTTCGACTATCACAAGCAGCCCTACCACATCGCCGGCTCCGATGCCGCTGGCGTGGTCTGGAAGGTCGGTAACAAGGTCAAGCGTTGGAAGGTTGGCGACGAAGTGGTCGTCCACTGTAACCAGACCGACGGCGACGACGAAGAGTGCAACGGCGGCGATCCGATGAATTCGCCCAGCCAGCGCATCTGGGGCTATGAGACCGCTGACGGCTCCTTCGCTCAGTTCACCCGCGTTCAGGCCCAGCAGGTCATGGAACGTCCGAAGCATCTGACCTGGGAAGAGTCGGGCTGCTACGTTCTGACCCTGGCCACTGCTTACCGCATGCTGTTCGGCCATCGTCCGCACATCCTGCGTCCTGGTCACAACGTTCTGGTCTGGGGCGCCTCGGGCGGTCTGGGCTCCATGGCCATCCAGCTGATCGCCGTCTCGGGCGCCAACGCCATCGGCGTCATCTCCGAGGAAGACAAGCGCGACTTCGTGATGAACCTGGGCGCCAAGGGCGTCATCAACCGCAAGAACTACAACTGTTGGGGCCAGCTTCCCGACGTGGACGGCGATCAGAAAGAGTTCGCCGACTACATGAAGCGCACCCGCGAGTTCGGCAAGGCCATCTGGGACATCACCGGCAAGGGCAATGACGTCGACTTCGTGTTCGAGCATCCCGGCGAAGCCACCTTCCCGGTGTCGTGCAACGTGGTCAAGCGCGGCGGCATGGTCGTCTATTGCGCCGGCACCACCGGCTTCAACCTGACCTTCGACGCCCGCTTCGTCTGGATGCGCCAGAAGCGCATTCAGGGCAGCCACTTCGCTAACCTGCTGCAGGCCTCGCAGGCCAACCAGCTGGTCTGCGAACGCCGCATCGATCCTTGCATGTCGGAAGTCTTCTCGTGGGATGACATTCCGGAAGCCCACATGAAGATGCTGGCCAACCAGCACAAGCCGGGCAACATGGCCGTGCTGATCCAGGCCAAGAAGCCGGGTCGCCGCACCATCGAGGATTGCTTCGAGGGCTAAGGCCTTTTCGACAGCAAGACCAAAGGCAAAAGGGGGCCGGAGAAATCCGGCCCCTTTCCGCCCTAAATCCCTTATCCTTTCCGCTCCTTGCCGGGAGAGAGTTCATGACCACCACGGATATCCTGATCGCCGACCTGCTGCCCATCTGCGCCAAGGCCGCCGCCGACGCCCGCGAGATTCAAGCCGCCGCCCGCAAGGGTGTGACCGCCCTGGTGGCCCCCACCGGCAAGGTGGATGCCGAGCTGCTGGAAATTCACCAGTTCTCCGCCCATGGCTTCGCCTGGCTGTCCACCTATGTAGAAGCCCTGGCCCAAATGTCCGGCTGGGCCGAGCGCCTGTCGGCTTCCGGAAAACTGGGCGAGCTGGAGCAGCTGATCCTGCAATGTGCCTTCGGCGAATATCTGAACCAGATCTTCGGCGGCATCCCCATGAGCCAGACCGAGATCGTGCGTCTGCACGACTTCGGCATCGACAGCCCCACCCGTCACAAGCTGCATAGCGCCGAAATCATCGCCCTGCGCCGCCTTGGCAACACCGAGGAAGTGCGCGCCCGCATCGCCGAACTGATCAAGGACGGCCAGCATTGGGGCGACGCCGGTCTGGACGACGAGACCCTGGAGCTGATCCGCGACCAGTTCCGCCGCTTCAGCGACGAAAAAGTCATCCCCTTCGCCCATGAATGGCACCTGAAGGACGAGCTGATCCCCATCGAGGTGGTCAATCAGGTGGCCGAGCTAGGCGTCTTCGGCCTGACCCTGCCGGAAGAATACGGCGGCTTAGGCATGGGCAAGACCGCCATGTGCGTGGTCACCGAGGAACTGTCGCGCGGTTATATCGGCGTCGGCAGCTTGGGCACCCGCTCGGAAATCGCCGGCGAGCTGATCCGCCTGGGCGGCACCGAAGAGCAGAAGCAGCATTACCTGCCGCTGATCGCCACTGGCGAGATCCTGCCCACCGCCGTCTTCACCGAACCCAACACCGGATCGGACCTTGGCTCTTTGCGCACCCGCGCCGTTCTGGACGGCGACACTTATCGCATCACCGGCAACAAGACCTGGATCACCCACGCCAGCCGCTCCGACCTGATGATGATGATGGTGCGGACCAATCCCGACACCAAGGATTGGAAGGGCCTGTCCATGATGCTGGCGGAAAAGCCGCGCGGCACCGAGGACAATCCCTTCCCAGCCAAAGGCATGACCGGCGGCGAGATCAAGGTTCTCGGCTATCGCGGCATGAAGGAATATGAGCTGGGCTTCGACGACTTCGAAGTCCCCGCCAGCCATCTGCTGGGCGGCGAAGAGGGTCAGGGCTTCAAGCAGCTGATGGCCACCTTTGAATCCGCCCGCATCCAGACCGCCGCCCGCGCCGTTGGCGTCGCCCAGTGTGCCATGGAAAGCGGCATGCGCTACGCCCAGGACCGCATCCAGTTCGGCAAGCCGCTCTATGCCTTTCCGCGCGTCTTCGGCAAGATCGCCTGGATGACCGTCGAGACCATGATCGCCCGCCAGCTGACCTATTTCTCGGCCCGCGAGAAGGACAGCGACCAGCGTTGCGACATCGAAGCCGGCATGGCCAAGCTGTTGGGCGCACGCATCGCCTGGGCCAATGCCGACAACGCCTTGCAGATCCATGGCGGCAACGGTTACGCCGAGGAATATCCCATCAGCCGCATCCTGTGCGACGCCCGCATCCTCAATGTCTTCGAAGGTGCCGCCGAAATCCAGGCCCAGGTCGTGGCCCGTGGCTTGCTGACGCGATAAGCGCCTGATCCAATAAGAAAAGGACTGCGGGGTTCCCCTCGCAGCCCTTTTTTATTGCCAATCCAGAGGGCGTTACACCTTGGCGGCCCACTGGTCATAGGCTTCCAAAGCCATGGCGGCATACATCACCGACGGCCCGCCGCCCATATAGATGGCCATGCCCAAGGCCTCCATCACTTCCTCGCGGCTGGCCTGATATTTCACCGCCGCCTTGGCGTGAAAGGCTAAACAGCCATCGCAGCGGGACGCCACGCCCAGGGACAAAGCGATCAGTTCCTTAGTCTTCAGGTCCAGCGCCCCCGGCTTATAGAGAGCGGCGTCCATGGAGCCAAAGGCCTTCATCACCTCAGGCATGCCGCTGCGCAGTTGGGCGATGGCCGTGCCCATGTCTCCGGCGATCTGGGGCCAATCTTTGACCATGGTAAAATGCTCCTTGGTGAAAACGCCGGAGCATTATTAGCATTATCTAATATGATGGTCGAGATTTATCAGCGCCGGGCTGTAAAAAAGCTTTTGAGCATTTCGGCGGCCCGACGTTCTTCCAAGCCGCCGACAACCTCGGGAGCATGATGGCAGATGGCCTGCTGAAACAGCCGGGGACCATGATCGACGGCGCCGCCCTTGGGATCATAGGCGCCATAATAAAGCCGGCGGATGCGGGCGAAGGAAATCGCCGCCGCGCACATGGGGCAAGGCTCCAGGGTGACGTAAAGGTCGCAATCGATCAGACGGGGCGAACCGAGGATGTCTCCGGCCTGACGGATGGCCAGGACTTCGGCATGGGCGGTGGGGTCATTCATCTCTTCGACCCGATTGCCGGCGCGGGCGATGATCTCGCCGTCTTTCACCACCACCGCGCCCACCGGGACTTCACCGCGCAGGGCGGCGGCCTCGGCTTCGGCGAAGGCCGCTTCCAACAGGGTCATTTTCCGAAGATCACCTGGACCTGACGCATGGTGTCGGCATCGGCGGCCTGAGGCCGCAGCTCGATGGAGATTATAGTGCGCGGCACGCCATTCTTGGTCAGCACATCCAGCACCCACTTGACCCGACGCACGGCCAAACGCCGCGACTGCAGCTGGGCGGGATCGGTCAGAGACAGGATGCAAACAGACGGCTGCTGCTTGGCAAGGGGAGCCAAGGTCTCAAGCCGCGCCTTGTCCTGCTCGGTCTGGCCCGACTTCTCGAAGAAGCGGAAGGTGCCGACAGGATTGTCCGGGCAATGACGCCCCTGGGGCGCTCCTGTGGCGGGTGCGGCCTCGTCTTCCTGGGCCAAGGCGGCAGGAGCCGGGCTCATCAGCAGGACGATAAGAATCGCCAGGATGACAAAAGGACCGATGCGCATCATGAAAACCCCGAAGGCAAATCTGAACTGGTTAAGACTTTAAGCCCAAGAAGGTTACCCATCGGTGAAGATGCCCAGGAACATGTGGCTGAGATATGGATGTTGCCGCGCCGGAACGGGCTCATTATGGTGTGCCCATGAAGACACCCTTGATCGGCATCACCCTGGATAGCGAAGAGCCCGGCGGCTATTCCAAGCTGCCCTGGTACGCTCTGCGCCAGAATTACTGCGACGCCGTGGCCCAGGCCGGCGGCCTGCCGCTGCCCCTGCCCCATCACCCTGAACTGGCCGAGGCCTATCTGGACAAGATCCAGGGGCTGGTCATCACCGGCGGCGCCTTTGATGTCGACCCGGCCTTGTTCGGAGCCACCTCCCAGCACGAGACCGTCAAGCTGAAGGGCCGACGCACCGCCTTCGAGCTGGCCATCGTCAAAGGCGCCTTGGATCGCGACATGCCGATCCTGGGCATCTGCGGCGGCGAGCAGTTGCTGGCGGTGGCCCTTGGCGGCACCCTGATCCAGCATATCCCCGACGAAGTCGCGGACTGTCTGGCCCACGAACAGCCCAACCCGCGCACCGAGCCCGGCCACGATGTCACCCTGACCCCCGGCAGCCGTCTGGCCGCCATCGCCGGCAAGGACAGCATCCCGGTCAACAGCGCCCATCATCAGGCGGTCAAGCAGGTGCCAGCCTCGATCATCGTCAACGCCACCACCGAAGACGGCGTTATCGAAGGCATCGAGGACCCGGCCCGACGCTTCTGCATCGGCGTGCAATGGCACCCCGAATATGCCATCAGCCCGGCGGATACCGCCCTCTTCAACGCTTTCATCGAGGCCTGCCGGTCATGAACGACGACATCAACGAAGCCCCCGAAGCGGAAGACAACGCCGCCCCCGAAAAGGGTGCCCCGGAAAAAGGTGAACGCATCGCCAAGCGCCTTGCCCGCGCCGGCCTTTGCTCGCGCCGCGACGCCGAACGCTGGATCGAGGAAGGCCGCGTGGTGGTGGACGGCGTCCGCCTGACCACCCCCGCCGTGGTCGTCACCGAAAACAGCCGCATCGTCGTCGATGGCAAGCCGCTGCCGGAACCTGAGCGCAGCCGCCTGTGGCGCTATCACAAGCCCGCCGGTCTGGTGACCAGCCACAAGGACGAGCAGGGCCGCCCCACCGTCTTTGACAAGATGCCCGAGGATATGCCTCGGGTGATCTCCATCGGCCGCCTGGATTTGAACTCCGAAGGCCTGCTGCTGCTGACCAACGACGGCGAGCTGGCCCGCAAGCTGGAGCTTCCCGCCACCGGCTGGGTGCGGCGCTATCGGGTCCGCGTCCATGGCGTGCCCACCCCGGAAGGCTTGGCCGCCCTGGAAAAGGGTCTGACCATCGACGGAGTCGTCTATGGCTCCATCAAGGCCCTGCTGGACCGCCAGCAAGGCTCCAACGCCTGGCTGACCGTCAGCCTGAAGGAAGGCAAGAACCGCGAAATCCGCCGGGTGATGGAACATCTGGGCTGGACCGTATCGCGCCTGATCCGCATCGCCTATGGCCCCTTCCAGCTGGGACTGCTGAACCCCGGCGAGGCCGAGGAAGTCCTGGCCCGCGTGCTTCAGGAACAATTGGGCGGAGCCGCCGAAAAACCCGCCAAGCTGCATCCCGCAGCACCCAAGGACAAGGACCGCACCCGCGACCCTGGCAACAAGAAACTGACCTTGAAGAACGACCCCAAGGCCGGAACCAAGTTCGCCGCCAAAAGCGAAGCCAAGGCGGCAACGAAGAGCGACGGCAACCGGGCCAACCATGCCCGCAAGACCACCAGCGACAAGTCGTCCCCGAGGAAGCCTCGATGAGAATCATCGCCGGCAAACACCGCGGCCGCGTGCTGATGGCTCCCACCGGCCTGTCCACCCGCCCCACCGCCGATCGGGTGCGTGAAGCCTTGTTCAATGTCCTCTCCCACGGCGAGCCGGAGTTGCGGGGCGCTCGCGTCCTCGACGCCTTCGCCGGGTCGGGAGCTTTGGGCTTCGAGGCTCTGTCGCGCGGGGCCGAGCATGTGACCTTCCTGGAAACCGACCCCTCGGCCTATGCCATCATCCACGCCAACGCCAAGAAGATGAGCGCTGTGGATCAGGTCGCCATCCTGCGCTATGACGTCACCAATCCGCCCAAGGCACCAAACCAGGCCCCCTTCCGCTTCCTGCTGATGGACCCGCCCTATAAAAGCGGCCTGGGCAAAATCGCCCTGCCCGGCCTGCTGGCCCAAGGCTGGATCGATCAGACGACTTTGGTGGTGTTGGAAGTGGCGGCGGGCGAACCCTTCACCTCGCCGGTCAAGGGCCTGACCATCACCGACGAACGCACCTATGGCGCGGCCCGACTGGTGTTCTTGCGGTTCGAGGCGGAATAGCCAAGGCCCTCCCGTCATTCTTCCCGAACAATCGTCTTCCACAGGAAAACCGTCAGGGTCACCACCGCCAGGGCCGAGAAGACCGTATCCGACAGGAAGTGCCCGCCCTGGGCGATGCGGGCGAAGCCCACCAGGGTTCCGAAAGCCAGAGCCGCGCCAACGGCATAAGGCCGCCAGCGGGGCGGAGCCAGCAGGGCCAGGGCGATGACCCAGAAGCCCAAGGCTCCGTGGCCGGACGAGAACGAACAATTGCTGGTGCATTGATCGGCCATCATCAGCGGCGGGGTGTAATGGGCTTGGCCGCCGAATTCAGCGATCTGACCAGGGCGAGCCCGGCCCCAATGTTCCTTTAAGATCAAATTGACCAGCAACCCCGGCCCCAAAGCCAGGGAAGCCAGCAAAAAGGCCGCCGCGCGCTTGCTTATCTCGGGCAGCAGATGCAGGCCGGGATAGCGCCAGCGCAGCCAGTCGCCGCCAAAGCCCCAAAGGACCAGCGCCAAGGTAACCCCCAGCAGAATCGGCGGCATCCCCTTCAGGATAAAGGCGAACAGCCAGAAGCCCCTCAGGTAAAAGCCTTCCTCGGGCCGATAGAACAGGCCGGAGACGCCCAGATCAATCTGCGGAAAAGCCACCAGCAACAGCATGGCGGCCAGGGCGAAGCTCAAGGCATTGCGGCGCAGGAACTCGATCGTCATCAGCCGTCCTCAAGATGGAACAACGCCCCCAGCCCGACCAGTCCTGTGACGATGGCGGGAATCCAGGCGGCCATCCCCACCGGCAGGGTCGAGGACAGTCCCAGGGCATAGATGACCTTGGAGAAAAAATAGAAGATAAAGCCGGCCACCACGCCGCCCGACAGCCGCATCATAATGCCGCCCGAACGCATGTCGGGCCGCAGCGAGAAGACCGCCGCCACCAGCACCATGGCGCAAAGCAGCAGGGGCGAGGCCAGCATGGACTGGAAATAGAGCTTCTGGCGACTGGCCGAGAAACCGGCCTTCTCGAAGAACTGGATGAAGCCCGGCAGCTCCCAGAACGAGATGGTCTCGGGGGCGGCGAAATTATCCTGCACCCGCTCCATGGTCAGCTGGGTGTCGAAGTCATAGACAGGAAACTCCTCGACCGGGCGACTGGGGCGGTAAAGCTGCACCTGCTCCAGATGGAACAGGGTGGGCTCGAGGGTGCCCACCGAGGCTTCCAGCCGATATTCGAAATGTTCGTTCACGTCCGAGACGAAGACGCTCACCCCGCGCAGATGCAGGGAAAGTTCCTCCTGCCAAACGGCGTCGGCATGGACCACCACCTGCTCGTCGCCATGGGTCTCGCGCAGCCACAGGCCGCTTTCGCCCACCTGCAACTCGTTGTTGGAATTGCCGCGCAGAGCCATCTGATCCTGCAGCTTCTCGTACTTTTGGTACATCATGGCCGACAGGGGATTGAAAAGCGTGACGTTCAAGATGCCGATCAGGAACACCACGCCGCCGACGGGGGCCAGGAACTGCCAGACCGAGATGCCCGCCGAACGCGACACCACCAGCTCGCGGCTGCGGGTCATGGTCCAGAAACAGGCCATGGCGCCGATCATCACCGCGAAGGGCAGAATGGTTTGAACCATCTGCGGCAGCTTGAACAGAGCCAGTTCAAGAATGACCAAAAAGCTGGCCTCGCCATGGGTGGCGGCGCGGCGCAGCAGTTCGACCACGTCGAACAGATAGATCAGCCCCATGATCACCCCCAGCGACCCCATGAAGGCCGACAGGAAATGCCTGGAAATATAAAAGCTCAGGATGGGCGAAAAACGCATGGGGGCCTTAAGGTGCAAGGGGGCCTTGGATTCGAGACTGCGAGGGATTATAGCCATTCCCAGCCCATGCGCTATACCATGCAGCGCAAGGCTTCGGAATTAGAAGGAAAAGACGACATCATGGTCACTCTGACCCGCATATACACCCGTGGCGGCGACAAGGGACAAACCTCTTTGGGCGACGGCCGCCGCGTGCCCAAACATGACCTGCGGGTCGAAGCCTATGGCACGGTGGACGAGGCCAATGCCGTCGTCGGCCTGGCCCGGCAGGCGACCAAGGGCCATGTGGACGATGTCATGCTGGAACGCATCCAGCAGGATCTGTTTGATCTTGGTGCTGATCTCTGTGTGCCCGAGGCCGAAGGCGAAAGCGGCGGCCTGCGGATTCTCGCCTCCCAGGTGGAGCGGCTGGAGCAGGAAATCGACGCCATGAACGACAGCCTGTCACCTCTGAAAAGCTTCATCCTGCCCGGCGGCAGCGCCGCCGCCGCCCATCTGCACCACGCCCGCACGGTCGTGCGCCGGGCCGAGCGGCTGGTGACGGCTCTGTCCGAGGTGGAGCGGGTCAATCCCCAGACAGTGGCCTATATCAACCGCCTGTCGGACCATCTGTTCGTGCTGGCGCGACGCCTCAACGCCAACGGTGCCGACGACGTCTTATGGAAGCCCGGCGCCACTCGATGAACATTTCGTTCAAATTAGGGTGCTGGTTGACAACAAAATGTCCGCGTCTTATGCTGCGCTGCAAAAGAATTAAGGTTAATCGGGGATATTTTCCCACGACTCCACAACCTGCCGTATCTACGGCCCATAACAGGACTGCCGGTACATCATGAAGGCTCTGGTCGCTGTCAAACGTGTCGTCGATTACAACGTGAAGATCCGCGTCAAGGCGGACAACAGCGGTGTTGAGACGACCAACGTCAAGTTTTCCATGAACCCCTTTGACGAAATTGCCGTCGAGGAAGCGGTTCGCCTG
>Ga0302190_10000758_pt1 | contig 21252 bp, 19 predicted proteins | sample II_Bog_E2_3_FD_198784 | JGI IMG/M metagenome (GOLD analysis project Ga0302190, IMG submission 198784) | Peat permafrost microbial communities from Stordalen Mire near Abisko, Sweden - II_Bog_E2_3 | ecosystem: Environmental > Terrestrial > Soil > Wetlands > Peat | place: Sweden: Abisko... | reverse complement strand
GCCGGTACGCGCGGCCCAGGCGCGGAGAAAGCCAGAACGATCCGCTGTTTGAGATTGCGCGGGCGTTTTCACTGCCCGGCCAATGGACGGCGATTGATCCGAACTCCGTGGACGTTGACCCCAACACTGGCGAGTTGACCTTGCCGTGGAATGTTCTGGGGCTGCCTTACAACGAAGTCGCAGTGACCTACACAGCGGGCCTGGCGGCGATCGGCGACGACGTGAAGACGGCGTGCGCGCAGATTGTGCGCAATGCCCAGTCGACGCCGGCACTGAACGCCAGCAAGACCAAGATCGACACGATGCAGATGCAGTATTTCTCAAGCTCGCTGGTGGACGAAACGGTGCAAGCCTGGCTGCGCCCCTACATAGCGAACAGGCTGGGGTGAGCGATGAGCGATACGGCGGCGCGCAACCCGGTGGGAGCGCCGCAGATGCTGGCCGATGCCCTGCTGCGAAGCCTGGCGGGAACCACGGCCCTTCTGCGGGTGACAGACACGAACACGGACACCAACATGTCCGAACTGGGACTGGTATCGACGACCTTTGCCGAGGTGGTCTTAAGTCCGGCAGCGATGCGCAAACTGCGACCGAGCTGGAAAGAGGACGGCGCCTCGAAGTGGGAGCTGCTGGTGTCGGCAACCAGCGTGGAATTGCAGGTAAGCGCACTGGATCTGCCATCCGCCCAATCTCTCTTCGCCATGACCTTAGCCGTTACGGTGGCAGGGCAGGACTACCTGATTGAGTCGATCGCAGCAAACGAGGCCTTCGGCAAGGTATATCTCTACCGGTTGCTGCTGCGCGAGGCGGCACAGCAGGCAGTGTAGACAGATAACAGATGACAGTTGTCAGTTATCGGCGGAGTGGCCACAAAGGCCGGATTCATTCGTTCATCAGGAGTTGTTCTCCATGCAAAATGCGAAGGACTCGTTTTATATGGCGCTGCGCGCGCGGCTGATTGCGCTGAATCCGGAGAGGACGATACTGCTGCGCGGTGCGGTACGGCCGGGGATTCTGGTGGAGGAGGCGGAAGCCCCTTTCAGCCAGATCCCCAGCGATGTGTTTGTACTGCGCTGGCTGGGCCTGGGCGTCGATGTGGATCTGGATTCGACCATGGCGGCGGCGGAGTGCGAGATCGTGTACCAGACCTGCGGAACACAGAGTTTTGGCGGGCTGGACCGCGGCCGGTCGCTGAGCGCGATGGATGCGGAACTGGTGGCGATGCTGCAACCTTTTTCCACGCCCAAACTTTGTTACACGGCCACGCCGCCAGCGGCGATGCTGACGCAGGTGTTCTGGGACGAAGCCAGCTTTGGACCGGTGGCAGCGCAGCGGGACCGGATGAGCCGGTCAGTGAAATTGATGGTCTACAGCTACCAGGAGCAGGGAGAGTAAATGGCTGCGAATTGGTTTTCAGCTCCGGCGCCGATGGCGCGGCGGGTACGAGCATATTTTGCGCCGGTGAGCAGGGCAACGCAGACGCCGGTGCTCTTCGATCCGGCGCAGCAGGGCGGGTTCAATCTGGACTCTCCACCTGCGCCGTGGATCAACCTGGGATGGATACAGGAGTTCAGCCGCAAGGCGAGCAGCCGGACGACGCCGATACAGACCGGCATTCCGGCGGGGACGCTGGAGCAGGTTCGGGAGACGCTGGAGGCGCAGGTGAGCTTTCAGTTCCTGAGCTGGACGAAGCTGACCATGGCGCTGGCAACAGGCTCGCAGCACATGAACCTTCTGGCTCCCGCGAGTGGGGCTACAGCGGCGGCGAATGGAGCCCAGGCGTCCGCGGCGGTAGCCCTGCAAAGCGGTTCGTCGGCAACGGCCATTGTACTGGCGACAGCGGACGCGGCTAAGTTTACGGCAGGGTCGCTGATTGCGCTGGACACGGACTACACCGGGCAAACGGGCTTTGTGGGCGCGCCGATTGCGGGCGCCTATGTGCGGCAAGCCCTGACGGACGTGGACTATATCCGGCGCGTGACCTTCAACGTCGCTCTGGTTTCGCAGGCCAACTCCACCGGGCTGGTGCTGGCCGAACCGCTGCCGGGCGGCACGCCGGCGGCGGGCGCCAAGCTGCAAGCGGTAACCGGATTTGTGGACCGCGAGGGCGGCAGCTTTTATCAGGAGTGGTCGGCGCTGTTTGTGCTGCAAGGAAGCCAGGGAGAGCGGATATTCTTCCACTATCCCCGGTTGCAGACCATGGCCAGCGCGCAGGAAGCGGGCGTTCCCATGGACAGCAAGCAGAAGAACGGGCTGGAGCGGGTGCTCCTCAAAGGGCAGTTCATGGCGCTGCCGGTGATCGATCCGCTGGATGGGGAACGGGTTGTGTGTTACCGGAGCTTTTTGCCCGCGGCCAAGGCGCTGGTGTAAGTGAGCGAGTCAGCGAGTGAGCGAGTCAGGGAGTCAGCGAGTTAGCGAGTCAGCAGACCAGAGAGCCACGATGAAAATTACGATCCAGGGGCAGGACTACACGGCCGCGCTCGATGCGGTGCGGCCGTTGACGATCGAGCGCAAGCTGAACGAACCATCCATTTGTCATCTTTGGCTCTGTTTGCCGGCAGCAGGCAGCCTGGCAACGCCCTCCCGCAACCAGTCTCTGGCGGTAATGGGCGATGACGGCACGACCTACTTTACGGGTTATCTGGCTGTAACTCCGTTGCAGGAATATGCCGGGATGGGGATGGAGGGGCCGCGCTACCGGATTGACCTGCAAGCGCTGAGCGACGAACTGCTGCTGGACCAACTGTCGATGCCGCGCATCACCGGAACGGCGGCCAACTCCGCCGGTGGACTGATGACGGCGCTGGTGGAGCACAGCGGGTCAAAAGCGCTGTCTACCGATGGACTCTCGTTGCTGGACCCGGTGAGCAGCTTCGTTCCTGAGCCGGGCTCGCCCTTCAGCAAGAGCGCCGGACAAGTGGCGAGCCTGGCGCGGGCAGCGTATCGCGCGGTCAATGGCGCTCTGACTCTCTCTACCTTGCCGGGCACGGTGCATCCGCTCAACGAGACCGACGGCAGCCTGACCCTGGCCAACCTGGCCTTCACGGCCAGCGTAAAGCGCGCGCTGGCGAACGATGTAACGGTCTGCGGGGAGCATGAACCGGCGGCCTACGCAACCGAGTACTTTTTGGGAGACGGCGTAACGACGCAGTTCTATCTGGCCGCAGAGCCCTTCTTTCCCGCCTCCTCCAAGTCGACTATCATTCGCGAGCTTTTCAACGAGAGCGAGATCGACCCGCGCATCTGGGGAAATCCGGGCGGCTATGGCTATCTTGCGCTGGGCGCGGGCGGCCTGGTGATGAACGGCGGCAATGGGATTGACGGGCAGACGCTGCTGAGCTGGATCGATCCGGTGGAGATGGGCGGGACCCTGTTGCTGGAGGCGGTTGGCGTCACGCTATCGCCTGGCAGCACCGGAATCCTGTCCGGCTTTTTTGTCGGACTAGAGACGCAGGCCGCATGCACCGCGGGCTTCAAGGCCACGGCGCAGCCGGGGACTGGGGCGGTGACTCTACAGCCGCTGATCCAGGGAACCGCCGCGGGAACGACGTATGCGATCAACTCCGCCAATCAATACACGCTCAGGACCAGGGTCCATTGCGATGAGAATGAACGCGAACTGGCCATCTATCGCTCCTATGGAGACAGCGGAGTCATCACTTGTGGCGGACAGTCCAATCTCCGTCCGGCCAAGCTGCAGATGGAGATTCAGGAGTTTGTGAATGGAGTGGCCGGGATGCCGGTCACGCTGTATGACGGCGACATTGCCAGCCTGCCCTCTGCGTGCATGGTGGTAGCGGCCAGCAGCATAAACCTGATTGGAACCATGCGCGCAATCAACCTGACCAACCTGGGATCGGGCTGGGTGGTGAGCACGCCCTCAGGCGGCAGCGCGTATACGCGGCGGGTGGGAACCACGGCCGAGGCAGCGGAGTGCCACCTGGACCGCACCGGAAAGCTGGTTTTTTACACCGGGTTTGCGCCGCTTGCAGGCGAGCAGATCGCGGTGAACTACCGGACCGTGGGCAGGGCTGTGGGACGAGCCGTGAACACCGCCAGCCAGCAGGCATTGGCGCTGGCCGGCATGCCGGCAGAGTCCACATGGATCGGTTCGGTGACCAGTCCCGCGGCGCGCAGTTCCGCGGATTGCCGCAATGCCGCCCTGGTGATGGAGCAGGCGGCGGCGAGCTTGAGCGCGCTGTGGAGCGGAACTTACACGGGAACCAGGGCGAGCTTTGCCACAGATGTTTGGCCGGGGGACGCACTGCTTTTGAATGCGCCTTCCACCAGCCTGAACGCTCAAGTGGTGGTGCGCACGGTCAAGGTGAGTTACAAGGCGAGTTATCCGGACCTGGTGGAGTATGCCATCAGCTTTGCCAACGACTGGGCCGACGACCTGGCCATCAAAACCAGCGCCACGGTGCCCGCCGACGCATGGCTGCCGGCGGCCATTGCGCCCACGGTGCTGGCCAATCTGACTGGGCTTACGGTGACCACGCTGAATGGGACAACGGTGGCGATCAGCACCGGGATTACTCCGCCCAGCGGCGGCGGATTCGAGATCAGGCGGCGGGACTTCGCCTTCATGCCGGGAGAAGATCCGGGCCTGGTGGTGCGGGCCACCTTGCCCAACATGATCTTCTCCCGCGAATCCGCCAACGACCGGTTCTATATCCGGATGTACGACGGCGCGACGCCGCCGAATTATTCGGAGTTCTCGACGGCATTGTTCATCAACCTGCCGCTGGGATCGTGAGCATTAACTCTTCTTGCGGCAAGGGATGGATGGAGTTGGGCGGATGCGGATGATGAATGAATTCGAAGCGCAAGTGCTGAGCGATTTGTGCGTACTGAAGACGCAGATGATCAACCTGACAGGCGACGGCAATGGAGGGCGCATTGCCGACCTGGAGCGGCGCATGGAATGCCATGAACAGAACTGGCAGCGGGCCAAGGGCTTTGTGGCGGCGGTCAGCGTGCTTTTTGCGGTGATCGAAGTCGCCGTGGAGGCCTGGCACCGGCATTGAGCGGCGAGAACGTGTCCCGTCAGGCGGCGGGTTTGTCTCATATCTGCAATTCAACCCCTCGTATAATTGAGCTATGAGCGAACATCCCCTGGTTGGCATCGTGATGGGCAGCAAGAGCGACTATGAAGTGCTTTTGCCTGCGATAGAGATTTTGCGCGCGCTGGAGATTCCATGTGAGGCGCGGGTGCTGAGCGCGCATCGCACCCCGGACCAGCTTTTCGAGTACGTTGGCACGGCGCGGGAGCGAGGGCTGCGGGTGCTGATTGCCGGAGCTGGCGGCGCGGCTCACCTGGCTGGCGTGATGGCTGCCAAGACGCTGCTTCCCGTGCTAGGTGTGCCGGTGGTGGCCACTCCGCTGAACGGCCTGGACTCGCTGCTTTCCATGGTGCAGATGCCCAAGGGTATTCCCGTGGCCACGCTGGCCATCGGCAAGCCGGGAGCGGCCAATGCTGCGCTTTTTGCGGCCGCGATTCTGGCCCTGAACGACCCGGCGCTTTATGAACGGCTGGGCGCGTGGCGCGCGGCGCGCGCTCAGGAAGTGCTGGACGCGAAGCTGCCGGAGTAATCCAAGACGAAGAAGAAGCACTCTGCAACGACGAACGGCGTTTGGCACGCTTTATGCGCCAAACGCCGTTCAGAAACTACTCTTACCTCGTAAGACTGTTCTGCCTTACGCGTTCTTTTCCCAGCGCTTGGGGCGGCGATTCTGCTGCAGGATCTTCTTGCGCAGTCGCAGCGACTTGGGCGTGACTTCCACGACCTCATCCTCGGCGATGAACTCGATGGCCTGCTCCAGGTTCTGAGCCTTGAAGGGCACCAGACGGATGGCCTCATCGGCGCTCGAAGCGCGCATGTTGGTCATGTGCTTTTCGCGCACCACGTTCACGTCGAGGTCGTTGTCGCGCGAGTGCTCACCGACGATCATGCCCTCGTAGACTTCAACGCCGGCACCGACGAAGAGGATGCCGCGCTCCTGCAAGCCGTTCAGCGAGTAGGTGGTGGTCAAGCCCTGGCGATCGGCAATCAACGCGCCGGTGGGCCGCTGCGGAATCTCGCCCTGGTAGGGGATGTAGCCGTCGAACAGCGCATTCATCACGATGGTGCCGCGCGTCTCGGTCAGCATTTCGCTGCGCAGGCCGATGATGCCACGGCTGGGCACACGGAACTCCATGCGCACGCGGCCTGAACCGTGATTGTGCATCTTGGTCATTTCGCCCTTGCGCGGTCCCAGCTTTTCAATCACGACGCCGGTATGCTCTTCGGGGACGTCGATGGTCAACCGCTCCACCGGCTCCATGCGCACGCCGTCCACTTCCTTGGTGACGATCTGCGGGCGTCCGGCCATCAGCTCAAAGCCTTCGCGGCGCATCATCTCAATGAGAATGGCCAACTGCAGTTCGCCGCGGCCCAGCACCTTGAAGCTGTCTGGCGAACCGGTGTCTTCCACGCGGATACTGACGTTGGTGAGCAGTTCCTTCTCCAACCGCTCGCGCAGGTTGCGGCTGGTCACGTAAGTGCCCTCGCGTCCGGCGAACGGCGAGTTGTTGACGCTGAACTGGATGGCGATGGTGGGCTCGTCGATCACGATCAACGGCAGCGGCGCGGGGTTCTCGACGCTGGTGATGGTCTCGCCGATGGTGATGCCCTCAACGCCGGCCACGGCGATGATGTCGCCCATGGTGGTTTCGGTGGTTTCGGTCCGCTTGAGGCCATTGAAGGTGAAGAGCTTGGTGATGCGCGTCTTCATCAGCGAGCCGTCGCGCTTGGAAATGATGACGTCGTCGCCGGCGTGCAGCGTGCCCTGGAAGACGCGGCAGACCGCAATGCGGCCAAAATAGTCGGAGTAATCCAGATTCGTGACCAGAATCTGCAACGTGCCATCCGGATCGCCGGTAGCCGGAGGAATGGTGGAGACGATGGACTCGAACAGCGGCTGCAGGTCAGTGCCGGGCGTGGCCATATCGGTGGTCGCCGTACCAGCCTTGGCCACCGCATAGAGAACCGGAAAGTCCAACTGCGACTCATCCGCGTCCAGGTCGATGAAAAGGTCGTAAATTTCGTCCAGCACTTCCTGCGGACGGGCATCGGGACGGTCGATCTTGTTGATCACCACGATGGGCTTGAGGCCTGCTTCCAGCGCCTTGGACAGCACATAGCGGGTCTGGGGCAGAGGGCCTTCGGCCGCGTCCACCAGCAGCATGACGCCATCCACCATCTTGAGCGCGCGCTCCACCTCGCCGCCAAAGTCGGCGTGGCCCGGCGTATCCACGATGTTGATTTTGCCGCCGTGGAACTGAATGGCGGTGTTTTTGGCCAGAATGGTGATGCCTCGCTCCCGCTCCAGTTCGTTCGAGTCCATCACCCGATCCGCCACTTGCTCGTTGGCGCGGAATGTTCCCGACTGCCGCAGCATGGCGTCTACAAGGGTTGTCTTGCCGTGGTCAACATGGGCAATGATGGCGATATTGCGGATCGTCTGGGTCACAGGGGTGCTTTTCCTTCTTTTGGTTTGGCCAATGGGCCATGGGTTGGGAGCGTTCCAGCAATTTCGGGGGTTGCTCAAATGCGGGGCCGATGAACTCGAGCAGCCTTTTCCACAAGGAAAAGCAACTCCGAGAGGCCTCCACAACGGCACATGAACCCTGAATTGCTCTAAAGGGGAGGATCGCCGCGCAGTGCGGCAACTTCTATTCTACCAGCAACCGACCTGCGGGGCATTTTGCCTGCTCCGCGGCAGGCCTTCCGGTTCCCCCAGCTAGGTCCAACCGCGTAAACTTGCCTGCAAATGCGAATCCCCGCCGACTCCCGCTTCCCTGCTCCCCGCCTCCGGCTTCTGCCCCGTCTGGGCCGCCTTATTTCCGCCCTGCTGCTGCCTGTTTGCGGACTCGCCCTACTCGTGTCTGCCTCGCAGGCCCCGGCCCAATCCAATGCCGGGAAGCCACTGCTGATCTACTCCATCGATGTGGAAGGCGGCCAGGCCACGCTGCTGGTGGCCCCTTCCGGCGCATCGCTGCTGGTGGATGCCGGCTGGCCTACCGACGACAGCCGCGACGCCCAGCGCATTCAGATCGCCATGAGGGATGCCGGCATCACGCGCCTAGACCATGTGCTCGTCACCCACTATCATCACGACCACGTGGGAGGTGTGCCGCAACTGGTGAAGCGCATTCGTGTCGGCGAATTCCTCGACCACGGCCCCAACCGCGAAGACTCGCAAATTACCCGGGACGACTATGCCGCCTACCTGACGGCCATCCAGGGCAAGCCGCGCCGCGTCGTCCATCCCGGAGACACAATCGACATTCCTAGACTGGAAACCGTGGTCCTGACCGCCGACGGGGAGCACATCGCTGCCGTTCCGCACATCAAGCCCGTGCCCAATCCGCTGTGCGCCGCCGAACCTGCCTGGCCCGCGGACGACACAGAGAACGCCCGGTCCATAGGGATTTTGGTCAGCTTCGGCAAGTTCCGCTTCCTCGACCTGGGCGACCTGACCAAGGCCAAGGAAATTGCACTGGTGTGCCCGGCCAACCCCATCGGGACAGTGGATCTTTATCTGGCCACGCATCACGGCTTCAACCTGTCCAATGCGCGCGCCATTGTGGATGCACTGCACCCGCGGGCTGCCATCATGAATAACGGCACCCACAAGGCGGGTAGCCCGGAAGCATGGCAGACCATCCATGACAGCCCCGGAATGGAAGACCTGTGGCAGTTGCATACCGCCGAGGGGTCAGACGCCGCCCACAACAGCCCTGCGGCTCTGATTGCCAATCCGGCTGGCGTGGCCACCGACGGAGCCTGGTTCAAGGTCGCCGCCTACGCCAACGGCAGCTTCTCCGTGACCAACACGCGCACCGGCCAGACCAAGGAGTATCCGCACAAGTAGGGCGGGTGCCTTTTTGGATTGTGGACCTGGAAAGGACGCGGCCTCACAGACTGCGGAAGACGGAGTGTCTTCAAGCAAGCTTCTGCGTTTTCCGGTAGAGCCCTTCAAGCGCATCGCAGGTGGTGCGCAGGCCGTTCTCGTGGCTTAACTGCTCGGCCACCTGCCTGGCACGGTCGGCATAGGCCGGCTCGGCCAGCATGGCCCGCAGCGTACCAGCCACCCGCGCCGGCATGTAGCGTGCGCGCAAGATGGACCGCGCCACTTTCAGCCGCCGCATCCTCCGGGCGTTGTCTGGCTGGTCGTGGGAGTAGGGCATGATCAGCATGGGCTTGCCGGCACGCAGGCACTGAGCTGTTGTGCCCACGCCGCCCTGGTGCACCACCATGGACGCGCGCGAAAACAGCGCGGAAAAAGGCGCATATTCCGCCACGCAGATGGAGTCTGGCAGCTCCTGCCGCGGCCGGTTGCGCGGATCGGAGCCGATCAGCAGCACTGCGCGGATGCCCAACTTGATGACCGCCCGCGCCGAGACCTCATAGAAATTGCCAGCGGCCAAGACCGCCGCCGAGCCCAGCGTGAACACCACCGGCGCGGGACCAGCGGCCAAAAAAGCTTCCAACTGCGGTGGCAGCGCCTTGTTTCCGGCGTCCGAGTCGTAATAGCAAAAGCCGGTGATGAGCGTGTTCTGTGGCCAGTCCTTCTGCTCCTGGCCTAGTACACGCGAAAACAACGCCAGCACCAGATTGGGCGAGTGCTTGGCGTCAAACAGCGGATTCCGGCCCTTGGGCAGCCCCAGTTCCTGGCGCAGATCGTAGATGGGCTGCGGCCACTCGCGGCTCACAAACCGGGCAATGCGCTTGATGGCCCGGCCCATGCCCGGCACCGTTCTGTCCGCCTTGGCCAGGCGCGGATACATGGGCAGAACCGGCGGATCGAAGGCGGAAAAGAAAGAGAGCGGCGCAAGCACATAGCTGGCCCAGGGAATCCCCGTCACCTCGGCGACGATGGGTCCGGCATAGTTTAGCTCGCCCATCAGCAGCAGGTCGGCGCGCTCGGGCTGGGTGGCGGCGTCCAGCAGATCGTCGTAGGTCTGCCGCAGCACGGGAAACAGGAACTCCCGCAGCCCGCGCTCCGTGCCCTTCTTGACGTCGTAGATCATCTCCACCTGAAGCGTATCGGTGGGGTCGATGTCTGGCCGGACGGCGTGGAACTGCAGGCCAAGCGGCGCGATCTTCGGCTCGAAAACCGCCGGCACGGCCATCACCGGCACGTGCCCGCGCCGTTTGAGTTCCAGGGCTATGGCGATCAGCGGATTGATGTCGCCCAAGGTGCCGATGTTGGAGAGAACAATGCGCAAGTGAAGGTCCCTGGGCCGATTGCGGCCCGCAGTTAAGAGGGTAAAGCATCAGACCTGAAATCTGCCCGTACGCTTCAGGCAGGTTTAATCTTGCTGCGGAGATAATTGCCTTATGCGCGTGCTGCTTGTGGAAGACGAAGTTCGGCTGGCCGACAACTTGGCTGCCGCCCTGCGCGACGGACCCGGCTTTGCGGTGGATTGGGCCGAGGACGGGCAGGTGGGCGACGACTGCGCCTGCAACCGCTGCTACGACCTGATCATTCTGGACCTGATGCTGCCCAAGCTGGACGGCCTGAGCGTGCTCAAGCGCCTGCGCGGCCGCCATGACGTGACGCCAGTACTTATCCTTACGGCCAAAGACGGCGCCGACTCCATCATCCAGTTGCTCAACGCCGGGGCCGACGACTACTTGGCCAAGCCCTTCGACCTGGGCGAGCTTATTGCCCGCGCCAAGGCCCTCATCCGGCGCGGCAAGGGCGCGGCCCACCCCACGCTCTCCGTAGGCAGCGTGGAAGTGAACACCCTGGAGCAGACCGTCCGGCGCGCCGGCGTTCTGGTCGAACTCTCCCCCACCGAGTACCACATTCTCGAATACCTGATGCATCGCCCCCGGGTTATCGTCAGCAAGCGCGAGTTGCTGGAGCACCTCTACGACTACAACTGGGAGCACCACTCCAATGTCATCGAGGCCCACGTCTCCAACCTGCGCAAGAAGCTGGACGGGGCCCTGCCCGAGCCGGCGCCGGTGATCGAGACCATGCGCGGCCGCGGCTACCGGCTGGCGCTCGAACTGCAATCGGATCTGGAGCCAGACCTGGAGCAAAGCCAATGAGAAGGTTCTTCCGGCATCGGCCTGCGGCCTTCCAGCCGGGTTCGATTGCATTCCGCCTTATCGTCGCTGTGCTGGCGGTGGAACTGGCCTCGTCGATCCTGGTCGTCGGCCTGTCGTTCGGCTATGAACGGCACGCCCACTTTCACGCCTTCGACGTTCTGCTACACGGCCATGTCGATTCCATCCTGGGCGCGGTGCAGGACGCGGATGACACCGAGAAGAACGTGATGCTGGTGCAGGCCGACCTGCATCTGCCCCACGACGATATTTACGAAGTCTACGATTCGAACGGACGATTGCTGGGCCGTTCGCCCAACTGGCAGGGTATTCCGCCCAACACGCCGGCCCCGTCGCAGAGCCCGTACATGGAGCTGACCGTCAATGGCCACCCCTATCGCGTGCTTCGCTTCCAAGGCTCGCGCATTATCGACGTGGCCGAGCCCGGCGGTGGCAAGCTGCGCCAATTCACCATCCTCTATGGCGCGCCAACCTTCCACGTCTGGAGGGCGATTCGCGGCGCAGTCGAGTTCTATGCGGTGGGCAGCCTGCTGCTTTTGCTGATTACTGGGCCGTTGATCGCCTGGCTGCTGCATCGCGGCCTGCTGCCGCTGCGCCAGTTAGCCTCGCTGGCCTCGCAGGTGTCGGTGGATTCGTGGCAGTTCTCGCCCCCCGCCAGCGCCCATTTAACCCCTGAACTGGCTCCGCTCACCCTGGCCATTGAGAACGTGCTGCAAAGGCTGGAGCAGTCCTTCACCCAGCAGAAGACTTTCGTCTCCGATGCCGCCCATGAGTTGAAAACCGCCGTCGCCGTCATCAAATCCACCCTGCAACTGCTGGGTATGAAGCGCCGCACCGTCGCCGAGTACCAGGCCGGCCTGGAGCGCTGCCTGGCCGACTCCCACCGACTGGAAGAGATTGTGGCCAAGATGCTCACCCTGGCCCGCGAAGAGAACGCCGCAGCCGCAGCCGGGCCACGACCCGCTTCCGATCTGACCGAGTGTCTGGACAGCGCCGTGGCCCAACTGGAGACTTTTGCCGCTCTGCGCGGCGTTAAAGTTGAGGTTGCAATTGCCTTCTCCGGTGTGAGTCTGGTTCCTCTGACCCGCGAAGACTGCTCGCTGCTTCTCTCCAACCTGATTCTCAATGCCCTGCAGCACAGCCCGGCAAAAACCCTGGTCGAAATTCGCCTCGCACAGAGGGGCGAGAACGCCGAGTTGCGGATTCAGGATCACGGCGACGGCATTGACCCCGCTGCCCTGCCCCACGTCTTCGATCGCTTCTATCGCGGCGACCCGGCGCGTTCCCGCAACACCGGAGGCTCCGGCCTCGGGCTGGCCATCTGCAAGGCCATCGTAGAGAAAGCCGGCGGCTCCATCGACCTGGTCAGCCAGCCCGACCCCAATCTGCCACACCAGGGCACAACCGTCACCGTACACCTGCCCCTGGCCAGGGAAGCCGAAGCCTGCCAACCCCAGCCGGTCTTGCCTTCAGCATGATTTAACCCGGCTGTGGCACACTTCTTGTCGCCGGTGAATGTGCCTGCAACCTTCACCGAGATCCATGCGGAGCTTTCCATGCCCAATCAGCGCAGTTCAAGTCTTCTTGCCCGGCCCACCATCGCCGCGGCCCTGCTTTGCGGCCTTCTTGCCGCCCCTGCCCTGCTTCCCGGACAGCAGCCTTACAAAATCCTGGACCGCTGGAAACTGGGCGGCGAGGGCGGCTGGGACTATCTCACGGTCGACTCCCCGGCCCACCGCCTGTACCTGACCCACGGCGCAAAGGTCGATGTGGTCGATACCCAGACCGGGAAGCCGGTCGGCAGCATCACAGGCCTGAAAGGCACTCACGGCGTAGCTTTCGATAGCGCCGGCAAGTTCGGCTACATCTCCGACGGCCGCGCCAACGCCGTGGTGGTATTCGACCGCGCCACCCTGGCCACCGTCGCCAGCATCGCCGCCGGAACCAACCCCGACGGCATCGTCTTTGAACCGGTCACACAGACTGTTTGGGCGTTCAACGGGCGCAGCAAGGACGCCACCGTCATCGACGCTGCCACGCAAAAGGTGGTCGCTACCATCCCCCTGCCCGGCAAGCCGGAGTTTCCGGTGGCCGACGGCAAGGGCACTGTCTTCGCAAATATCGAAGACAAGAATGAGATTGTGCGCCTGGACGCCATGGCCAAAAAGATGACGGCCGAGTGGCCGCTCACGGGCTGCGAGTCACCCTCAGGCCTGGCCTTTGACGCAGCCGGGGCCCGGCTCTTCCCGGTCTGCGACGGCAAGAAAATGGGCGTGGTGGATGCCAACACAGGCAAAACTCTTGCCAATCCCGCAATCGGAGACGGTCCCGACGCAGCCGCCTGGGACGCTGTCCACAAGCTGGCCTTTGCCTCTTGCGGAGAGGGAATTCTGTCCGTGGTCGATGCCGGCGCACCCGGCTACCGCACCATTGAGAACCTGCCCACCCAGAAGAGTGCGCGCACCATGGCCTATGATGCCGCAACCGACCGCATCTACCTGGTCGCCGCCGAGTTCGGACCCCGGCCCGCGGCAACCCCTGAGAATCCTCGCCCCTATCCATCCGTCGTCGCGGGCAGCTTTACCGTACTGGTTGTCGGCCGGTAAACTGCAAGTTCACCTTTCAGTGCGCCTCGCCCTGCTTTTCTGCACGGGCGAGGCACACTGATCTCTGATCTCAGGAGCCGCCATGAAGATCTTCCTCGGTATCCTCGCTATCATCCTTGTCGCCGCTTCGGTGTTCGCCGACTACAAATGGCGTCAATGGATGGCCGCCCGCCGCCGCGACCGGCAGTAGAATCTGACTTTTTCAGTTTTCTCCCGTTACAATGAGCAGTAAGGAGCCGTCCAACCCCTATGCATCGCTTCTTTCACCTTGTGCCTCCCGTCCGGACGCGCAGTCGCCGGATCAGTCTCTTCCTCAGCCTTGCCTCCGCCGCGCTTCTGGTGGCTGCAGCAACTGGCGTCCACGCCCAGTTTGGCGGGCCGCCCAGAACCCAGGTTCACGACGCCTCCGCGCTGCGCCCGCCTGCAGGCGCACGCGTAGCCATGGTCGAATTCGAAGACATGGAATGTCCCGACTGCGCCCGCGCCAATCCGCTGCTGCGAGAGGCTGCGGCCAAGTACAAGATTCCCCTGGTACGCCACGACTTCCCGCTCCCCATGCACGCCTGGAGCATGGAAGCGGCCGTGGATGCGCGCTGGTTCGATACCAAAAGCAAGAGCCTGGGCGACGAGTATCGCGACCAGGTGTTTGCCAACCAGCCCTCCATCGTCAGCCCCGAGGCTCTACGCCAGTTCACTCAGAAGTTTGCTTCCAGCCACGGCGTAGCCCTGCCTTTCGCCATCGACCCGCAAGGCAAATTGACCGCTCAGGTCAAGGAAGACTACGCCCTCGGCCAGCGCGTGGGCCTGGATCACACCCCGACCATCTGGGTGGTCACTGCCAGCAGCAAGGGCGCGCCCTTTGTTGAGGTTGTGGACCGCAGCAAGCTCTACCAGATGATCGACGAAGCCCTCGCCAGCACGGCAACCGCTGCGGCCAAGACCCCGGCCAAAGCGCCGGCCAAAAAATCCACGGGCAAATAGCATTCCTCAAGCACAGCAAGACAAGAGCGGCGCATCCCATCGGGGTGCGCCGCTCTTTTTGTTACCTTGCCGTTCCCTGCTAAAGCTGGATATTCACCAGCGCCGGCTCCACGGCCTTTTCGCCGCCCGGCGAGATGGTGCTGGTCTGCGGCGCGCGCCAATGGTCGATGAAGCTGATCCGGTGCACGCAGCCGATAGTGCAGTTGGGCGAGCAGGACTTGGCTGTGAGGAACTCCCTCTTCACGTCGGCCGTGGTGTAGTCGGCAATGGGCACGCCGGGAAATCCGCGCTGCTGCGAACAGTAGTGCACCAGCCCGTCCTCGCAGATGTACAGGTAGCGCGATCCGGCCCGGCAGCGCCAGTCGTTGGGCTGCCCCTGGGCAATCGCCTCCTGGAATTTGTCGAAGCGCGAGTAGTTGGACTTCTTCCTGTGAGTCATCTCGAAGTAGACCTTGGCTTCGGCCTCCTGGAGCGGCTTCAGTTGCCCGCTGCCGTCGTGGATGATCCCGATCGTCGACTGAAAGCCCAGTTCCACGGCCCGCTTGCCAATGACCAGCGCGTCGTTGGGATTCTGGAAACCTCCGCCCACCACAGAGTTGATGTTCACGTGGAATTCGGCCCACTGCGACAGCATTTCCAGCTTCTTGTCCAGCACCTTCAGGCTCTTCATCGACACCTCGTCCGGCTGCAGATTGTCGATGGAGATCTGCATGTGGTCCAGGCCGGCCCGGTTCAGCCGGTCAATCCGGTCCACGTTGAGCAGGTAGCCGTTGGTGATCATCCCGGCAATCGCCCCGGTCTTCCGGATGCGGCGGATGATGTCGTCCAGATGCGGGTGGGTCAGCGGTTCCCCACCGGAGATGCCGATCATGGCGGTTCCCAGCCGTCCCAGGTAGTCGATGCGCCGGTACATCTCTTCGAGCGGCACCGGCTCCGAAACCTTGTCGTACTCGTTGCAGTAGCCGCAGGAGAGGTTGCAGAAGCGCGCCGGCACAATCTGCACCAGCACCGGGTGGCCGGTGTGAGCCAGAGCCCTGCCCACCATCATCAGTTCGCGCACCTTGCGCCTGGCCGCTATCCAGCGGCCTCGAATCGTCGATTTTCGGGAAATTGCCATCCTTTCCATTGAACCACATCCCGCCGCGCGGCTTCCATTGGCGGTCAGCCGCATTGCGCCCCTAAATCGGAAACAACAAGGGCGCCGACCGGGGATTCCGGCGGCGCCCTTGTTTCTGCTCCGATTGCAAATCCTTAGATGGGATTGCCGAAACCCTGCAACTTCATGTCTTCCATCTGGCGCTTGAGCTGTTCCATCTCCCGCTTCATCTCGTCCATCTGCTTCGGATCGAGCTTAAAGTCTTCCGCCTTGAAGCTCTTGCGGAACTCCTCCATCTGCTGCTGCAACTGGTTGAGTTCCTCCGGATCGATCCCGGCCAGCAGCGGGCAGTTGCCCTCTGGGAACAGGTCTTCAATCTGCATCTCGCCGCGGTGCTTTGAGTCCACCTGGAGGGTCACCGTCTGCTGCTTCTTGTCGCGCAGAATGGTCACCTGCACCGGCTTGCCCTGGTTGGCATGCAGTGCGCGGTCCCAGTCCGAAAGGGTATTAATGCTCTCGGGCCCCACCTTGAGGATGACGTCAAAGGCCTTCAGCCCGGCGGCGGCGGCCTCGCTCTTGCGCGCCACCTGCTTCACCATCAAACCGCTGGGCACGCCCAGATACTCGGCCATCTGCGAGGTCAGCGGCTCAACCAGAGCGCCCACGTTCAGGCTGCTGCCGAAGATCGGCATGTGGAAGCCGCTGGGCAGTGACCCATCGCCCCCGCCGGGAAGAATGCCCATCCCCGTAGCCCCGGCAAACACATCGCCGCCGTTGCCGATCTTGCTCCAGACGTCGTGCTCCATGGCCTTGCGATCCACCAGCTGCACGGTCAGCGTCTGCTGGTTGCCGTCGCGGCTGATCAACAGGTTGACCTTGTGACCCGCGGGAATCTCGCGCAGCATGCGCCGCAACTGCTCGGCGCCTTCCACGATCTGCCCATTCAAGCTGAGCACCACGTCGTTGACTTTCAGCCCAATCTGCCCGGCCGGCGCATCGTGATCGATCAGCGTGATCACCGCGCCGCGCATCTCCTTGAGCTTCAGGGCCTGCGCCTTTTCGCTGTCCACATCCGCTACATCCACGCCCAGATATCCCTGGGAGCCAGCGTGCAGCAGCAGCAGAGGGGGCATGCGCAGCAGCGCGACAACCTGCCGGGACTGCGCCCCAGCCACCGGCGGCGCCATGGCCGCAACGGCGGCCAGTCCCAGCAACACGACCAATCCCAGATATTTGCAAGGCCTCGAAATGTGCTTCATCGCTTCTTCTCCTGCCACTGCTTCCTCGCTTGCCGGTCGCGCTCTTCTAGACGGCGCGATCTCGAAAAGGTGAGGCTATTGAATCTCAGGAACCCGGCTCAGAACCTGCCGGGAGACGGTCCGAATATAGGGATTGCGGTCGGAATTGGCCACCGTATGCAGCACCTGACGCACGCTGGTATCGGCTTCCACCGGCTCCAGAATGTTGATCGCCGCGGTGCGAATCCGCGGGTCGGTGTCGTTCATCAAGGCCTCAAGCACCGCATCGCGCACCCGCACATCCTCGGCCACGTAGGGCTCCAGGCCCTCGAGCGCCTTCTCGCGCACTCCGGAGTTCTTGTCGTAGCGCAAAGACACCATCAGCGCATCGCGGATGCCCGCCGCCTGGCAACTGTGCCCCGCCTTGCACTCGGCCGCCAGCAGGCCCACCGAGTCATCGCGCACCCCGGCCGAGGCCGAATTCTCTGACGCCAGCATCAACAACTGCCGGATCGCCGGATCGTTCAGCGAACCCTGGATCCGCTGCGGCACCACCTGGTTGTAGCGCACTTCCACCATCTGGCTGTTCGGCTGCCGCACAATGCTTGAGATATTGGCGATGCTGGCCGTCTCCGCCGGCGCGGCAGGAACGTGTTGCGCCTGCTCTTTAATCGCCTGGGCCATCTGCGCGGCGGCGGCTTGGGCCGAGCGATGCTGGGCCAACTCATAGCCGCCCAAACTGCCTGCTCCGGCTCCAAGCACCAGTAACAGACATGCGGCCACCGGAACGGCCTGCAAACTGGCAAAGCTGTTGATTATCCGCTGGCTCAGGCGCTCATACCAGCGCATGGGCGGCAGAGCATCCAGAGCCTCTTCCAGCCGCTGCCGGGAACGGGCCACCAGATTGGCCTCCGGCTCCCGTACCGGATACGCCGCAGCCAGCAGCTTCAGCGCCTCAAGTTGCTCCCGCTCCGCCTGGCACTCCGCACAACCGGCCAGATGCTGCTCCAGTTCGTGGGCCTGCTCGTCGGGAAGCTCTCCATACGCGGCCGTCACAATCCGCTCCTGTGCAATTTCGCAATTCATCGCTACGTCCTTCCAGCCTCAAAAAAAGTACTGCCGTCCGCCCTGAAAATCCGGCATCCCGTGAAGGGATTGCCCAGAGCGCCTACCGCAAACCCGCCAACTGCAATCTCAACTTCTTGGTCGCCCGGAAGAGCGTGTTCTTGGCGGTTTCTTCCGTGGTGTTCAGCATTTCTCCGATTGTGCGCAGGCGGAGTCCCTGGTAGTGCTTCAACTCGAAAACCATCCGTTCGCGCGGCGTCAGCTTGCCCAGCGCCTCTTGAATCCTCTCGCCCAGCACCTTGCGGTCCAGCTCCTTGGCCGGGTTGGAGAACGACCGATCATCGGAGACATTGGCCAACAGGTCAATCTCGTCCCCGCCGTGGTCCAGAACCACCGCCCGGTCTTCGCGGCGCGTCTTCTTGCGCCGCATCTGATCCAGGCAGAGGTTGGTCACAATGCGGTAAATCCAGGTATAAAACGAGCACTCGAACCGAAAATTTCCGATATAGCGGAAGGCCTTCAGAAAGGCTTCCTGGTAAATATCCTCGGCGTCGTGCTCCGAGCCCGTCAGGTGCAGAGCCAAGCGCAGCACCTGGTGCTCGTACTGGCGCACCAATGCGTCAAACGCTGCCCGTGAACCGGCTTGAGCCTCGCGAATCAGCTCCATCTCCGGCGCGCGGGCCTGCAAACGCTCTTGCGCGGTCTTCGGTTCCTTCGTTGCCGTGGCTGCACCCATACCTGGGGAGGATTGTACCCTCCTCATGGGCGGCCATGCCAAAGCTGCCGGGACTGCAAGCGGGGAAGTGGAGTAGATCACCGCATCCGTTGCCATCAGGTCTTCGCTCCCGGAATAGAGATGTATCCGCATACAAATAGACGCCGGCCTGTCCCGTTCGTGAGCGGTACGGCCCCTAAAACAGGCCTTGAACCGGCTCCTGCCGGGTACACTAGAGAGCGATGAACGGAAATCTTTTTGACGATCCCGCAACCTCCGCAGGTAACGCGGCTGAAGAGTGGTTTACCGCCCACTGCGACGGCGGCTCCCGGGGCAACCCCGGCCCCTCCGGATATGGCGCTGTTGTGGAAGACGCCCAGGGCCGCGTGGTGGCCGAGCTGAGCGAATTCCTCGGCAACCAGACCAACAACTATGCCGAATACCACGGACTGCTGGCCGTGCTGGCCTGGGCCGTGAAGCACGGCGCAAAACGCCTGTGCGTCATCTCCGACTCCGAGTTGATGGTCAAGCAGATGCAGGGCAAGTACAAGGTGAACAGCCCCGGCCTGCGCCCGTTGTGGGAAGAGGGCCGCAAGCTGTCGCGCCGCCTGGAGCGCTTTGAGATGCGCCATACCCTGCGCGGCGGCAACAAGGAAGCCGACCGCCTGGCCAACGAGGCCATGGATCGCGGCATGGGCCGACCGGTTGGCGGACTTAGCGAGGTTAGCGGAGTTCGCGGAGTTAGCAACGGAGCAAGTCAGCGAGTCAGCGGGTCGGCAAGTCAACCGGGAAGTCGGCAAGCCAGCCCCGCGACAAGTCGCCCTGCGCCGCCGCCCGCCGCCAAGCCCACCCGCCAGGTTCTGGAAGGCTATGTGAAAGACGGAGTGGTCCACCTGCTCGGCGGCGAACTGCCAGACGGCATCTTCGTCAAGATCGTCCGCGAATAATCGAATCTCGCTGGAAACCACAAGAAGTGGGTTCCCACCTTGAGCGTCTTTTCTCGCCAAAACAGGAACCCATATTTACAGCTTCTTATCGCTATCTACAATCCGCTGACTTGCTGACTGGCTGCTCTTACGACTTTCTCCCCAGATCGTTCCTCCACGAGTGGCCGTCGTGCGCGATCAGATGATCGGAGCACTCCGGGCCCCACGAACCGGCGGCGTAGTTGGGGAAGGTTGTTGGAGCCTTTTCAGCCCAGGCGCTGAGGATGGGGTTGAATAGAGCCCAGTTGGTTTCCACGCCGTCGCGGTGCGAGAACAGCGTCTGGTCGCCCAGCATGGCGTCCAGCAGCAGCCGCTCGTAGCCGTTGGCGCTCGACTTGCCGAACGCCGCCTCGTAGTCAAAATCCATGTTCACCGGGCAAACGTCCATCTCCGGCGTGGTAGGCACCTTGGCGCCGAAGCGCAGCGAAATGCCTTCGTCCGGCTGGATGCGAATGGTCAGCAGGTTGGGTTGAATCACCTGGCAGGCCGCGCTGGCCGCGATGCGGTCAAAGATCAACAGCGGCGGCTGCTTGAACTGGATACTGATCTCCGTGGCCCGCTTCTTGAGCCTCTTGCCGGCGCGCAGATAGAACGGGACCCCGGCCCAGCGCCAGTTCTCGATCTCCAACTTGACCGCGGCATAGGTCTCGGTGCCCGACTGGGGACTGACCCGCTCCTCGCTGCGATAACCCACCACCGGATTGCCGTCCACCTCGCCCGGCCCGTATTGGCCGCGCACTGCATTCAGGATGGGAACTGAGGGAATCGCCTGCCACACCTTCAGCTTTTCGCGGCGCACGCTTTCCGCCTCAAAGCTGGAAGGCGGCTCCAGCGCCACCAGGCTCAACAGCTCCATCATGTGGTTCTGCACCACGTCGCGCAGCGCTCCGGCCTTCTCATAGAAGGGTCCGCGGCCTTCCACGCCCAGCGTCTCGGCGGCGGTAATCTGCACATGGTCAATGTAATTGCGGTTCCAGATGGGCTCGAAGATTCCATTGGCAAACCGGAAAACCAAGATGTTCTGCACCGTCTCTTTGCCCAGGTAGTGGTCGATGCGGAAAACCTGGCTCTCATGGAAGACGGCGTTCACCTGGTGATTCAATTCGCGGGCCGATTCCAGGTCGTGGCCGAAGGGTTTCTCGATGACCACAGACGCCTTGCCACACTTCGGCTGCGCCATGCCCTGCGCGCCCAGGTTCTCCACGATCGGGGCAAAAAACTCCGGCGCCGTAGCCAGGTAGTACAGCCGGTCGCCGCAAATCCCCTTCTCTTTGGCAATGCGATCCAGCTCCGCTTCAAGCCCGGCGTAATCTGCCAGCGTGTCGAACTTGAGCGGGAAGTAGCTGATGTTTTTCACGAAACGATCCAGCTTTGGATCGCCCGCGTCCACACCGCCAAACTCGATGATGCCCGCGCGCATGTCCTGGGCAAACTCGTCGCCC
>Ga0302190_10000753_pt1 | contig 21315 bp, 19 predicted proteins | sample II_Bog_E2_3_FD_198784 | JGI IMG/M metagenome (GOLD analysis project Ga0302190, IMG submission 198784) | Peat permafrost microbial communities from Stordalen Mire near Abisko, Sweden - II_Bog_E2_3 | ecosystem: Environmental > Terrestrial > Soil > Wetlands > Peat | place: Sweden: Abisko... | reverse complement strand
GCCAGGCAGAGGGTGGCCCGGCTGTTTCTGATCCTGGCCCCGCCAGACGCCCGCCAATGCCGGCTGTTCGGCCGCGAGGACGTTGGGGCTTTGCTGGGCATCACCACCCAGACCGCCAGCCGCATTGTCGCCGAGTTCAAGCGCATGGGGCTGGTGCGGGAAGTGGCTCCCAACATCTTCGAACGCGCCATCGAGGCCTTGCAAAAGACCACCGTCGAGAGCTGATTTTCCACCCGATTGAGAATTGCGAATGCCTTGTTCGGATTGGAGACCTAGGCTGCGGCGTTTTCAAGGGCAAGGCTGTCTTTCACGCCTGGAGTTTGCGCATGTCTTCCAATCGGACCTCTCTTTACGCCAACCGCGCCAAGGCTTACCCGCGCTTCATCAATCATGGCGTCTTTCGCCGGCTGAAGTGGCTGATGGTGGTTCTGACCCTGGCGGTCTATTGGCTGGGGCCGTGGCTGCGCTGGGACCGCGGGCCGGGGGCTCCCGATCAGGCCATCCTGATCGATATGCCGGGCCGCCGGGCTTACTTCTTCTTCATCGAGATCTGGCCGCAGGAAGTTTATTACCTGACGGGCATTCTGATCATCTCGGCGCTGCTGCTGTTCTTCGTCTCGGCGCTGCTGGGTCGGGTCTGGTGCGGCTTCGCCTGCTGGCAGACGGTCTTCACCGACCTGTTCGTCTGGATCGAGCGGCTGTTCCAGGGCGAGCGCAACGAGCGCATGGCTTTGGACAATGGCCCCTGGACCGTCAACAAGCTGTTGCGCAAAACGGCCACCATCGGCGGCTGGATCATCGTCGCTTTGGCCTTCGGCGTCGGCTTCACCCTTTACTTCGACAATGCCCCGACCTTGGTCGGCAATCTGATCCGTGGCGAGGCCGGGCTGGTTCAGTACGTCTTTGCCGGACTGATGAGCGCCTTTTGCTTCCTGCTGGCCGGTTTCGCCCGCGAAAACGTCTGCATCTATATGTGTCCCTATGCCCGCTTCCAAGCGGCCATGTTTGACGAGCATTCCATGATCGTTGCCTATGAGGGCTGGCGCGGCGAGCCTCGGGGGCCGGTCAAAGGCAAGCCGGACTTCACCGATCGCGGCCATTGCGTCGAGTGCAAGATGTGCATCCAGGCCTGTCCCACCGGCATCGACATCCGCGACGGCAGCCAGCTGGCCTGTATCGGCTGCGCTCTGTGCATCGATGCCTGCGATCAGGTGATGGATCGTTTTGGTCTGCCCCATGGGCTGATCAGCTATGATTCCATCTATAACCAGCAGGCCCGCGCCGTTGGCGATACCTCCAGTAAGACCAAGCTTTTGCGCCCCCGCGTCTATATTTATATGGCCGCCTTGGTATTGGTCTGCTCGGTGATGGTCTACACCTTCTCGACCCGCAAGACCTTCGACGTCTCGACCCTGCACGAGCGCGCCCCGGTCTATGTGGAGCTGTCAGGCAACCGTCTGCGCAACGGCTATACGGTCAAGGTGCTGAACATGATGCGCAAGCAGGGCCATTTCCTGCTGACCATCGAAGGCCTGCCCAATGCCACTTTGTCGGTCATCGGCATGGAGGGCGAGGGGATGACCCAGGTGGATCTGCCGGTCGAGCCTGATTCGGTGGGCACCTTCCATATCTTCATCACCGCTCCGAAAGAGTCTGTGCCGGGCAAATCTTTGCCCATGACCGTCTCGGTCAAGGACACCGATACCGGGCGGGTGATGTCGCATCAGAATTTGTTTGCCGGTCCTGGGGAATAGAGCGTGATGCGCAAAATGTGCATCACGCTGGCGAGCATTGTTGGCTTCGCCAACCCTTCGTAAACTCAGAGCCGCCCTTTGGGCGTCGTTTGCCCTGACGGGCGGCACGAGCGAGCGGCCAAGCGGCGGAGGCCGCGCCCGACGAGGGACTTACGTGATGCAGATTTTCTGCGTCACGGTCTAAAGTCTTTGACTTCAGGTTGAACAAGCGGGCGGAAGGTTTTCTTTCCGCCCGTTTTTTTGCTATCGGCGGTGGAACGGGGCTGTTGGCGGGAAATGTCATTCAGCGTATGATCCAAATGTGACGCCTTAGGGCTCCAGGTCTGCCAAGGGGGGCGAGTACCGGAGGTCTTTGCGCCGTCCCTTGAGGAAAAGTATGTCGTTTCGCAAGGTTCCGTTCGATACCATCAGTCTTTCGATCATCATTGCAACGCTGGCGGCGATCGTGGTTTTCGCCATCGTCTCGATGGAGAATTTCTCCCAGCTGCATGCCGAGCGGACGGCTCTGTTCGCCGATCAGGCTGAAAAATCCCTGCTTTCCTTCGAAGCTCAGTCGGAACATTTGTTCGATTATGGCGATGGCCTGCTGAAGGCGGTGCGCTATCTTTATCGCCATGATGGCCTGGCTCCGGTGGGCGGCTTCATTCATGACGCCGTTTCGGATCATGCCGATCGTTTTCAGGGCACGGTGACCATTACCGACGGCGTCGGTATGCCTGTGTTTCATTCTTCGGGCACGGTAACCCCCGGCACCAATCTGTCGGGGCGCGATTATTTCACCAGTTTGCGTAGCCGGTCAGACGACCATCTTTATGTCGGTCCCACCGATTATGGCGCCATCACCCATGAATGGTGGTTCCGTCTGGTGCGGCCGATTTTCGGGGTAAACGGCTTCGACGGCGTGGTGATCATGACCATGCGGCCCGAACATATCGTCGAGCTTTACCAGAACCTTGCCTTGGGCCAGCGCAGCACGGCCAGCATGATGACGCTGCAGAGCCATCAGCTGGTCTCGCGCCTGCCGTTGCCGCCGGTGGGGGCCTATATGAAGGCCATGGACGATCGTCCCTTATGGGCAAATCTGCTCGTGGCACCCCATGGGTCCTATCGGGCGATCGATGGCATCGATGGGGTGGCCCGGACCTATTTCTACAAGCGCCTCGACGATTACGGCGTGGTCATCGAGGTCGGAGTCGCCGACCTGGACGTAGAAGAAGGGCTGGCGATACCGCGGCGCAACGCCGTCCGTCAGTTCGCTTTGTTCGCCCTGGCCAGTTTGGTGTTTGGCGGCTTCCTGTTGGCCATGCGCTCCAAGAGCTTGGTCTTGGCCGAGCGGGATTTCCTCCTGAATGAACTGCTGGATCAGCGCAGCGAAAAGCTGGCCGCCAGCGAGGCTCGCTTCAAGGGGTTGGTGGAACAATCCCTGACCGGCATCTATATCATCGAAGACGGGCGTTTCACCTACGTCAACCCAGCCTTTTGCGCCATTTTCGGCTATGATCGGGCCGAGGATATCTTGGCTCAGGCGCCGATCAATCTGGTCGCACCCGACGAGCGGGCCGAGGTGAGTGAAATCATCCAGCGTCATGGCATTGGCGAGTTGCGCGAAACCCGTTTTTCTTTCTGTGGCATCCGTAAGGACGGCGAGCCGGTCTTTGTGGAAGTCCATGGCAATGTCATCGAGGGCGAACAGCCAGGCCATAATATCATTCTGGGTTCCCTGCTGGACGTCACCGAGTCCAAGAGGGCCGAGGCGGAAATCCGCGACCTCAATGCCGACCTGAACCGCCGCGTCGAGGAGGGCATCGCCCAGCAGAAGGCAACCTCCGCCCGCCTGGGCATGGTGATGGAAACCGCGGCCGAGGGCATGATCGGCATCGATGACGAAAGCCGGGTGATCTTCCTGAACCGGGCCGCTTGCGGTCTTCTTGGCCTTGCCAATCCCGACCAGATGTTGGGGGCGCCGCTGGCCCATCTGCTGCACCACAAGCTGGCCCATGGCGATGATTGCGACCATGGGACTTGCCGCATTTACCAGACCCTGACCGATGGCAAGACGCGGCGCGTTGCCGACGAATATTTCGCCGGTCCCGGTGGCGAGCTGCTGGCGGTGGAATATGCCGTCTCGCCGCTGATGGTCGAGGGCGAGGCGGTGGGCGCCGTGGTGGTTTTCCACGACGTCAGCGAGCGGCGCGAGGCGCAAGAGCAGATCGCTCATCTGCTGGCCTATCAGCGGGCCATCCTGGACAACACCCCGGTGGGCATCGCCATTATCGATATGGACAGGCACATCTTGCAGGCCAACCCGGCTTTTTGCGGCATCTATGGTCGCGAGGAGACCGAGGTCCTTGGTCAGCATGCGGCTCTGCTCTATCGCGATGTCACGCAATGCGACGATATCGGTAGCCGCGCCTATCCGCTGATCCGGTCGGGACAGACCTTCAGCGAAGAAGTGATGATGCGTCGCGGCGACGGCGGCGACATCTGGGCCCATATTGAAGGCCATCTGGTCGATGGTAACCAGCCCGAGCTGGGCGTGGTCTGGGCCGTCACCGACATTACCCAGCGCAAGGCCTTGGATCTGGAGCTGCGTCGCTCCAACGAGGAACTGGAACGCTTCGCCTATGTGGCCAGCCATGATCTGCGCCAGCCTTTGCGCATGATCGCCAGCTATCTCAGTCTGTTGGAGCGCATGATCAAGGCCCGCCTCAACGAGGAGGAACTGCAGTTCTTCGGCTTCGCCATCGACGGCGCCAAGCGCATGGACCGGATGATCGTCGATATCCTGGATTATTCCCGCATCGGCCGCCTGACCGGCGACAAGGGGCCGGTGGAATTGGCGTCGGTGCTGACCAATGTGCGCAACAGCCTGACCGGAGCCATTGCCGAGGCCGGAGCCGAGCTGGAAATCTCCGACGGCCTGCCGGTGGTTCATGGCTATGAGACCGAGCTGGAGAGATTGTTCCTCAATCTGCTGGGTAACGCCTTGAAGTTCCGCGCCGCCGACCGGCTCCCCGTGGTGCGGGTGGAGTGTGAGCAGCGGCCCGAGGGCTGGGTGATTTCCGTCTCGGACAACGGCATCGGCATCCCCGAGGACAGCCAGCAGCGTCTGTTCCAGATCTTCCAGCGGCTGGTCAGCCGCGAACAATATGACGGCACCGGCATCGGTCTGGCCTCTTGCCGCAAGATCGCCGAACATCATGGCGGTCGCATCTGGCTGGAGAGCAAGCTGGGCGAGGGCTCGACCTTCTTCGTGATGCTGCCGAGGTAAGTTTTACCCTCCAAATCCCCCGCCGCCCGGCGTTTCGACCATGAAGACATCGCCGGGCTGCATCTGTACTTCGGCGATATGGTCCAATTCCTCGAGGCTGCCATCGGCCCGGCGCACGGCGTTGCGGCCCGGCTGGCCGGGGCCGCCGCCCGCTACGCCAAAAGGGGCCAGTTTGCGGCGGTTGGAGACCATGGCGACGCTCATGGCCTCGGTGAAGCGCAAATGCCGCACCACGCCCGAGCCGCCATGGAACCTGCCGCTTCCCCCCGAGCCCTGGCGGATGGCGAAGCGTTCGACCAGGATGGGGAAGCGCCATTCCAGCACCTCCGGGTCGGTCAGGCGGGTATTGGTCATATGGCTGTGGACGGCGTCGGTGCCGTCGAAGTCAGGGCCGGCGCCGGAGCCGCCGCAGATGGTCTCGTAATATTGCCGGGTGGCATCGCCAAAGGTCAGATTGTTCATGGTGCCTTGGCTGGCCGCCAGCACGCCCAAGGCACCATAAAGGGCGTCGCAGACGGCCATGGAGGTTTCCACATTTCCGGCCACCACGGCGGCGGGATATCGGGGAGCCAGCAGGCTGCCCTCGGGGATGACGATCTGTAAGGGCCTCAAACAGCCGGCGTTCAGGGGGATGGGCCGATCCACCAGGGTGCGGAAGACATAAAGCACGGCGGCCTTGCAGACCGCCGAGGGGGCGTTGAAGTTGTTGGCGGCTTGGGGCGAAGTGCCGGTGAAATCGATGCGGGCGGTGCGGGCCTGGTGATCGATGGAGATATCCACGGCGATGATGCTGCCGTCGTCCATATGGTTCTCGAAGCGTCCGTCGCCCAAGACCTCCAGCACCTCGCGCACGGCCTCTTCGGCATTGTCCTGCACATGGCGCATATAATTGTGAACAACGTTCAGGCCGAACTGCGCCACCATGCGCCGCAATTCTTGGGCGCCCTTTTCATTGGCGGCAATTTGGGCCTTGAAGTCGGCGACGTTCTGATCGGGCCGGCGGGCCGGGGTGGGGCCTGAAGCCAGCAGTGTGCGTAAAGCGCCCTCGCGGAAGCTTCCTTGCTCCATCATTTTGAAATGGGGGAACAGTACGCCTTCCTGGTCGATGGAGCGGCTGTGGGGCGGCATGGACCCGGGGCTGATGCCGCCAATGTCGGCATGATGCCCGCGTGAGGCCACGAAGAACAGGATGTGGCTTCCCGCTTCGTCGAACACCGGCGAGATCATGGTCACATCCGGCAGATGGGTGCCGCCGGTATAGGGATCATTATGGGCATAGACGTCGCCGGCCCTCAACTGCGGCCCGTGGGCGGCAATCAGCGACAGGACGCTGTCGCCCATGGAGCCCAGATGCACCGGCACATGGGGGGCATTGGCCACCAACTCGCCTTGGGCATCGAAGATGGCGCAGGAGAAATCCAGGCGTTCCTTGATGTTCACTGAATGGGCGGTGTTCTGCAGCACCGCGCCCATTTGCTCGGCGATGGACATGAACAGATTGTTGAAGACCTCCAGCATCACCGGATCGGCCTTGTCGTCCAGGCTTTCGACGCTGCGGCGGGGCTCCTTGCGGGTCAGGACCAGATGGTCCCGCTCGGTCAGAACCGCCTGCCAGCCCGGCTCGACGATGGTGGTGGCGGTGGCATCCAGCAGGATCGCCGGGCCATCCACGAGATTACCGGGAGACAGAGCCTTGCGGTCGAACACCGGGGCCTGATGGAAGCTGCCTTGGCTCCAAAGCTGCACGCTCTCCTGGGCTTGCGGTGGGATGGCGGTGGCTGGACGCTGCGGGTCTTCCACCGCTTCACCGGCGGCGATGGCTTCCAGCTCCAGGGCCTCGACGATCAGGGCCTTGCCCTCGGGGGCGAAGCCGAAGCGGTCTTGGTGGGCCTTGGCGAAGTCCTCGGCGATGGTCGGGCCAAAGGCAATGACCAGGGCCGTATCCGAACCTTGGACCTTGATCCTCAGGCGGCGCTGGATGGTCACTTCGCCCAGCGGCATGTCTTCGCTGGCCAAGCCCTCGCGGGCCTGGGTTTCCAGTTCAGCGAACATCGCCTCCAGGGGCAGGGCGGGGGACAGTTCCGCCTCGACCGCCTTTTCGCGGATGGCGCGGATGTCGGCCAAGCCCATGCCATAGGCCGAGAGCACGCCGGCCTTGGGGTGGATGAAGATGGTGGGAATGCCCAGACTGTCGGCCACCAAACAGGCATGCTGGCCCCCGGCGCCGCCGAAGCTGGACAGGGCATAGGTGCCCACATCCCGGCCCTGCTGCACGGAAATCTGCTTGATGGCATTGGCCATATTCTCGACGGCGATGCGTAAGTATCCTTCGGCCACTTGCTCGGGGCTGCGCCCATCGCCGATCTGGGCGGCCAGGGCGGCGAATTTGGCTCGCACGATCTCCTGGTCCAGGGGCAGATCGCCGCCGGGGCCGAAGATCTTGGGGAAATGGCCGGGGTGCAGCTTGCCCAGCAGCACATTGGCGTCGGTGACGGTCAGCGGCCCGCCCCGACGATAGGCGGCGGGGCCGGGATCGGCTCCGGCGGAATCCGGCCCGACCTGGAAGCGGCCTTGGGCGTAATGCAGGATCGAACCGCCACCGGCGGCCACCGTATGGACATGCATCATGGGGGCACGGATGCGGACCCCGGCCACCATGGTCTCGAAGGCCCGTTCGTATTCGCCGTCATAGTGACAGACATCGGTGGAGGTGCCGCCCATGTCGAAGCCGATGACCTTGGCGAAACCGCCCATGGCGGCGGTACGCACGCAGCCGACAACGCCGCCTGCCGGTCCCGATAGAATGGAATCCCGGCCTCGGAACCGCTCGGCAGGCGTCAGGCCGCCGTTGGACTGCATGAACATCAAAGGCACGCCCGGCAGTTCCGCCGCCACCTGATCCACATAGCGCTTCAGGATTGGCGAGACATAGGCATCCACCACCGTGGTGTCGCCCCTGGGCACCGCCTTCATCAGCGGGCTGACCTCGTGGCTGACCGAGATTTGCTCAAAGCCCATTTCGGCGGCAATGGCGGCGGCTCGTTGCTCGTGGGCGGGGAAGCGATAGGCATGCAGGAACAGGATGGCGACAGCGGAAATCCCCGCTGCCCTGACCTCGGCCAGCCCGTTTCGCAGAGCCTCTTCGTCCAGAGGCGTCAAAACGGTTCCATGGGCATCGACGCGCTCGGGCACCTCGACGACCCTCTCATAGAGCATGTCGGGCAGGACAATATGGCGGGCGAAGATATCGGGGCGGCTTTGGGTGCCTATGCGCAAGATGTCGCCAAAGCCCGCCGTGACCACCAGGGCCAACCGCTCGCCTTTGCGCTCCAGCAAGGCGTTGGTGGCCACCGTGGTGCCCATCTTCACCCCCTCGATCTCCGAGACCGGAGCCGGCCCCAGCAGTTCGCGGATGCCCTGGATGGCGGCGTCCTGATAGCGTTCGGGGTTCACTGACAGCAGTTTGTGGCTGACTAACTCGCCGTCGGGCTTACGGGCGACGATGTCTGTAAAAGTGCCGCCACGATCGATCCAGAATTGCCAGCCGCTCATGCGCTTCCCATCTGTCTGCAAAGCAAGGGAAGCGAAGATAGCAGGATCAAGGGATTTGCTCTTCGTCATTTTCCCCGGGGGCATCTGCGGCTAGTCTGCCGCCAGCTTATAATTCAGGACGGCTTCTCACATGATCAGGATCGGCATCGTCACCATCTCGGACCGCGCCTCCAAGGGCATCTATCAGGATGAAGGCGGCCCGGCTATCGAGGCTTGGCTGGGCAAGGTTCTGACCTCGGCCTGGGAGCCGGTGGCCAGGGTCATTCCCGACGAACAGCCGGGCATAGAGGCGACCTTGAAAGAGCTGGCGGATGTGGAGGGCTGTTGCCTGATCGTCACCACCGGCGGCACCGGGCCGGCAGTGCGCGATGTGACGCCGGAAGCCACCGAAGCGGTCTGCGACAAGATGATGCCGGGGTTCGGCGAACTGATGCGTCAGGAAAGCCTGAAGGTGGTTCCCACTGCCATCCTGTCCCGCCAGACGGCGGGTATCCGCGGCAAAAGCCTGATCGTCAATCTGCCGGGCAAGCCCAGCGCCATTGCCGATTGCTTAGTCGCGGTGATGCCCGCCATTCCCTATTGCATCGATCTGATCGAAGGGCCGTTCCTGGAGACCGACGCGCAGGTCTGCAAAGCCTTCCGGCCCAAGAAGAAGTGACTTGGGGGGCTTTCGGCCCCCAAAGTCTTAATCCTCGAACTGACCGCGATCGGCGCCCGTATGGCAGGCCTGGCAATTGGCTTTGGACTTGGCGGCGGTGAACTTGCTCTGGCCGACGGAGCGATGCTCGCGCAGCCACCAGGACTGCTCGCTGATGCGCAACAGACCGGCCTGACTGCGTCCGGCGTTCTGGCTGTAATAGGCCTGGATCGTCTGGACTTTCTCGGCGGACAGGGTGGCGTCTTCACCGAAATGGTGGGGCAGATCGCCGGTGATCTTGATCCAGGTCTCGGCGCTCAGAAGCTTGGCGGGGTAGGCCAGATGGCAAGCGCCGCATTCCTTTTTCACCACTGCGTCGGAGACGGGCGGCACATGGTCCAGGCTTCCGGCAATGGCGGGAACGGCCAGCAGGCAGGCGGCGGTCAGACTGATCAGAAAACGCATGGGGCAAGTGATCCTTAGCGAGAGGCGAGGAAGGTGATGTAGTCGCCCTTTTCCAGGGCGGAGCAGTCATGGCCCAGCACTTCGCGGCAATTGCGGCCGAACCATTTTTCCACGTCTTCCATGCTGGTGAAGCGCTTGGGGTTGGCCGAGACGGCCATGGGTTCGATGGTCTTGCCGGTCTTAGCACTTTGGCCGGGCTTGGTCGGGTCATCTCCATGACAAGCGGCGCAGGCCTGGATGTCCGGCTTGGCCTCGGCATGGCGGGTGACATAGACCAGTTTGCCGCGATCAGCGGAAAAGCCTGCGAAAGCCGCGTCGTCACGTTTGGCTTGGGCGGCATAATCGGCCAGCAGGGCGTCGCGGGCCGGATCGCCTGCCATGGCCGGAATGGCCAGCAGACAAAGAACGACGGCGGTGCTGAGAGGACGAAGCTTCATAACGGGGCCTTTGGAATCTTGATGGCTTGCGGTGCGAACAATCCGTCAGCGGCATCGCCATGGCAAGCGGCACAGTTGCTGCGGGTGCGGATGTTTTTCTGGTGGAAGATCGTGTCGTCAATATGGCGATGCCGGCGCTTCCACCAATTATTGCCGGTGATGGGCCGAGACGCGCTGGCATCGGGATAGCGCAAGCGGTTGGCGGCCAGAGTATCCCAGTTTTCCGAGGCATTGGCGGCCAGCCATTCGGCGATAGCGGCGGCTTTGACCTTGTTGGGGATGACGGCGTCTTCGCCGAAATGGTTCAACAGATTGCCGGTGATGGCGGCCCAGGCCTCGGCGGGCAGCAGGCTGGGGTGATAGGCCATGTGGCAAGAGCCGCATTCGTCGGTATAGGCGACGGGAACCTCCAACGGATGCCAGCCACGGGGCGGCAGCTTGGACAGAGCAAAGGCTCCACCCAGCCCTAAGGCCAGCACCAAGCCAGCGGCGGCGAAGGCTTGGCGGTGGCGGGGTTTGGGGGCCATATCGCCTTTGTGCAGGTCCTTGTTGCCGGTGATCATGGTCAGGATCAGGGATTCCCGCTGCAGCCAGCTTTCCACCAGCACGCCAGTCACATGCAGCCCGGCCATGCCAAGCAGCAGATAGGCCAGCAACTCGTGCACTTCCTTGATGGCGGAGGCTCCGTCGAAGCTCAGGGCGAAGGCCAGCGGGCCTTGCTTGAACATACCGCCCAGGGCGCAAAGGCCGGTGACGACCAGGGCGCTCAAAACCAGCAGCAGGCCGAGGATCATCAGTCCACCCGCCGGATTATGCCCCAGGGTTCTGGGCGGATGGCCGCGCAGGACCCCTTTCAGATGGAGGATGACAGCGGCGGGCGAGGGGGTGAATCCCGTCCAGCGGCTATGTTCCGGCCCAAAGACAGCCCAGACCAGACGGAACAGCAGCAATGCGCCCAAAAGGAATCCGGCGATGAAATGCCAGGTCAGCCAGGGAATCGGCAGCAGCAGGCCGGTGACGGCGCACACGCCCACCGCTCCCACCAGCAGCCAGTGAAAGAGTCGTGTCGGCAGGTCCCAAATGGTGACGCGCAATAGGGTATCCAGTCTCGATTGATTGAGTGCGTTATATTAGCAAGCCTGAGCTTACGATCAACCTGAACGCGGCGGAAGCCGGGGGATATACGCCAAGAATCCCAAAGAGTCTCGGGACGGACATAAATTTGTCAATGCAATTTCACCCTTAGACGCTGGCGGGGGCGCTAGGTTTCTCCGTCGTTTCGCAGGCGCACAATGCGCCGCCCCAACAGGGAGCCAGCCCATGGATTACGTGATCAAGGATCAGGGCCAGCAGAGCGAGATCCTTTTAAAGGGCCGCCTGACCTTCGAGGGAAACCAGACCTTCCGCGAGATTTATGACGCCGTCGATGCGGTGCCCGCCCGTGCGGTGACCCTGGATATCGCCGGCGTCGATTTCATCGATTCCGCCGGGCTTGGCATGGTCCTTTTGCTGCGCGATTGCACCAAGGCCAAAGGCGGCAGTCTGTCCTTGCGCAATCCCGCCGGGCAGGTGCGCCGGTTGCTGGATGTCTGCCACATGAATGACCTGTTGCCCATTCTTTCCTGACATAAATAACAAGCCCCCAAGGACGCACAGATGACGGAGACCTCTCAGGCCGCCACCGCTGAACAATTGATGGAAGCGCCGTTTTCTTCATGGGTCGAGCGTCTGCGACATACGGATTGGGCCGAGGCTTGGCGTCATGGAGAGTTCCCGCTGCTGTCCGACCTGAAGGTGGGGATCAGGGTCAATCTGTTGCTGGCGGTCGCTCTGCTGGCCGCTGCCACCTTTGCCGCCGTGTCGTTTTTGGGCGAGCAGAAGATCACTCGGGCCATGGCCGAGCAGGAGTCCTATCAGCGCATGGGCAATCTGACCGGCGACGTGCGCGCCGGTGTCTTGGCCATGCAGACCATCGAGGAAGGCTTCCTGCGCACCCGCGATCCGGCCCTGATCGAGCAACATAGCCAGACCTCTGCCGCCGTTGGTGCCGCTCTGAAGGAACTCTCGTCCCTGCCCACCGCCCAGCCCCTGGCCAAGGATGTCGAGACCCTGCGCCAGGATGTTGCCGCCCTTGAGGAGCAGTTTACCGCCGTCACCTCCATCGAGGAGCATCTGGGCCTGACCGAGGATACGGGCTTGCGCGGCGATCTTCGCAAGTCAGTCAAGACCATCGAGGATGAGCTGAAGGTCTGGCCGAACCAGGACGCCTTGTGGAACAAGATGCTGGGCATGCGTCAGGCGGAAAAGGACTTCATGCTTTATGGCGGCGACGAGCATTTGGGCAAGCATCGCAAATACGCCATGGAGTTCGACCTGAAGATCGACGGCTCTGGCCTGCCGGCCAGCACCGCAGAGGGCTTCCGCAAGATGCTGGGCGATTATACCCAGACCATGGCCGATTTTTCCGAGGCGACTCAGGGTCTGGACGTCCAGGTCACCGATTTGCGTGGCCATATCGACGCCGTCAAGCCCGAGATCGAACGGCTCTTTACCCAATCCCGTGACGGCGCCATGCAGGCCTCGGCTTTTCAGGCTGAAACCCGCGCCGCCATTCAGCGCAACAACGGCATGGCCGCCATCTTCGCCCTGACCAGCTTCTTCCTGCTGTCCATGGTGCTGTCGCGCAGCATTGTTTCGCCCCTGCGGCTGATGGAGCGGATCATGGAGCGGATCGTCGCCGGTGAAACCGCCGTCGAGGTTCCCTGCACCATTCGTAAGGACGAAATCGGCGATATGGCTCGTGCCGTCGCCGTCTTCAAGGACAATGCCCTGGCCATGGTCTCGCTGCAGCGGGATCACCAGGATCTGATGCAAAGTGCCGAGGCCGAGCGCCAAGCCGCCATGGAGCGCCTTGCCGATAACTTCGAATCAGCGGTGAAATCGGTGGTCGAGGCGGTCAGCGCCGGGTCCATGTCCATCGCCGAGACGGCCCGCTCCGTGGCCATGAATACCGGCGGAGCCAGCCAGAGCCGTTCGCTGAACGTCGCCGAAGCCGCCGCCAAGGCCCATGATAGTGTCGCCGCCGCCCGCGCCGCCGCCGAGGAGCTCAGCCATTCCATCCATGAGGTGGACCGGCTGGTGCAGGAATCCGAAGGCATCGTCAAATCAGGCGCCGGTGATCTGGGGCAGGCCGATCAGCGGGTCGAGGCCTTAAGCGCCGCCGCCCGCGAGATCGGCGACGTGCTGGGGCTGATCAGCCAGATCGCCCGCCAAACCAATCTTCTGGCCCTGAACGCCACCATCGAGGCGGCCCGCGCCGGTGAGGCCGGCAAGGGCTTCGCCGTGGTGGCCATGGAGGTCAAGCATCTGGCCGACCAGACCGCCCATGCCACCGACCAGATCGCCTCGCAGATTACCTCTATCCAGCAGGCCGCCGGTGATACCACCCAGACCATCACCAGCATCGGCAACACCATCCGCCGGGTGTCCGAGATCACCTTGCAGGTCTCTGACGCCATGCATCGTCAAGCCGCCGCCACCGACAGTATCGTCGCCTCGGTGGATAAGGTTCAGGCCGACAGCGAGATCGTCTCGGAAGGCGTGGTGGACGTCACTCGCCATGCCGCCGCCTATTGCGGCTCAGCCATTCGGGTGCTGTGGGGCGCCAATGATCTGGCCCGTCCGGCCAAGATCCTGAAGGAAGAAGTGGACAACTTCCTGGCCCGCGTGCGGCGATAGTCGGGAGAGCCTTCGAGACGCCGGCTTTGCTCGGCTCCTCAGCCTGAGGGCCAGAGGCCCGTCTCGAAGGCCATCCCTAAATCACTTATCCTCGTTGACCCTTTCGCGCAGATGGCCGTCCTGGGGGATGCCGCTGCGGCAAAGCTCCTTGTGGCTGGTGCAGATGCAGTTGGTGGCCATCAAAACCCGGCGGTCATGGGCGACGGCATCGGGCGCCTTGGTCCGGGCTTCCAGCAGACAGGCGCTGACGTCTGTCTCCACCTTATTGTCGGGAGCAAAGGTTTCTTCGGCCCAGGCGGGGGCTGACAGGCAGCCAAGAAGGGCAAGCAGGGCAGGGATGCGGCGGTTCATCGGGTGATCCTAAATCGGCGTGAGGCTGTCATTCTGCGGGTGAATATGGCGCATTGAAGGCGTCGTTGTTGTCTTTTCGCTAATTTCTTGAAACAATCCTTGGTCTCCTCTCTTTCCTAAGACGCGCGGGAGGGCTATGTTCAGCCCAAGTTTCGCTTTGCGTTGAAGGATAAGGTCATGCCCGAATATCGTTCCCGTACGTCGACCCACGGCCGCAATATGGCCGGTGCCCGCGGCCTGTGGCGTGCGACCGGCATGACGGACGAGGATTTTGGCAAGCCGATTATCGCCATCGTCAATTCCTTTACCCAGTTCGTGCCCGGCCATGTGCACCTTAAGGACCTGGGTCAAATGGTCGCCCGCGAGGTCGAGCGCGCCGGTGGTGTGGCCAAGGAATTCAACACCATCGCCATCGACGACGGCATCGCCATGGGCCATGCCGGCATGCTTTATTCGCTGCCTTCGCGTGAGATCATCGCCGATTCCGTCGAATATATGGTCAATGCCCATTGCGCCGACGCCCTGGTCTGCATCTCCAACTGCGACAAGATCACCCCCGGCATGCTGATGGCCGCCTTGCGCCTCAACATCCCCGCCGTGTTTGTCTCGGGCGGGCCGATGGAGGCCGGCAAGGTCAAGCTGGAAGACGGCAAGATCCACGCCGTCGATCTGATCGACGCCATGATCGCCGCCGCCGACGACAAGGTCAGCGACAGCGACGTGACTTCTTACGAGCGGTCCTCCTGTCCCACCTGCGGCTCTTGCTCGGGCATGTTCACCGCCAATTCCATGAACTGCCTGACCGAGGCCCTGGGCCTGTCGCTGCCGGGCAATGGCTCCTTGGTGGCCACCCATTCCGACCGCAAGGAACTGTTCCTTGAGGCTGGCCGTGTCGCCGTCGAGCTTTGCCGCCGCTATTACGAGCGCGGTGATGAAAGTGCTTTGCCGCGCTCCATCGCCAGCTTCCAGGCCTTCGAGAACGCCATGACCCTGGATATCGCCATGGGCGGCTCCACCAATACCGTGCTGCATCTGCTGGCAGCGGCCAATGAAGGCGGGGTGAGCTTCACCATGGCCGACATCGACCGCCTGAGCCGCCGCGTGCCTAATCTCTGTAAGGTCGCTCCGTCCGTTGCCAACGTGCATATGGAAGACGTCCATCGTGCCGGCGGCATCTTCGGTATTCTGGGCGAGTTGGACCGCGCCGGTCTGATCAACCGCGATGTGCCCACTGTTCATGCCCCCACCTTGGGTGCCGCCATCGCCAAGTGGGATGTCATCCAGGACGGCGATGCGGCGGTGGAAGTGCTTTACCGCGCCGGTCCCGGCGGCGTGCGCACCACCGAAGCCTTCAGCCAGTCGGCCCGTTACGAGTCCTTGGACAAGGACCGTGCTGCGGGTGTGATCCGCAATCTGGAGCATGCCCACAGCAAGGACGGCGGTCTGGCCGTTCTGTTCGGCAATATTGCTCTGGAAGGCTGCATTGTTAAAACCGCCGGCGTCGATGCCGCCAATCTGGTGTTCTCGGGCCCGGTGGTCATCTGCGAAAGTCAGGATGAGGCCGTGGCCAAGATCCTGGGCGGCGAGGTCAAGGCCGGCGACGTGGTCCTGGTGCGCTACGAGGGCCCCAAGGGTGGCCCCGGCATGCAGGAAATGCTCTATCCCACCAGCTATCTGAAGAGCCGTGGATTGGGCAAGGCTTGCGCCCTGATCACCGATGGCCGCTTCTCGGGCGGCACCTCGGGCCTGTCCATCGGCCATGTCTCGCCGGAAGCTGCCGAGGGCGGAGCCATCGGCCTGGTTCAGGCCGGCGACATCATCGACATCGATATTCCCAACCGCAAGATCGCCGTGCGCGTCTCGGATGACGAGTTGGATCGTCGCCGCGCCGCCATGGAGGCCAAGGGCGATGATGCCTGGGTGCCGGTGGGCCGCAACCGCAAGGTTTCGCCGGCTCTGCGCGCCTATGCCGCCATGACCACCAGCGCCGCCAAGGGCGCCGTGCGCGATGTGTCGCAGGTTGAGAAGAAAGGACGCAAGGCCTAGGGGGAAGGCTGCGCGAAGGGATCGGGAGAACATGGCCTATATCGAGTGGCAGGACGTCATGTCCACCGGCATCCCTTTGGTGGATGCCGATCACAAGACCTTGGTGAGTCTGATCAATCAGGTTCACGGCTGCATCGGCGGCCTTGATGAGTATGGGGCGTTGGGCAGCATCCTCAAGGTGCTGGCCGATTACACCGACTATCATTTCCGCCGTGAAGAGGCCTTGATGGAGGAATGCGGCTATCCCGGCTTCATTCCTCACAAGGCCCTGCATGACCGCCTGACCGAACAGGTCAAGGAAGTCATCCGCCGCTTCGAGGCCGCTCCCGGCAGCGTGCGCGCCCAGGACGTCCAGAAGTTTCTGGAAGACTGGCTGGTGGACCATATCCTGCGCCATGACATGCCCTATACCCGCTTTGCCCTGGGCAATCAGGCCGCCTATGACGCCGCCGAGGCCGTCAGCATCTCTAACCTGCGGGACGGCAGCTCTGGCCGCCAGATCGACTGGAGCACCTTCCGCGTGCTGGTGGTGGACGACAACGCCCATTTCCGCATCCTGATGGAGACGGTCTTGAGCGGCGTCGGCGTCGGCATCGTCAAGACCGAGGACAGCGCCGAGAACGGCCTGGCTCTGATGGGGCGTCAGCCCTTTGATCTGGTCATCACCGACTGGTGGATGGAGGGCGTCAATGGCGTCGAATTCGTCGACCGGGTGCGCAATTCCCTCGATCCCATCGTCGCCAATGTGGGCATCATCATGGTGACGGCCCGCTGCACCGACGAAGTTCGGGCTCAGGCCAAGGCCGCCGGGGTTGATGACTTTCTGGAAAAGCCGGTGTCGGCCCGGGATCTTTTGCAATCCGTGCAGCGCGCCATGTCGGCTCGCCGGGCGTAACCTTTCTTAGGACCTTTTCATGAGCAAGAACAAGATCATCGTCTGGCTGGTTGCCGCTCTCATTTTGGGCGGCGTGGTCTGGGAGCTGAACGCCTATTTCGCTTCGACCATGGATTGGCCGCTGGTGGTCCTCAACGCCAAAAACGACGCCTTGCAGTTCAAGGACGAGAATGGCAATTACTCCGAAACCATCATGGGGCAGGATCTGACGGATTATCTGGCCAAGAAGGGCGCTGCCGGGCAGGTTTCCTATGTCAGTGCCAACAATGGCACTGAAGCCGCCGTGGTGGTCACCGGCCTGTCGGCCCGTTCCTGCCATGGGCTGGAGAAGCATCCCGAACTGGTGAAGAACTTCGATCACATCGAGGTGAAGAACGGTCTTTGCACTCAGGATTCGACGGTCAGCTTCTGGTTTAAATGATAAGAGGGGGCTAAGCCCCCTCTTATTCCTTCAGCTCGCACCAGACCGGCGTATGGTCCGAGGCTTTTTCCCAGCCGCGCGGGATTTTGTCGATGCCGGACGCCACCAGCCGGTCGGCGGCCTGGGGCGACAGCAGCAGATGGTCGATGCGCAGCCCCAGATTGCGCGGCCAGGAGCCGCCGCGATAATCCCACCAGGAAAACTGCGACGGCTCGGGGTTCAGAGCCCGAAAGGCGTCGGTCAGGCCAAGGTTGAGCAGGCGGCGCAAACGCTTGCGTTCCTCGGGGTGGAACAGTACCTGACCCTCCATGGCCGAGACGTCGAAGACGTCGGCGGCGTCGGGGGCGACGTTATAATCGCCACCCAGGACGAAGGGGACTTCCTGCTCCAGCAGCTCCCAGGCCCGGGCCCGCACGCCGTCGAGGAAGCCCAGCTTGAAGGGGAACTTCTCGGACTCAGTGCTTTGTCCCATTGGCACATAGATGGAGGCGACCCGAAGGCCACCTTCGAGAGTCACCTCGATGTAGCGGGCTTCGCCGCAATCGCCATCCAGCTCCCGCCATTCTTCGATGATGGGCAGGCGCGACAACACGGCGACCCCGTTGTAGGTTTTCTGCCCGCGGACGGCCAGATGCCAGCCCCGGCTTTCCAGCTCCAGGGAAGGGAATTCGGCCTCTATACATTTCAACTCCTGTAATAGCACGACGTCTGGCTTGGCAAGTTCCAGCCAGCTCAATAAATGCTCGAGGCGCGCTTTGACGGAATTGACGTTCCAAGTAGCAATCTTGATCATGGGGCGCATGCTAGCAGCCGAAGGGGCAATACGGAAGTGATGGAACGGATATGGCGAATGCTATTAGACCGTGATGCAGGAAATCTGCATCACGTAAGTCCCTGGCCGGGCGCGGCCTCCGCCGCTTGGCCGCTCGCTCAATGCTCGCCGGCGTGATGCACATGCTGCGCATCACGCTATTAGGGGTGTTGCTGGCGCTGGCGGCATTTCCGGCTCTGGCCGCCGAGCAATGCCCGCGTCCCCCGGGGATACCCGAGCCCAGGCTGGAGTTCTCGGTTACCCAGTCCCAGTTGGTGCTGCATCACGACGTCGATCTCTTGGGGCTTCCCCGCGTCCAGGGCCATGTGGAAACCGTTCCTCCCGGCTGGGCGCTGCAGGGGCTGACCTTCTCTAACGACAAGCTGGAAATCGGCATTTCTTGGCGCATACAACGGTTTTCCAACGGCAATGTCTGCCTGTGGATCGACAAGGTGACGGCCACTTTGGGCCTGCCCGAGCTGCAAGTCTATGTGGCGGCCAATTATCCTGAGGGAAGCTGCGAATATCGAGCCATCCTGGCCCATGAAAACCGCCATGTGGCAATCAACCGCGACACCGTCCAGGCCCATGTCCCAGCCATCCGCCAGTCTCTTCTGGACGGTATTCGCGCCAGCAATCCGCTGTTTTTATCGACGGAGCCCGACAAGCAACTGCTGGCCCGTCGCCTGCAATCTTTCACCAATATGGAGCTCCAGGTCATGCGGGCGGAACTGCGCCAGCGCAACGGCGCCATCGACACACCCGAGGCCTATCGCCAACAGCAAAAGGACTCCGGCTGCCGCAATTGGAAGATGAAGTAGGGGGTGGTTTTAGCGGCGGGCATTTGGCCCGCCGGTATTTAAACCGAAAAGCTGCTGCCGCAGCCGCAGGTCGAGCTGGCGTTGGGGTTCTTAACCTGAAAGGCGCTGCCGACCAGATCCTCGACGAAATCGACGGTGGCTCCGGACAAAAGGTCCAGCGAGGTCTCGTCCACCAGCAGGGTGACGCCATGGGCTTCGAAGCGCTGGTCGTCCTCGTTGATCTTGTCGTCCAGGCCGAAATTATAGGAAAAGCCGGAACAGCCGCCGCCATTGACCGACAGGCGCAGCATCAGCGCCTCGTTGCCTTCCATCTGCTTCAGCTTGTTCACCCGCCGGGCGGCGTTTTCGGTCAGGGTGATGGTGCGGTCGATGGTGGGGACGGCGTCGTCCATCGCGGTCAGACTCCAGAAATCTCAGATAAGGCATCATAGCCGCGTCATATCTGGGGCGGGGAACATAAAAATGGAAGGGGGGAGATTAATTCATTACCGGCGGCAAGGGATCGTCCTCGCCCCAACGGTTGACCATGGCGAGGATGACCAGCATACGCTCCAACTCGGCCAGCGACGGAATCCGTAAGGGCATGGGGATGCTTTTGGCGTCCGGCTGATTGGCCCAAGGCTGCAACAGCGCTTCCTCATCGGAAGGCGGCATCCTTGGCCGGGAATTGGAGATGTCGTCGTCAGCCATGGTCTGGCCCCAGGTCCGTCACGCGTTGGTCATCGTCTTATTCAAAGGTTATACGCCCGAGGTCGTGATCTTGGGCGCTAAGAATCGTTCCTATCGCATAAAATGGCGTGATGAAACGATCGGTGCTACGTTAAGCTTTGAGGGCAAAGGAGTTTTCTTATGCGTATTCCCATCCTGCTCTCTGCCTGTCTGCTGCTTTCCGGATGCGCTGGGACGAACATCACCGAAGAGGGCTCGCAGACCCGCCAGATTTCCTCGCTTTATGGATATGGCGCCGCCGGGCGCGATCTGAAGCTTGAGGTACAGGGCAACGGCTTTTTCGGACAGATGAGCGGCGCCGCCTTTGCCAAGCTGGTGGAAGCCGGGGTTCAGGGGCCCTTGCCCCGGGCGCCGACTCATCCCACCCTGACGCCTGATGCTTCCGCCCGCGACAATTACCGGCTGGTCTTCCTGTTCAATCCGGCGCCGGTCATGGGTGGCCAGGATTTGTGCGACGGCCATGCCGACCAGCAGGCCCCGATTCCCGGCGAGTTGCATCTGGTGGCCGCGTTCTGCGTGGCCGGCCGGGCCGAGACCGAAGCGACCGCCTGGACGCCCATTCATGGCTCTGACGATCCGGCTTTGACCCAGCTGCTGCGTCAGGTGATGCAGGCCCTGTTCCGCCCGGATCATCGGGATTCCACCCATATGCCCTATGGCTCGTCCTAACTCCTTGCAGGCATGCGGGATTAACTTATTTGTAATAACTGTCATGGGATATTATGAACGGGTAATCCCGCCGTCATCGCCCGGCAGGGCTCCGACAGGAGCGCTGGCCGAGAAGCCCAAAAGGCGGCGCGGGGCAGCAAGAGGACACGGACGCTATGGCCGAATACCGCCATGGACTGCGGCTCAAAACCGCCCGCATCAGCATCATCGAGGATTGGCTCTATCGCAATGCCGAGGGAGCCTGGACCCTGAAGCTTGATGGTGTTTCCGAGGACTTGGAAACCAAGAGCTATATGATCTTTTTTGAACTTTCAAACGACCTTGCGGCCTTGAAGTGGTCGCTGTCCTATCGCGGCATGCCGGACCGTCAGGATATTCCCGCCCCCGGCGGCAAGGGTGCGCCGCGCCGCGTTGCTTAAGCTTTACGGAGGCCGGAATTGAGTTAAGCTGACCGGACGTCAGCTTACCCTTCCGTTAAAGGACATGCCCTCCGTGAGCTTCTTTCTTGGCGCCTACGCCACCTCTCCCTGCGGCTCCCACTGGGATCAGGCTGTTGAAGCTGTCTATTGGCAGGGGCTGCGCCGGTTGCCGCATTTGCGCGGGCTGGAATATCCCTTTACCGGTAAGTTGCACCCCCATGACGAAGCCTGGGCCCTGGCCAATCTGGACCCGGCCTGGGACATGGTCCTGACGCTGCTGCCCGGCACCATGGACCGGC
>Ga0302190_10000743_pt1 | contig 21424 bp, 15 predicted proteins | sample II_Bog_E2_3_FD_198784 | JGI IMG/M metagenome (GOLD analysis project Ga0302190, IMG submission 198784) | Peat permafrost microbial communities from Stordalen Mire near Abisko, Sweden - II_Bog_E2_3 | ecosystem: Environmental > Terrestrial > Soil > Wetlands > Peat | place: Sweden: Abisko... | reverse complement strand
ACCGACTTCGAACTGCTGGTGCGCCGTTGCCATGTGATCGACGCGTTCAACGGCGAGCGCTACGACGGTGTGGCCTCCAAGCACCTGTGCACCTTGCCGGTGGGCGGGCAGATCCAGTTCACCGGCCCGGCCGGGTATCCCTTCCCGCTTCCCGAGGACATTGGCTCCGGGCTGCTGATGATCGGCATGGGCACGGGCATCGCGCCTTTCCGCGGACTGGTGCGCCGCATCTATGACGAACTGGGCGGCTGGCAGGGCCCGGTGCGGCTGTTCTACGGCGCGCGCAGCGGGCTGGAAATGCTATATCTGAACGACGAGAAGGCGGACCTCGGGCTGTATTATGACCAGCCTACGTTCCAGGCTTTCGCCGCCGTGAGCCCGCGGCCGCATTTCGGCGAGCCGCCCGCGCTGGACAAGCTCCTGATCGAGCACGCCGCTGAAGTGTGGTCGATACTGCAGGACGAGCGAACCCATCTCTACATCGCTGGCCCGGAGGCGCTGCTTCCCCTGGTGGAGTCGGCGCTGGCGCACGCAGCCGGTTCGGCCGAGCGCTGGACCACGCTGCGCGCTCGGCTGGAGGCCGACGGCCGCTGGCATGAAGTGTTGTACTGACCAGCCGACAGGAGCCTCCGATGATGAATCGACGCAAGATGATCTCGGCCTCGTTGGGCCTCGGCGCGCTGGCCGCGACAGCCCGGTTCGGCGCCCTGGCGTCGAGCGATCCGGCGCTGCGCTTGAAGCCCTATGCCCTCTCGGGCCATGCGCTTGGCGCCTCGGTGTCGCTGCTGGTGCTGCATGACGATGAAGACAGGGCGCGGGCCGCGCTCGCCGACGCCTTGGCCGAGGTGCAGGCCGTGGACGCGGTGATGAGCCTTTACCGGGACGACAGCCAGCTGGTCGAGCTCAATCGCGCCGGCGAGCTGGCTCGTCCGGACTGGCGCTTGCTCGATGTGCTGCTCTATTCCCAGGAGCTGTCCGATCGCACGCAGGGCGCCTTTGACGTGACGGTTCAGCCGCTATGGAATGCGTTTACGCAAGCCAAACAGCGGGACGGGCTGCCCGAGCCTGCGGCGCTGGCTGGAGCACGCGCGCTGGTGGGCTGGCGAGACCTTGTCGCGTCGGAGGAGGCGGTGCGTCTGCGGCGGCCCGGCATGGCGGTTACGCTCAACGGGGTGGCGCAGGGCTATGCCGCTGACTGCGCGTTGGCGGCGGTCCGTCGTCACGGTGTCGAGCACGCGCTGATTGACGCGGGCGAGTTCGACACGCTGGGCCGCAAGCAGCAGGGCGACCCGTGGGTGCTCGGCGTCCGCCACCCGCGCGAACACGATGCGTTGGCGGCGCGGCTGGCCGTGGACGGACGGGCGCTGGCGACCTCGGGCGACTACGAGACCTTCTTCACGCCCGATTTCCTGCATCATCACATCTTCGATCCGGCCACCGGCGATTCGCCCATGGAACTGTCGAGCACGTCTGTGCTGGCGCCCAATGCGTTGCAGGCCGACGGGTTGTCCACCGCCTTCATGGTGCTCGGGGCCGAGCGCTCTCTGGCGTTGGCCGCCACGCTTCCGGGCGTGGATGCGCTGCTGATCGGAAAGAATGGCCAAAGCTGGCGGACGCCGGGTCTGCCGGAACTGGCCGCCTGAGGCCGCTTGTGCGGGTCGTTGTGGGAGCAATCGGGTGGAGCAGCTTGGCATCATAGGCACAGCGGGCGCCTTCATGGCTGGCCTGGGCGGTTTCCTGGCCCTGGTGCTGGCCGTGGCCAGCCGTCAATTCTTCGTCTACGAGGACCCGCGCATCGACGAGGTCGACGCGCTGTTGCCCAAAAGCAATTGCGGCGCCTGCGGCCTGGCGGGCTGTCGCGACCTGGCCGAAAAAATGGTGGCCGGCGAGGAGATTCCTGCCCGCTGCACCGTGAGCAGCCCGGCGCAAACCGCGGCCATCGCGGCCTTTCTCGGCGTCAACGCCGGAGAGGTGGAGAAGCGCGTGGCGCGGCTGGCTTGCGCCGGCGGCCGCCATGTCGCCTTTTTACGCGCGCGCTACGTTGGTTTGTCTACCTGCCGCGCGGCGGCGGTCGTCAGCGGCGGCGGCAAGGAATGCGCCTGGGGCTGCCTGGGACTCGGCGACTGCGCCGCCGTATGCCTGCAAGGCGCCATCGCTCTGGACATGCACGGCCTGCCCACCGTGGACCTGGAAAAATGCACGGCCTGCAACGATTGCGTGGCCGCCTGCCCCAAGGGGCTGTTTTCGCTACAGCCAGTGAAGCAGAGGTTGTGGGTGGCCTGCCGCAACCGGGCCGACGGCGCGTTTGCCGAGGCCGCCTGCGATGTGGCCTGCACCGCCTGCGGAAAATGCGTGGCCGACGCCGCGCCGGGCCTGCTGACCGTGAGCGACAATCTGGCGCAGATCGACGTCTCGCGCATCGGCGAGGCCCGTCGCGAGGCCATCGACCGTTGCGCCAGCGGCGCGATCGTCTGGTATGACGACGCTGGCCAGCCGCAGCGCGGCCTGGCCGCCAGGAAAATTTTGCGCCAGGATGCGCTCCCGCTGCGGCGCTGAGGCTCAGCGCATATTCCCGAAAAGTGTGCGCGGTTTTCGGGTCAGAATATGCGCAAAAAAGCTAGAGCGCCCAAACGCGCTCTAGCCCTGACCCATCAGCCTTCGCGTAAATTCGACCCAGGCGCGCGCGCGTTGTTCGGGCCGGGCGTCGCCCGTAACGTCGCTGATCACGGCGGCGCAGTCGGCGCCCGCCTGATAGACGGCTTTCGCGCGTTCCAGACTCACCCCGCCGATGGCGATCAGAGGCAGGTTTCCCATGCGTTTTTTCCACGCGCTGAGCGTCATGAGGCCCTGCGGTGGGCAGTCGATCGTCTTGGAGCTTGTGGCGAACACGGGCTGAAGCGCGATGTAGTCCGCGCCGCAGGCGAGGGCCCGGTCGAGTTCGCGCTCATTCTCGGTGGAGACGCCGATCTTGAGACCGGCCGCGCGAATGGCGGCGATGTCGGCGTTTTCGAGATCCGACTGCCCCAGATGGACAAAATCGCAGCCGAGTTCGATGGCCAGTCGCCAATGATCGTTGACGACGAATTGCGCGCCATGGGCGGCGCAAAACTCGCGGGCGCGAAGGATCTCCCGGCGCAATTGCGCGACTGGCCGGTCCTTGATCCGCAGCTGAACCAGTTTTACGCCGCAGGGAAGCAGCCGCTCGAACCAGTCGGCGCTGTCGAGGACGAGGTAGAAGGGATCAAGCTTCAAGCGACCTCAAATCCGGCGGCGCGAAGTGGTTTTCAGGTTATAAATTGTGGCGCGCGTTGAGTCGACGCGCCGGTAGCGCAGAGGTTTTGGAGGAGTCTTTCGCGCCGCGCAAGGGGCTCGACGCCAACCAGCAGAAGATTAGAAACACCATCGTTTTATGGAGGCGGCCATTAACTCCCCGACTATTTCCGACACACAATCGCACGCTGACGAGTGTGTGCGCCTTCTCGCCCGGTTGCGAGCGTCCCGGCCGCTTGTTCAGGCGGTCACCAATTTCGTTTCGATGGATATCGCCGCCAACGCCTTGTTGGCGATCGGGGCCTCGCCGGCGATGATCCACGCGCCTGAAGAGGTCGAGGAATTCGTGGCGCTCGCCAGCGCCCTCGTGGTCAATATCGGAACGCTCTCGACGTCCTTCCTGACCGGCATGATTGCGGCGGCGGCGGCGGCCGACCGGATCGGTCGTTCCTGGGTGCTCGATCCCGTTGGCGCGGGCGCGACGCGATTCCGCAACGACGCGATTCTTCAGTTGCTTTCGCACCGTCCCGCGGCTATTCGCGGCAACGCGTCCGAGATCATCAGCGTGGCGCGGATCGCTGGACTTCATGACGATCTCGCGACGCCAAAGGGCGTCGATAGCGCGCATGAAACGGACGCCGCGCGAGATTCGGCGATCGCGTTGGCGCGGCGATTCAATTGCGCCGTCGCGGCGACGGGCGCCGTCGATCTGGTGACCGACGGCGAGCGCCTTGTCCTGTTGCGTAACGGATCGCCGATGATGGCCCAGGTAACCGCCGTTGGCTGCGCGCTTTCTGGAATCGTCGCGGCGTTTCTAGCGTTGACCCCCGATCGCTACGCCGCCACGGCCGCCGCCATCGCCATCTACGGAGTCGTCGGCGAAATGGCGGCGGAGCGGGCCGCTGGTCCGGGCAGTTTCAGGGTCGCCTTTGTCGACGGACTCGATGCGGTCAACGGGGACGACATCCGCCGTCGGTTGCGAGTGGGCTAGGCGCCTTCTCATCACCGAACCCCTCTCAGGAGGGCTCCCTCGTGACGCAGCAGCCAAAGCTTGCGATCAAGACCGCCGCCATAGCCGGTCAGGGCCCCGTTCCGCCCGATGACGCGATGACAGGGGACGATGATCGCGACGGGATTGCCGTTATTGGCCATGCCGACGGCGCGCATGGCTTTTTCGCGCCCGATCCGCGATGCGACGCCGGCGTAGCATTCCGTCGCCCCGACCGGAATGTCGCGCAACGCGGACCAGACCTGCTGTTGGAACGGCGTCCCGCGAAGCTGGACCGGCAGGGCGTCGAGGGCGCCCATTTCGCCGTCAAAATAGGCCTCCAGCGCGCGGCGGGCCGCCGATGCTTCCAATCGCGGCTCGATCCGCGCGCCGTCCTCGCCATAGCGCAGACGCAACAGGCGCAGCAATCGCGATGCATGGTCATCCCAATCGAGGGCGCGAACGGCGCCGTCCGCATCGCAGACCAGACGCATGACTCCCGTTGGTGTCGGCACGTTTTCTAGATAGAATTGAAGCTGGATCATGTTTTTAGCCTAATCGCGCCCAAAAGCCTTGTCTGGCGAAAATCGGACGTGAATGCCGATCCACCCTGCAAGGAACGAGTCCGAAAACCGCGAGACGCGGCTGGCCCGAAAGCGCAGACTGACGCCATGGATCTCGATCACGACGCCTGCTACCGCGCGATTTGCGCGCGCGATTCCCGTTTCGACGGCCGCCTGTTCACGGCAGTCCTGACGACCGGGATTTATTGTCGTCCGATCTGCCCGGCGCGCACGCCGCGCTCGGAAAACGTCCGCTTCTTCGCGACGGCCGCCGCGGCGCAGGAAGCCGGGTTCCGTCCCTGCCTGCGCTGTCGGCCCGAGACCGCGCCCGATCTTGGCGCCTGGCGCGGCTCCTCCAACACCGTGTCGCGCGCGCTGGCGATGATCGAGATGGGCGCGCTCGACGACCGGAGCGTCGACTCGCTGGCCGAACGTCTCGGCATAGGCGAAAGGCAGTTGCGCCGGCTGTTCCGCCAGCATCTTGGCGCGACGCCCGTCGCCGTGGCGCAAACGCGTCGCGTCCTGCTCGCCAAGCAATTGATCCACGAGACGTGTCTGCCCATGGCCGACATCGCCCTCGCCGCCGGCTTTGGCAGTCTGCGGCGTTTCAACGAGACGTTTCAGTCGCTTTACCGGCGCCCTCCCACCGCCTTGCGGCGCGTGGTTCCCGCCAGCGACGCCCGGGGCGGAACGACACTTTTGCTCCGCTACAAGCCGCCCTATGATTGGGCCGCCATGTTCGACTTTTTGCGCGCGCGCGCCATACCGGGCGCCGAAGAGGTCGCGGACGGGCTCTATCGACGAACCGTTTTTCTGGAGGGGGAGCACGGACTCGTCTCAGTGCAGCCCGCCGAAAGCGATGCTCTCAAAATCCATGTTCAATTTTCGAGACTTTCGGCGCTGCCCAATATCATCGCCCGGCTGCGGCGGGTTTTCGACCTCTCCGCCGACCCGGAAGCGGTCTCGCTGGATCTGGCCCGCGATCGCCTTCTCGCGCCTTTGGTCGCCGCGCGGCCCGGCCTGCGGATGCCCGGCGCATGGGATGGGTTTGAGCTCGCCGTTCGCGCCATTCTCGGCCAGCAGGTCAGCGTCGCCAATGCGGCGAGCCTTGCCGGACGGCTGACGTCGCGATTCGGCGAAATGCTGCGCTGCGCCGATCCCGTCCTGACTCATGTTTTCCCGACGCCCGACGCGCTCGTCCAGGCCGACCTTGGCGAACTTGGCCTGCCGCGCTCCCGCGCGAAAAGTCTGACGGCGTTTGCCGCCGCCGCTCTCGCCGATCCCCATATCTTTTCGCCGCGCGGCTCGCTCGACGACGCCATCGCCCGCCTTTGCGCTTTGCCCGGCGTTGGCGAGTGGACGGCGCATTATATCGCCATGCGCCTGTTCCGCGAGCCGGACGCCTTTCCTGCCGCCGACGTTGGACTGCTCCGCGCCATGGCCGATCAGACGGGGCTTAGACCCACGCCCGAAAACTTGCTGCTGCGCGCCGAAGCCTGGCGGCCCTGGCGCGGCTATGCCGCACAACATCTGTGGACGGAAGAAGCGGCGCGTCTTCGCGGCGCGGTCCGATCCCGCAGCGCCCGCAAGGCTGAAGCCAGGGGAAAACAAAACGCCGCGTTACGCGTTGAGGGATGAAAACGTCGTCATTGAAGGCTTCTCCGTGCTTCAAGCGCCGCTCCCCCAAGCGCCTCCGGCCACCGACATGCCCACCCGCATCCTGTTCGTCGAGGACGATGCGACGATTTCCCAATTATTGATCGAAATCCTCGGGGAAAACGGTTTTAGCGCCCGGGCTGTCACCTGCGCCGCGGAAATGGACCGGCATCTGGCGCATGACGCGGTCGATCTCGTGGTTCTCGATGTCATGCTTCCCGGCGAAGACGGCTTTTCGATCTGCCGCCGCCTGCGCGCCGCCTCCACCGTGCCGATCATCATGTTGACGGCGCTCGGTGAAGCCGTCGACAGGATCATCGGGCTCGAAATCGGCGCCGACGATTACGTGGCGAAGCCTTTCAATTCGCGCGAGCTTGTCGCGCGCATCCGGGCGCTGCTGCGGCGGACGCGGGCGCCTTTTGCGCCTCATCGCCTGCCGCCGATCGGCTTCAGCGGCTGGCGGCTTTATCCCAACGAGCGGATATTGGTGAGCCCGGACGGCGTGCGCGTGACCACCACCAGCGCCGAATTCGACCTTCTGCTGGCCTTCTGCCGCAATCCCGGCCGCATTCTTACGCGCGAGCAGTTGCTTGATCTCACTCACGCAGGCCTCGCCGGACCTATCGAACGCAGCATCGATGTGCATGTCAGCCGGGTCCGCCAGAAAATCGAACCTGACCCCCGCGACCCCACCTTCATCAAGACGGTGCGGCTTGGCGGCTATGTCTTCACCGCCAGCGTGGAGCCGGCGCCATGAAGTTCCTGCGTCGTATTGCGCCTGAGACGATTGCGGCGCAGATCGCCTGCCTCGTGGTTGTCGCGGTGCTGCTCGGCGTCGGCCTGGCCTCGGCGGCGTTGTTCCACCTTTTCTCGGCCAGCGCCGAAGGCGCCAATGGGGAAATCCTGCCCGCCGTGCGCGCCGCGCGCATCGCGGGAATCGTCAAGAAGGCGCAGGAAACGCATTCCGCGCAGGATCTGGCGAAAGTGCTCGAAACGTCGCACTCGCCCGCCGTGGCGGTGGAGCGCGTCTCGAATGCGCAAATCGAACGCCTGACGGCGTCCGGCAGGCCGGCATCCGCCTTTATCGCAGCGATCGAGCAAAAACTGACGAAAACCTGGGGCGTGACGCCATTGCGGGCCGGCGAAGACAACGCCATCGTCGTGAAGATAGACGATGGCGCCGGTTTGAAATTCATTCCGGCGGAAAGCGCCTTTCCGCTGCAAAATCTGATGCTGATTCAGATCACCTGCGCGCTGGCGATCATCACCGTGATGATCCTGCTGTTGTCGCTTTATGCGCTCAAGCGGATTACCGCGCCGCTCTCGTCGATTGCGCTGGCCGCGCGTTCCTTCGGCCGCGACGCCAGAGAGAGCGGTCCGCTCAAGGGAACGGGGCCGCGCGAAATCAAGCAGGTGGCGGAAGAGTTGCAGGGCATGCGCGAACGCATGAAAAGCCTCGTCGACGAACGCACCCAGATGCTGGAGGCCATCAGCCACGACCTGCGCACGCCGCTGACGCGCTTGCGCCTTCGCGCGGAAAGGCTGGCTGACGCCAAAACCGCAGCCTTCATGCAACAGGATATCGCGATCATCAACGACATGGTCAACGAGACCCTGACCTACCTGCGCGATGGCGGTTTGGCCGAGGCGGCGGAACTGACCGATCTCCCCAGTCTGTTGCAGACCGTCTGCGCGCAATTTTCCGACATTGGCCATGACGTGAGCTATGGCGGCCCGGCCCGATTCGCTTTCGCTTGTCGCGCCGATGCGCTGACGCGGGCCGTGGTCAATATCGTCGATAATGCGACCAAGCATGGCGCGCATGTCACGGTGGCGCTGAACGCCCCGGACGCCCGCAAGGCGCGGATCGAGGTTTCTGACGACGGCCCCGGCATTCCCGACGGTTGGCGCGAAAAAGCCTTCGAGCCGTTTTTTAAAGGCGATGGCGCGCGTCCCTCCGCGGGGCGGGGCGGCTTCGGCCTCGGCCTGTCGATCGCGCGCGATATCGTCCGGCGGCACGGCGGCGACATCGAATTGCGCGATCACGCGCCGCGTGGCCTGACCGTCATCCTTTTGCTGGTCGAGATCCCCGGAAGCGAGGTCAGGCGTCCGCGTCTCGCGTGATTCTGTTTCGGCGCGAAAAATGCAAGCGCAACCGGTCGAGATAGAGATAGACGATAGGCGTCGTGTAGAGCGTCAACGCCTGACTCATCAGCAAACCGCCGACGATGGAAATCCCCAGCGGCTGGCGCAGTTCAGCGCCCTCGCCGAAACTGAAACACAAGGGCAGGGCGCCGAGCAACGCCGCAGTCGTGGTCATGACAATCGGGCGAAAGCGCACGATGGCCGCGTGGAAAATCGCGTCGCGGCTGTCCATGCCGCCCTGCCGCTCGGCCTGCAAGGCGAAGTCGATCATCAATATGGCGTTTTTCTTGACGATGCCGATCAGCAGGATGATGCCGATCAGCGCGATGATGGTGAGCGGCAACTGAAACGCCATCAGGGCCAGCGCCGCGCCGACGCCCGCCGAGGGCAGGGTCGATAGAATGGTCACCGGATGCATGAAGCTCTCGTAGAGGACTCCCAGGACGATATAGATCGCGGCCAGCGCCGCCACGACCAGCAGCTTCTCGTCGCTGAGCGACTGCGTATAGAGCAACGCCGCGCCAGCGAAGCCGCGGATGAGATCGGCCGGCATGTGGATCTTGTCCTCGGCGCGATGGATCGCGGTCTCCGCGTCGCTCAGGGATTTGCCCTTGGCGAGGTTGAAGGAGATGGTCGCCGCCACGAACTGGCTCTGATGATTGACCGCCAGCGGCGTATGTCCCGGCGCATAGCGCGCGACCGCCGAGAGCGGGATCATCGCCTCGTTGGCCGTCGCCACGGCCGATCCGACCGAGGCGACGCTCGCGCCCGTTGAAGCGAGGGTCGCCTGCGCCGCCGTGCGCACCGAATTATTCGACGCCGTGCTGGTTGTGCTTGTCGCGGTGGCGGCGCTTGTCGCTGTCTGGGCGAGCGACACCACATGATTGGCCAGGGCGACCGCGATATTGCCGATCGGCACGCCGATATTGGCCGCCGAAGCGACGGTGGAGGAAAGCGTCTGGGTCGGCGGCGGCGTGTCCGTCACGGTCGGCAAGGGCAAGCCAACGGCGGGTCCCGCGATCACCGACCCGGCGCTGAGCGCGGTGGTCTGCGAGCCATTCGGCTGCGCGCCCGACTTGCTGACCCACATCTGGTCTAGAATGCCGGGACGCTGCCAAAAGGGCGGCGCCGCCTCCATCACCACCCGATATTGGTTGAGCGGATTATAGATCACCGAGACCGAGCGCTGGCCGAAGGCGTCATAAAGCGTGTTGTCGATCTGATACATGGTCAGCCCGAGCCGCGACGCGGTGTCGCGATCCACGGTGACGTCGACGCCGAGGCCGTTCTGCTGCTGATCGGAGCTGATGTCGGAAAAAGTCGGGTCCTGTTCCAGAGCCGCTAAAAGCTTCGGCGTCCATTCGGAAACCTCCGCCGTGGTGTCCCCGAGAACCGAGTATTGGTAGAGCGAATTGCTCTGGCGGCCACCGACCTGAATGTCCTGCACCGGCGTGAGATAAAGCCGCGCGCCCGGAACCTGCGCGAGATTGCGGCGCAGCCGCGCCATCACCGCCTCGACGCCGTCGCGCTGGTTGAGCGGCTTCAATTGCAGGAACATCGCGGCGGTGTTGGTCTGCGCCGACACGCCGCCGCCGCCGGTTCCGGTATAGCCAACCACGCTGGCCATATCCTTGTCGGCGTCGACGATGGCCATCAATTGCGACAGTTTCTTGCTCAGGAGCTGGAACGACATGCTCTGGTCGGCGACCAGCACCGCGATGATGCGTCCCGTGTCCTGCTCGGGGAAAAACCCCTTGGGAATGATGGTGAGCAGCCAGACATTGAGCGCGATCGCGCCGAACAGGGTCATCAGCACCATGAAGCTATGCCGGAGCGCGATGGCCAGCGTGCGCTCGTAAAACTCTTCAACCCGCTGCAACAGGCTTTTGCGGCGCGGCCCGGACGGCGGGGCGTTGGGGCGCAGGATCAGCGCACACATCATTGGCGTCGTCGTCAGCGCGATGAACATGGAAATGACGATGGCCATTGACAGGGTCACGGCGAATTCGCGGAACAGCCGTCCCACGATGCCGCTCATCAGCAGAATCGGCGTGAAAACCGCGATCAGCGACAAGGTGATCGAGACGATGGTGAAGCCGATTTCGCGCGCGCCCGCCAGCGCCGCTTCGCGACGGGACATGCCCTCCTCCATGTGGCGCGAGATGTTTTCCAGCACCACGATGGCGTCGTCGACCACAAAGCCGGTGGAAATGGTCAGGGCCATCAGCGAAAGGTTGTCGAGCGAATAGCCCATCAGATACATGGCGCCGAAAGTTCCGACCACGGAGACCGGCACGGCGACAGCCGGGATGAGCGCGGCGCGGACATTCTGCAAGAAGACGAACACCACCGCCACCACCAGACTCATGGAGATGATCAGCGTGCGCTGGGTTTCGGCCAGGGAATTGCGGATGGTGGTGGAGCGGTCGGAGGCGAAGCCTATGTCCATTGCCGTCGGCAACGCCGCCTTGAGTTTCGGCGCCGCGGCGCGCACCGCGTCGACGGTCGCGATGATATTGGCGCCGGGCTGACGGAAGACCACGATGATCACCGCCGGCTGACCGTCGGCCAGACCGAGATTGCGCAGGTCCTGGGCGGAGTCCACCACCTCGGCGACGTCGCGCAGCCGCAGCGCGTCGCCATTTCGATAGGCGATGACCTGATCGCGGTATTGGACTGCATGCGAGGCCTGGTCGGTGGTGTAGATCTGCCAGCGATGCGCGCCGACGTCGATGGCGCCCTTGGGCGCGTTGGCGTTGGCGCTGGAGAGCGCCGAGCGGACGTCTTCGAGCCCGATGCCGAAGTGGAACAGCTTTACCGGATCGAGCTCCACCCGCACGGCCGGCAGCGCCGAGCCGCTGACGAAAACCTGGCCGACGCCGGAAATCTGCGACAGCTGCTGGGCCAGCAGTGTGCTTGCGGCGTCATACATTTGCACACGGGTGAGCGTCTTCGACGTCAGGGTCATGATGAGCACCGGCGCATCGGCCGGATTCACCTTGCGGTAGGTCGGCTGCGACAGGAGATTGGTCGGCAGGTCGGCCTGCGCCGCATTGATCGCCGCCTGCACGTCCTTGGCGGCGCCGTCGATATTGCGGTCCAGCCCGAATTGCAGAATGACGCGCGACTGGCCGGTCTGGCTTTGCGAGGTCATCTCCGTGACGTCTGCGATCTGGCCGAGGTGGCGTTCGAGCGGCTCGGCGAGACTGGTCGCCGCCACGTCCGGACTGGCGCCGGGCAACTGCGCCTGCACGAAAATGGTCGGGAAATCCACCTGCGGCAAGGGCGCCACCGGCAGGCTCATATAACCGAGCGCCCCGGCCATAGCGATGGCGATCGTCAGCAAGGTGGTGGCGACCGGACGTTGGATGAAGGGCGCCGAAATATTCATGCGGCAGGGGGCTCCTCTGTCGGCGCCTCCATCCTCGCTCCATTTCCGCCGGGAAACAGGCGCCGCCCAAGGCGGTCGATCGCCAGATAGATGACGGGCGTCGAAAACAGGGTCAGCAGCTGGCTGACCAGCAGGCCGCCGACAATGCACAGGCCGAGCGGCCGGCGCAGCTCCGACCCTGTCCCAGTCCCCAGCATGAGCGGCAGCGCGCCGAGCATCGCGGCGAAGGTTGTCATCAGGATCGGACGGAAGCGCAGCAGACACGCCTGATGGATCGCCTCGCGCGGCGGCCTGCGCTCGACCCGCTCCGCCTCCAGCGCGAAGTCGATCATCATGATCGCGTTTTTCTTGACGATGCCGATCAGCAGGATGATTCCGATAATGCCGATCACGTCGAGATCGGCCCCGACCAGACGCAGCGCCAGCAGCGCGCCGACCCCGGCGGAGGGCAGGGTGGAGAGAATGGTGATCGGATGCGAAAAGCTCTCATAGAGCACGCCGAGCACGATATAGACCGCCACCACCGCCGCGAGGATCAGCATCAACTCGTTGGACAGGGATTTCTGGAAGGCCGACAGGGCGCCCTGAAAGGAGGAGGAAAAGCTGTCCGGCAGACCGATGTCGGCCTCGGCGCGGAGAATCTCTCCCACCGCCGTTTCAATCGACACGCCCGGCGCCAGATTGAAGGAGAGGGATTGCGACGGCAGTTGGGCCAGATGGTTGAGTTGCAGCGGCGCGCTCTTTTGCGAGACATGGACCATCGCGGCCAGGGGCGCCTGTCCGGTCGTGGCCGTGGCGGAGGGCAGATAAATCCCGGCCAGCGCCTCGGTCGGATTGTCCAGCAGATGCGCCGTCGCCTTCAGGATCACCCGGTACTGGTTGGATTGGGTGTAATAGGTCGAGGCGATTCTCTGGCCGAAGGCGTCGTAAAGCGCATTGTCGATCGTCGCCGGAGTGATGCCGAAACGCGCCGCCGTTGGCCGGTCGATGGTCAGGAGCAATTGGCGTCCCTGATCCGCCAGATCGCTGGAGACGTCCTCGAAGGAAGGCGATTGCTGCATCCGCCGCACCAGGCGCGGGGTCCAGGCGGACAACTCGGACTGGCTGGGATTTTGCAGGAAGAATTGATATTGCGCGCGGCTGACCGTGCTGTCGATGGTCAGGTCCTGCACCGGCTGCATGGCGAGGGATATCCCGACGACATCGGCGACTTCCCGGTTGAGCCGGCGAATGACGTCGCTGGCGCTGGCGGAGCGGTCGTCATGCGGCTTGAGCGTGATCAGCAGGCGTCCGACGTTGAGCGCCGTGTTGGTTCCGTCGACGCCGATATAGGACGACAGGTTGGCGACGTCTTCGTCGCGCAGGATCGTCTCGGCCAGCGCCTGCTGGCGCCTCGCCATGGCCTTGAAGGAAATGTCCTGCGCGGCGGTAGTGACGCCCTGGATCGCGCCGGTGTCCTGAACCGGAAAGAAGCCTTTGGGAATCTCGATGAATTGCAGAATGGTGACGGCGACGGTCGCGAAAAACACCAGCAGCGTCAGGCCCTGATGGTCGAACACCCAGTTCAGGCCGCGATCATATTTGCCGATGATCCATTCAAAGCCGCGCTCGGCCGCGAGATCGACGCGATTGCGTTGGCTTTCGGGCCGATGCCTGACCATGAGCGCGCACATCATCGGCACCAGCGTCAGCGAGATAAACGCCGACAGGACGATGGCCATGGCCAGGGTCACCGCGAATTCATGGAACAACCGCCCCACCACATCGCCCATGAACAGCAGCGGAATCAGCACAGCGATCAGCGACACGGTCAGCGAGATGATGGTGAAGCCGATCTCGCCGGCGCCGCGCAGGGCCGCGTCCAGCGGGCTGTCGCCACGCTCGACGTAGCGCGAGATATTCTCGATCATGACGATGGCGTCATCGACCACAAAGCCGGTGGCGATGGTCAGCGACATCAGCGACAGATTGTCGAGCGAATAGCCGAACAGATACATGCCCGCCAGAGCGCCGATGAGCGACAGGGGAGCCGACAGGCTCGGGATCAGCGTCGCCGGCAGGTTGCGCAGGAAGACGAAGATCACCAGCACGACGAGCGCCACCGACAGGGCGAGTTCGAACTCAACGTCGGTGATCGAGGCGCGAATGGTCACGGTCTGATCGGCGAGAATCGCCACGTCGAGGCCGGGCGGCAGGGTCTGCCGCAGCTTGGGCAGTTGCGCCTTCACCGCATCGACCACCGCGATGACATTGGAGCCCGGCTGGCGCTTGACGTTGAGAATGATCGCCGGGGTCTTGTTGGCCCAGGCCGCCAGTTCGGCGTTCTCCGGACCTTCGATCACGGTCGCGACATCGGACAAGCGGACCGCCGCGCCATTCCTGTAGGCGATGACCATCCGCCGGTAGTCCTCCGCGGACTGCATCTGGTCATTGTTGTTGATGGTCGAATTCTGCGCCGGCCCGTCGAAATTGCCTTTCGGCAGATTGGTGTTCTGGTTGGTGATGTCGGTGCGGATGTCGTCGATGGCCAGACCATAGGCGGCGAGCGCGCGCGGGTTGACTTCGACCCGCAAAGCCGGGCGCTGGCCGCCGGCGATGGACACCAGCCCGACGCCGGAAACCTGCGACAATTTCTGCGCCAGCCGGATGTCGACAAGGTCCTCGACCTGGGTCAGCGGCAGGGTTTTCGAAGTGATGGCGAAGACCAGCACCGGCGTGTCGGCTGGATTGACCTTGGCGTAAATCGGCGGCGCCGGCAGGCCGGCTGGCAGAAGGCTGGTCGCGGCGTTGATCGCCGCCTGCACTTCCTGCTCCGCGACGTCGATCTGGATATCGAGGCCGAATTGCAGCGTCGTCACCGAAGCGCCAGCCGAACTGACCGAACTCATCTGGTTCAGGCCCGGCATCTGGCCGAATTGCCGCTCCAGCGGCGCGGTCACCGCCGTCGTCATGACCTCGGGACTGGCGCCGGGATAGAAAGTCGAGACCTGGATGGTGGGATAATCGACCTGAGGCAAGGCCGAAACCGGGAGGAAGCGATAGGCGACGATCCCCACCAGCAGAAGCGCCGCCATCAGCAGGGTCGTGGCGACGGGGCGCAGGATGAACAGGCGCGACGGGTTCATTTTGCGCCGCTTCCGGCCGCGCCTTCCGCCACGGCGTTGCCGGGATCGGGCACGATGCGGATTTTCGCGCCGTCGCGCAGCCGGTCGGCGCCGTCCACCACCACAGTATCGCCCGGATCGAGGCCGGATACGATCTGCACTTGGTCGCCTTCGGTCACGCCGTTCTTGATCGCCCGGACCTCGACGGTGTTGTCGGGTTTGATCCGATAGACATAGGCCCCCGGCGCGCCATGCTGCACCGCGGCGACGGGCGCGATGGTCACGCCTTGCAAGGTGCGCAATTGCAGCCGCGCATTGACGAACTGGTTGGGAAAAAGTTTCAGGTCCGCATTGGGGAAACTGGCGCGGACTTTCACCGTGCCGGTGGTGGTGTCCACGAGATTGTCGATGGATTCGACGGCGCCCGTCGCGATCTCCCTGTCATCCGAACGGTTATAGGCGACGACGGCCAGATCCTTGCCCGCCCGCTGCGCCTCCCACACGTCCTGGATGACGTCCTCCGGCAGCACGAAGACCACCGAGATCGGCTCCAATTGCGCCAGCACGACGATCCCGTTGGTGTTTGGAAGGTTGATGTAATTGCCGGGATCGACCAGCCGCAGGCCGACCCGCCCGGTGACCGGCGCGACGATGTGGCAATAATAGATGTCGAGGTCCTGCTGGGCGATCAGCGCTTTGTCGGTGGCGACCTGGCCCTCGCTCTGCCTGACGACAAAGGTTTGATCCTCCGCGGTCTGGCGGGCGATGGAATTCTGTTTGAGCAAAGTCGCGTAGCGCTGGTCGTCGAGCTTGGCCTGATCTAGCACGCCCTGATCATGCGCCAGCTGGCCTTCATACTGAGCCTTCAGCGCCTGATAAGGCCGCGCGTCGATCTGCGCCAGGAAATCGCCTTTCTTCACGATCTGGCCTTCCTTGAAGCCGACCGACAGCAGCTGTCCGGCGATTTGCGCCTGCACGGTGATCGTCGCCAATGGCGTCACGGTGCCGAGGCCCGAGAGAATCTCCTTGACGTCGCCCTTGGAAGCTTTTGCCGCGCCGACCTGCGTCACCGGCGCCTCGGGCTTTTTTTCGGCGGTCCGGTTCTGGACCAGAAAACGCCAAATCCCGAACCCCGCCAGGGCCACGGCCAGCAAAATGAGCAACAGCCGCAACGGGCTTTTTCGCGCCGCCGGCGCCGTCGACGCAACGTCCGCTCCGCTTGCGCTGGCCAGCTTTTCCATCGCTCAATCCCGCCGAGCCTCCCGACGAGCCCCGGCGATGAGCATAAACCAGCGCCGCAACGCCCGGCGTTAAGCCTTGTTAAGATATGTTTCTGCGCGACTTCCGCCGATCCACATCGCTTGCCGTCGCCAGACCGCGAATGGACACCCCAATCCGAGTCTTTAGTGCTATAAGGAGGGATTGCAAGCTCCCGGAAGACGCCGATGCCTCATCGCCTCAAACACGCTCTGCTCACACTTGCCGCCCTCATTTTCCTTATCGAGGCATGGCTGTGGGACAAGACCATCGCCCTTGGCCGCTGGGCCGTAAACCTGCTGCCATGGCGGCAATTCAAGCAAGACGTGGTCCGGCTGATCGAGCGCCTGCCACCCTATGGCGCGTTGCCGTTTTTCCTTATTCCGGTCGTCGTCATCGAACCGCTCAAGTTTATCGCGATCACCCAGATCGCGCATGGCCATTTTTTGCGCGGCCTGTTTACTTTCGTCATCCTCAAATTCGTCGGCGTCGGTCTCATCGCCTTCATCTTCGACCTCACGCGCGAAAAACTGCTGGCCATCGATTGGTTTGCGCGCTTCTACGAGTGGGTCGTCATGTGGCGCGACAAGGCCCATGTCTTCATCGAGCCCTACAAGGACGTGGTCCGGGCGCAAGTCGCCGAACTCAAGGCCCACGCCCTGGACCTCCAGCGCAGCCTCAATTTGTCTGGAAAGGGCGGACTGGCTGAGACGCTGGCGCGGATTCGCGCGCGCGTGCGCAGCAAGATGCAGAATTGATCCTCCATCCGGGCTTTAGCCGGCAGCGCAGCCCTCGGGACTTCACGCCAGCCGGCTAAACGCTTAAACCTTTATCCCGGCCCGTTTGAGACGGCATGGCGCCGGCGATGAAGAAAAAGGATCGGGACCATGAAGGACCGGCTGTTGAGGTTTTTCAGGCGAGGCGCAGCGCTGCTCGCCGTGGTCATCGTGACGCTGGTTGGCTTTCGCATTTACCAGACACAAGGCGGCGAGCCTCTCAAACCATGGCACACCTTTGCGCCGCATGAGCTGACAGCCAAGGCCCTCGATGGGGCCAGCTGGGCCGATTATCTCGCAGCGGAAGACAAGATTTTCGCGGAGGTGCGGAAAGAAGTCAGCCAAAAGCTCGATGCGGACGAACGCATTCCGGTCAATCGCTATTTCGAGGGCAGCCCGGTCTATCCGGAAGGCTTTGCGCAGGACTGGAACAGATCCTATCTGCTCGACTCCGATGTGCCGCCCGTCGGAGCGGTCGTGCTGCTGCATGGCCTGACCGATTCGCCCTATAGTTTAAGGCATATCGCCCGGCGTTATCGCGAACTTGGCTATGTCGCGATTGGCATAAGAATGCCGGCGCATGGCACCGTTCCGGGCGCACTGACCAGCGTCGAATGGCAGGACTGGATGGCGGCGACGCGACTCGCCGTCCGGGAAGCGAGACGGCGCATCGGTCCGTCGGCGCCCTTGCACATGGTCGGCTTTTCGAATGGCGGCGCGCTGGCGTTGAAATATGCGCTCGACGCCATCGAGGATCAAAACCTGACGCGACCCGACCGGCTCATCCTGATCTCGCCGATGATCGGCATAACCGAGTTTGCGCGTTTCGCCGGCTTGGCTGGCTTGCCCGCGATCTTCCCGGCTTTCGCCAAAGCCGCCTGGCTCAGCGTGTTGCCGGAATTCATTCCGTTCAAATACAACTCGTTTCCGGTCAATGGCGCGCGGCAATCCTATCTCCTGACCGACGCGCTGCAAGGCCAGATCGCACGCCTCGCCCGTGAAAAGCGCCTGGATCATTTGGCGCCGATCCTGACCTTCCAATCCTTCATGGACTTTACCGTCAGCACGCGCGCGATCGTCGATGCGCTTTATGCGCGGCTTCCGGCCAATGGCAGCGAACTCGTGCTGTTCGACCTGAACCGTCACGCCAAATTTGGCCAACTCCTGCGGACATCTACAAACGCCGCCGTCGAGCGCACCCTGCCGGACCCGCCGCGCTCATTCAGAACGACGATCATCGGCAATGCAAGCCCCGACAGCAGCGATGTGGTCGAACGTGTGATCGAGGCGGGCGCGGTCACGGAACGGTCGCGCGCGCTGGGGCTGTCCTACCCGATTGGCGTCTTTTCGCTTTCGCATGTCGCCCTGCCATTTCCGGTCAGCGATTCCCTCTACGGAATGGAGCCGGATACGACGGAGAATTTCGGGATCAACCTCGGCGCCATTGCCCCGCGTGGCGAAAGGCGCACGCTGATCGTGAGCCTGGACAGCTTGCTTCGCATGTCCTCGAACCCTTTCTTCCCTTACATGATGCAAAGGATTGAAGAAGGCGTTCGCGCTCCCGCGGCGGCAGCGCGTCCTTAGCGCATATTCCCGAAAAGTGTGTGCGGTTTTCGGATCAGAATATGCGCAAAACAAAAAGCTAGAGCGACTTCGGTGAACGGAAATTCACCGAAGTCGCTCCAGCTTCGAATGGATGGGCGCGCTCCGGCCATTGCAAAAGCCGGGGAATTACGTTTCATTCGCGGCCAAGGCGCATTTCGTTCACGGGACAACAGATGAAGACGATCGCAACGTCCGGCCTGCTCACCTTCACGATTTCGATCGTCGTGTTCTTTGTCGGCGCCGGCCTCAATCATCTGATTGCGCCGCTCCGGCGGTGGAATATTCCCGAGGCCGTCACCGGTGGCTTGCTGGCGGCTCTCGTCACCCTTGCCGCGTATGAAATCTTCGGGCTGGAGATCGTGTTCGACCTCGAGGCGCGCGACATGCTCCTCCTGTATTTCTTCACCGGCATCGGCCTCAACGCCAAGCTCAGCGACCTGATCGCCGGAGGGCGCCCGCTGCTCATTCTGCTGGGGCTCACGCTCGTCTATCTGGTGCTCCAGAATCTGATCGCGGCGGGCGCCGCGACGGCGCTTCAGCTGCCAAAAGGGATCACCGTGCTGCTCGGATCGGCCTCGCTGATTGGCGGCCACGGCACCACGATTGCCTGGGCGCCGCTGATCACCGAACGTTTTGGCCTGACCAACGCCATGGAAATCGGGGTCGCTTCGGCGACGCTCGGCCTCGTCATTGCCAGCCTCGTCGGCGGCCCGGTCGCGAAATATCTCATTGCGCGCCACGATCTCGCCGGCCCGCTCGATGCGCCGCCCATGATCGGATTGCCTGACGACGCCCCGAAGGACGACCTCAATCATGTCAGTTTGCTGCAGACGATTCTCGTCCTCAATGTGGCGATCCTGATCGGTTTCGGTGTCCATGAAGCGCTCACGGAGGCCGGCGTCAAACTGCCCTTGTTCGTCGCATGCCTGCTCACCGCGATTGCGCTCACCAACACTTTCCCGCGCATTTTTTCCAAACTGCCATGGCCGACCCGCACGCGCGCGCTGGCCCTTGTCTCCGATCTGTCATTGAACGTTTTTCTCGCCATGTCCTTGATGAGCATGCAGCTCTGGGCGCTGGGGGGGCTTGGGCCGGCGCTGGTGATCGTGCTGGCGATTCAGTCTTTGGTCGCCGTCGCCTACATGCTGTTTGCTGTCTTCCCGGCGATGGGCCGCTCCTATGAGGCGGCGGTCATCGCGGCGGGATTCGGCGGCATCAGCCTCGGGGCGACGCCGACCGCCATCGCCAATATGACGGCCATCACCAAGGCGCATGGCGCGGCGCCAACCGCCTTCATCATTTTGCCGCTGGTCTCCGCCTTCTTCATCGACCTCGCCAATGCGGCGGCGATTGGCTTCATGGTCAGTTGAGACTTGAGACTTGAGACTTGAGACTTGAGGCTTGAGGCTTGGCCTAGGCCGGTTGCTCATCTGTCACGCCCGAAGCGTCTTCCATGATCGGCGTGGCCCCAACCGCGACGCACACATAAAGCCCGAGCGGGTCATTGGAAGCGCCGACAAAACCACCCGAGATCGGGAGCGCTTGCCCCGCGGTCCGCGTGACGCCGACGCGGACGAGATTGGCGCCCGCGACGAGTCCATTGGTCGGATCATATTCCATCCAGCCCGCTCCCGGCAGGTAGACGCTGCACCACGCATGGGTGCTGCCCCCGCCTCGGGTCGTTCCAGTGGTGTCGTCGTAAAGATATCCGGTGACGAAACGTGCGGCGAGCCCGAGACTGCGCAGAGCCTCCATCATCAGCACCGCGAAATCGCGGCAGGTCCCCGTGCCGAGGGTCAGGGTTTCGACCGCGGTCTGGGAGCCCTCCTCGTGGCGCGCCCCGTAGCGGAAATCCGCCTTGATCGCGTGGGTCATAGCCTCCAGCATTTTCAGAGTCCGCGTCTCTCCGGAGTTGGAAACGAAGCGGCGCGCCCAGGCGCAGACTCTCTCTTCCGGATCGGGAGACTGACGCTCCAGCAGGTCCCCAAGGTCGGAAATTTCCTCCGCCGAATAGGCAAAGGGAAACTGTTCGGCCGCAGGCTCCAGGGTGCAGTCCGGCAGGATCGCGCCGGCCGGATGGTGGGTCAGGTCAAGCGTCGAGACGATGCTGAGACGGTCGGTCCGCAAGGCTTCGGGCCATTCGAGAAAACAGATGGAATTATTGAAGACATCATGCGCCCAGCGAGTCTTGGATGGCGGCGGGTCGACAGTCAGGCTGGCCCGATGCAAACGTAGATCATGGCTGTCGTCCGGCCGGAGCATCATGCGATGACGGGTGAGCCCGACCGGGTTGCGATAAGTATATTCAGTGGTGTGGACGATGCTGATGCGCGCCATGGGCTCCCCGATCCCGCGCTTCTGGCGGCGCGAACGGATTGGTTGTTCCGGTTGACGCTTATTCTAGCATAAGACCGTCGGGCGGGCGGTCCAGCCAACGCGTTTCGTCCTCAGGTCTTTATGCCAAGGGCGCGCCGGCGCGGCACTCGGCGCAGAGAGGGGATTTGATCGCCGGAATCAGGACGCCGCCCGAGGGGCTGTATTTCGCGGTCTCGCATGAGGGATCGTCATGGAAACTGCAAACGAGGTTGCGCCCCAGCGCCTTCGCCCGATAGAGCGCGATATCGGCGTAGCAGACGATCTTCTCGATCCGGTCGCGCGCCGTGGGGATA
>Ga0302190_10000739_pt1 | contig 21437 bp, 19 predicted proteins | sample II_Bog_E2_3_FD_198784 | JGI IMG/M metagenome (GOLD analysis project Ga0302190, IMG submission 198784) | Peat permafrost microbial communities from Stordalen Mire near Abisko, Sweden - II_Bog_E2_3 | ecosystem: Environmental > Terrestrial > Soil > Wetlands > Peat | place: Sweden: Abisko... | reverse complement strand
GGAAGGTGGTGCCCATCCCCGGCAGGCTGTACAGCGTGATGAATCCGCCATTCTGGCGGACGATGCCGTAGACCGTGGCCAGGCCCAGCCCGGTGCCGCTGCCCACCGCCTTGGTGGTGAAGAAGGGTTCGAAGATCCGGGCCTGGATCGCCAGAGGCATGCCGATGCCGGTGTCCGACACGGTGAGGGTGACGAATTCGCCCGGATAGGCGTCCGGGTGGGCCTTGGCGTACACCTCGTCCACCTGGACCGCGGCGGTCTCGATGCTGATGCGATCGCCCGGCTGCACGGCGTCCCGGGCGTTCAGGCACAGGTTGGTGAGGATCTGTTCCACCTGCAGGGGGTCGATCCGGGCGTAACCCAGCTGCCCGGTGGGCTTCCACACGATCCGGTAGTGCTCGCCCAGGAGACGCTGGAGCAGCTGCAAGGTGCTCTCCACCTGGACGTTCAGATCCACCAGCTCCGGCTGGCTGGGCTGCTGCCGGCTGAAAGCCAGCAGCTTGCGGATCAGGTCGGCCGAACTCATGGAGGCCCGGCGGATCTGCTCCAGGTCGTGGCGCAGCGCGCCGCCCTCCGGGGCGTTCTCCAGCAGCAGCTCCGCGTAGCCCAGGATCACCCCCAGCATGTTGTTGGTGTCGTGGGCCACCCCGCCCGCCAGCTGTCCCAGGGACTCCAGCCGCTGGGACTGGTTGAGCCGGTCCTCCAGCCGTTTGCGTTCGGAGATGTCGCGCACCACCGCCACCACCGCGTCCTCCTCGTACCATGAGGCCCGGCGCAGGGATACCTCCACGGCGAAGGGTTCCTCGGGATGCAGTGGGCGCCGGGCCTGCCACTGGAACACGGTCCGCCCCTCGCTCTCCAGCCGGGCCATGTGGCCCTGGATCTGGGCGGCCACCACCGGGTGCTCGGAGTCTTGGGCGGAGTAGTCCAGCAGGGAGTAGTCCCGGCAGTTGGCCTGGCTGACCCCGTACATGGCCAGCATGGCATCGTTCACTTCCAGCACCCGCCCCTGGCGGTCGTGGATGATCACCGCGTCGGGGAGGCTGTTGAACATGCTGCGCAGATTGGCCTCGGAGCGGCTCAGGCCCGCCTGGGCCTGCTCCAGCTCCGCCATGCGGGCCATCAGGTCCGGATAGTAGCTCCGCTTGGACGATTCCTCGCCGAGTCCGATGATGCCTTGCCGCATCTGGGTCCAGTCCTGGCGCGACCTGGTCATCTACAACGCTTCCGCGAACAGGGCGGCCAGATCGGCCCGGGTGGGCGGCCGCGGATTGGTGGCGTTGCAGGGGTCCAGGATCGCCTTGTCGGCCAGGCGCGACAGGTCGTCCGGACGGATGCCGCGCCGGCCCAGGCCGGGCTGGACCCCGCACGCCTCGCTGAAAGCCCGGACGTGCGCCACGAGTCCGGCCCGGAACGCCGCGTCCGTCCCGTCCCGCGGGGCGAAGGCCATGGCCGCGCCGATGCTGCGGAACCGGTCCGGAGCGGCCGGGAAGTTGAAGTCCAGCACGTGCGGAAGCAGGAGCGCATTGCACTCCCCGTGCGGCAGGTCCCGGAAGCCACCCAGGCTGTGGGCCATGGCGTGGACACTGCCCAGGCTGGCATTGGAAAAGGCCAGTCCGGCATGCAGGCTGGCCTGCATCACCTGGATGCGCAGGGCCAGGTCGCCGGGGCTGGCCACACAGGCGCGCAGATGCCCCCAGAGCAGGCGGATGGCCTCCAGCGCGTGCAGATCGGTGACCGGCGAATGGGCGTTGGAGCCGTACGCCTCGATGGCGTGCACCAGGGCGTCCAGGCCGGTCCAGGCGGTGCCTTCCGGATCCAGGGTCAGCAGGGTGCGCGGATCGATCAGCGCCACGTCCGGCACGACCGCCTTGCTGACGATGGCGATCTTCACCTGCTCGGCGCTGTGGTTGATGATGGCGAACTGGGAGACATCGGCGGAGCTGCCGGCGGTGGTGGGCACGCAGATGAGCGGCGGCATGGGCGAAGGCACCTGGTCCACGCCTTCGTAGTCCAGGATGCTGCCGCCGTTGGCGGCCACGATGCCGATGCCCTTGGCGCAGTCCATGACGCTGCCGCCGCCCACCGCCAGGAGGATATCGCAGGCGGATTCCCGGAAGACCCGGTGGCCGGCCATGATCTCCGTGTCCCGGGGATTGGGCGACACGCCCTGGAAGGTCACCACCGCGAACCCGGCCTCGGCCAGCAGGTCCGCCACCTCGCCGCTCCATCCGGCGGCGGCCACGCCCGGATCGGTCACCAGCATCACCCGGCGCCCCCCCAGCCGGCGGGTGTAGCGCGGTGCCAGCCGACGCGCATCCAGACCGAAGATGAACTCGGGCGCGACGAACTTGCGCAGCTCACGTCCCTCCATCGATGCCTTGCCCCCAACCAGCCCATGCGCGGTGAAGGCATGGTATCCGGAAACCCGGACCCGCGGGAGGTGCCCCAGCGGCACCGCCGGCGGGGGTCCGGCGCGATGTCGCCGGCGGGCGCAGGTTCCCCTCGCGGAACCCTGACGCCACAGTATCCTAGCTTAGGACCCGGACGTGGTTGTCCAGCCATCCAGCCCTGCGCCCTGCCGTCGAGGAGATCCATGTCCGTGCACCGCCTGCCCAGCCCCGTGGGGATCACCGCCACCGGCGCCCATTTCCCGGACCGGATCGTCACCAACGACGAACTGGCCCAGCACCTGGACACCAATGACGCATGGATCTACAGCCGCACCGGCATCCGGGAACGGCGCCGGGCGGAGCCGGGCACCGGCGCCTCGGACCTGGCCGCCCCGGCCCTGCAGATGGCCCTGGACCGGCGCGGCCTGGCGGCCTCGGAACTGGACGCCATCATCGTCGCCACCGTCACCCCGGACTATCCCTTCCCGTCCACCGCCTGCCTGGTCCAGGCGCGGCTGGGCGCCACCCGGGCGTTCGGCTTCGATCTGGCCGCCGCCTGCTCGGGATTCCTGTATGCCCTGACCACCGGCGCCGCCCTGGTGGCGGCCGGCACCTGCGCCCGGGTCGCGGTGGTGGGGGTGGACATCATGAGCACCGTGATCGACCCGGAGGACCGCGCCACCGCGGTGCTGTTCGGGGACGGGGCCGGCGCGGTGCTGCTGGAGCGGGTGGACGAGGGGTTCGGCCTGCTGGATTTCGAACAGCAGATGGACGGCACCGGCGCGCGCTACCTGTACCAGCCCGCCGGCGGCTCCCGGCGGCCGTCCTGCCCCGAGAGCCTGGCCGGCCGGGAACATTTCCTGGTGCAGGACGGCCGGGAGGTCTACCGGCGGGCCGTGACCCAGCTGGCGGAGTCGGCCCGGCTGATGCTGGACCGCAACGGCCTCACCCCGGAGCAGCTGGACCTGTTCGTGCCGCACCAGGCCAACATCCGGATCATGGACGCCGTGGCCAAGCGCCTGCAGCTGCCCGAAGGCAAGCTCATGGCCAACATCGAGCGCTGCGCCAACACCACCGCCGCCACCATCCCCACCGCCCTGCACGAGGCCGTGGTCACCGGCCGGCTGAGCCGGGGCAGTCTGGTGGTGCTGGCCGCCTTCGGCGCCGGCTTCACCTGGGGGAGCGCGCTGCTCAAGTGGCAGTAGGCTTAATTCTCAGTTCACCGTCACCGTGCCGCTGGCGGTGGCCGCGTCGCCGGCCTGGTTCTGCACCCGCACCTGGATCTGGAAGGTGCCTGGGGTGGCGCCGACGGTGAGGTTGGCCTGGCCGGTACCCTGGCCCGAGGCCAGGGTGGCGCTGGCGCTGCCGGGCACCACGGTCCACTGGATGGTCATGCCGTCCGGGGCGGCCACCGTGGCGCTCACGGCAGCGCCGGGCTGGGCCGTGCCCTGGTAGTTCATGCTGGCGTTGGGCAGGGGCACGATCAGCGCCTCGCCCCGGGCGGAAACGCTGCCGCCGCTGTTGCTGGCGGTCACGGCCACGGTCAGGGGCCCGGGACCGCCGGCGGTGAAGGTGATGGCGGGGGTGCCCTGCCCGCCGGTGAGGGTGCCGCCGGCGAGGGTCCAGGCGTAGGTCATGCCGCGCCCCAGATCCGGAATGCTGGCCGCCACCCCGGCCTTGGTCGCGGTGATCCGGGCCGGGAGCGCCACCACGGGCGCGCTGCCCGGAGCCTGATCGTTGACCGTGAGGGTCAGATCGGTCTCGGAGCTGCCCAGGGCGTTGCTGGCGGTCACCCGGTAGGTGGCCGTGGCCGCCACCTTGGCGGGCGCGCCGCTGATGGCGCCGGTGCCCGGGTCGAGCACCAGGCCCGCCGGCAGGGGCGGCTTCACCGAGAAGGTGGTGGCCGGCCCGCCGCTGTAGAAGGGCACCTGCGGCGCGATCGCCACGCCCTTGCCGAATACCGCCGGGTCGGCCGGGTAGACCAGCCCCCAGGGCGCCTTGGCCGGGCCGCTGGCCAGATCCGCGCCCGCCGCGGCCGAGGCCTCGCCCGCGGCCTGGGCCGCCGGCATCTGGGCGTTGCGCCCGCAGCTCACCGCCAGTCCCAGGGTGAGGCCTGTGGCGATGAAAAGGCGGGGGCGAGAACCGAGGGACATGGGGGCTACTCCGGAATGAGGATGCCATGATGCTACCACCGCGAGGCCGTGGTTTTGGGGGCTCCCGATGCACCGGGGTCTACCGGCCCAGGTACGGTTCGCCACAGCGCCAGCAGTGGGTGAAGGCCGGCGGGTGGGATTCCCCGCACGTGGGGCATTGCCAGGGCATGGGATCGCCCGCCGGGGCCTCGTCGCCCCGGAGGTAGGCATCCACCACGCCCAGCGCCCGCGGCAGCTGGCCGGGTTCCAGGATCCAGACCTCCGGCTGCATGCCCGGAATGACCGCGCCGGCCTCCACGGTGGTCAGCAGGAATTCCCGGCGCACTTCGGCCGGGATGCCCTCGGACTGCAGCAACCCGCACAACAGATGAGCTTCCATATGGTGCCGAGCGACGAATACCCTGTTCGACATGCCCACTCCCCGATGGGAACCCGGGAGACCCTCGATCGAACGGCCTTCCCGACCGGGTCCCTGGACTAGGTGTGGCCAACCGGGTCCCTGGTTCCACGGCGGAGCGACCTTGAAAAAGGAGCGCCATCCCGATCCGGATCTGTCAAAATACCCCCTCTTCCATCCCACAATTCAACCAAGGAGGCATTCATGGCCGCGAAGCAGATCCTGATGCTGGTGGGTGATTATGTCGAGGACTATGAAGTCATGGTCCCGTTCCAGATGCTGCTCATGGTCGGGCACCGGGTGCATGCGGTGTGTCCGGACAAGCAGGCTGGCGATTTCGTCCGCACCGCCATCCATGACTTCGAGGGGGACCAGACCTACTCGGAAAAGCCCGGGCACCGGTTCATCCTGAACGCGACCTTCGCCCAGGTCCGGGCCGAGGACTACGACGCCCTGGTCATCCCCGGCGGCCGCGCCCCCGAATACCTGCGCCTGAACCCGGCGGTGCTGGCCCTGGTCCGGGCCATGGCCCAGGCCGGCAAGCCCATCGCCGCCATCTGTCACGGGCCGCAGATCCTGGCCGCCGCCGGCGTGCTCGAGGGCGGCCGGGCCTGCTCGGCCTACCCGGCCGTGGGCCCGGAAGTGACCGAAGCCGGCGGCGCCTTCCAGGCGATCCCGGTGGACCAGGCCCACGTGGACGGCCAGCTGGTCACCGCTCCCGCCTGGCCGGCCCATCCGGACTGGATCGCCAAGTTCCTGAAGGTCCTGGGCACCCGCATCGAGGCCTGATTCCCGAACGTTCCATCCCGTGGGCCGCCCGCGCGGCCCATGGGCGGATTTGCCTTTCGCCCATCCCGTACCCTAGAATAGTCCGTGATGCCGAACCTGAGCCCAATCCCCCGCCCTCCCTTCCGTCCCACGGGAGCCTAGGGGCCGTACCGGGGACAGGACAGGCAGGCAACAGGCCCTCCACCACGGAACCCGAAGCCCGGGCTGCCGGGCCTGGCGTCTGCCTGGGCCCGGCCAGGCCGGGTCGCCGGCCTTCGGCCTGCCCCGGTGTATCTTCTATGCAGGAGCTTTCCATGCCCGATTCCTCGCGCGCTGTCCTGGCCCAGACCCGACGTCTGGTGGTCAAGCTGGGCACCAATGTCATCATGCGGTCCGACGGACTCCCGGCCCTGAGCCGGCTGTACGGCATCCTGGAATCCGTGGCCACCCTGGGCCGGGAGGGGCGGCAGGTGGTCCTGGTGTCTTCGGGCGCCATCGGCCTGGGCGCCCATCAGCTGGGCCTGGACCACAAGCCCGAACTGCTGGCCGAGAAGCAGGCCTGCGCGGCCGTGGGCCAGGGCCTGCTCATGGGGCTGTACCAGGCAGGCTTCAGCCGGCTGGGCATGACCGCCGCCCAGGTGCTGCTCACCGAGTACGATTTCAGCAACCGCCAGCGCTACCTGAACCTGCGTTCCACCCTCGAAAAGCTGCTGGAGCTGGGCGTGGTGCCCATCATCAACGAGAACGACACCGTTTCCACCCTGGAGCTGGAATCGCGGCTCGGCTTCCGCACCCCGCCGGTGTTCGGCGACAACGACAAGCTTTCGGCCCTGGTGGCCAGCGGCCTGGAGGCGGACACCCTGCTGATCCTGTCGGACGTGGCCGGGCTCTACACCGGCAATCCGAACAAGGACCCCGAGGCCCGGCTCATCCCCCGGGTGGCCGAGCTCACGGCCGAGATCGAGGCCTGCGCCGACGGCCAGAGCTCCCGCGGGCGCGGCGGCATGGCCTCCAAGCTGGCCGCGGTGCGGGTGGCGGTCCAGGCCGGCACCCGGGTGGTGATCGCCAATGGCGCGGCCCCCGGCATCCTGGACCAGGTCCTGGACGGCCAGGAGGTGGGCACCCTGTTCGAGCCCGGCCGCCGGGTCAAGGGCCGCAAGCGCTGGATCGCCCATGCCTCCCAGGTCTCGGGCCGGCTGCGGGTCAACGACGGCGCCCGGGAGGTGCTGCTGGCCGGCCGGGCCTCGCTCCTGGCCGCCGGGGTGGTGGGCCTGGAAGGCGACTTCGAGCGCGACGATGTGGTGGCCATCGCCGACGCCCAGGGCCACGACTTCGCCCGGGGGGTGGTGACCCTGGACCGGGCGGAAGCCGACCTGACCCTGGACCCGGACCAGCAGCAGAACCCGGCCACGGGCCAGGTCCTGGTGAGCCGCGACACCTTCGTTCTTCTGGGGGAAGCATGACCAGCCAGCAGCATGTCCAGCAGATCCGCGCCCGGGCCGGGCTGGCCCGGAGCGCCTCCCGCCAGCTGGCCGCCAGCGCCGCCGCGGACCGGGACCGGGCCCTGCGGGCCGCAGCCCGCATCCTGCTCGAGCGGGCCGAGGCGGTGCTCCAGGCCAATGCCCAGGACTGCGCCCTGGCCGCGGACCTGTCCCCGGCCGCGGCCGCCCGCCTGAAGCTGGATCCGGTCAAGCTGCGCGACATGGCCCGGGGCCTGGAGGCCGTGGCCGGTCTGGCCGACCCCCTGGGCCAGGTGCGCCTGCATCGGCTGCTGGACGAAGGCCTGGAACTCACCCAGGTCACCTGCCCGCTGGGGGTCCTGGCGGTGATCTTCGAATCCCGGCCCGACGCCCTGCTGCAGATCGGCTCGCTGGCCATCAAGTCCGGCAACGCCGCGCTGCTCAAGGGCGGCCGCGAGGCGGCCCACAGCAACCGGCAGCTGGCCGAGGTGCTGCACCTGGGCCTGGCCGAGGCCGGGCTGCCGGCGGCCTCGGTCCAGCTGCTGGACGGCCGCGAGGAGGTGGACGCCCTGCTGGCCATGGACGATCTGGTGGATCTGGTGATCCCCCGGGGCTCCACCGCCCTGGTCCGGCACATCCAGGCCCACACCCGCATCCCGGTGCTGGGGCACGCGGAGGGGATCTGCCACATCTACCTGGATCCCAGCGCCGACCCGGCCAAGGCCGTGGCCGTGGTGCGGGACGCCAAGCTGCAGTATCCGGCCGCCTGCAACGCCGTGGAGACCCTCCTGGTGCACCGGGACGCCACCGGGATCCTGGCCCTGGTGGCCGAGGACCTGCGCGCCCGGGGGGTGGAGCTGCGCGGCTGCCCCCGCGCCCTGGCCGAGCTGCCCTGGATGCAGCCGGCCACCGAGGCCGACTGGGACACCGAGTACGGGGAACCCATCCTGGCGGTGCGGATCGTGGACAGCCTGGACGAGGCCATCGCCCACATCCACGCCCACGGCTCCGGGCACACCGAGGCCATCCTGGCCGAGGACCCGGCCGCGGCGGCCCGGTTCCTGGCGGAAGTGGACGCCAGCGGGGTCTACCACAACGCCTCCACCCGCTTCGCCGACGGCTACCGGTACGGGTTCGGGGCCGAGGTGGGGATCAGCACGGGGCGGCTGCACGCCCGGGGGCCGGTGGGCCTGGAAGGCCTGCTGTCCACCAAATACCTGCTGCGCGGCGACGGCCACCAGGTGGCGGACTACAGCGGTCCAGACGCCCGTCCGTTCCTGCATCGGGAGCTGGACCGGAGCTGAACCGGAATCGGAAAAAACCGGGCACAAAGGGATGGGTTTCCGGCATCCAAGAGGTGAGGCCCCCCATGCCCACCCCCGCCCCCCCCGGCAAGAGCCCCGACCCCCCGACCTGCTCCGCGCTCCATCTCTGCGCGGTCTGCCCCCAGCGCATCCTGGCCACGGAGCTGCTGTCGGGGTTGCGGGCCATCCGCCTGGCCCCGGCTCCGCCGGGCACCCCCAGCGGCACCCGCCGCTGGGGCACCCTGGACACCCCCTTCGGCCCGATGCTGCTTTCGGAACGGGACGGCAGCATCGCCAGCATCTGCTTCCTGGACGGCCGGCACCCGGGACGGATCCTGGCCGGCCTCCAGGAGCGCTGGCTGGAGGCCCAGTTCCTGGAGTGCGCCCAGGCCCTGGAACCGTACCGGCGCTACCTGGTGCAGGCCATGGGCGGAGCGGTGCCGGTCTTCCAGCCGCTGCCCCCCACCGGCTAGGCTTCGCCCGAGCGGCGGACGGGATAGGGCGCGTCGCTGCTGCGCACCGCCCGGCCCAGCCAGGCCATGGCCTCGCCCAGGTGCCGCATGTTGCGCAGGGCCTCGCCGTCCCCGGACACGTCGCCGGGCTCCAGCCCGTAGCCGATGTTCCAGTAGGTGGAGCCCGGCACGATCATCTGGGAAATGGAGAACAGATGGTTCATGGTGTCGAAGGCATGGGTGGCCCCGCCGCGGCGCACCGCCACCACCGCCGCGCCCACCTTCCCGGCCAGCGCGCAGCCGTTGGCCATGGCCACGAACCCGGCCCGGTCGATCAGGGCCTTCATCTCCGTGCTCACATCGGCGAAATAGGTGGGCGAGCCCAGCAGGATGGCGTCGGCCTCCAGCATCTTGGTAAACACCCCGTTGAACACGTCCTGGCCCGAGCTGCACTGCCGGTCCTGGCGCTTCATGCACTGCCCACAGGCGCGGCAGCCGTGGATGGACCGGCCACCCACCTGCAGCAGCTCGGTCTCCCAGCCGGCCTGCGCCATGGGCGCCAGGGCCGTCTCCAGCAGGATGCGGGTATTGCCATCCTTGCGCGGACTGCCGTTGATGGCGACGACCTTCATGAGGGACCTCCTTGGGAATCGGTGCAGAACCGGGGAGCCTCGGCGTCTACCCCGCCGGCCGTCCACCCCGCCCGCACGGCCCGGCTGAGCCACGCGGTGCCGGCCAGGGCCGCCAGCACGGCCCCGGCGGTGCCCAGGAACACCGCCGGGTAGCCGAAGCCGTGGATGATGGCGCCGGCCATGGGACCGGCGATGAACAGGGACAGATCGGCGAAGGCGTTGTAGATCCCGATGACCGACCCCCGCACCGATTCCGGGAAGCGGTTGGCAGCCTCCACGCCCAGGGCCGGGAACACCAGGGAGAAGCCCGCCCCGGTGAGGCCGCAGGCCAGATGGGCCATCTGGTGCGAGCGGCCCAGGCCCAGCAGCAGCAGGCCGCAGGTTTCCAGGGCGAAGGAGACCATGGCCACCCGGAAGCCGCCGAACCGGTTGATGGTCCGGGCGAAGGCCAGCCGCGCGCCCACGAAGCTGAGCCCGTAGATGCTCAGGGACAGGGCCGCGCCCGGCCAGCCCTGGCGGGCGAAGTACAGGGTGATGAAGGTGGCGATCACCCCGAAGCCGGTGCCGCCCAGGGCCAGGGCCAGACCGTAAGGGGTGACCTTCAGGACGATGCGGCCCATGGGCACCCGCTGGCCCGGCAGAGGCACCGTGCCGGCCATGCGGCTGGACAGGGCGAAACTGCCCAGGCACAACCCCAGGATGATCGCCCCCACCGCGCCGAAACCCCAGTGGGCCGACACGATCAGCCCCAGCGGAGCCCCGACCGCCAGCCCGGTGTAGGTGGAAACCCCGCTCCAGGAGATGACCCGGGCGGTATGCTCGCCGCCCACCCGGCCGATGCCCCACATGGTGGAGCCGGTGCCGACCAGGCTTTCGCCGCAGCCCAGGGCCAGGCGGCTGCCGGCCAGCAGGATCAGGCTGGGCCAAAGCGGGTAGTGCCACAGGGCCGCCAGCACCATGAGGGCGCCGGCACCGGCACTCATGAGCATGCCATAGCGAACCGTCTGGCGCGGCCCGAGGGTGTCGGACATATGTCCGGCCCGAGGCCGGCTGGCGAAGGTGGCGATGTACTGCAGGCTGATCAGGAAGCCGGCCAGCACTGTGCTGAGGCCCAGCTGCAGGTGCAGGTAGGACGGCAGGATGCCCAGCGGGGCGCCGATGCACAGGTAGGACAGGAAATTGAAGCCCACCACGGACACGATGCGGAGGGTGAGGGTCTGGTCTGGACTGATCTTGGACATGGGCTACCGAAGCTCCTTCGCGGGGGGCTGGGGTACCCGAAGCCGTCAGGAAGACAAGATGATCATCGCATACCTGCCGCCGCCGGCGGCGCCAAGCCGCGCTTGCGCATGAGCGCGGCCGGGTCCACCGCCCGGCCCCGGAACCGGCGGAAGGCCCGGTCCGGGTCCACCGTGCCGCCCACCGCCAGGATGTACCGGCGGTAGCGCCGGGCCACGGCCGGGCTCCAGGGCCCGCCGCCCTCCAGGAACGCCTCCCAGGTATCGGCGGTGAGGGCATCGGCCCACAGGTAGGCGTAGTAGCCGCCGGCGTACTCGTCATCGGCGAAGATGTGGCTGAAGTGGGCGGGCCGGTGGCGCAGCGCCACGGCCTCGGGCATGCCCAGCCCGGCCCTCAGGTCCCGCTCGAAGGCGTCCGGATCGGTCACCGCGGCGCCGGCAAGGTGCATGCGCATGTCCAGCAGGGCCGACCCCAGGTACTCCAGGGTCTGGAAGCCCTGGTTGAAGGTGGCGGCCCGGGCCAGCTTGCGCGCCAGTTCCGGCGGCATGGGCGCGCCGGTGATGTGGTGGCGGGCGAAGCGCTCCAGCAGTTCCGGGGTCAGCAGCCAGTGCTCGTTCAGCTGGGAGGGGAACTCCACGAAGTCGCCGGGCACGGCGGTGCCGGACAGGGACGGGTAGCGCACCTCCGACAGCAGCCCATGCAGGGCGTGGCCGAACTCGTGGAACAGGGTGACCGCGTCGTCCCAGGAGATCAGCACCGGCGCGGCTGAGGATCCGGGGGATCCGGGGGATCCGGGGGATCCCGGAGAGCCGGACGCGCCCCTGAGGAAGTTGGCGTTGTTGGACACGATGGCCGGCACCGGCCACTCCAGCCGCTCCTGCCGCCGGTACTGGCTCATCCATGCGCCGGACTGCTTGCCTTCCCGGGCGAAGGGATCGAAGTACCACAGCCCGCGCAGGCGCGCCCCGGCCCGGCGCGCCCGGTCGCGCACCGCCCACACCGAACCGTCCGGATGCGGCACCGGCAGGTCCAGGCGGGTGAAGGTCAGCCCGTAGAGCCGGTCCGCGGCCCAGAACATGCCTTCGCGCAGCAGGTCCAGCTGCAGGTACGGCTGGACCTCCTGCAGGTCCAGGGCGAACCGGGCCTGGCGCAGCTGCTCGGCATAGAAGCGGTAGTCCCAGGCGGCGATCGGGAAAGCGCCGTCCCGGTCGGCCAGGGCCTGCAGTTCCGCCAGTTCACCGCGCACCTGGGCCAGGGCCGGGACCCATACGGAGGCCATGAGCGCCAGGGCCCGCTCCGGGGTCCCGGCCATGGCCAGCTCCACCGCCCAGTGGGCGTGGCTGGCGTAGCCCAGCAGCTGCGCCCGTTCGTGCCGGAGGCCCAGGATCCGGGGGATGAGGGCCCGGTTGTCGCCAGTCCCCCCGTCGGCGCCGCGCCCGGTGAAGGCCCGCCACACCCGCTCCCGCAGCCCCCGGTGGGCGCTGCAGGCCAGGAACGGCTCCACCGCGGAACGGGTGTTGCGGATCAGCCAGCCCCCGGCGTGGCCCTGCTCGGCCGCGGCCTGGGCGGCGGCGGCGCGCAGGTCATCGGGCAGCCCGACCAGGTCGGCCTCCCGCTCGATGAGCGTGCCCAGGCGGGTCTCCGCCTCCAGCACCTGCTGGCCGAACCGGGTGCAGCACGTCGCCAGCTCCTGGTTCAGGACCTGGATCCGCTGCTTGCGGTCCGGATCCAGCCGCGCCCCGGCCCGGATGAAGCGGGTGTGGTAGTGCCAGCAGAGCCGTTCCTGCTCCGGATCCAGGCGGGCCCGGCCGCGGCCCGCCCAGACCGCCTCGATGCGCCGGAACAGCTCCGGGTCCTGGGTGATCTCGTCCTCGAAGGCCGCCAGGCGGGGCATCAGCTCCGCCTCCAGCTCCGGCATGGCGCCCACCTTCAGGCTGCTGGCGTGCACCTCGAACAGGGAGCAGACCCGGTCCAGCTTCCGACCGGAGCGCTCCAGGGCCAGGATGGTATTGCTGAAGGTGGGCCGGCGCGGGTTGCCGGTGATCCGGCGCAGCTCCGCCCGCTGCTCGGCCTGGGCCGCCGCCACGGCGGCGGGGAAGGCCGCAGGATCCACCCGGGACCAGGGCGGCACCCCGCCGCAGGGTCCCCGCCAGGGGGCCAGGAGCGGCGCGGGGTCCGGGACGGAAGCGGAAGCGGGAGCGGACATGGGCGGTCTCCGGGGCTCCAGCCTAGCGTACCTGGTGCCGGACTGCGGTCTTCGGGCCGGCGGCCGGATCAGCCGCCAAGTCAGCGGCTGGCCCGGGCCAGCACCGCCGCCAGAGCCTCCAGGGTCTCCTCCAGGTTGGTGGCGGTCAGGGTCGGGTGCACCAGGAACATCAGGCTGGTTTCCCCCAGCTCCCGGGCCACCGGCAGGGGCGCCGGCGGTCCCAGCCCGCTGGCGCGGAAGGACTTCTCCAGGTACAGCTCGCTGCAGCTGCCGGAAAAGCAGGGCACGCCCAGGGCGGTGAGCTCGGCCAGGATCCGGTCCCGGCTCCAGCCGGACCGCAGCCCGCCGGGCTCCACGAACACGTAGGCCTTGTACCCCGCATGGCCGATCTCGGCCGGCGGCTCCGGCACCCGCACGCAGGGGTAGCGGCGGCAGACCTGGTCCAGGCGCAGCCGGTTGGCCCGCCGGATCCGGGTCCATTCCGGCAGCTTGCGCAGCTGGACCCGGCCGATGGCGGCCTGCAGCTCGGTCATGCGCCAGTTGGTGCCAAAGGCATCGTGCAGCCAGCGGAACCCCGGCGGCGGGTCCGGCTGGTGGGCCGCGGCCCAGTTCTTGCCGTGGTCCTTGAAGCTCCAGGCCCGCTCCCACAGGTGCCGGGCGCAGGTGGTGAGCATGCCGCCCTCGCCGCCGGTGGACAGGATCTTGTCCTGGCAGAAGGAGAAGGCGGCCAGGTGGCCAAGGCTGCCCACCGGGCGGCCGCGATAGCTGGCGCCGCTGGCCTGGGCGCAGTCCTCGATCACCTGCAGGCCGTGGTACTCCGCCAGGGCCAGGATCGGATCCATGGCGCAGGGCCAGCCGGCCAGATGCACCGCCACGATGGCCCGGGTCCGGGGGCTCAGCACCCGTTCGATGGTGTCGGCGGTGAGGTTCTGGCTGTCCCGGTCCACGTCGGCCAGGACCGGCACGCAGCCGCGCATCACGGCGCAGCTGGCGCTGGCGATGAAGGTGCGCGGACTGGTGACGATCTCCGCCCCGGGCGGGATGCCCAGGGCCTGGATGGCCAGTTCCAGGGCCGAGGTGCCGTTGCACACCGCCACGGCGTATTCGCAGCCGGCCGCGGCGGCGTGTTCGCGCTCGAAGGTCCGGGCCTCCTGGCCGGTCCAGTAGTTCACCCGGCCCGAGGCCAGCACCCGGTTCACCGCCTCCACCTCGTCGGCGGCGAAGGCCGGCCAGGGGGCGTAGGGGGTGATGGTCCGGGGGGCGGAAAGGGTCGGGGAGGCGCTGGACATGGCTGGGCAGTTGCTCGCGGGGGGGGGCCTGCGGGGAGAGGGCGGCAGCCAGCGCGACGCTGGCGGACACCCCCGTTGTAGCAGGGAATGTCCGCCAGGCAAGCGGAAAATTCTACTATTTTTGCATTTTTATTCGAGTTTCATACGTGCATCCGAATGCCCGAACGGGCGTTAGCGTCCCGGGCAGGGCCCGGCACCAGGGCCGGCGTCGGGCCCGCCGGCGGGCTCCATGGGATCCAGCTCGCCCATTTCCGCCATGAGCTCCTTGTGGGCCTCCCGCTCCCTGTCCAGCTTCACCCGCAGCCGCTGGGCCTTGGCCTTCTGTTCCGGGGTGAGCACTCCCTGGATCTCCATGAACGTGGCCCGCTCCTCCAGCACCACCTGCAGCCTGGCCTCGGCGACGGCCCCGGCCAGGGCGCGCACCTGGGCCTCGGTCAAGGCCGGATCCTCCAGCCCGTGGCGCAGGGCGGCCGCCTTATCGCCCAGGGCCTTGCGCTTGTCGGCCTGGGCCATCCGGTGCTGCTCCTGGATGGTCCGCATGGCCTTGTCCTGGACCGGCGTGATGGCCAGGAAGGCCATCATGGGCAGGCCCTGGGGCCCGCCCCTGGCGCGGGGACCGCCCTGGGGCCCCTGCGGGCCGAACGGGGCCCACGGACCGCCCGGGAAGCCCGGGAAGCCCTGGAAGCCCTGGGGTCCCTGCCCCGGCCCGCCGGGGCCGGACCGGCCGGCCTGGGTGATGGCGGGCCGGAAGGCCCCATCGGGACCCGGCGGCGGGGTCTGGGCCGACAGCGCGGCCGGCACGAGCAGTACGGCCAAACAATGGGCAGACAGGGATTTCACCAAGGGAGCCTCCTTCGAAGCGCGGCCAGGCTGCCGCTGGGTCCAAGGTGCTGCCCCGAAGGGGGAAAGTCACGGCATGGCTGCCGATGGGCGTCCTGGCCGGGCGAGCGTCGAAAGCCCGCCGCCCAATGCTGGACCGGCGCCGGTCAGATCTCCGCGTACGGATCCGCCAGGGGAGGCAGTTCGCCGCCTCCGCTTTCGGGCTTGCCGCCGTCGTCGAGCAGGGCCATGAGCACCCCGGTGAGGACCAGGCTGATGCCGTTCAGATACAAGACATCCCACAGGGGCAGGGCAGGCATATCGGGCATGGCGACCTCCTTGGGATAGAGCAGGCTCTATACCCTCAGAGCGAAAATCATGCCGATTTGCCAATGCGCGTCCAGGTAGCAGGGACGCGGTGCGGGTTGGCCCCGGCGCAGCGTTTTTTTCCCGGATGCCGGGCCCCCGCGTGGGAAGTTGCAACGGGCGTGGCAGAATGAATCATTTTCCCCGGGCGCCGGAGTCAGATGCTGTAGTTCAGGGAGGGCGCGGATTCCTTGGTCTGCTGCCGCTCCAGCAGGACGGCCAGGGAGATGCCCTGGTAGATGCCGATCAGGGCCCGGGTGCCCTCGTCCCAGAGTTCCAGCAGCGCGCAGGTCTCCGGCTTCTTGCAGCAGCCCGACCCGCCCGGGCACTCGGCCAGGTTCAGCGGCCCCTCCAGGGCTTCCAGGATGGTCAGCACGGAGATCTCCGCCGGCGACCGGGACAGGGTATAGCCGCCCTTGGCCCCGCGCACCCCCTGGACGATGCCGGCCTTGCGCAGGGGCACCATCAGCTGCTCCAGGTAGGTCCCGGGCAGCCCCTCCCGCTCCACGATGTCCTTGAGCAGCATGGATCCCTGTCCATGGGCCCGGGCCAGGGCCAGCATGGCCCGCAGTCCATATATCGCTCGCGAAGAGAATTTCATGGGGTCTCCATCCGGTGCGCGGTTCCAACCGGCATCCGATCATACCCTAAACGTTTCCGATCATATTGGTAAGTATTCTTGCTTGGTCCGGCCGGAGCGGGCTCACCTCATGGTGAAGCCGCGCGCGGCCAGGAACGCGCGCATGTGCGGACGGGATTCCTTGCCCACCAGGGCCTTGATCTCCTCGCTCCAGCAGCTGTCCTTCTTGCCGCCGGTGCGGGTCTGGTAGTACTGGCGCAGCTCCCGGTCATAGCTGTGGATGGCCTCCAGGCCGTCCTGTTCCCGGTAGCCGTCCTCCATGAGCACCGCGTGCAGCGGCAGGCGCGGCTTGATCTGCGGGTCCTGGGCGGGGAAGCCCAGGCACAGGCCGAACACCGGGTAGACCGACTCGGGCAGCGCCAGCAGGTCCGACACCTCCTGGGGCCGGTTGCGCAGGCCGCCGATGTAGCAGATCCCCAGGCCGAGCGACTCGGCCGCCACCACGCAGTTCTGGGCGAACAGGGCCACGTCGGCGGTGGCGCTGATGAACTGCTCGGTCATGCCCGGGCAGAAGGTCCCCCCCTGCAGTTCGCAGGCCAGGCGGGACCGGTGCACATCGGCGCAGAACACCAGGAAGGCGCCGGCGCTGGCCACATAAGGCTGGCCGCCGGACAGCTCGGCCAGCAGCGCCCGCTTGCCGGCGTCCCGCACCCGGATCACCGTGGTCGCCTGGATGTTGCTGGAGGTGGCCGCCGCCTGGCCGCAGGCGACGATCTGCCGGATCCATTCGTCGCTCACCGTCTGGTCAGTGAACTTGCGGATGGAGCGGTGGGCTTTGAGCAGTGCCATGACTTCGTTCATCTTCGGGCGCCTCCGGACGATCAACCTGGATTGTAGCGGCCCGGGCGTCCGCCGGCGCGACCCGGCGCATTTGCCAAGCACCGGGCCGAGGTGGACAATCCTGGCTGGAGGCCCTCCCTTGCAAACCCTGCTCGCCGACGTCGACACCCAGCTGCTCTGGCACTATTTTTCCGAACTCTCCCGGATCCCCCGCGGCTCCCGCGACGAAGCGGCCGCGGCCGCCTGGGTGCTGGCCCAGGGCCGGGCCCTGGGCTGCGAGGCGGAACAGGACGCCGTGGGCAACGTGCTGCTCCGCAAGCCGGCCACGCCGGGCCGGGAACAGCGCCCGGGCGTGGCCCTGCAGGCCCACGTGGACATGGTCTGCGAACAGAACGAAGGCACCGGCCACGACTTCACCCGGGATCCCATCCAGCTGGTGCACGAAGGCGACGTGCTCCGGGCCGCGGGCACCACCCTGGGCGCCGACAACGGCATCGGCGTGGCCGCCGCCCTGGCTCAGCTGGCCGCCCAGGACCGTCCGCACGGGCCGCTGGAGGTGCTGGTCACCATCGACGAGGAGACCGGGCTCACCGGCGCCAACAACGTCCGCCCCGGCTGGCTGCGGGCCAAGTACCTGCTCAATCTGGACAGCGAGGCGGAGGGGGTGCTCACCATCGGCTGCGCCGGCGGGGTGGACAGCATCGCCACCCGCCGCCTGGTCCTGGAACCAGCCCCCGCCGGCACCCGGCCGTACCGCATCAAGGTGTCCGGCCTGAAGGGCGGCCACTCGGGCATCGATATCCACGCCGGACGCGGCAACGCCATCCGCATCCTGGCCCAGGTGCTGGCCGCCCTGGACCCGGCGCTGGGCCTGCGGCTGGGCGCGGTGCACGGCGGCAACAAGCGCAACGCCATCCCCCGCGAGGCCTCCGCCCAGATCCACCTGGATCCAGCCAGGGAGGCCGCCCTGCGGGACGCCCTGGCCGCCCACGCGGCCCACTGGCGCACCGCCCTGGGCGCCTTCGACCCGCAGCTGACCATTACCCTGGGCAGCGTGGCGCCGGACCAGGCCGGCCCGGCCCTGGCCGCCGCGGACGCCACGGCGCTGGTGCGCATGCTCCTGGCCGCCCCCCACGGGGTGGAGGCCATGAGCCCGGATATCGCCGGTCTGGTGCAGACCTCGGTGAACCTGGGGGTGGTGGAGACCCGGGACGACCTGGCCACGGTGGTGCTGCTCACCCGCAGCTCGGTGGACCCCTCCCGGCATGCCCTCACCGACCGGATCGCCGCGGTCTGCGCGGCCTGCGGGTTCAGCCACGAGCTGGTGGGCGGCTATCCCGGCTGGAAGCCCGAACCCGCCGCCGGCCTGGTCCAGCTGGTGAACAGCGTGCACCAGGAGCTGTTCCAGCGCCCCATGGAGATCGCCGCCATCCACGCCGGCCTGGAGTGCGGCCTCATCGGCGAGGGCCACCCCGGCCTGGAGATGGTGTCCATGGGCCCCGATATGTGGGACGTGCACACCCCCGACGAGCGGGTGAGCGTGCCGTCCGTGGCCCGCTTCTGGAAGCTGCTGGGAGCGGTGCTGGCGCGGGTCTAAGAGTGTGACCAAGTATTGGTCCGGGTCCCGCCCTTTCGCCCTCTTCGTTGTCTCTGAACGCATTCGCGTTCAAAGACAACGGAGGTGATCCGGCAGAGTGGCGGGGACCGAGTTCCACCCCGGGTGAATGTCTTTTGCGGACAGGGCCAATGCCGTGCAAGGTCCAGGCCCAGTGGAGCCTGGTCTGCGCTGCCTACGATCTCTTGAAGCTAACGAGAGCGACCGTATGAGAGGCAAGAATGCCCCGAAAACGGATTAAGTTCGAGCCGCCGAGAAGTCTGGCTGAGCCGAAATCCCGGAGGTGGATACCCAAATGCCGGTTGCCCTCCGGCGAAACAATCCGTTCTGTTGGATCGCGATCAGCGATCCAACAGAACGAACCAGGGCGAAATGGAGGGACCCGAGCCTTTACCTCCTAGACGGAGCCTCCCGCCAGGGCCGCCTTGAGGCTCTGGCGCAGCAGTTCCACGCCCAGGTCCAGGTCCTCGGTGCGCAGGTTCAGGGCCGGGCGGAAGCGCAGGCCCTGGACCCCGGTGGCCAGGATCAGCATGCCCAGCTGGTGGGCCCGGGCGATCACCGCGTCGCGCAGTTCCGGCGAGCGCAGGTCCAGGGCGCAGAACAGGCCGAGCCCCCGGGGATTGGCGGTGTGCTCCGGGAAGTCCCGGTGCAGCTCCCGCAGCCCGGCCAGCAGGCGCAGGCCCTGGACGGCCCCGTGCCGCACCAGGTCCTCCTCGTCCATCACCTGGATGATCCGGGTGCCGCGCACCATGTCCACCAGGTTCCCGCCCCAGGTGCTGTTGATCCGGCTGGGCACCCGGAACACGCTGTCCACCTCGTCCAGCCTCGCTCCGGCCGCGATCCCGCAGCACTGGGTCTTCTTGCCGAAGGCGAGGATGTCCGGCCGCACGTCCCAATGCTGATGGGCCCACCACTTGCCGGTGGCGCCGAAGCCGGTCTGGACTTCGTCGAAGATGAGCAGGAATTCATGCTGGTCCGCCAGTTCCCGCAGTTTGCCCAGGAACTCCGGGCGGAAGTGGTTGTCGCCCCCCTCGCCCTGGATCGGTTCGATGATGAGACAGGCGATGTCATCGGGATCCCGCCCCAGGGCCGCCAGGATCTGGTCCACCGCCTCCCGCTCCACCGCCATCACCCGGTCCAGGGCCTCGCCCTCCAGGGGAAAGCTGATCTTGGGATTGACGATCCGCGGCCAATCGAACTTGGGGAAGTACATGTGCTTTCTGGGATCCGCGGTATTGGTCAAGCTCAGGGCGTAGCCGCTGCGACCGTGGAACCCTTCGCGGAAATGGAGCACTTTCGAGCCCTTCTCCCCCTTGCCCCGGGCCAGGTTCTTGCGCACCTTCCAGTCGAAGGCCGCCTTCAGGGCGTTCTCCACCGCCAGGGAACCGCCGTCCACCCAGAACAGGTGGGGCAGATAGTCCGGGGCGGCGTGCCGGCCGAAGGTCGCCACCCACTCGGCGAAGGCGGTGGTGTAGATGTCGCTGTTGGCCGGCTTGTTGACCGCGATGGCGCCCAGCTTGCGGACAAAGTCGGGTTCCCGCAGCCTCGGGTGATTGTGGCCCAGGGGCGTGGTGGCGAAGAAAGTGTAGAAGTCCAGGTACTGCCGACCATTGCGGGCGTCGACGATCCAGGAGCCGTGGGATCGATCCAGGTCCATCACCAGGTGGAAGCCATCCACCAGCATGTGCGACCGGAGCACCTCGAAGACATCGGCAGGCTGGACCTGGATGCCATGATCCAACGCCTGGTAACGGTTCTTCATGGCTCACCTCCCGGTGCTGGGCTGGGAACGATCTTGATCGGGAGACTGATTTTCGTCGGCTCGCCGGTCAGAAAACACTGGGAAAGGGACGAATTTAAGCCGATCATTCGGCATATTGCCTCGTGAGCTTAACGAAATGACGAAAACTGAACTGAACCCCACCGACCGCATGCTGCTCAACCTGTTGCGGGAGAACGCCCGGACGTCCACCGCGGAACTGGCCCGCAAGCTCGGCCTGTCCCGGACCACGGTGCAAAGCCGGATCGAACGGCTGGAGCGCAGCCGGGTGGTGGCGGGCTATACCGTGAAAGTGGCGGACGAAGCGGAGGCCGGGCTGGTGCGGACCTACGTCCTGATCACCCTGGCGCCCAAGCAGACTACCGTGATCGAGTCGGCCCTGCGCCGCATCCCCGAGGTGCGCACCCTGCACTCGGTGGCCGGCCCCTTCGACCTGCTGGCCATCGTGGCGGCGGCCTCCATCGGTGAACTGGATGCGGTCATTGATCACATCGGCCAGTTGGAGGGGGTCGAGCGCACCACCTCGGCCATCGTCCTTTCCACCCGCATCGAGCGCTGAGGGTTCCGCTAACCTGTGAGCGACGCCCCTTTCCTGGTGCAGACCCGATGTTCCATTCCCAGCTCGACCACCTCGTCATCACCGCCCCCTCCCTGGCGGCCGGGGTGGACTATGTGCGGGAGATGCTGGGAGTCGCCCCCCAGCCCGGCGGCCGGCACCCGCGCATGGGCACCCACAACGCCCTGCTCAAGTTGGGGAAGGCGGCCTACCTGGAGGTGATCGCGGTGGATCCCGGGGCCCCGGCCCCCGCCGTGGCCCGCTGGTTCCGGCTCGACCGGGCCCCGGCCCCGCCGCCGGCGCTCGCGGCCTGGGTCGCCCGGACCGATGCCATCGAAGCCGCGGCGGCGCTATTCCCGGTCTTCGGCCGGGTTGAACCCATGACCCGGGGCGCCCTGGGCTGGCGGATCACCCTGACCGAGCGCGGCGAGCTGCCGTTCGACGGCATCGCCCCGCTCCTGATCCAATGGGATCCGGGGCCGCATCCGGCCTCCCTGCTGGCGGACAGCGGCTGCACCCTGGTCGGCCTGGAGGGGTTCCACCCCCAGGCGGCGGCGGTGGCGGAGTTGCTGCGCGGCCTGGGCTGGG
>Ga0302190_10000737_pt1 | contig 21440 bp, 17 predicted proteins | sample II_Bog_E2_3_FD_198784 | JGI IMG/M metagenome (GOLD analysis project Ga0302190, IMG submission 198784) | Peat permafrost microbial communities from Stordalen Mire near Abisko, Sweden - II_Bog_E2_3 | ecosystem: Environmental > Terrestrial > Soil > Wetlands > Peat | place: Sweden: Abisko... | reverse complement strand
GTCGAGCTTTACATGCAGCAATTCGGCGGCCTGCAAAAAGGCTTCGAGCGTCTTGCCCTGGTGTGCGGCCCAGGTCGCGGGCGAACAGAGCGGGGCGACGCGCACCATCCAGAGCAGATCGGTAACCAGGTCATCGACATTGGGCCGGTCGAACACGATCGCCATGTCGACATTGCCTTGCGGCGTACCCGTCACATTCGACGTGGTGACATCGAGGCGGATTTCGGGATGTTCGCGGCGAAATCCGTGCAGCAGCGGCAGCGCGGTCTGATAGAGCAGCGAGGGCGGGATATGCAGCCGCAGCGGGCGGCTTTCGCTGTCGCGGTTGCGCACCGTATTGATCGTTTCCTCAAGCCGGTCGAGACATTTGGCCACCACCGGCAGCAGGATTTCGCCCGCCGGTGTCAGGCGCAGGCCGCTGGCGGAGCGGTCGAACAGCGGCTTGCCGATAAGGTCTTCCAGACTGGAGACATGGCGGCTCATCGCGCTTTGCGACACGGTCAACGCTTGCGCCCCGGCAGTAAAGCTCAGGTGTCTGCCCACAGCCTCGAACGCGCGCAGCGCGTTGAGCGGAAGCCAGCGGCGATTGATCAGACGGTTGCTCGCGATCGTGTCGGCTCCGTTGCGTTTGGTCCGCGCCGATCCGGGGGTCCGGGCTTCGGCTTTGGCGTTGTCAATGATCTCGCTCAATAGCATGCTCCGAAAGCGATGACGCGTTCCACCCGTAAAAAAGGCTGCACGAAAAATCGAATATGGTCATGACTTAATGGGATTCGCTGCCTTGCGCTTCCTCATGTCATCAAAATGCCGTGAACGACACGGTTCGGGCAAGCCTCTTTGCGGGCGATGTCCCGCGCCCGGTGAGCGGGCCCGGTCAGGCGTCTGCAGCCATGCAAAAGGGGACATGACACGTGGATCTCGCTCAGATCAGCGCGGCGCTGGCCGACCGGCGGCCGGGCTACACTTTGCCGCAGGCGCTTTACAACGATCCCGCCATGTTCGAATTCGACCTTCATGCGATCTATGCCCGGTCATGGTTGATGGCCGGGTTTACGTGCGAAGTCCCCGATCCGGGCAGCTATACCTCGATCAGGATCGGGCCCTGGCCGGTGTTGATCGTGCGCGGGCGCGATGGGCAGATCCGGGCCTTTCACAATTCGTGTCGGCATCGCGGCGCGGTCTTGTGCAAGGAAGGGCTGGGCAAGAGCCCGCGCATCGTCTGCCCCTATCACCGCTGGACGTATAACCTCGATGGCTCGCTGTTGAGCGCGGCGCGCATGCCCGACGATTTCGACACCGGCGAACATGGGCTTCGTCCGGTGCGGCTCGAAGTCGTGGCGGGGGTGATCTATATCTGCCTGTCCGACAATCCGCCGGCCTTCGAACAGTTTCGCACCGACATGGAATCGGTGCTGGCGCCGCACGACCTCGAAAACGCAAAAGTGGCGCGCGTCGAGACGCTGGTCGAATATGCCGACTGGAAGCTCGTGATGGAAAACGGGCGCGAATGCTATCACTGTCAGGGCTCGCACCCCGAGCTGTCGCGCACCTTTCCGGTCGGGAGCAGCGCCTATTTCGATTATGGCGGGGCAGAGCATGCCCGGCAATTCGAAGAGCGCATGGCGGACATCGGTCTGCCATGCGGTCCGGTTGGCGAAGATTGGTGGCAGGCGCTGCGTTTCCCGCTCAATCCCGGCATGAAATCGATGACCATGGACGGCGCGCCGGCTTCGAAAAAGTTGATGTGCAAACTTGGCGATGGCGACATCGGCTCGCTGCGCTGGGCGCTCGAACCGCATAGCTTTGCCCATGCCACGGGCGAGATCCTGTTCTTTTTCAGCGCTATGCCGACGGGGCCAAAGGAAACGCTGGTGACTGCGAAGTGGCTCGTGCACAAGGATGCGGTCGATGGCGTGGATTACGATGGCGAAGCGATTGCCGAGCCGTGGCACACCACCAACCTGCAGGACAAGGAACTGGCGGAAAACAACCAGGCCGGGGTCGACAGTCCAGGCTATCTGCCTGGCCCCTATTCGCCCGAGGCCGAAGTGCTCGTGCTGCGATTTGTCGATTGGTACTGTGCCCGCGCGGCGGAATATCTGAATGAGCAGCTGGTGAATGGGAAACCGGGGGTAAAAGGTCAACTGCATGCCGCATGAACCGGGCGCGACGTTCCATCCCGAAACGCTGGCGATCATGGCGGGCTATGACCCGGCGAGCGCCAGCGGCGCGGCCAAGCCGCCGGTCTATCTGACATCCACGTTCGTCTATGAAAGCGCGGAACAGGCGCGCGCGATCCACGAAGCCTATTTTCGCGGCACCGGGCCGATGGCGGGCCAGCCTGCTTATATCTATGCCCGCCTGTCGCATCCCAATCTCGCCATGCTCGAAACGCGGCTGGCCGCAATCGACGGCGCACAAAGCGCGGCGGTGTTCGCCTCGGGCATGGCGGCGCACAGCGCGATCGCGCTGACCCATCTGCGCCCCGGCGACAGCGTGCTGCACAGCCGACCGATCTATGGCGGGACCGAGGCGCTCTATAATCAGATGATGCCGCATTTCGGCGTCCATGCCGTGCCGATTGGCGATGGCTGCGATGGCGATCATATCCGTGCTCAGGCAGAACTGGCGCTGGCGCAGGGGCCGCTCGCGCTGATCGTGATCGAAACCCCGGCCAATCCCACCGCAGCGCTGACCGACATTGCACTGGTCGTGGCGATTGCCGATGAAATCGGCGCGCGCACGGGGCGTCGGCCGCTGGTGGTCTGCGATAACACGTTTCTTGCGCCCTTTGCGCAACGCCCGGTCGAACTGGGCGTCGATCTGACGATGACTTCGCTCACCAAGTATTGCGGCGGGCACAGCGATCTGCTGGCCGGCGGGGTGAGCGGGCGCGCCGAAGTGATCGCGCCCTTGCTGCAATGGCGCACCATGCTGGGCAGCCATTGCGATCCGTTTACCTGCTGGCTGGTCTTGCGTTCGCTCGAAAGCGTGGCGGTGCGTTCGGAGCGCGCGATGTCGAATGCCGCGTTGGTCGCTGCATTTTTGCGCGATCACGGGAAAGTCGCGGGCGTCACCTTCCTCGGCTTCCTGCCCAAAGGAACGCCGCAGCGCATGGTCTATGACCGCCAGTGCCAAGGCGCGGGATCGACCTTTTCGTTTCATCTCCATGGCGGCGAGGCGGAGGCATTTCGCCTGCTCGACGGGTTGCGACTGGTGAAACAGGCGGTCAGCCTCGGCGGCTCGGAAACGCTCGCCTGTCATTCGGCGACGACCACGCATTACAACGTCCCGGCCGAGGCGCGCGCTGCCGGGGGGATTACCGAGGGCACGATCCGCCTGTCGGTGGGGATCGAACATCCCGACGATCTGATTGCCGACTTTGCCCAGGCGCTGGAGCACGTATGACCCGGATTCACGATCCCTATGCAATTGATGGCAAGATCGCCGCACCCGATGAACTGCATGACATCGTGATCGTTGGCGCGGGCCCCGCCGGACTTGGCGCCGCGCTCGCAGCCGCGCGCGCCGGGCGGCAGGTTTTGCTGATCGACGAACATCCGGTTCCGGCGGTGCTTGCGGGCCATGATGTGCCCTATTGGTTTGGTGCCCGCGCCACTGCCGCCTTGCAGGCGCCCGAACGGTTGATCGAAACGCTGGTCGAAAACGAACCGTTGATTGCGGACTGTTTCGAAGCGGGGGTCGATGTCCGGCTTGGCACGACGGCCTGGGGGCTGTGGCGCAATCGCGAGGCTTGCGGCGCCTTGCCGCGCGCCATACTCGGGCTGTCCGATGGGCAAAAGGCCTGGACGATCGGCTATGAACGCCTCGTTCTGGCGACCGGCGCGCGCGATTGTGCGCTGGCCTTTGCCGGGTGGGATCTGCACGGGGTGATGGGCGCGCTGGCGTTTGACACTTTGGTGCGGCGCTATGACGCCTTTGCCGGGCGGCGGGTGGTGATCCTGGGCTCCGGCGCGCTGGCGCTCGATACGGCGCATCTGGCGCTCGAACACGGGATCGAGGTCGCTGCGCTGATCGAAGTGCGCGATGCGGCGCAGGGTGACGCCGGGGGGCTGTCGGTTTTGACCGGGCACAGCGTGCTCCGTGCCGAGGGCGGGATCGACGGGGTCGAGCGGGTGATCGTGGCATCTGCCGAGGGTGCCGAACACGCGATCGCGTGCGACACGGTGATCATGGCGGTCGATGCCGTTCCGGCGATCGAACTGGCCGAAGTCGCAGGGGCGAGCGTCGTGACCGAGCCGTTGCGCGGCGGCGCGGTCATTCCCGGCGGCGCTGGCGAAGTCCTGCCCGGGATCTGGCTGGCGGGCGCGGCGACCGGATTGACGGGATCGCGCGCGGCGGCCGAGGCGCAAGGGCGCGCGATCATGGCGCTGGCGCTCGGGCAAGAGGCGGTGCTGCAGCACGTTTCCGACGATTTCGACCGCATGGCCTATCGCAGCGACTGGTTGCGCGCGCTTGTCGCGACGAGCCCCGACACGACGCTGGTCTGCCAGTGCGAAGAGGTCAGCCGCGCCGACCTGATCGGGGTGCAGCCGCCGCAATACCTGTCGCGCTCTGCGCACATGGCAGGTCGTTCGCTTTGCACGCTGCTCGAAGACGGGCCGCCCGATGCCGAGCAAGTCAAGCGGCTGACCCGCGCCGGGATGGGGCCGTGCCAGGGGCGGCGCTGCCGCGAACAAGTCTCGCTTTTGCTCGCCATGGCTGCAAACCTGCCGCCAAAGTCCGCGCCGCGCGGCAATTGGCGCGTGCCGGTGCGCCCGGTGCCGCTGGGCGTCATGGCCGACTGGCAGGAAAACGCGGCGATGCGCGCAGGCTGGGACGTGTGGTTTGGCATCGCGACGCAATGGATACCCTATCGCGACATCGGCACCGAAGAAGAAGCGCGCAAATTGGCCACCATCGGCGGGAGCGGACACCTGTGAGCGGACATTACGATGTCATCGTCATCGGCGCCGGGGTCACCGGGCTGTCATCGGCCTGGTGGCTGGCGCACGATGGATTGCGCGTGCTCGTGCTCGACAAGGGCACGATCGGCGCCGAAGCGTCGAGCCGCAACGGCGGCGGGGCGAGCCATTACCAGAGCCCGCTGTTTGCCGAGGAACAGCGGCTCTGGCCGATGATGGACGATTTGCTCGGCTATCCCACCGAGCATCAGGCCGAGCGCGTGATCATCGCGACCGACCCGCACGATCTCGATCATTATCATTTCGTTGCCGATATGTGCGATGCGATGGGCTGGCGTGTCGACCGGATCGACGGACAGACCGCGCGCGCAATGGTGCCGATCGCGGGGGACAATTGCCTGGGCGGGATTCATTTCCGCTTTGGCGGTCATGCCAATCCGCAGCGCACGGTGCAGGCCTTTGCCTGGGCGCTGCAGGACCTGGGCGGCCGGATCTTGCAGCATTGCCCGGTCTTGTCGATCGAACGCACGGGCGGGCAAGTCTGCGCTGTGACCACGCCGCAAGGGCGTTTTTCGTGCGGCGCGCTGGTCGTTGCGGCGGGGCCGCAGATCGCCGGGTTACTGGCGCCGATCGGGATCGAGGTGCCCCTGATGGCCGGGCGCGCGGAAATGATCGTGACCGAACCGATGCCGCTGATGCGGCTGGGCGGAGTCGATGGCAACGGGCTCTATGGCCGCCAGACCTTGCGCGGCAATCTTGCCTTTGGCGGCGGGCCGCACGAATGGATCGAGACCCGCCCCGAAGGCGTGCGCGCGCGTCCGACGACGCCCCTTTCGCGCGGCCTCGCCCGGCGTGTGGCCGAATTGTTCCCCAAGGCGGCCCATCTCCACGTCATTCGTTCATGGGCGGGGATCATCGAAAACACCCCCGACGGGCGCCCGGTCATCGACCGGATCGACAATCTGGTCATCGCGACGATGTCGGGGGTCGGCTTTGGCCTGTCGCCCGCGACCGGCCATGCCGTGCGCGATCTCGTCGTCGACGGGCAATGCAGCTTTACCGACATTGCCAAGCTGTCGCTGGCGCGCTTTGCCGGCCTTGCGCCCGATTGGCGCGAGGCCTGCGGCTGGCTCCCGCTGAGCGCGACCTGAGGTGGGGGCGGGGCGCTATTCGGCGCTTTCCCTGCTGCGCGGCGCGCTGGGCGGCCATCGCCATTGGGGTCGTGCCTGGCGGGCGGGCGAGCCGCGCGGTCCTTATGACGTCATCGTCATCGGCGGCGGCGGGCATGGCCTGGCCACGGCCTACTATCTGGCGAAAGAGCATGGCATTCGCCGTGTCGCGGTGATCGAAAAGGGCTGGATCGGCGGCGGCAATACCGGGCGCAACACGACGATCGTGCGCTCGAACTATCGCCAGCCGCAGTTGCAGCGCCTGCTCGAATATTCGCTCAAGCTGTGGCACGGCCTGTCCGACGAGTTGAATTACAACGTCATGTTTTCACCGCGCGGCGCCTTGTTTCTGGGGCACAGCGATGCCGACATGGCGCGGCTGGCCGAACGCGGCGACGCGCTGATCGCGATGGGGATCGATGCGGACCTGATCGACCGCGACGCTGTGGCGCGGCTGGTGCCGCTGTTCGACATGCGCCGCGATGCGCGCTGGCCGATCGAGGGCGGGCTGATCCAGCGGCGCGGCGGGACGGCGCGGCACGATGCGGTCGCCTGGGGCTTTGCGCGCGCCGCCGACAATCTGGGCGTCGACATCATCGAGAATTGCGAAGTCACCGGTTTCCTGCGGGACGGCAACCGCGTGACCGGCGTGCGCACCACGCGCGGCGACATTGCCGCAGGGCGTACCGGGATCTGCGTAGCGGGCAACAGCGGTCATGTCGCCGGGCTGGCCGGGCTGAAACTGCCGATCGAAAGCCATACCTTGCAGGCCTGGGTGACCGAGCCGGTCAAGCCGATGATCGATACCGTGGTCATGTCGCAGACGCTGCACTGCTATTTCTCGCAAAGCGACAAGGGCGGCATCGTCGGTGGCGGCGATCCCGATTTCTTTCCCAGCTATGCGCAGCGCGGCGCGCCGATCCGGCTGGAAGATTCGATCGCGCAGGCGATTTCGCTGGTCCCCGCGCTGTCGCGGCTGCGCATGGTGCGATCATGGGCGGGGGTGACGGACATGAGCTTTGACGGGTCGCCGATCATCGGCGAAACCCCGCTCGACGGGCTCTATCTCAATGGCGGCTGGTGCTACGGCGGGTTCAAGGCGACGCCGGGCTCGGGACGGCTGTACGCGCATTTGCTCGCCACCGGGCAAAGCCATCCGATCGCCGCCCCGTTTGATCTTGCGCGCTTTGCACAAGGGCGCACGATCGATGAAGCGGGCGCCGGCCCCATGCCGCAAAACCGTTGAGGGGGCCCAGATGCTGTTGATCCCATGCCCGCATTGTGGCCCCCGCATTCAGGAAGAATTCGCCTATGAACGCAGCGCGGACAGCGTGGTGCGGCTCGACGATGCGCCCGCTGTGGCGATGACTGCGCTGTTTTCGCGGGCCAATCTGCGCGGCGAAGAGGCCGAAATCTGGGTCCACGCCCAGGGCTGCGGGCAATGGCTGCGCCTGACGCGTGACCGGATGAGCCACGCCATTCGCTCGGTGGAGCCGCTGTGATGCGCGCGGGATTGGGCATCGATGGCGAAGCGATGCGCTTTACATTCGACGGCAAGGCCTATTGGGGTGTCGACGGTGACACGCTCGCGGCCGCTCTGATGGCCAATGGCGTCAGGCTTCTTGCGCGCAGTTTCAAATATCATCGCCCGCGCGGGATCATGGCGATGGGGGTTGAAGAACCTTCGGCGCTGGTCACGCTCGGCGAAGGCGCGCGGGCCGAGCCCAACGTGCGGGCCAGCGATGTCTTTCTCTATCCCGGCCTCGTCGCCATGAGCCAGAACGCCTGGCCTTCGCTGCGCCATGACGTGGGCGCGGTCAATTCGCTGGTTTCGGCGCTGATCCCGGCGGGGTTTTATTACAAGACGTTCTTTGGCCCGCCGTCGCGCTGGATGATCTACGAACGGTTCATCCGCCGTGCTGCCGGATTGGGGCGCCCTCCGCAAGTCGCCGATCCAGACCGTTATGGCCATCGCGCGGCGTTTTGCGATGTGCTCGTGGTGGGGGCGGGGCCTGCGGGTCTTGCTGCCGCGCTGCGGGCGGTCGAGGCGGGGCGCCGCGTGATCCTGGTCGAACAGGATGCGCTGCCGGGCGGGAGCCTGTTGCGCGAAAACGTGACGATCGACGGCGTTCCCGGTGCGAAATGGGCGGCCAGAGCAGTGGGCCGGATTCGCGCGGCGGGCGGGCGCGTGCTGATGCGCACCACCGCGACCGGGCATTGGGACGACAATTTCGTGACCGCGGTCGAACGTCGGGTCGAGCCGGGGCAGACGTCTCGCGGGCTTGCGCAAGTGTTGTGGAAACTGCGCTGCGGCGACGTGATCCTGGCTTCGGGGGCGCTCGAACGGCCGCTGGTCTTTGCCGACAACGACGTGCCCGGCATCATGCTGGCCGGTGCGGCGCGCGCGCTGGCGCTGCGTTATGGGGTTGCGCCGGGGCGGCGCGCGGTGATCGCGACGAGCCATGACGAGGCCTATCGTACCGCCTTTGCGCTGGCCGGACTGGGCGTGGAGATCGTTGCCATTCTCGACAGTCGCGTCGATCCGCAAGGGCCATTGGTCAACGCGGCGCGCGCGCGTTTTCCGGTTCTTGTCGATGCGCGGCCCTTGCGCGGATTGCGGCGCGGGGTGGCTTTGGCGGGTGTCGAGGCCATCGTCGGCACAACGCGGCGGCGGTTTGTCGCCGATTGCCTGGCCATGTCGGGGGGGATGAGCCCGGTGCTGCACTTGCATCGCCAGGCAGGTGGCGCGCTCGATTATGATGCGGCGCGCGGCGCCTTTCTGCCCGGCGCGGCAAGGCAGCGCCAGGTGACGGTCGGCGCGGCGGCGGGCGAGCACGATCTTCGCGCGTTTCTCGGGCCTGCCTCGATCGATGATCCGCTCGGCCCCGTGGTGCCCGCAGAGCCGGGCCCGATCTGGCGCGGGGAAGCGCGCGGCAAGGCGTTTGTCGATTTTCAGAACGACGTGACGACCGCCGATCTCGCGCTGGCGCAGCGCGAAGGCTATGTCTCCGTGGAACACACCAAGCGCTATACCACGCTGGGCATGGGCACCGATCAGGGCAAGCTGGGGGCCATGGTTGCGCTGGCGCAGATCGCCGATGAACGCGGCCTGCCGCTGCCCGAGGCCGGGCTGACCATGTTTCGCCCGCCCTATACGCCGGTCACGCTGGGCGCCTTTGCCGGGCCCGCGCGCGGTGATCATGCTGCGCCGATCCGACGTCTGCCATTGGCCGAGGCGCATGATGCCCTTGGCGCGCTGTGGGTTCCGGCGGGGGCCTGGATGCGCCCGCGCGTCTATCTGCGTCCCGGCGAGAGCCTGGGCGAGGCCAGCTTGCGCGAGGCGCGCATGGTCCGCAGCCTTGCCGGGGTGGTTGACGTATCGAGCCTTGCCAAATTCGAGATTGCCGGACCCGACGCGCTTGCCGTGGTCGAGGCGGTCTGCGCGACGCCGGTGGCGCGGCTTGGCGTCGGGCGCGGGCGCTATACCGTGATGCTGCGCGAAGACGGCATGGTCATGGACGACGGCACGCTCTGGCGCCTTGCCGAAGATCGCTGGCTGCTGACCGGCTCGACCGGCGGCGCGGCGCGGATGGCGCGGCATTTGTCCTATGTTGCCGACATCCTGCTTGCTCGTCCGCGCGCTGCGGTGATCAATGTGAGCGAACATTGGGCCGGATTGGCGTTTGCCGGGCCGCGCGCGGCGGGCTTGCTGGCCGAATTGACCGGGCAGCCGGTGCCGGCGCACATGGGCCTGGCGCAGGCGACGATCGCGGGGGCGCCGGTGCGTGTGCTCGCCGCGAGCTATAGCGGGGAGCGCGCGTTCGAAGTGCACGTTCCGGCGTATCGGGCGGCGGGCGTGTTCGCGGCGCTGGTCCGGGCGGCGCGGGGCGTCGGCGGCGGAGTCTACGGCCTTGACGCGATGGATCATCTGCGCGTCGAAAAGGGCCATGTCGTGATCGGGGCCGAGGCGGACGGACGCGCCATCCCGGCCGATCTGGGGCTCGGCGGGATGCTGCGCACGTCCGGCGGGTTTGTCGGGTGGCAGGCTTTGACCCGCCCCGCGTTGGCCGATTGCGCCGGACGGCGGCAGCTTGTCGGCGTGACCTCGATCGATGGCGTGCCGATCCCCGAAGGCGCGATGCTGGTCGTTCGCGAAGGCGAGGAACCTGTCGGCCATGTCACGACTTCGGCGCCGCGCGTTGCGGGTGAGGGGGCCATCGGGCTTGGCCTGCTGGTCGATGGCGGGGCTCGTCATGGGGAGGCGTTGCTGGCCTGGTCGCCGACGCGAAAGCAATGCGTGCCGGTGCAGGTCGGTGTACCGCTGTTCTATGATGCGGAAGGGGCGCGCTATCGTGACTGAATTTTTTGTCAGTCCTGCCAAGGCCTTGTTTGCGCTTGATCTGTGGGATGCGGCGGACATCGTGCCGGGTGACATCGTCTTGCCCGGGCCTGGGCGTGCCCTGCTCGGCGCGGGCGGTGCTGTCCTGCGGGTCGGACCCAGGCGTTGGTGGCTTGATGGCGCGGGGCTGTTCGCGGACGAAGCGCTGGCGGGGCGGGGGGTCTTGACCGAGATTGGCGGAGGCTGGGCCCGGGTGCGTCTCGTCGGCGATTGGCGCGATCTTGTCATGCAAAGCGGATTGTTCGACGCGGAGGCTCCGGCGTTCGATCCCGGTGCTGTGGCCGTGACGCCGCTGTGCCATGCGCCCTGCGTGCTGCATGTGCGGGCGCAGACGTGGTGCGAGGTCTTCATTGCGGCAAGCCATGTCGCGCATTGCCTGGCGCATTGGCGTGAACTGGGTTGGCAACAAGGGGTGGGGACGTGACGGTGCGGCTGTCTGGTCAGACGGATGCCGCCACGATAGGCAGGATCGTGAAAAGCGACCTGAATTCGGATTAGGGGAGCTGGCGGCTGTTTGGCAGTTGACCATGGGGAGAACGCATAATGGCGCATGAAAACGACTCCGTCGCAGCGGACGGGGCCCCTCTTGCCGGATGGTTCGCCGGTTCGGCCCTGGGCGAGGCAAGCGCGCGGCAATGGTATGTGCTGATTGTGCTCTCGCTGGTCTATGCGCTCAATATCGCGGATCGTTATGTCATTACCACGGTGATGGAATCGATCCGGCTCGATCTGCACCTGACCGACAGCGCGGTGGCGCTGTTGACCGGGGTGGCGCTGGCGCTGTTCTATGTCAGCGCGGGTATTCCGATTTCGGCGCTGGCGGATCGCACTAATCGCCGCAATATCATTGCCGCCGCATTGGTGATCTGGTCTGCGCTGACCGTGTTTACCGGCCTGTCGCGCACATTTGGCCAGATGATGACCGCGCGGATCGGGGTCGGGATCGGCGAAAGCGGGGGAACGCCGCCCTCGACGTCGATGCTGGCGGACTATTTCCGGCCAAGCCATCGCACCATGGCGTTGACCATCTGGGCACTGGGGGCCTCGCTCGGCGCCTGGCTCGGCGCCGATGTTGCCGGGCGGGTTGCCGATGCCTTTGGCTGGCGCGCGGCGTTTCTGGCGATGGGGGTGCCGGGGCTGGTGATGGGTATCCTGATCTTCACCACGATCCGCGAGCCGCTGCGCGGCACGATGGACGGTGGCGAGACGGTTTCGGTAAAACTCGCGGTCGAACGCGCCCGGACAAAAGTGCCGATGCTGGTCGCGCTGCGCACGATCGTGTCGCAACCGGCGACGGTGCACCTCATGATGGGCGGCGCGGTGACCGCGCTGTGGGGCTGGGGCCTGATGTGGTGGACGCCGACTTATCTGCAGAGGGCCTATCACCTGACCGCGGGAGAGGCGGGCGCGATTCTCGGGCCGATGCATCTGATCGCGGGAAGCCTGGCCACGGTCGGCACCGGGCTGTTGATGGCGACACCGGCGATGGCCGATCCCAAACGCGTCTTGCGCCTGATGGCGGTGGTCGTTGCGGTGGTGACCGTGCCGTCGTTTTTCATCTTCTGGACTCACGATCTTGCGGTGACGCGTCTTTGTCTGTGGATTCTGGTGCCGGCGATGTATTTCTACATCGGGCCTTCCTACGGCCTGCTCAACAATGTCGTGCCGCCGCAGATGCGCGCGATGACGGCTGCGGTCACGCTGCTGGTCGCCAATGTTGCCAATCTGGTCATCGCGCCGCAATTCGTCGGCTTTGTCTCCGACCATGTGGCGGGGCCGGGCGGAGCCGATGCCGCATCGTTGCGCTTTGCGCTGCTGCTGCTGGCGCCGACGGGGTTTTGGGCCGCCTGGCATTTCTGGGCGGCGACAGGGAAGATCGACGAGGAGACCGCGCGCGTTCGTGATGCCCGGTTCTAGATACCCGGTTCTAGATGCGTCGGCGCGGTCCGGTCTGGCGCGGGGCATGGACGCGGTGACGCGCGTTGACTGTCCAGCCGCTCTCTTCCTGCAGGCGGGCAGCCTCCCGCTGGAGTGCGGCGGCAATTTCGGCGGGATCGACCGTGCCGGTCAATTCGACGCCGAACGCGGTTTCGCGCGTCCAGCGCACGATGCCGTCGACATCGGGCGATCCAGGAAGGCTGATCACCACGACTTCGCCCGGCGCCGGTGGGGCCGTGCGGCACGAGACGCCAAGACCCCGCTCCGACAAATTGCGCACGACGATCGCGATTTCGGCCCCGCCGGCAAAGCGCAGCGTACCCCGCACCAGCCGCGCACGCCGCGTTTCGCGCAAGCACGCGCCGGAAAACAACTCGCGGTTGATGAACGACATGCGGTTGTCCTGCCGATTTGCGTTTGGCCCGATCGATGTCAGACCGCTTCCCCTGCCGCCTGTCATAGGGGGCAGGGGTAAAGAGAGTCTTTCCGTCGGCCCGGTTCAGCCGGCAATAAGGGTCAGCGCGGCGATCTGCGCGGGGGAAAAGCCCTGGCCCTCGAGACGATGCGCCAGTTCGTCGACCGCCGGTCCATGGCGCGCGCTTTCGCACAGAAAATCGCGCAAGGGCTCCAGCTCGGGCGCGACATCATGCGCACGCCATGTGCGCAATCCCGGCACCATGCGCCCGATCCGTGCGAGACCGCGATGGAATGGCCCGGGATGTTCGCCGCCGGGGCAGGCGCTGCCCTGAACGGCGCGCAAGGCGCGTTGGACATCGCGCCATTCACCCGCCGTCAAGTCGGGCATGGTTGGGGGAAGAGGCGAGGGGTGGGCCTTGCGCTGGGGCATCGGGGGGGACTTTTCGCGGGGGGGGGCGGATACGACGGTTGCCATGGACCTGTCGAGCACACGGCAATAGCCCTATAAGATCCAACGGATCGTTTCATTTTCCTGAACAATGCCAGGCGGAGGACTGCGGACGGGAAGGGATGCGGTGGGTGGACTATGCCGCGCGGCACGATAGGAACGGCGTCGACAGCTCGAAGGTTTGCAAAAGGCAGTGCACGCATGACCAGTCCCGGAACGCCGACTTTTGACCAGCTGCGCATTTTTCTGGCGATTGTCGATACCGGCAGCTTTGCGGCGGCAGGGCGGCGGCTGGGCCGCGCGGTTTCGGTCATCAGCTATGGCATCGCCAATCTCGAAGCGCAGCTCGGGCTGACGTTGTTTGAGCGCGAGGGCACGCGCAAGCCGCAATTGACCGTCGCCGGGCGCGCCTTGCTGGCCGAGGCGCGGGCGATTTCCGCAGGCGTCGACGGGCTGCGCGCCAAAGTCAAAGGACTGCTCGACGGGCTTGAGGCCGAAGTCGATCTGGCGGTCGATGTCATGCTTTCGGCCGAGCGGCTGGGGCAAGTTCTGCGCACATTTGCCGAGACGTTTCCTACCGTGCAATTGCGCCTTCATGTCGAAGCGCTGGGCGCGATTACCGGGATGGTGCGCGACGGGACCGCGAGCATCGGCGTTTCGGGGCCTCTGGCCTTGGGCATCGAAGGGCTTGATTCGGTCGCGGCCGGGTCAACGCTGATGGTCCCGGTTGCCGCGCCGGGGCACCCGCTGGCACAATTGGAGACGATCCCGCCGGGCGCTGTGCGCGATCATATCCAGCTCGTGCTGTCGGACCGTTCGCGCCTGACCGAAGGGCGCGATTTCGCGGTGATCAGCCGCAAGACCTGGCGCCTGGCCGATTTGTCAGCGAAGCATGCCTTGCTGCGCGAAGGGGTGGGCTGGGGGAATATGCCGCTGCCGATGGTCGCGGACGATCTCGCCTCGGGCGCGCTGGTCCAGCTCGATCTGCCCGATCATACCGGCGGGCGCTATCGCCTTTCGGCGATTTGGCGCAGCGATTGCCCGCCGGGCCCCGCCGCCGCCTGGCTGCGCGATCAGTTCGTCGAACTGGGCCGCGACGACGGCGAACCGCTTGCCGGGATCTAGATCCGCGCTGTCGCTTCCATCACGACGCGACCATCCCCGGCAAAGGCGCCGAGCGTCAGCGCCCCCGCGTCTTCACGCAGGCCGAGATGCAAGGGCTCCCCGGCGATCGCGGGCGAGGTGCCGCGAAAGCGAAATGACGTCAGGCGGTTGTCGCCGAGGTGGCGTCGCGCGAGATCGAGCAGCAGACTGGCGGTCAGCGGGCCATGCACCACCAGCCCGCGATAGCCTTCCTCGCCGGTGGCATAAGGCAGGTCATAGTGGATGCGGTGGCTGTTGAACGTCAGCGCGGAATAGCGGAACAGCAGCGGCGGCGCAGGGTCGAGCGTGCGCACGCGTGTCCATGCTGCGGCATCGAACCGGCCCGGGCCCGGTGGCGGCGGAGCCGGGGGCGAACCGGCAGGCATGGCGGCGCGATAGACCATGCTTTGAGTCTCGGATACCAGCAAGGTATCGCCATTGCGCGTCTCGTGCGCGATGTCGATGAACACCAGCGTTCCGCTGCCGCCCTGCTTTTCGGTGATCGCCGCCACGCGCGAGGTGCGCACGATCACCGCGCCGATCGGCAGCGGCGCATGAAAATTGACCGCACCCGACGCCCACATCCGCCGGGGCAGCGGAACCGGCGGCAGGAAGCTGTCGGGCGCGCCATCGCGGCGCGGATGACCATCGGGGCCGAGCGCGGCAGTCGGCGCGTCGGGCAGGCCAAGGCACCAGTGCAACCCTTGCGGCGCGCTGCCGTCATCGCCCGGTTCACGATCGAGCGTGGCGCACCACCGCGCGACCAGCCCCGGATCGACGCGATCCTCGCGCTGTTCGCTGCGCCCGATCCAGGCATCCCAGGCGCCCATCAGTTGCGCGCCGCCAACAGCCCGCGCGCGATCACTTGCGCCTGTATTTCCGCCGCGCCTTCAAAAATGTTGAGGATGCGCGCATCGCACAGCACGCGGCTGATCTCGTATTCCAGGGCATAGCCGTTGCCGCCGTGAATCTGCAGCGCGGCATCGGCATTGCTCCACGCGGCGCGCGCGGCGTGGAGCTTGGCCATGCCCGCCTCGATGTCGCAGCGCTTGCCCGTCACTTTGGCCCGCGCGGCGGCATACGTCAGCTCGCGCGCCATCACGAAGTCCACGAGGCTCATCGCCAGCTTGTCGGCAACGCGCGGAAAATGGACGATCGCCTTGCCGAACTGCTTGCGCGTTGTCGCATAACCTAGCCCGAGTTCGAGCGCGCGGCGGGCAACCCCGACGGCGCGCGCGGCGGTCTGTATCCGCGCGCCTTCGAACGTGCGCATCAATTGCTTGAAGCCCTGGCCCTCCTCGCCGCCGAGCAAGGCGTTTGCGGGCGCGGTCATGCCATCAAATTGCAGCGCATATTCGCGCATCCCGCGATAGCCGAGCACGTCGATCTCGCTGCCGGTCATGCCGGGCGCGGGGAAAGGATCGTCCTCGGTGCCGCGCGGCTTGGGCACGAGCAGCATCGACAGACCGGCATAGCCCTTTTGATCGGGAAGCGTGCGCGCGAGCAAGGTCATCAGGTCCGACCGGGCGGCATGGGTGATCCAGGTCTTGGCCCCGTCGATGACCCATTGCCCATCGTTCAGCCTTGCGCGGGTTTGCAGCGAGCCGAGATCCGACCCGGTGTCAGGCTCGGTAAAGACAGCCGTGGGCAGCACTTCGCCGCTGGCGATACGCGGCAGCCAAGTGGCCTTTTGCGCCTCGGTCCCGCCGAGCACGATCAATTCGCCCGCGATTTCCGACCGGGTGCCGAGCGAACCTGCGCCGATCCAGCCGCGCGACAATTCCTCGGTGATCACGCACATGACCAGCTTGTCGAGCCCGAGCCCGCCATGGCTTTCCGGGATACACACGCCAAACGTTCCGAGATCGGCCATCGCCCGGACCGTTTCATCGGGGATCAGCGCATTGGCGAGATGCCAGCGATGCGCATGAGGCACGATTTCTGCGTCGGTAAAGCGGCGAAACTGGTCGCGGATCGCGTCAAGCTCGGCATTGTGAAAGCTTTCGCTCGGCCACAATCCATCGGCCAGATGCGCGGCAAGCTCCGCGCGCGTCTGCGCAAGGTCAGTATCGATCAGTTCCGCCACGGCATCGGCGAGGCGCCGCGCGGCAAGCCCAAGCCCGAGATCGGCGGGGCGCACCAGTTCGTTTTGCCCCATCGGCAGGCCGCCGACCAATTGCGCCAGCGTTTCGGCAAAGGCCAGCCGGGCCACCAGCGTATCGGCCGGGTTGGCATCCCCGTTCAGCGCGCGCCATTCGGCAACGGCTTCCAGCGCGGCAACGCTCGTGGCGATCCAGGCAAAGCCGTGCGCGGCGCGCTGTTCCTGATCGATCGTGCGCGTGGTCAGCCGATCGGCGAGCGCGGCGCGGGCCTGGGCCAGATAGGCGCGCGCCGCAGCGAGCGCGGCCATCACGCGCGCTCGAACACGGCGGCGATTCCCTGACCACCGCCGATGCACATTGTTTCGAGCCCAAAGCGGCCGCCCCGGCGCACCAGTTCCCGAGTCAGATTGGCAAGGATGCGCCCGCCCGTGGCGCCGATCGGATGGCCCAGCGAAATGCCCGAGCCATTGACATTGAGCATGGCATTGCGGCTGTCGTCCTTGCTCCAGCCCCAGCCTTTGAGCACGGCGAGCACTTGCGGGGCGAAGGCTTCGTTCAATTCGACAAGGTCGATCATGTCCCAGGTCATGCCGGTGCGCGCAAACAGCCGTTCGACCGCCGGAACCGGGCCGATCCCCATCCGCGCCGGATCGCAGCCCGCCGCCGCCCACGAATGGAACCAGGCGATCGGTTCGAGCCCGAGTTCGGCGAGCTTGTCCTCGGCGACGATCAGGCAGGCGGCGGCGGCATCGTTCTGCTGGCTGGCATTGCCCGCGGTAACGATGGCGCCGGGAACGGTCTTCGCCTCGATCGCGCGCAGCTTGCCCAGGCTTTCGAGCGTGGCATCGGGGCGATAGCCTTCGTCATGGTCAAACACCAGCGGATCGCCCTTTTTCTGGGGCACCGCCACGGGCACGAGTTCGTCAGCAAAGCGCCCCTCGGCCCAGGCGGCCGTCGCGCGCTGATGCGATCCGACGGCGTAGGCATCGGCTTCTTCGCGGGTGATGCCATAGTCGCGGGCAAGGTTTTCGGCGGTTTCGATCATCCCGCTGATCACGCCGAAACGTTCGATCGGCTGCGACATCAGGCGCCCGCGTGTCAGCCGGTCATGGAGCACCAGATTGCCCATGCGCGCGCCCTTGCGAATGTCGGTCGAGTAATGCTCGACGTTGGACATCGATTCCACCCCGCCCGCGACGACCACGTCGGCGGCGCCGGTCTGGACCATCATCGCGGCATTGACCACCGCCTGAAGCCCCGAGCCGCAGCGGCGATCGACCTGATAGCCGGGCACCTCGAGCGGCAATCCGGCGGCCAGCCACGACCAGTGCCCGATTGCGGGGGCTTCGCCGCTGCCATAGCCCTGGGCGAAGATCACATCATCGACCCGCGTCGGATCGATGCCGCTGCGTTCAACCAGCGCCTTGAGGATGACTGCGCCGAGATCCCCGGCGGTCAGCGGGGCCAGCGCGCCGCCGAATTTGCCGACGGCGGTGCGAAGCGGGGAAACGATGGCGGCGCGGCGCAATTGGGTCATTTCGCGGTTCCTACTATGCCTGAATCGATAAGCAGGGCGATTTCGCCCGATGATAGCCCAAGCCGTTCGGACAGCACGCTTTCGCTGTGTTGGCCATTACGCGGGGCGGGGCGGGGGGATTCGCGCGGCGTTCCCGGCAGCGTGGCAAAGGCGCCTGCCGCCGGATAGGCCGCGCCGCTGGGATTGGGGCTGGTGCCGAAGATCGGGTTTTCGGCGACCAGCGCGGGGTCGTGTACGGCTTCGTGCATCGTGCGATAGGCGGAATGGACGATCCCTGCGGCATCGAACCCGGCGGCAAGCTCGCCATGCGCGCGCGCACCGATTGCGGCTTCGAACAGCGGAAACAGCGCGTCGCGGTGGGTATAGCGCAATCCGTCATCATGGGCGAAGCTGACGCCGCGTTCGGCTTCGATGCGGGCAATCGCTTCGCCCAGGCCCAGCGCGGCGATCAGGTTGGCCCATTGCCGGTGGGTCACCACGACAATCATCGCGCGCACCCCGTCGCGGGTCAGAAAATCGCGCCCGAACAGGCCGAACACGGTGTTGCCCAGGCGCGGACGGTCGGCGCCGGTGGTGATCACTTCGGCCAGGCTGCCGAGATTGGCGACCGTGCCGATCGCCACGTCGGACAAGGGCAGGCGCACTTCGCCGCCTTCGCCGGTGGCATCGCGCCGACGCAGCGCGGCGAGCAGGGCAAAGGCGGCATAGGCCCCGGTCAGCAAGTCCCACGCGGGCAGGACATGGTTGACCGGCTCCGGCCCGGCTCCGGTCAGCATGGGATAGCCGACCGCATTATTGACGGTGTAATCGAGCGCCGGGCTGCCGTCGGGCCAGCCCATCACGCGCACGGTGATCAGATCGGGGCGCCCGGCGGCGAGCGTGTCATGCGCGAGAAAGCCCCCGGCGGGGAAATTGGTGACGAATTGCCCGGTCGCGCGGACCAGCGCCTGAAGCAATTCGCGCCCTTCCGGTCGCCCGAGATCGAGCGCGACCGACCGCTTGGCGCGATTGAGATTTTCCCAATAGAGCGAATCGCCCGCGCCGGTCACCGGCCAGCGGTGGAAATCGGGGCCGCCGCCGATCGGATCGACACGGATCACCTCGGCGCCCATCTGCGCGAGATAGAGGCCGCATGTGGGCGAGGCGACGAACGACGACGCCTCGATCACGGTCAGCCCCTTGAGCAGCGGATACATGGCTCAGATCCCGCCTGCGGCAAAATCGCGCAGCATCTGCTTGGCAATGACCAGTTGCATGATCTGCGTCGTGCCTTCGTAAATGCGATAGATCCGCGCATCGCGAAAGAACCGCTCGGCCTCGTATTCCGCCAGATAGCCTGCGCCGCCGTGGATCTGGACGCAACGGTCGGCGACGCGGCCGCACATTTCCGATGCGAACATCTTGAATGCCGCGGCTTCCTTCAGGATCTTTGCCCCGGCATCGGCTTTGGCAATGGCGTCGCGCATCATGCATTGCGCGGCATAGATTTCGGCATAGCTGTCCGACAGCATCGCCTGGATCAGCTGAAAATTGGCGATCGGTTCGCCAAACGCCTTGCGCTCGTTGGCATAGCGGATTGCCGTGTCGAGCATGCGCCGGGCATAGCCGGTGCTCGCCGCGCCGACGGACAGGCGCCCGTTGTCGAGGCTTTGCATCGCAGTGGCAAAGCCTTTGCCTTCCTCAAGCCCGAGCAGCGCGTCGGCGGGCACGAACACGTCTTCGAAAATCAGGTCGCCGATATGGGTGCCGGGCTGGCCCATCTTCTTGTCCGACTTGCCGCGCGAGACGCCAGGCAGGTCGAGGGGCACGAGAAACGCCGAGACATGCGCGTTGCGGGGCAGGTTTTCCTTTGACGTGCGCGCCATGATCAGGCCGAGTTTGGCATAAGGCGCATTGGTGATGTAGCGCTTCGTGCCATTGAGCACATAGCCGTTGCCATGGCGCACGGCGCTGGTCTGAAGCCCCGCCGAATCCGATCCCGATCCCGGCTCGGTCAGGCCGAACGCGGCGATGTCCCCTGCGGCAAGGCGCGGCAGCCAATGCGCTTTCTGCTCCGGCGTGCCCGCGTTCTTGAGCGCCGAACAGACCATGCCGATATTGATCGAAATGATCGAACGATAGACGGGCATGGCGTAGGACAGCGTGTGAATCGTCTCGATATATTGCGACACGTTCATGCCCGCGCCGCCGTATTGTTCAGGCATGGTCAGCCCGAACAGGCCCATGTCGACCATTTCCTGCTTCAGCGCATCGGGAATGCCGTCATGCGCGATCACATCGGCTTCGGCCGGGACCAGTCGTTCGCGGACATAGCGCTCGAGCTGTTCGTGAAACTGGGCAAAGATGTCGGGGTCCATGCCGGGCCTGTCCATGCCGGGCCTGTCCATGCCGGAATCGGCAGCGTTCATCGGATCGGTCCCTTCAGATCGGGTCATAGGGGAAGACATGCGCCGAGACTTCGTCGGCGCGGGCAAAGCTGGGGGCGAAGGCGGGGATCAGGTCGTCGGCAATGGCCTGCGCGGTCCAGCCTTCGCTGCGCGCCATCGAGCGCACCGGGCGCGGCTTGCCGAACAGTACGATCTCGTTGCGGCGGACGGCAAAGATCTGGTTGTTGACGTTGCCTGCGCGATCCGAGGCGAGAAAGGCCACCAGCGGCGCGATCTTGTCCGCGCTCATCTGCTGCATGCGTTCGACGCGCTTTTTCTGGTCGGGGGTTTCGGCCGGGATCGACGCGGTCATCCGGCTCCAGGCAAAGGGCGCAATGCAGTTCGAGCGCACGCCAAACCGCGCCATGTCGAGCGCGATCGATTGCGACAACGCGACGAGGCCGAGCTTTGCGGCGGAATAGTTCGCCTGACCGATATTGCCGATAAGGCCGCTGGTCGAGGTGAAGTGGATAAAGCTGCCCGAGCCCTGTTCGCGGAAATAGGGCGTCGCCGCTTTCGACACGTTGAACGGCCCGGTCAGATTGACGTCGATGACCGCTTGCCAGTCGGCATGGCTCATCTTGTGCCAGATCGTGTCGCGCAGGATTCCCGCGTTGTTGACGACGGCGTCGATCCGGCCAAATTGCGCGACGGCATCCTCGATGATGCTTGCCGCGCCCCGCGGATCGGCAACGCTGGCGAGATTGGCGTAGGCGCGGCCTCCGGCGGCGCGGATGTCGGCCACGGTCGTATCGGCGGGCCCTGTATCGCCGCCGTCGCCACCTTGCGCCACACCGGGGTCATTGACGACCACCGCAGCGCCCTCGCGCGCGCACAGCAGCGCGATTTCGCGCCCGATCCCGCGGCCTGCGCCGGTAATGGCGACGACTTTTCCTTCCAATATGCCCGCCATGCGATTCTCATCCCTTGTCTTGT
>Ga0302190_10000734_pt1 | contig 21460 bp, 22 predicted proteins | sample II_Bog_E2_3_FD_198784 | JGI IMG/M metagenome (GOLD analysis project Ga0302190, IMG submission 198784) | Peat permafrost microbial communities from Stordalen Mire near Abisko, Sweden - II_Bog_E2_3 | ecosystem: Environmental > Terrestrial > Soil > Wetlands > Peat | place: Sweden: Abisko... | reverse complement strand
GTAATGGAAGGTTGCGGCCTCCCCATGGACTGGACCCCACTGAAGCCGGTATCCGACCGTTGAGGCTTGCGACGGCAGGCGTCTCCGCCTGCTCGGTGTCCCACCAGGCCCCATCGCCCAGATAGGTCAGTTCGGGTTAGGCGCTCCGCGGGGCGGCAACTCCGCCCAATCATCCAGAGCCACCCTTCGATGCGGAGGATTTCGAGGAGGTAATTCACAGCTCCTCCAGGAGCAGAACCCGGAGGTCGGAGGTCGGAACCGGGCAAAGGCTCCGGCCGCTCGAAGTCCTCGGGCAGGTCCGCGAAGCTCGCGGCATACCCGACCGGCCAGCCTCGTCGGAGGGCCGGTTCCAGAACCAGTGCATCCCCCACCTTGCGGATCGTCACCTCGTCCGTGGTGAACCGGAACGCCTTGGGAAGCCTCACCGCCTGGCTCGGCCCACTCCAGAAGACCTTGGCCCTGATTGGCAACATGGCGCCCTCTCAAAACGATGCATATATCATATTAATGATCTAGCCAGCCAACCTGCGCTCGGTCCTGAAAAGTTGTGGACTGTCCAGGAACTGGACCCCACGTCACGACAGGATTTGAGGTGATTCCTCTCCGGGTTTATCGACCTTTGCGCCATTCAGCCAGGCAAGCCGAAGGTGCTTTTGCGAAGCCGCGCATTCGCGGAGGTAAAGGTTGATCAAAGTCTGGTAGGGGATCGCGGTCTCCTCGGCCAAGGATTTGAAATACAGAAGCGTTTGTTCATCCAGCCGAATGGTGACCTGCCGTTTCAGCCTCTTGGCATAGGGATTGGGTTGCCCAATGGAGAAATCATAGTGTTTCCTCATGCCTTGAACCTCCCGAAATAGACCTTCCGTTCCTGGCCATCCGCTTTTCGTGCCGAAATGATTCGAATCGATTTCCCTTCCGCCCCTGGCAGGTCAGTTCGGGCCGGGCGCTCTTCAGGACGGCAGTTCCGCCCAATCCTCCAGAGCCAGCCCTTCGACGCGGGAGAATTCCCGCGTGTTGTGCGTCACCAGGGTGAGCCCATGGGCCACGGCAACGGCGGCGGTGACCAGGTCCCGCTCGCCGATGGGACGGCTGCGGATGGCCCAGCGGATCTCGGCATGTTTCCAGGCCGCTTCGCGATCAAAGGGCAGCACCATCACCGGCTCCAGGAAGGCCGTGACCTTGGGCCTGGCCCGCTCCAGGGCGGCGCTCCTGATGGCGCCAAAGGTGAGCTCAGCCTCGGTCATGGCGCTCACCGCGATATCGTCCGGACTCTCCTGGAGGAGCCGTTGCAGGACCCCCATGCGCCGCCTCAGCGCGAAGATGCAGGTATCCGTATCGAGGAGGTATTTCACAGCTCCTCCAGGAGCCGATCCCGGTGGTCGGAACCGGGCAAAGGCTCCGGCCGCTCGAAGTCCTCGGGCAGGTCCGCGAAGCTCGCGGCATATCCGACCGGCCAACCTCGCCGGGGGATCGGTTCCAGGATCAAGGCATCCCCCACCTTGCGGATCGTCACCTCGTCCGTGGTGAACCGGAACGCCTTGGGAAGCCGCACCGCCTGGCTCGGCCCGCTCCAGAAGACCTTGGCCCTGATTGGCAACATGGCACCCTCTCGGAACGAAGTATATATCATATCGATTATCGGGCCAGCCTACCTGCGCCCGGTCCTGAAAGGTTGCGGACTGTCCACGGATTGGATCCTGCCCAGGCCGGTGCCCCCGGGATCCTTTCCTGGCCGGAAGGCCAACGGCATGGGGTCCCAGTTGATAGCCATTGAAGATGGCACAACACATGCGTTGGTTGAGTGCGTGCCCCAACCCTTTTCCCCTTAGAGGGTCTTATTCCCAGGAAGCCGCGTGCCGACAGGTTCTCACAGGCAGGTTCCGCAATCTGACCACGACAAGCACATAACCAACAGGGCCATCAATGAACCTCTGTTTTTTCCGAACACCCTGGTTCCCCGAGGGGGAATCGGACCGGCTGCTGATTGCCCCCGTCAAGGATCGTGATGCCTTGAAAGCCTGTTTCGATCTGATATTAATCCCGGATATCGCGCTGGGGATGGAATTCCCACCTCAGTTAACCTGGAGGCAATTCGAGGACAAATATTTTCGGAGTCCAAGAAAGGACGTATTTTTATTGATGGACAAGGCATCGAGGAAACTGGCTGGTTTCGTGATCCTATGGCCGGTCCAGGGAAAGAAAAACTGGCATCAGATTCTTTATGGAATCAGACCGGAATACCGAGGCCGAGGCCTGGCCCTGGAAGGATGCCAGCAGATCCTGACGCTCATGGCCAGGCATCGAATCTCCGAAGGCGTCACCGCCATCGTGAATACCTCTAATCAGGCGAGCGAGGGGGTCGTACGCGGGCTTGGCATGGTGCGTATGAGTATGTCGACCAGGTGCTGGTGGGAGCGCCCCCTGTCGCCCCCCTGACCCGGGCAGCCAGGCATCACCCAGGGGCCCAGTGAACCCGTTCAAGCCGCCTCGAACCCCAACTGATTTGGAGGTCACGGCGGAATTCCGGGCCTTCACCCCGTGCAACCCGATGCCGATGGCCTGGCCGCCTTCGAAGCCTCACGAAGGTGGAACGCATTCGATGCATCGACTCACTTCCTCCCGCTCACGGCAGTCGCGCATGCGACTGACCGGGAGCGAACAGGGCGCAGCATCGGGACACGGCGAGGCTAGTCGCCCATGATGCAGAACCCGCCATCCACGTACAGCACCTGCCCGGTGATGCCCCGGGACAGGGGGCTCAGCATGAACAGCGCGGCGTCGGCCACCTCCTCCACCTCGGTGTCCTTGCGCAGCGGGGCGCGGTTGCGGTGCTGGCGCTGCATGCCGCCGAAGCCGGAGATGCCGGAGGCGGCCAGGGTCTTGATGGGACCGGCCGACACCGCGTTGACCCGCACGCCCTGGGGGCCCAGATCCGCGGCCAGGTAGCGCACGCTGGCCTCCAGGGCGGCCTTGGCCACGCCCATCACGTTGTAGTTGGGGATCACCCGGGTGCTGCCCAGGTAGGACAGGGCGACGATGGCCCCGCCTTCGCCCATGAGCGGCTGGGCCGAGTTGGCCAGGGCCGCCAGGGAGTATGCGCTCACGTCGTGGGCGATCCGGAAGTCCTCCCGGGAGGTGGCGACGAACTTGCCCTCCAGGGCCTCCCGGGGCGCGAAGGCCACCGCGTGCACAACGAAGTCCAGGTGGCCCCAGACCCGCTTGAGCAGCTCGAAGGTCAGGATGATCTGCTTGTCGGAGGTCACATCCATGGGGATCAGCAGCGGCTTCTCCAGGGTCTCCGCCAGCTCGCGCACGTGCTTGCCCAGCCGTTCGTTCTGATAGGTGATGGCCAGTTCCGCCCCTTCCGCGGCCAGCTTCTGGGCGATGCCCCAGGCGATGGACCACTTGTTGGCCACCCCCACCACCAGCCCGCGCTTTCCTGCCATGAGCATGCGTACCTCCGTCCAAAGGACTGCGACATCTTCTCAGCATTCCGGCGCCAAGGCCAGGATTCCTGTGCATCCTCTATACTCTGATCATGGGGGAACGCATGCGATTTCTGCCAACCATCGCCCTGGCGGCCGCCATCGCCGCCACCCTGCCGGCCCTGGCGGCCGCATATGCCCCCCGGACCGATCTGGACGCCGGACGCTACCTGAAGGTCCTGGCCGAGGCCGAGGCCCGGCTCCAGACCCCGCAGGCCGACGCCGCCCTGGCCTGGGCCGCCAAGTCCCAGGCCCTCACCGCCCTGGTCCGGGTGCCCGAGGCCCTGGCCGCCGCCGACCGGGCCGTGGCCCTGCAGCCGGCCCTGGCCGACGCGCTCCTGGCCCGGGGCCTGGCCCAGGGCGGCGCCGCCGTGCAGCAGCGCAACCTGGGCAGCCTGGGCAAACTGTCCGGGGCCATGCGCGATCTGCGGGCGGCGGTGCAGGCCGACCCCAACCTGGTGGCCGGCTGGATGGCCCTGGGCCTGGCCTATGCCCAGCTGCCCGGCCTGCTGGGCGGCTCCACCCGCCAGGGGCTGGACTGCGCCGAGCAGCTCAAGCGGGTGGATCCGGCCCGGGGCGCCCTGCTGCAGGGCACCATCCTGGCCATGGCCGGACGCTGGACCGAGGCCCAGCCCTGCTTCGACCGGGCCCTGGCCGCTGCCCCCGGCGATCCGGAGGTGATCTACGGCTACCTGGACGCCCTGGGCAGCCGCGACACCCGCAAAGTCCTGGGCGCCGAACCCCAGAAGCGGCTCCAGGCCAAGGAGGCCCTGCGCCTGCTGCCCGCCGCCCAGAACCGGGCCCGGCCGCTCACCGCCATCTGCGACGCGCTGCTGGACGCCGACCAGATCGAGGAGGCCTGGCGGGTGGCGGCCGGCGCCGTGGCCACCGCCGACGCCCCCAGCCTGATGCGCCTGCAGCTGGGCAAGATCGCCGCCCGCTCCGGCCGGCACCTGGACGAGGGCCTGGCCGCCCTGGACCAGGTGCTGCGGGAGCCCCTGGAGGGCGGCAGCGGCGGCTACGGCAGCGCCCACTGGCGCCGGGGCCAGGTGCTGAAGGCCCTGGGCCGCAAGCCCGAGGCGAGGGCCGCCGCCCAGGCCGCCCTGAGCCTGGATCCCAAGGATCCCAAGGCCCGGCGGCTGCTGGACGATCTGCGGTAGGCAGGCGCCCGGGGCAGCGTTAGCGGACGTGCGGGGCGGCGCGGCGGTAGCGGGCGTCCAAGGCAGCGTTAGCGGACGTGCGGGGCGGCGCGGCGGTAGCGGGCGTCCGAGGCAGCGGTAGCGGACGTATGGGGCAGCGGTAACGGGCCCCCGGACCCGCGGTAGCGGCCACCGGACCGAGCCTGCCGCGGGCGGAGCCGTGCCGCGGCGCGTCCATGGGCATGACGCGCCGCGGCAGCGGCGGCCGAACGACCTCATGCCAGGGCGGCGGCCGGCTCTCCCCATCCCGCCGCGTCACAACAGATCCCCCGGACGCACCGGGCGCCGCGGGATTGGCATCCCCTGTGCCACGCCGCGCGTGCCTTATCCAGAAAGGAGAGCTACATGAAAAAAACGTCAGGTTTCACGCTCGTCGAACTGCTACTGGCCCTGGCCGTCATCGGCATCGTCACCGCCATCGCCGCCCCCGCCTACCTGGGCCAGCGCGCCCGGACCCGGGACCAGGCGGCCATGGCCAACGCCCAGGCCCTGGTGGGCGACCTGGTGGCCGGCTACGACCGGTGCCGGGAACTGGGGCTGGCCATGAACAGCCCGGCCTCCTTCACCACGCACGTCCTGGGCACCGCCAGCAGTCCCCGGATCCCCGCCTACTGGCGGACCCGCAACCCCTGGTCGGTCCGACAGAACGGCTACGGCAAAGTCCTCACCGAAACCAGCGTCCAGGGCGACGTCACCCGAGGCCAGGCGGCCCCGGACACCCTGGGACAGGTGCAGGTGGGCTACCTGCCGGCCGGTTCTGGCGGCCCGGGCTGCCTGGTGACGGCGGTGTACCTGAGGCGGTCGATGCAGGAGGGGCTGGAGGGGGAGGCGGAGCATGTGTACTGCAATGTCACCGGAGTGGATTAGGATGCCGACCGGGCCGATGACGCCTGGCGCATCACCGAGCAGCCACTGCCGCTGGATCCCAAGGAGATGAAGGCGGCGCGCTTGTTGAAGGGGCTTTCCTGAACCCCTGCGCTACCATCAGGTACAGCCTTTCGCCGGGGTAGCCTTGGGGATCGTCCCGAGGGCGCCGAGGTGGTTGGGCTCCCGCAGGAGCTGGTTTGAAGTCGATTCCGTGGAAACCATGGGTAGGCTGGGTGGTTCGTCTGGGCCTCACGATCCTCATTCTCTGGCTGGCCATGCGCAAAGTTCCTTTGGCAGCCGTTCCAGTTGCGCTCAAAAGGCTGAATCTGCCGTTGGCGGCAAGTTCGGTTGCGCTATTCGTCCTGGGCAACCTGCTCATCGAACCGTTGCGGTTGCTCGCAGCCGGACGCCTACTCAGGGAGCGCCAACCTCGCTTCACCCAGTGGCTCAACCTGTACGCCGAAAGCAGGCCTTTCTATTATGTGCTCCCGGCCGCGGCCGGGGCGGAAGGCATGGTCTGGCTCCGCCTCCGGCAGTTCCAATGGGGCCATGCTTCCTGTGGATTCGTGGTGTTCATCACCCGGTTGGTGGGCGTATCCACCTGGGCCCTGGCCGCGGCCCTGGCCGTGGGTAGCCCAGGAAGCGCCGCACTGCTGGCGCAAGCCCCGGCCTTCATGCGCTCACCCAGCCTCTGGGGGACCATGGGGGCCCTGGTACTGGTGGCTTCAATCCTGGCCCCCGGCTGGATGCGCCGCTGGAAACACCTCCCGGTGCGGGACCAACGAGCCAAGGCCATGACCGCCGTGGTCCTGCTTTCCCCGGCCTCGGCCATGGTGAACGTGCTCGCCGTCCACGCCGGTGCCCTCGCCGCCCACACTTCCCTTGGTTTGGTTGAAACGGCGGGGCTGCTGGGCTTCTTCAACTTCGCTATGATCCTGCCGGTTTCCCTTGGCGGATTTGGGCTGCAGGAGGCGCTGGTGCTCGGGCTGGGCCTGCCGCTGGGCTATCCGGCTCCGGCGTTACTGGCCTTCAGTATCGTCATGCATTTTCAGCGCCTGGCGCTGTCCATCACGGGCCTGGGAGCATTCCTCCGGCCGATACCCGTCCAAACCGATTGCTCCACCGTCGAAGGATAGTCCATGCGCATACTTGTCACCGGCGCCGCCGGCTTCATCGCCTCCAACCTGATGCCCCGACTGTTGCGGGAAGGCCATGAGGTTCTCGGCATTGACAACTTCTTTCTTGGCAGGAAGGCGAACGTAGCGGCCTTCGCGGGCTACGCCAACTTCAAATTCATTGAACAGGACCTGCTGGAACGGGATAGCGTCCGGCAAATTCTTCTCGAATTCAAACCGGAGCGGGTCTGGCATCTGGCTGCAAACAGCGATATCAGTTTCGGAACACTCCACACCGATTTCGATCTCAAGGGCGGAACCATCGCCACCTACAATCTGCTCGAAGCCATTCGGCTATCCGGCTGCAAGGAACTCCTGTTCTCCTCCAGTGGTGCCATCTATGGCGAACCCACCATCCATCCAACGCCTGAAAACTACGGCCCTCTCTTTCCGATCTCCCTGTATGCCGCGAGCAAACTGGCTTGCGAAGGCCTGATCGCGGCCTATGCGCACAATTACGATATCCAAGCCTGGATCTTCCGCTTCGGCAATGTCGTTGGCCCCAATCCCACCCACGGGGTCATCCACGACTTTCTGCTCCGGCTGCTACAGGACCCCACCCGGCTCAAGATCCTCGGTGACGGCGAGCAGGCCAAACCATATATCCATGTCGAGGATTGTTTGGATGGCATGATGTACGGTCAGGCCCATGCCGCCGGGCGCATGAACTGCTATAACCTGGCCGTTCCGGACCAAACCAGCGTGAATAAGATCGCTGCCTGGTGCCTGGAGGAATTTGGGATCGACCAATGCGCCTTCGAATACACCGGAGGTTCCCGTGGATGGAAGGGCGATGTCGCGTTAGTGGACATGGACACCGCGCACATGACCGCCCTGGGCTGGTCGCCCCGCATGAGCAGCGACCAAGCGGTTCGCCGTACGATCCATGAGATCGCGGCCCAATTCCATCTGCTGCGGGCCCAGGGGGCCCTGCCCAGCCCCGGCGTCGCCTGATCAGAGATTGGGGTCGTACAGGATGATCCGGCTGCCCTGGGTCTCGAAGGCGAACGAGACGTGAACCAGGGAGGCCAGTCTCGCCCGGACCCGAGCCTGATCCTCCGGCTTCACGAAAAACAGAATAAAGCCACCGCCACCGGCCCCCAGGAGCTTGCCGCCCAACGCTCCCGCTGAGCGGCCGGCGTTGTAGATCTGATCGATTTCCGAAGTGCTCACCCCTTGCGCCAGGGAACGCTTAAGCACCCACCCCTCGTGCAGGAGTTCTCCGAAGCGCTCGATGGGAATGCTAGAATCACCCAGTATACCCAAGCCTTCGTCGACCATCGACTGGATCCGGAGCAGTTGCTGACGGGTGTTGGGGAAGTTCTCGATCTGCTTGGAGGCTATCTCGAAGGCGTTGCGCTGAAATCCGGTAAAGAACAGCATCAAATGGTCGTGAAGGCTCGCCCGCCGCCCTGCGCTAAGGATCACCGGGGTCACGTTGAACGAGCCATCCTGGCGAAAGACGATATGGTTCAATCCGCCGAAGCAGGCGGCGACTTGGTCCTGGGAGCCCACCGCCTCGCCGATAAGATTCTGCTCCACATGCAGGGCCTGCTTGGCGAGGTCCATCTTGGAAATCATTTCGCCACGCAATGCGTGCAGCGTATGGATCATCCCCACCGTGAACGCCGAACTTGAACCCAGCCCGGAGCGCGCTGGCAGGTCGCCGTCGTGATGGACTTCCACCCCGTTTCCAGGCGGAAGGAACTTCAGACACTCCCGGATGGCCGGGTGCCGGATCTCGGAGAATTCATTCACCAGCTCAGTGACGGAATAGACCAGCCGGTGCTTGTATTCGAAAAAGGGCGGAAGAAAACGGCAACTGATTTGGCAGTATTTGTCGATCGTGGTGCCCAGGACTGCGCCACCGTTTTCGCGATACCACTGGGGGTAATCGGTACCCCCTCCGAAGAACGAAATGCGAAAGGGCGTCTGGCTGATAATCATATGAGCCAAGGGTAGTCTTAGCCAAACGGATTGGCTACTGTAACATCATGTCCCGTTTCCCCACGCCCCAGACGAATCGATGCAAGTGACCGACGCGATCATCCTCGCCGGCGGGCTTGGCAGACGCCTCCGGGCCGTGGTCCCGAACCAGCCCAAACCCATGGCCCTGGTTCGCGGGCGGCCCTTTCTTGAATATCTGCTGGAAGCCTGGATCGCCCGGGGGATTTCGCGCTTCATTCTGTCGGTGGGCTATCGGGCAGAGTGCATCATCGATCATTTTGGCTTGACCTTCCGGGGCGCTACCTTGGTCTATGTCCGCGAATCCAGTCCCCTGGGTACGGGAGGCGCACTGCGCGCCGCCAGTGCGGCGCTGCCCGCGCAGACACCCTTTTTTGCCATGAACGGAGATACCTTTTTCGACCTGCCCGTTGGCACCATGGTCGCGGCCCAGGTGCGTACCGGTTCAGGGCTCACGTTGGCCCTGGCACCTCGCCCCGCCGGGGACCGCTACGGCAATGTGACCTTCGATTCTGCGGGACGGATTCTGGCCCTGATGGACGGCGGCACCTCCAGCCCATGGATCAATGGCGGCGTCTATCTCTTCGCCGGCAGAGATCTCCTGGATCAGTTGGCGGAAGGCCCTCTGTCCTTCGAAAATGACGTCCTTCCGGCCTGGATCGATGCTGGGCTGGGTTTGACCGCGTGTCCGTTTCCAGGCAGGTTCATCGATATCGGGGTTCCCGAGGATTTCCATGCCGCCCAGGATTTTTTTGCCGCCCCACCGCGGGTTAAGGAGCATTGAATGAGTCTCCGCATTCTTGTGCCAGGGGGCGCCGGGTATATCGGTTCCATCCTGGTTCCGCACCTGCTTTCCCTCGGCCACGAAGTGACCGTGCTGGACAACTTCATGTACCAGCAGGCCAGCCTGGGGCATGTCTGCGCCGACCCGCGATTCCACATGGCCCGGGGCGACATCCGGATCGAATCCCACCTGAAGCCGCTGCTCAAGAGCGCCGATGTGATCATCCCGCTGGCCGCGCTGGTCGGAGCTCCGCTTTGCGACAGGGATCCCGTGGGTGCCGAGACCACCAACCTGGAAGCGCCCAAGCGGCTGTTCCAGATGGCATCCAGAGACCAGATCATTCTGATGCCAACCACCAACAGTGCCTATGGTTCGGGGGATCAGGACAACTTCTGCGACGAGACATCTCCGCTCAAGCCCATTTCAACCTATGCCAAGCACAAGATGGAGGTGGAGCAGGCGCTCCTCGCCCACGGCAACGCCATCAGCTTCCGCCTCGCCACGGTTTTCGGCATGTCCCCGCGGATGCGCCTCGACCTGCTGGTCAATGATTTCACCTACCGGGCGGTCAACGATCATTTCCTCGTCCTATTCGAGGCCCATTTCAAACGCAATTACCTGCATATCAGGGACGTGGCGAATGTGTTCCAGTGGGGCATCGAGCATATCGATGAGATGAAGGGGCAAATCTACAACGTCGGCCTGAGCTCCGCCAATCTTTCGAAGCTGGAACTCTGCCAGACCATCCAGAAATATGTCCCGGATCTGGTGATCCAGCAGGCTCCCTTCCACAAGGACCCCGACCAGAGAAATTACATCGTATCCAACGCCAAACTCGAGGCCACCGGCTGGAAGCCGGCGCACACGCTAGACACGGGCATCGTCGAACTGCTCAAGGGGTTCTCTATGCTTCGGAACTCCAGATACGGCAATGTCTGATCATCGGTAGCAGAAGACATCGCGAAGGAACTGGAAGTAGTAGGCCGCTCCCCATTTCAGTACCTGCAGCTTGGCCTTGCCGCCGATGCGGGCCGGCTCACTCCCGGGGATTTCAGCGAGTTTGAGGCGACGGCGCGCGGCCCGGGCCGACAGGAGCGGTTCCCAGCTGATGCGGGTCCGGAACATGCGTTCCGGCGTGCGATACCAGCGGTCCTGGTCCAGTTCCAGGTCCCGGATGAGCGAGGTGCGGTAGGCCCGGTAGATCACCATTGCATCGGTATAGTGCCCGCCGTGCAGGAGATTGACCGTCTTGGTGAAGATCCAGTTGCCAAACCCCGTGACCCAGGTGTCGTCGTCGCTGTGCGCCCCGGGGGCATAACGGGAAACGATGACCATGTCGAAGCCCTCCTTCATCTTCTCCACCAGGGGGCCCAGCAATCCGGGAATGGAGTTCCCATCGGGACTGAAGGTCAGCAGGATTTCGCCCCGGATGAGCGGCAGGACCTCGTTGTAGGCCTGCCTTATGCCAGGCTGGGTCTGGATCCAGACCTCGTAGCCGTGCTCCCGGGCGTATTCCACTGTGCCGTCCGTGGAGCCTCCGTCCAGGACCAGGATCTGGTCGAACAGGGCCGCGTCGATCTGGGGCATGATGATCTTCATTCCCTCGATCTCATTGAGGGTCGGGATTAGCAGGGTCACACTCGCCATATAAATGCTCCAGATTGTGGTTTCAATAGAGTCGGATGTTCCGGATCAGTCATGCTGGCGTTCCAGGCGATGGGTGGTCATCTGCCGGATGTGGGCTGCGGTATCGGGCCCGAAGCGCAGTTCCACCATTTCGAGGTAGGCGGGGTGAGTGAAATAGCGGGTGAAGGCTTGGTCTCGGAAGCGCAGGACCTCTTCACCACTCATATACCGCGTGGGCAGGGGCAGCGTGTCCACAGCGTGCTGGGAATAGCCGCCCCAGGTGCCGGGCAGCCTCCAGCCCCGCTCCACGGCCAGTTGGTAAAGGTGTGAGCCGGGATAGGCCATGGCCGAGTAGAAATTGGCGAATTCGCAATTAAGTTCCATGGCCAAATCCAGGGTGGCTTCCATGCTTTCCAGGGAATCCTCCGGCAGGCCGAAGATGTAGTTCCCGATCACATGGATCCCGGCGGCGCGGATGCCGGCCAGGGTCCTGAATATGTCCTGCTGGCTGTACCCCTTTTGCACATCGTCCCGGACTTCGGAGCGCGCGGATTCAATGCCCAGGGCCAGCCAGTTGAATCCTGCCCGCTTCAGCTTGTCGAGCATCCCGTCCCGGACTGTGTCGACCCGGGCGTAGGCCCAGATGTTCAGGTCAAGGCCGCGCTCAAGGATGAGATCACAGATCCCCTCCACATGGGAACGGTTCATTACGAACATCTCATCTGCAAATTTGACGTTCCTGACGCCGTGGTGGCTGGCCAGGAATTCCAGCCCGTCCACCACCCCCTTGGGGCTCCAGAGGCGATAACTATTGGTACCCACCTTCATGCCCCTCTCCTGCTCTCCGCTCTTGAAAGGGGCTTGGATGCAACAGAACGAACATCGGAACGGACAACCAAGTGAAGTGTAGACCGAAGCGTACGGCTGCCGGTCCAGTTCCCCGTGGCTGTCGAGGATGCCCATGCAGTGCCAGTTGTGTGCCCGGTAGTGCCCCATGGGGAGCAGATCCCAGGCCATCCCGGGCATCTGCCCATCGAGATCGGTCACCAACTGGGCCCGACGGCTCGGGGCCAGAACGCCGCCATCCGATCGCTGGTAGAGATCGGGGACCTTGTCCAGATCCTGGCCGCCGGCCTTCAGGGCTGCCACCAGATCGACCAGGGTCTCCAGGCCCTCCCCACCAGCCGTGAAATCGACCGGCTCTTCCAGCAGGGTCCGCCCGGGAAGGGCAGCCACATGCCCCCCCAACAGGAGGAGCTTCTGGTCCGGCGCAGCCGCCTTGATGGCCCGGCAGAGCGCCCCTGCAGCCGGCATCATCTGGGTGGACGCAGAGGGCTGCTGCCCATAGACCACTATGGCCGCCAGCACCGGCCGCCGCTCTACGACCAGCTTGGCGGTCGCCTCGAGACTGAGCCCAAGCGCCTCACCGTCCAGGATCTCTACAGAGCAACCGCGCTTGCGGGCAAAGGTGGCCATCAGCCCTGCCCAGACTGGCGGCTCGATGGCAGCGAAGTCCTGGGCCAGGACCTGATAGGTGCGGGCGCGACTGGGTGGATTGATGAGGAGGAGATCAAGGTTCATGGGGATGTTCCAAAGATGCAGCCGGATCCCACCGACGGATCACGGCGGAAAGGCGGGCCGAAATATCAGAAAGGGCGAGTCCGGCCTGGGCGTGCAGGACTTCCCGTCCCCCTTGATCGAACAGGTATCCACCCACCACCCCCATGCAGTCCAGGGGGATATGCGTGCCGGCCTGCCGAAGCAGTTGGCCGATCAAGGCGTCAAGGCCACCGGCGCCGATGAAGCCCTCCTCCAGGGTCAGGATCCCCCTGGCCTGGCGCAACTGGGCGATCAAAGCGGCCTCGTCGAAAGGGCGGATGCCGAACAGGTCCACCACCCCAACCGTGCCAGGCGCAAATCCGCTGGCTACCGCCAGCGCACGGTGCACCATGAACCCGGTAGCAAGAATCAGCCAATGTCCCTGGCGAAGAACCCGGAATCCTCTATGCACCTCCTCCGGAGCAACCTGCTCTGCCAAGCTCGGCAGGGGCTTGCCATCCATCCGGAAATACTTGGGCACAGCCCGGGCCAGTGCGCCATCCACCAGGGCCACGGCCGTCGGCGCATCCGCAGGGGAATGGATTTCCAGACCGGGCAAGGTGCGCAGAATGGACAGATCCTCCAGGCAATGGTGGGTCGGCCCGGAAACGTCATAGCTCATTCCGGCGCCAACGCCGAGAAGGTTCACGTTGATCGGCCGCTGCGGGGCATGGATGGCCAAATCCACCCGAATCTGCTCGAAGCAGCGCATCGATAAGAACGGCGCGATGGCGAAGGCGAAGACACAGAAACCTTCCAGGGCCAGCCCCAATGATATGTTTATGAGGTTCTGTTCGGCGATGCCGACGTTCACGAAACGATCCGGATAGTCCTCGCGGATCGCATCCAGCCTGGGTGAACCAAAATCGGCGCTCAGGAAGAACAGATCGCTGCGGACCGCCATTCTGCGATGAAGTTCCGCCAGGAAGGCATCGCGCATGGCCAGGGGGATCCCACTCGGTTTCATGCCTGTTCCCCCAGCAGTGCCGCGATCTCGTCAGGGCTGAGGTTCCGGATGTGGCTGAGCGGGTCCTGTTCCAACCGGGAGACCCCCTTGCCTTTCACGGTGCGGGCGATCACAGCCTTGGGCTGCCTCCCCCCCCGGACCTTGGAACGCCGCAGAGTATCGCACACCGCAACCACATCGTGCCCGTCGACCTCGCAGGCCTCCCAGCCGAACGCCCGAAACTTGTCCGGCAAAGGCTCCAGATCGATGATGTTACGACAGAAGTCCAGCATGGACACCCGATTGGCGTCCACCACAAGGGTCAGGTTGTCCAGGCCCTGGGCCCCAGCGAACATGATGGCCTCCCACACGGCCCCTTCGTACAGCTCGCCGTCGCCAACCAGGACAAAGACATGCGGCGAGGCGCCACGCTGCCGGAGTCCCAGGGCCATCCCACAGGCCACTCCCGGGCCGTGGCCGAGTGAGCCGTTGGTCGTTTCGTACCCGGGAATCACGCAATCGGGAATCCCCCCGAGCAAGCCCCCGGCTTGACCGACTTTGCTCAGCTCATCCGTGGAGAAGAAACCAAGATCCGCCAAAATGGGGTACAGGGAGATGGAACCGTGCCCTTTGCTCACGATGAACCGGTCCCGGGCGGGCCAGCGCGGTTCGGCGCCCCTGAAATTCAGCACCCCCCCATAGTAGAGCGCCACCAGGATCTCCACCGGAGAAAGAGAGGAAGCGATCCGGGTCTCCTGGGATCTCCGGTGAATACGCAGGGTCTCCGCCCGCACCCGCGCGCATTGCCTGATCAGTCCTTCCCGATCCATCAGCTCTCCGCCAAACGATTTACATACCATTCGTAAGTTTGCATCAGCCCCGCCTCCAATGCGACCTCAGGGGCCCAACCCAGGGCCCGGAAACGGGAAGAATCCAGCAACTTCCGCGCCGCTCCGTCCGGATGACGCGCATCCCATCGGATTTCGCCGCTGAATCCGACCACCTGGGCAACTCTTTCGGCCAGTTCGGCGATGCTCAGGTCGACACCAGTTCCGATGTTGTAGTGCCGGTTTTCCAGGCGATCAACATGACTGACAGCAAATAGGGCAGCCCGGGCGGCATCGGCCACATGGAGAAATTCCCGCCGGGGCCGCCCCGTGCCCCACAGCGTCACGGAATCGGCCCGATCCCGTCTGGCAGCGTGGAAGCGCGCCAGCAGGCCAGCCAGCACATGTCCGGTCGCCGGATCGAAATGATCCCCCGGACCGTACAGGGAATTTGGCACCAGAGCGATGAAACGGGTGTCCGGGTACTGCTGGTTGTATGCAGCGCAGGCGATGATACCCGCCGTCTTGGCGGCCGCGTAGGCGGCGCTGGTGGGCTCTACCGGGCCCGCCCCCAGCGAGTCCTCGGGAATGGGTTGGCCCGCGTCCCGAGGATAAGTGCAGGATGAGCCGAAGAACACCACCTGCCTTGCACCGCACAGCCGTGCCGCCTCGAACACCGCATCCTGGATCGCGAGATTCTCATGCAGGAACGACGCCGGACGCTCACGGTTGGCCTGGATGCCACCGGTCAGGCCAGCGCACAAGAACACCACATCCGGCCGCTCTGCCCGGAAGAAGGCCACAACGGCGGCACCATCCGCCAGATCCAGCTCAGTCCGGGTCCGCAGGAGGAGGTGCTCGCAGCCATTTTGCCGAAGCAGGGCGGTCAGGGCGGAGCCCAGCATGCCATTGTGACCGGCCACGAAGATCCGCCCATGTCCCGGCAACAGCCCTGAAGAGAGGGAAAGCATGTCAGGCCACCTCGTTGAGCAGCCGGCAAAGGGCCAATATCTTATCCGCCTTGAGCGAGGGGTAGTTGCCCAGGTAGAAGCCGTAAAAATGGATGTGCTCCGCCTGGGGGAACCGCAGGTGGTGACCCTCCGGCACCAGGTGCTTAAGGTAGGGCTGACGCAACTGATTGCCTCCTCCAGAGGCGCCCCGGCGAAACTCTACTCCGGCGGCCCGCAGTGCGGCCATGAGCGCATTGCAGAACGCCGTGTCAGGCTCGCGCAGGACCAGCGTGAAGGCATAGTTGCAACTCCCCTCCACCTTGAAATCGGTGAAGTAGCGTTTCCCGTCCAGGTTCTCCATGAACAGACGGAAGTTCTCCCGGCGCTGGAGGTTGTTCCGGTCCAGCCGGGGCAGCTGGCTGCGCCCGATCACCGCATTCATCTCGCTGTTGCGGAAGTTGTGCCCCGGATAGGCGAAGATGAAATCCGGGTTAAGGTCGGGCCAGTTCCGCGCCCAGGCCTCTCGAACGGCCCCATCGGTTGCCTCCCGGACCATGCCGTGGGAGCGAAAGGATCGGGCCATCTGGTACACACGTTCATCGTCCGTACACACCATGCCCCCCTCCACCGTGCTCATGTGGTGGGCGTAGTAGAAGGAGAAGTTCGAAACGAGGCCGAAGGTCCCCAGCTTGCGCCCGCCGTGGGTGGCTCCATGGGATTCGCAGACATCCTCGATCAGTGGAATCCCCCGTGCTTTCAGACCGTCCAGCAGCCGGTCCGTGAGCCCGTCAAACCCAAGGATATGAGTCAGGAACACGGCGCGGGTCGCAGGGGTGAGGCAAGCGAGGATGGCATCCGCGTCCATGGCCAGGGTCCGCGGATTGATATCGGCGAAAACCGGTGTGAACCCCGCGGCCAGCACGGCGGCGATGTCCGAAACCCAGGTGAGGGGCGGCACGATCACTTCCCCGGGACCCGCCAGTTCCCGAAGGATACTCATGGTCATGAAGTTGGCCGAGGATCCCGAGTTCACGAAGACGCTATGTTTGACCCCCAGCCACTGGGACCATTCCGCTTCCAGGGCCTGGACCTGGCGGGACTGGGTAAGGATGGGCATCTCCTTGGCGCCCAGGAACCCGATGACCTGATCCAGGTCCTCCCGGGTGATATTGTTGTCCATCAAGGGCAGATCAAGTCTCATGGGCATTCGATCCTTCACTGGACGTTGGCGATGCGCTGGAAGAGATACTGGCCGTGTTTGTTGGAATAGATTTGGCGGAATGCTGCGTCCTGCTTCATGTGATCGAGCACTCGGGTGTCCTCCGGAGTCAGCGGACCCCGTCCAAGGTAGGACCAGAATTGTCCCATATTCTTGAAATCAGGATGTTCCCAGTAGATGTCATAACTGCGGTCTATGACCACCCACTTGGCATCGGGCGGGATCACCACCGGGCCCGGCCCGTCCAGAAGCAGGCGCACCGGCCGGGTCAGATCCTTGCCGTAGGCAGGATAGATCCAACCGTCGAAACCGGAGTCCATGGCGATAACATCGTCCGGCCCCGCCAGGCGATCCACCACGCTGGCCGCACGCTCGGAGGTGAAATAGATGGTCCGGCTCAGGGCGGGAGCATCCTTCAGCGCCAGGACATAGCGGAGCGGCAGGAATCGGTCGTTGTAGGCCATGTCCAGGCCTTGCCAGAGGAAAGCCCCCAGAAGGAACACCATGCCGGCCATGGCCAGGCGCCGAGGCCGGGGCGCGATGGCCCGCTCCGCGTGGCGGAGCAGCGGCGCCAAGCTCCAGCCGGAAATCAGCACCGGGACAAACAGGAGGTAGCGCGGAAAGGCGTTGAAAGCACCCAGGATCCGGTAACGGATCGGGAGAAACATCAGCACCGCCAGCAGGAAGGTCAATGATCCCGCAAGCCGTTCCCGGGATCGGTCGCGTTCCAGCCTGTCACGGCGGGCCAGGCGCATGGCCCAGGGGATGAGCAGCAGGCACAGGGTCAGCGGAATTCCATAATGGCTCATGTATATCTCGTACTTGGGCCAGAACCAGATCTGGTGCAGCCAGGGCACCCATACCCCCTGGGGTGAGGACGAGAACGGGATGGTGAACAGGAGGTAGGGATACATCCATAAATTTGCCCACTCGCCATAGTTCGGCGCGGAATAATTGAGTGAAGGCTTGACCGTATCCATCACCTGCTTCATCGGGTAGCCGAGAATGGTCCCGGTGTGGCTGGCATGGATAAGGTAGGTCATGCCGCCCAGCAGAAGGAAACCCGCAACACTGGCCGCGGCCGCGATCCGGATGGCCCGGAAACCCTCCTTCCGGCCTTCCTGGAAGCGGCGCACCAACCCCCAGAGCAACATTGGCAGACAGGCAACCAGAAATAGCCCGCCCTGAGGCTTGGTGCCACATCCAGCGACCAGGGAGAGAATGCACAACAGAAGCGGCATGCGCCTGCCGTCAATCGCCCAGCGCGCCCCCCACAGGACACCAGCCATGACCATCGTGACCATCAGGATGTCGTTCTTTTGGCCGCCGCTATGCAGCAAAGCCACTGGAAGTCCGGCCACCAGCAGCCCGGTCCCCCACGCAGGCAGCGCGCCGTTCCACCATCGTTCGGCGGTGGCCATGGCCAGCAGGACGAAGTAGCCGTAGGCCAGAGTGGACACGCTGGTGGTAAGCCAGTCGTTGCCCTGCAAGAGCATGAAATCGGCCAACAGGAACTCGAAATTGGGCGGCTGACAGGAAAGCCGCGGATCATTGGATGGGAAATAGGTGTATGCGTGTGCCCTAGAAATCAGCACAGCCTTGGGGAAGTGATAGGACAGCGCGTCGTGGGTGGCTACCGGCACGAGCGTCCCGCGCCAGAGAACGAAGACCAGCCATGAGCCGAGCAGCAGGCAGATGGCGGTCACCAGGGCCGGAGAGACCTTGCGGTACGATTCATAAATGGCGGCCGATTCCGCCGTCAAGGGCCGCATGGGGTTCCAGTCCCGCTCGGCCTGGGAGGAGCATTTCCAGCCCCAGCAGGCCGTCCCGGCCAAGGCAGCCGCGCCCGCCAGGAGCGGCAGGTCATCAATGACCTGGCCCAGGTTCAACAGCCAATTCAACCCAATCCAGAGCACCAAGGCCGTCCCCAGGGAAGAGGCGAGTCGTTCCGCGGGTCCGACCACCGGCGCGGCGACGCCGAACGTCCCTTCCCGGTGCCAGCACCACTCGGACACCCCGTGGCCAGCGGCCAGGATCAATAGCATGAACAGCGCCAATTCCATGGTTCAGTCCTCCACCAGGGCAGCCAGCCTCTGCTGGGCATCAGCCAGATCAGCGGGGTTTCCAATATCAACGAAATTCCGGTCCACGTGGATCGCGCCCAGCCGTCCCCCAGCCGCAAGCTTTGGAAATACGGTATCTTCGAAATTCGAAGGGCCCTCCGGAAGCAGATCCAGGACCTCAGGAGCGAACAAGCCGAAGCCCGCGTCCACGTGATCCAGTCCCAGATCCGGGCGATCCTTGGCATATCTCGTCACCCTCCGCCCTTCCGGATCCAGCCCGACATTGGCGCAACGGATGGTGGTCAATCCCGGCCGAAAGGGGTAGACCGCCAGGGCATCGCCTGGCTGGAGTTCGGCCAGGGCCGCGTAATCGATGGGGCGGTATAGGTCCCCGTACAGCATCAGAAAACGCCTTTGGATCATCGCCCTTGCCAGCCTGAAGGCACCGCCCGTACCGGCCGGGTTCGGTTCGCGGCTATAGCACAACCGGATCCCCAGCGCCCCCCCGTCGCCAAAATGATCCATGATGATTTCGGCCTTGAATCCGACCAGGAGGAGGACCTCCTCGAAACCCTGGCGGGCCAATCGCCGCAGAACATGCTCCAGGAAGGGCCGTCCGGCCACCGGGACCATGGCCTTCGGCAGGCCTTCGGCCAAAGCCCCCAGGCGGGATCCCAGTCCTCCCGCCAGGATCACCGCCAGCGGCGTCCGCACGGCTTACCCCCTGTCTTTCCGCGGAACCCGGGCCATGCGCCAGATCCGTTTGAAGGTCCAGAAAGTGCTGTCCCAGCGATGCAAGGTGGTGTTGCCGACCCGCTCCCGGTAGTCGATGGGGATCTGCACCACCTTAAAACCGAGTCGCTGCGGCAGCAGGACCAGTTCCACTGGCAACGCCGGCCCCATGGGATCCCATGGCATGGCCTGGAGCATGGATCGACGATAGGCGCGCATACCGGAGTGCAGGTCCATGCTGATGGAGCCGCACAGGATCCGGGCCAGGACAGCGAACATCCGGTTGGCGAACCAGTTGGCCCAAGGCATGGCCGGCGGCCGACGCCAGACCCGGTTTCCGTCCACCAGATCCGCCCCTGCTGCGATCTCTTCCAGGAACCGGGGAATGGCCTCGACTGGATAGGTGTCGTCGCAGTCCAGGGTAAGCACCACGTCGCCCCCAGCCTCGCGCAACGCGCGATCCATGGCTGGACCATACCCCTTGGGCGGGAACTGACGCACCACTCTGCAGCCGAGACGCTCGGCGATTTCCGGGGTCCGATCCCGGCTGCTGTCCACAACGAAGATCTCGGCATCCGGCGCGTACCGGCGGATATCCGCCACCACCTTGGCGATGGCGTCCTCTTCGTTCATTGTGATCATCGATACCGTCAGCATGGAACTCCTGTTCATGATTGATTGAGTACCCCGGCCAGAGCCAGGGCGCGCTCCACACAGACATCCGAATTGATGTACTCGAACTGGGCGAAGCGGCCCAGCAGATGGATGCCCGTGGCACGCACGGACCGGTGCAGGGCGGCCACCCGGTCAAAGTAGGCGGTATCGTAGATCGGGTAGCCGTACGGAAAACGGAGCACTTTCCGGTAGGCCAGCGTGGAGGGCGCCAGCAGCCCCATCCGTTCCAGGCTGGCCACAGTCCGGGCCAGCAGCTCGGCATCGCCCAGCTCCCATATACCATCCCCTGGCCGGCTGGTGATTTCCGCCATCATGGACGAATGCCCGGAAGGCACACACTTCTCGCTGAAGGCCTTGGGGAAGGACAGCCGGTGAAAGAGAATGTCTTCATCCGGGACGTAGAGCGCTGTATACGGATACCCCCGGTCCTCGGCCACGCCCAGCAGGATGTTGATCAGGCCGTTGTAGCGCAGGCCCGCCAGAGCTTCCCGTCCCTCGGCCGGGAAGCCGTCCCAGATCCGAGCCAGTTCATGCACCGGCAGCGTGGACACCAGGGTTTCATAGTGCCTCTCCCCCAGAGCCGTCGTCACCGTCCAGGCGCCGGCCGCCCCTGCAACCTTGAGCACCGGACAGGATTCCCGGACTGCGCCGGCGCGGATCCTAGTACCGAAGGCCTGGACCAGGGCCTGGAAGCCGCCCAGGACTGGATAATGGAAGTACAGCTGGTGGAGGTAGCCTTCCGTAGCAATGCCGATGGCGGACTTGAGCACATCTTCCATGGGCGGCTTGGGAATCCGTGCCACCCATTCCAGGGATATTTCGGCCGGATCCAGGTTCCAAATCTTCCGGTTGTAGGGCAGGAAATACTTGTCGGAAATGCCGGAGCCAAAGTTCGCGTAGGACCACTCCTGGAGATTTTCCGGCACCTTCACCCAGGGATTGCGCAGATAGCCGAGGATGCATTCATAGCAGTCCTCCTTGGGCAAATCGCCCAATCCGTTCTCGAAGGGGTACTTCACGAGATGCCCCTTGAACCAGATGCGGTTCTCCCGGCGGCGCCGGTGCACGTTGCCGCCCAGGGATTCGATCATCCGCCCAAGCACCTCCTGGTTCTTGGAGAATAGGATGTGCGGACCAGCCACGTCGAAGGTAAAGCCCGCCTCCTGCAGCGAAGCGCAAAGCCCTCCAGGCATGGGTTCCGCCTCGAGCACTTCGCATGGGACCCGCAGGTGGGCCGCCAGAGCGATCCCGGAGATCCCCCCGCCGAGGATGCCGATGGTCCCGCTCATAGGATGACCTTGCCGGTATCCTGCATGGCTTCCCAGGTGGCTCCCGCCCCGAGATGCGT
>Ga0302190_10000723_pt1 | contig 21613 bp, 18 predicted proteins | sample II_Bog_E2_3_FD_198784 | JGI IMG/M metagenome (GOLD analysis project Ga0302190, IMG submission 198784) | Peat permafrost microbial communities from Stordalen Mire near Abisko, Sweden - II_Bog_E2_3 | ecosystem: Environmental > Terrestrial > Soil > Wetlands > Peat | place: Sweden: Abisko... | reverse complement strand
ACGATCGCCCGGCCGCCCGGTGGGGGCGGGTTGCGGATGATGGCGTGGAGGGCCACGCAGAACGGGTCGGCCAGGACGGCCAGCTCGTCGGGGACGCCGTCGGGGACGGCGAAGAGCTGCGACTGGTGCACGGCCATGCGGTCGGCCCATGCGCCGGGGGCCTTCGTGGTCATGCCGACGTGGAGCCCGTTGCCGATCTCGCCGGTGGTGAAGTTCCAGCAGAGGTTGAAGTCGCCGGTCACACACGCCGGGCAGATTGGCTCGATGCCGCGTGGCGTGCACGACAGCCAAGGGTTGAGGACGACCCGCTGGCCCACCTCGAAGCCCTCCGCTCCCGGGCCGAGCTCGACCACGCGCGCCACTACCTCGTGGCCCGGCACGAGGGGCAGCGTGGCGAAGGCGGCCATGGGATTGTCCAAGTCCCCCTCGCTCAGGTCGCCGAGCAAAAGCTTGATGTCCGAGCCGCAGATGCCCGAGAGGATCGGCTCGGTGAGGACCCAGTCGTCGTGGGCCGTTGCATCGTCGACTTGGCGCAGGCCGAAGGGCAGCGAGAGCAGCATCTCTTCGAACTCGTCTGCCGGCACCGGCCGGACTTCGTCGGCATCGGGTTCGTCCCCGAAGACGAGGGCCCTCATGATGGTGGTGTCGCTCCTTGTTCACTCGCGGCGGTGGAGCGGGACGGCGAGGCCATCGCCCCGCTCGTGGCCTCGGCCACGCGGGCCGCATCGGCCTTCCCCTCGGCCATGGCCAACATCCCGGCGACGAAGCTGTCGAAATCCGCGGTCTTCATTTCGACCACGGCCTTCATGTCAGGGACGTAGTGCTCGAAGCGTTCGCTGTCGATGGCCGCGATGATGCCCTCGGCCACCTCCTCGGGGGGGCCGAGGGGTCCGTCGTAGAGGGGGGCGTCGTTGTCGGGCTGGTCCCAGATCTCCGTGTCGATGGCGCCGGGCAGCACCAGCCGCACCGTGACACCGGTGCCGGTGAGATCGGCCGCTGCGCTCTCGCTCCAGCCGGCGAGGGCGAACTTCGAGCCGCAGTAGGCGGACTCGGTGGCTACCCCGAGCCGGCCCCCCAGGCTCGAGACGTTGACGAGCACGCCCGAGCCGCGCTCGACCATTTTCGGGATGAGGGCGAGGGCGATGGCCACGGGGGAGAAGTAGTTGACGGCCATGGCCCGGCGGACCTCGTCCATCCTCAAACGTGTGACCGGCCGGCGAAGCGGGATCCCGGCATTGTTGATGACGGCGTCGATCCGGCCGTAGGCCTCCCAGATCTCGGCCGCCAGGGACGCGGCGCCCTCGGCGTCGGAGAGGTCAAAGGCGAAGCGCCGGGAGGCAGGGGAGTGGGGGAGGCACGAGGCGAGCACCTCGTCGAGCCGGCCGGCCCGCCGAGCGACGAGGGCCACGGTCCAGCCCTGCGCCGCCAACAGGCGTGCGGTGGCGGCGCCGATGCCCGAGGAGGCCCCGGTCACCATGGCCACCCGGCCATGGGGGCGCGGCGGTTGGATGTCGACGCTCATCAAAGCCGCCTCGCCTTCGGATCGCTGTGGTCAGCCAGCACCGTGGTGCCGGCGTCTTCGGGGTGAGCGAGGGGACTTGAACCCCCGGCCTCCAGGGCCACGACCTGGCGCTCTAACCTGCTGAGCTACGCCCACCGAGTCCGACCAGTGTGGCACAGCCCGGTGTAGCCTCGGAGCACGCGATCGGCGGGAACACCGTCGGGCGCGCTCGGGAGCCAGGCCCCTGTAGCTCAACTGGATAGAGCAGGTGGTTTCTACCCACCAGGTTGCGCGTTCGAGTCGTGCCGGGGGCGCCCACGAGGTCCAAGCACGCAGGAGCGCGCCGGTGGCCTGCTCGCCAACGGGGTTCTGGCCACGGCGTAGGGTGTGACCATTGATCGAGCGAAGGCGGGAGACAGCTGTGGCTGAGTTCTGGGGACCATTGGCGGCATTGGCAGGCGAGTGGGAGGGCGAAGGCGGCCTCGACACCGCCTACTCCCACTCCCAGCACAAGGTGCTCGGCACCCCCTTCCGTGAGAAGTGCACCCTGAAGTCGTTCGGCCCGGTCGCCAACGGGAGCCAGGAGCTCTACGGCCTCGACTACAAGAGTGCGATGTGGCGCAACGACGAGGAGAACCCGTTCCACACCGAGGTGGGCTACTGGCTCTACGACGCCGCCACCGGCGAGATCATGCGCGGCTTCGTCGTCCCGCGCGGGATCACCACGCTGGCCGGTGGGACGGCAGCGGCCGACGCCACCGAGTTCACCCTCCACGCCGCCAAGGGTGAGGCCAACTACACGATCGGGGAGAACCTCTACCTGGCGAAAGAGGCCAGCACGCTCAGCTACGACGCCACCATCACCATCGGCGACGACACGTGGTCCTACGACGAGACGACGATGCTCAAGATGGCCGAGTTCGCCGAGCCCTTCTCCCACACCGACCGCAACACCTTGCACCGCGTCGGCTGACCGCCGACGGGGGCATCACGCCGGCGCACCCGCCGCGGTGACGCACAGGAGGATCGGGCACCGGCGCACCGGGTCTGGCAGTCATAAGCTCGGCCCATGGCCGTGATCTTCGCCGTGGCGAACCAGAAGGGCGGGGTGGCCAAGACCACGACCGTCCAGTCGCTCGGTGTCGCCCTCGCAGAGAGCGGCTCGCGAGTGCTGCTCGTCGATCTCGACCCCCAGGCGTGTCTCACCTACTCCCTCGGCTTCGACCCCGACGCCCTCGAGTCCTCCCTCCACGACGTCCTGATCCGCCGCACGAAGGTCGACGACGTCATCCGGCCGGTGGCGGGGATCGAGGGGCTCTTCGTGTTGCCCGCCACCATCGACTTGGCCGGCGCCGAGGTCCACCTCCTGTCGCGCACCGGGCGCGAACACGTGCTCGCCCGGGCCTTGGAGGGCGTGGCCGGGGACTATGACGTCCTCCTCATCGACTGCCCACCGTCGCTCGGGGTGCTCACCATCAACGGCCTCACGGCCGCGGACTCCGTGCTGATCCCGCTGCAGTGCGAGGCCCTCAGCCACCGCGGCGTTGGCCAGTTGCTCGAGACCATCGAGGACGTGCGCACCTTCGCCAACGAGGACCTCTCGGTCTTCGGCGTCATCGCCACCATGTACGACGGCCGAACCCGCCACGCCCGCATGGTGCGCGAGGAGGTGTCCAGCCGTTACGGCCTGCGCCTGCTCGAGCCGCCGGTTCCCAAGTCGGTGCGCTTCGCCGAGGCCCCCGAGCTCGGGCGCTCGATCCTCCAGCACGCCCCCGGCTCGCCGGGTGCGGCCGCCTACCGCGCCCTCGCCGCCCAATTGCTGGCCGAGCCGGCTGCGGGCGTCCACGGCGAGGACGCTCCCCTGGTGCACGGGGTTGCCGATGGTGCGTGAGCCCGGGCCGGGCGAGCGCCGGTTCGGGACGGTGGACGGGTCCACCCCCCGCAAACGGCAAGGCCCTGACCCGCTCGGCAAACGGGCCCTGTTCTGGGCACCGGGCTCTGAAGCCGGCGACGTGCGCCGGACCGCCGGTTCACCGCTCGGGCGCCGTGCCCTCTTCTCCGACGCCCACGGCACCGAGGCCGCCGTCGCGGGGGACCTGGTGGCACGCAGGGGGCCGATCACCGTCGAGTGTGGCCGGTGCAAGGTGATCTCCAAGGTCGGCCTGGTCGACTTCGCGCTGTTCCAGCTCCCCATCGGGTTCTGGCTGCCGCGGGGCAAGTACTCCCACTTGATGACCTGCCCGGCGTGCCGGCGGCGGGTGTGGGCGAGCGTCACCCTTCGCCGCTGAACGACGCCGCGATCCTCGGGGTTCAGCCTGCTACGTAGAAGTGGGCCGGGATGCCGGGCTCGCGCCGGACGAGGCCTCGAGCCTCCAAGAGGACGAGGTGGGCGAGGGTCTCGCCATTGGCAGCGCGCTGCATGAACGAGGGGATCTCGTCCCAGGGCCTCGACCACGTGAGTGACCGGGTGAGGTCCCACGCCGTCATGCCCGGCTGTTCGGCGAGCACCTTCTCCATGATGTCGAGCCGCTCGCTGTGGTGCTCGATGAGCTGGTCCAGGCGGATGCCGAGGCCCTTGAAGCGGTACTCGTGGGCGGGGAGCACCTCGTCGGGATCGAGTCCCTGGAGCCGGGCGAGGGAGTCGAGGTAGTCGCCGAGCGGGTTCACGTGCTGCTGGGAGTGAAAGGAGATGTTCGGTGTGATGCGGGGGAGCACGTGGTCCCCCGAGAGCAGCAGGCGGTGCTCGTCGCTGTAGAGGCAGATGTGACCGGGTGAGTGCCCGGGCGTCCAGATGCAACGCAGGTCCCAGCCGCCGAGGTCGAGCCGTTCGCCGTCTTCCAAGAGCCGGTCGGGCTTGGCCATGACGACCGACTTGCGCAGCTGCATCGAGGCGTTGGCCAGGTCCTCTTGCTGGGCGGCGGGCACCCCCGAGACGGCGAGGAGGTCGGTGATCCGGCTGATCAGGTCGTCGGTGTCCTCGTAGCGCTCCACCAGGAGCGAGGCGTCGGCGGGATGGAGCCCGATCCATGCCCCCGACGCCTCCCGGACGCGCCCGGCGAGCCCGTAGTGGTCCGGGTGGATGTGGGTCACGACCACGGCGTTCACGTCGCCGATCGAGCCGCCCGCCTGGCCGATGCCGTCGTTGAGGGCAGCCCAGGACTCCTCGGTGTTCCAGCCGGCGTCGACCATGGCGACACCGTTGTCGAGCTCGAAGAGGTAGACGAGCACGTAGCGGAGCGGGTTGTTCGGCAGCGGGACCGGGATCGACCAGAGCCCGGGGCGGACCTGTTCGACCGGTGGGAGCACGTTGGCGTCCCATGCCGCCTTCTGCTCGGTGCCTGAAATGGTGATGGCGGCCATCGGAGGCACGGTACACGGTGCGTCGGTCCAATCGGGCGGACACGACAGGCCACACTGCCAGCCACGACATTGATATCCCTGCCTTGATGAAGCAACTCGACAACCGTCTGTGGCAATGAGCGGAGCCCCTATGCCCTCGTCGCTCGCCTCGACTGAATGAGCTGCGACGGGCCGGTAAGCGGCCTTGAGCAACAATCCTGATATCTGGCCGATTGCCGGATAGATCACTCCCTGGTCGGGGTGCCCGGACTTGAACCGGGGACCTCAGCGTCCCAAACGCTGCGCGCTGCCAACTGCGCCACACCCCGCAGAACCGCAACTTACATGACCGTTCAATCTGCGAGAACCCACAGTGCGGCGTTCACCGGGCGCCTCTCACCAGTCGACCTGGCCGCTCACCGGTGTCCACGCCTTCGGAAAAGGTCACAACCCCTCTCTTGATCGTTGCGACGTAGCCGTTGGCGCGCTGGAGCAGGCGCCGCCCTCCGGCTGGCAGGTCGGCCACGGCGATAGGCGTGCCGAGCTCGAGCCGTTCGTAGTCGATGACGTTCAGGTCAGCGAGCATGCCCTCCTCAACCGTTCCCCGATCGGCGAGGCCATAGAGGCGGGCCGTATCGTGGCTCTGCTTCTTCACCACCCACTCAAGTGGAAGCTGCTCACCCCTCGTCCGGTCCCTGGTCCAGTGGGTGAGCATGAACGTCGGGGTCGACGCGTCACACACGATTCCCACGTGGGCGCCCCCGTCGCCCAGGCCGAGTGCTGCTCGCGGGTGCAGCAGCATCACGCGCGCGGCATCGAGATCGCCGCAGGAGTAATTGAGCAGGGGGAGATACAACAGTCCGCGCCCTTCGTCGTCGAGGGTCGCGTCGTAGGCGACCTCGAGCGGGGTGCGGTCCGACCGTTTGGCGGTTGCCGCGACCGAGCGCTCGGGTCCCGGCTCGTACTCAGGCGGGGAACCGAGAAGGTAGGTCTTCGAGAACGCGTCGTCCATGGCGGCAGCGAGAGCGGGATCCGGCGGCACCCACGACACAATCGCCTCGCGCACCTCGGGCCTGCTCAGCTCGTGGAACAACTCGTCGGGGCTCAGGTCCTTCGATTTGAGTTCGGCGTACTCGGGGATGGCGTCGAAGAGTGAGTAGGTCGTGTGATGCCCGGTGAGCAGGCCGAACGGCCGGCCGGCCACCTGGGGCCACAGCTGTGCCCCCTCGGCCTCGGCGATGAGGGTGAGCTCGAGTAACTCGCTCCAGAGCCCCGGGTCGCGGTCGACCTGGAGAAGGGCGAAGGTGACCGGCCGGCCGATGGCAGCGGACAGGCGCCGCATCCAGTCGACCTCCTTCTTCGGCCCGATCACGTCCTCGCCGGCTGCTCCCACCGGTGCCAGCTCGAAGATGCCGGTCCCGAGCTCGCCGAGGGCTGCGCCGATGCCGAAGAGCTCGTCTTCGGCCGCGAACGTGCCAGGCACCGGTTCGCCATCGATGGCCACGTGAGCCAGCGTCCGGGACGTCGAGAATCCTAAGGCGCCCGCCTCGATGGCCTCCTTCACGATGGCCTTCATGGCGGCGATCTCCTCGCGCGTCGCGGGCTCGTTCTTGGCGCCGCGCTCGCCCATGACGTACGCACGCACCGCGCCGTGGGGGACCTGCGTCGCCACATCCAGGGTGAAACGGCGTCGATCGAGGGCATCGAGGTACTCGGGGAAGGTCTCCCAGTCCCAGACGATTCCCTCGGCGAGTGCGGTGCCCGGGATGTCCTCGACTCCCTCCATGAGCCCGATCAACCAGTCGTGGCGGTCCGGGCGAACCGGGGCGAAGCCGACCCCGCAGTTGCCCATGACGAGCGTGGTGACGCCGTGCCAGGCCGTCGGTGCGAGCACCTCGTCCCATGTGGCCTGACCGTCGTAGTGGGTGTGCACGTCGACCCACCCGGGCGTGACCAAGAGCCCACGGGCGTCGACCTCGTGACGTGCCTGGGCGCCGGCCAGGTCCCCGACGGCGGTGATGCGTCCCTGGTCGACTGCAACATCGGCGACACGCGATGGCGACCCAGTCCCGTCGACCAACGTGCCGCCACTGATGAGCATGTCGTGCATGGACCCCCCTTGCCGAGATCCATCGTCGCACGCTCGCCCGGGCGTTGCCGAGCTTCGGGTGACGCGACGAGGCCGGGTGCTCGCGCACCCGGCCTCGTCGGTGATTCAGGCGGTGTCTCGCACCGCCGTGCTCAGCTCTTCTTGCCGAGGATGCGGTTCATCTTGGTGCCGCAAACTGGGCATGCGCCCTGGGCCGCTCGCCGGCCGTTCTTGAGCTCGACCTCTTGGCCGTCGAACTCTCGCTTTTCGCGACATTTCACGCAATAACCCTCGTAGTTCGCCATCTCACATCCTCCTCGTCTCTCCGCCCTCTTCCCCTGCGCACCGGGCCCAGGGTGGGAACGGCAGAACGGTAGCCCTCACGAACAGGGAGAAAGTGGGATACCCCGGCGTGCGAGGTGCGTCGCGCCCTACGATCCCAAGATGGGATCTGACGCCGACACAACCGTCATCGACGGGCTGAGTGAGGTCTGGGGCTCGATCACCTCCCTCGGCGACGACCTCGAGCCGGGGGAATGGGACGCCCCCACCGTCTGCCCCGGCTGGACGGTGCGTGACCACGTTTCGCATCTGATCGGGATCGAGCGCAGCCTCCTCGGGGAGGCGCAGCCGCCGGCCGTGGCTCCGCTGCCCGAGCACGTCGCCAACCCGATCGGTGCCGCCAATGAGGCGTGGGTGGCGCAACGACGCACGGTGCCCGGAGCCGAGGTGCTCGCCGAGTTCGTCCACGTGGCCGCCCAGCGCCTCGCCGAGCTGGCGACCTTCTCGACCGATCGGTTCGACGAGGTTGGCTGGAGCCCCGTGGGGCAGGTGCCCTACCGGGAGTTCATGGACGTGCGGGTCCTCGACTCGTGGATCCATGAGCAGGACATGCGCAGAGCCACCGGGCGCCCCGGCGGCCTGGGGGGTGCGGGGGAGTCCACCGTCTTGCGGCGGCTCACTTCGTCGCTCGGCTACGTGGTCGGTCGCAAGGTGGCGCCGCCCGACGGGACCGTCGTGGTGCTCGCCGTCGACGGCCCGATGGGCGCGGTGGTCTCTCTCTCCATGGAGGGCGGCCGGGCACGCAGGCTCGAGAGCGCGCCGGACACACCGACGGCGACCATCTCCTTCGACCAGCGCGCGTTCTGGGAGCTGAGCTGCGGGCGGTACGAGGGCGGGGCCGATCGTGCCCTCGAGCTGGGTGCGGTGGCCGTCGAGGGCGACGAGTCGGTCGCACAGGCGATCCTCGCCGCACTGAACATCATGATCTGACTGCACGCCGAGTGGCAGCGGTGCGAACGACGATCGGGCGTCGTGCCTCGTGGTGGCTGCTCGTCGGCTCGCCCGGTCCCCCGCGAGGGCGGTCCAAGGCGCCCTCGGGCGCCGGTAGAGTGATGGATCTTCTATGAGAGCCACCAGCGAAACACTCGAGGACAACCGCATCAAACTCTCCGTCGAGATCGAAGAACCCGAGCTCGACGAGGTCCTCGACAGTGTGGTGCGCAGCATCTCGCGTGAGGCCCGCATCCCGGGATTCCGGCCCGGCAAAGTGCCGCGCCGGGTCCTCGAGGCCCGGATGGGTGGCGCCACGGCGCTGCGCGCCGAGGCGCTCCGTGAGGCGCTGCCCGACTTCTACGCGCGCGCCGTCGTCGACACCGAGGTCGACCCGATCGCACCGCCCGAGATCGACATCACCTCGGGCGAGGAGAGCGGGCCCGTGGCGTTCGAGGCCACCGTGCAGGTCCGACCGCTCATCTCGCTTCCCGGCTACGACGGGCTGGTCGTGACCGTGCCCGCACCGGGCGTGACCGACGAGGAGCTCGACGCACAGATCGACCGCCTGCGCGACAACGACGGCGAGCTCGTCGAGATCCAGCGGCCGGCGATCGACGGTGACTTCGTCACGATCGACATCCACGGCACCGACCCCGCCGGCGAAGAAGTCGCCGCCGCCGACGACTACCTCTACGAGGTGGGCAGCGGCACGGTTGTCGCCGAGCTCGACGAGCAGCTCCACGGCGCCACGCCCGGGCACATACTCCAGTTCGACGCCGCCCCCGAGGGCGGCCCGACGCTGGCCTTCCGGGTGCTGGTCAAGAACGTCCAGGAGAAGCATCTTCCTGAGGCGACCGACGAGTGGGCACAGGAGAGCTCGGAGTTCGCCACCGTCGATGAGCTGCGCGACGACCTGCGCACGCGCCTCGCAACCATGAAGGCCGCCCAGGCGAAGATGGCACTGCGAGAAAACACACTGGGCGAGCTGGTCAAGCTCGTCGACGACGAGGTCGTCCCTGACGTGCTCGTCGACGACGAGGTCCGCCAGCGGGTCCACGATCTCGGTCACCGGCTGCAGGCGCAGGGCCTCACCATCGACCAGTTCCTGGGAGCGACGGGGCGCGATGGCGACGCGCTGGTCGAAGAGTTGCGCATCGAGTCACGCGGTGCCGTCAAGATCGACCTCGCGCTGCGGGCCATCGCCGAGGCCGAGCGCCTCGAGGTGTCCGACGAGGAGTTCGACGAGGAGCTCGAAGCGATGGCCGAGCGGATGAACCTCGAGGCCGGCGACCTGCGCGACCAGCTTGACCACAACGGAAGAACCGGCGCGGTACGCTCGGAACAGCGCAAAGCCAAGGCCCTCACTTGGTTGCTCGACCATGTAGGACTGGTCGACGACGAGGGCCACGAGGTGCCCAGGAGCGAGCTGGAAATCGAGATGGACGCCGAAGAGTCGGTGGCAGCACCGTCGGCGACCGCCGCCAGTGACGAAGGTGCAGAGACCGAGGAGCAAGAATGAAGAATCTGGGTGTCACCCCGTACCGTGAGACGAACTATCTGGTCCCGACGGTCGTGGAATCGACCAACCGCGGCGAGCGCGCATACGACCTCTACTCACGGCTCCTGCGCGAGCGCATCATCTTCCTCGGCACGCCGGTGGACGACACCGTTGCGAACCTCGTCTGCGCGCAGCTGCTCTTCCTCGAGTCCGAAGAGCCCGACAAGGACATCAACCTCTACATCAACTCGCCCGGCGGCGAGATCACGGCGCTCTTCGCCATCTACGACACCATGAAGTTCATCCACGCCGACGTGTCGACGTTCTGCTTCGGACAGGCGGCGTCAGCCGCCGCTGTGCTGCTGGCCTCGGGGACCCGTGGCAAGCGCTTCGCGTTGCCCCACGCCCGCGTCCTGCTGCACCAGCCCTTCGGCGGCGTCGAGGGCCAGGCGAGCGACATCGAGCTCCAGGCCAAGGAGATCCTGCGCATGCGCGACATGCTCACCGGGATGCTCGCCGAGGACACGGGCCAGCCGGTCGAGAAGGTGTCGAAGGACACCGACCGCGACTTCATCATGACCGCGGAAGAGGCGGTGGCCTACGGGGTGATCGACGAGGTCATCACCGCCCGGGGCAATACCGCCGCCCTCGAGGCAGTGGGCGTCGCCTGAGCCTGCGGACAGCGGGCACACGAGCGACCAGGACCGAACAGAGCAAACGGACAGGCGAGGGGAGCAAACGTGGCGAAGTTCGGTGAGGGCGGCGACCTAGTGAAGTGCAGCTTCTGCGGAAAGTCGCAGAAGCAGGTGAAGAAGTTGATCGCCGGCCCGGGTGTGTACATCTGCGACGAGTGCATCGACCTGTGCAACGACATCATCGCCGAAGAGCTCACCGATACCACCGAGCTCAACTTCGAGGACCTTCCCAAGCCGCGTGAGATCTTCGAGTTCCTGAACGACTACGTGGTCGGCCAGGAGTACGCGAAGAAGATCCTCTCGGTCGCGGTCTACAACCATTACAAGCGGGTCCAGGCCGGCCCCGCCACCGACGACGGCGTCGAGCTGTCGAAGTCGAACATCTTGCTGCTCGGCCCGACCGGCTGCGGCAAGACCCTGCTCGCCCAGACCCTGGCGCGCATGCTCAACGTCCCGTTCGCCATCGCCGATGCCACCGCCTTGACCGAGGCGGGCTACGTCGGCGAGGACGTGGAGAACATCCTCTTGAAGCTGATCCAGGCAGCCGACTACGACGTAAAGCGCGCCGAGACCGGGATCATCTACATCGACGAGATCGACAAGATCGCCCGCAAGTCGGAGAACCCCTCGATCACCCGTGACGTCTCGGGCGAGGGCGTCCAGCAGGCGCTGCTCAAGATCCTGGAGGGCACCACCGCCTCGGTCCCGCCCCAGGGCGGGCGCAAGCACCCGCACCAAGAGTTCATCCAGATCGACACCACCAATGTGCTGTTCATCTGCGGTGGTGCGTTCGCCGGCCTCGACAAGGTCATCGAGAACCGCATCGGCAAGAAGAGCATCGGCTTCCGGGCTGAGGTGCGCCGCTCCGAGCGCGATGACAACGAGGTCATGCGCCACGTCCTCCCCGAGGACCTCATCAAGTTCGGTCTCATCCCCGAGTTCATCGGGCGCCTGCCGGTCGTGAGCGCGGTCTCCCAGCTCTTCAAGGACGCCCTCGTGCGCATCCTGGTCGAGCCAAAGAACGCGCTGATCAAGCAGTACGAGCGTGTCTTCGAGCTCGACGGTGTGAAGCTCGAGTTCAGCGACGACGCCCTCGAGGCGGTCGCCGAGCAGGCCCTGCTCCGTGGTACCGGTGCCCGGGGCCTGCGCGCCATCTTGGAAGAGGTGCTCCTCGACGTCATGTACGACCTGCCGAGCCGCACCGACGTCGGCAAGTGCGTCATCGACCGCTCCGTCGTCCTCGACCGGGTCAACCCGACCCTGGTCCCCCTCGGCGACCCCCCGGCGAAGTCCAGCCGGAGCCGCCGGGCCGCCTCCTGAGCGCCAGCGTGGCGAGCGCACCGTTCGGCTCCCTGGCCGAGGCGATCGGGTGGCTCGACGACCACATCGATTTCGAGGCCAAGATGCCGAGCGCACGGGCCCTCCCCACCCTCGACCGCATGCGCGAGCTGGTCGACCTGCTCGGGCACCCCGAACAGACCTATCCGGTCATCCACATCACCGGCACCAATGGCAAGGGCTCGACGGCGGCGATGGTCACGGCGCTGCTCGGCGCAGCGGGATTGCGCACCGGGACCTACACCAGCCCGAACCTCTCCCTCGTGAACGAGCGCCTCTCGATCGACGACGTCCCAATCGGTGACGAGGCCTTCACCGAAGTGCTCTCGGGGCTGGCCCTGCTCGAGCCCCTCCTCAGCGCTCGCCCGACCCGCTTCGAACTCCTCACCGCGGCCGCGCTCGCGTGGTTCGCCGACGAGGCGGTGGACGTGGCGGTCGTCGAGGTGGGGTTGGGGGGCACCTGGGACTCGACCAACGTCGTCGACGGGGCGGTGGCCGTGCTGACGAACGTGAGCTACGACCACACTGACGTGCTGGGCCCGACGCTGGAGGGCATCGCGACCGACAAGTCAGGGATCATCAAACCCGGGGCGGGGGTCGTGGTGGGGGAGACCGCCCCCGACCTCGTCGCCCTGATCCGACGGCGTGCCGACGAGGTGGGCGCCGCCGAGGTGTGGCTCCGCGGCGAGGAGTTCGACTGCACCGCCAACCGGGTGGCCGTCGGTGGCCGTCTGGTCGACCTGCGGACGCCGGGCGCCCACTACGGCGAGATCCTGCTGCCGCTGCACGGCGCCCACCAAGGGGCGAACGCCGCGTGCGCGCTCGCCGCCGTCGAAGCCTTCTTCGCCGCTCCCTTGAGCGAAGAGGTAGTCGAAGCGGGCTTCGCTCGGGTGCGCGTGCCGGGTCGGCTCGAGGTGGTGGGCCGCCAGCCCCTCGTCCTCGTCGACGGCGCGCACAACGCGGCCGGTATGGCGGTGCTCGCCGCCGCCATCACCGAGGACTTCGCCGTCGAGGGCCCGACCGTCGTGGTGGTCGGCATGCTGAGCGGCCGGGACCCCTCTGCCCTCCTCGCCGCCCTCGCACCGATCAAGCCCGAGACCGTCATCGTCTGTGCGCCCGAGTCGCCGCGAGCGATCGGGCCCGACGCACTCGCTGAGGCCGCTCGCGCCCTCGGCCTCGACGCCGTCGTGGCCGACTCTGTTGCCGACGCCATCAGCCGGGGCCGCGCCGCGGTGCCCGAGAGCGGGCTCCTGCTCGTGACCGGCTCGCTCTACGTCGTGACCGAGGCCCGCACCCTCCTCCTCGGCACCACCGCCACCCCGTAGGGCACAGGCCCGCCCGGGAGCCGCCCGCGCGGTGCGCTATCGTGCCCGACTCGTGGACCGCACCCTTGTCATCGTGAAGCCTGACGGCGTCGAGCGCCGTCTCTGTGGGGAGATCCTGGGGCGCCTGGAGGCCAAGGGCCTCACCCTCGCTGCCGCCGAGCTGCGCACGATCACCGTCGAGGTGGCCGAGCGTCACTACGCCGAGCATGCCGAGCGGCCGTTCTTCGGCGACCTCGTGGCGTTCATCACTCGCTCACCCGCCCTCGTCACGGTGGTCGAGGGGCCGGAGAACACCTGGAAGATCGTGCGCACCCTCATGGGGACGACGAACCCCCAGGAGGCGGCACCGGGCACCATCCGCGGCGACCTGGCCATCGAGCTCACCGAGAACCTGATCCACGGGTCGGACTCGCCTGAGTCCGCGGCCCGCGAGATCGCCTTGTTCTTCCCCGAGCTCGACTGAGCCCCCAGGGCACCTACAAGCGCGCGCCCGGCCGTCGCCAGGGGGGCCAAAAGGCCCGTTTTTGGCCTTTCAGCTGGTCATCTGCACTGCCGCCCTTGTGCCGAGGCGGTCCGTCCCGTAGCCTGGTGGGAGTGAATTGGGCCTGTTCGGCCTAGTGTTCCCACCTTCGAAGGGGAAATACCTTCTATGTCAGATAATCGCTTTTACCTGCTCGGCCGTGACATGGCGGTCGACCTGGGCACGGCCAACACCCTTGTCTACGTCCGCGGCCGCGGCATCGTCTTGAACGAGCCTTCGGTGGTCGCCGTCGACGTGAAGGACGGCCGCCCCCTGGCGGTCGGCGCCGAGGCGAAGCGCATGATCGGCCGCACGCCGTCGAACATCCAGGCGATCCGCCCCCTGAAGGACGGCGTCATCGCCGACTTCGAGATCTGCGAGAAGATGCTCCGCTACTTCATCCACCGCGTGCACCAGCGTCGCTTCGCCAAGCCGCGCATGGTCATCTGTGTCCCCTCGGGCATCACCGGCGTCGAGCAGCGCGCCGTCATGGAAGCGGCGGAGTACGCCGGCGCCCGCAAGGCCTACATCATCGAAGAGCCCATGGCCGCGGCCATCGGTGCGGGCCTCCCCGTGCACGAGCCGACCGGCAACATGGTCGTCGACATCGGTGGCGGCACCACGGAGGTGGCGGTCATCTCCCTCGGTGGCATCGTGACCAGCCAGTCGGTGCGCATCGGCGGCGACGAACTCGACGAGGCGATCGTCTCGTTCGTGAAAAAGGAGTTCAGCCTGGCCCTCGGTGAGCGCACCGCAGAGGAGATCAAGATCGCCCTCGGCTCGGCGTACCCGCTCGAAGAGGAGCTGCACGCCGAGATCCGTGGCCGGGACCTGGTGACCGGGCTCCCGAAGACGGTTGTCATCTCGACCGACGAGATCCGCCGGGCCATCGACGAGCCTGTCGCCGCCATCATCGACGCCGTCAAGGTCACCTTGGACCGCACCCCGCCCGAGCTCGCTGCCGACATCATGGAGCAGGGCATCGTGCTGACCGGCGGTGGCGCCCTGCTGCACGGTCTCGACTCGCGCCTCCAGCACGAGACCGGGATGCCGATCGTGGTGGCCCGCGACCCGCTCAACTGCGTTGCCATCGGCAGTGGACAGTGCCTCGAGGAGTTCGACGCCCTCAAGCGCGTGCTGATCTCCTCGTCGACTCGCTGAGCGAAGCGCCGGGCACCTTGGGGTGGCGAAACCTCGGCGGTCGCGCCGTACCCTGACGACGATCGTCGTGCTCGTCCTGCTGTCGGTGAGCATCATCACCTTCGGCCAACGGGGCGGCGGCGCCATCGCCTCGGGCGTCAAGTCCCTGGCGCACGACATCGTCTCGCCGATCGCCAACGGCGTGAACGACATCCTGCGGCCCATCGGCGACTTCTTCGCCGGTGCCTTCCACTACGGTGCGCTCGCCCAGGAGAACGAGAAGCTCCAGGCCAGCATCGGGCGGCTGCGCATGCAGCAGGCCTCGGTCGCGTCCCAGCAGCGCCAACTCGCCCAGATCACCGCGCTGCAGCACCTGCCCTACATCGGCAGCCTGCCCACCGTCACCGCCCAGGTCCAGGGCGCGTACGTCTCGAACTTCGCCGCCACCGTCACCATCGACAAGGGACGCAACGCCGGCGTCGCCCTCGGCATGCCGGTGGTGGGCTACGGCGGCCTCGTCGGCCAGGTCGTCGAAGCCGACAAGTCGTCGTCGGTCATCCGGCTGGTGACCGACGGCCAGACCAAGGTTGGCGTGACGTACGGGCCCGCCGGCGCCTTCGCCACCGTGACCGGCGAGGGCCCGCGCGTCGCCCTCGCCGCTCAGTTCGTCGACCCGGCTGCCACGATCCACAAGGGCGAGCTCATGACCACCAACGGGCAGGACGCCTCGGAGTTCCCAAAGGGCATCCCCGTCGGTCGGGTGACCTCCTTCTCGGTCGTGCCCGGGGCCAGCCAGATGTCGGTCGCCCTGGCGCCCGCGGCTGACCTCTCCAACATCTCCTATGTCGACGTGGTGCTCTGGGAGACGTCGCCATGACGCTCGGCGCCGCGGGCCGCGCCCTCTTGGTCGTCTTCACCGCCGTCATCATCCAGCTCACCATCGGGACCGACTTGCGCATCGGGACCGCCCACCCCGAGATTCTCTGGCTGCTGCCCATCACCGCCGGCGTGGTCGGCGGGCCCGAGCGCGGTGCGATCATGGGATTCGTCGGGGGGATCGCCGCGGACCTGTTCGTCCCGGCACCCTTCGGGATATCGGCCCTGGTGGGGTGCACCCTCGGCTTTGTGGTCGGGCTCCTGGCGGCGGGCGGCCTCGGCGAGGTGAAGCGCGATTCCCCGCTGTTGGCGGTGGGGGCCGCGCTCATCGGGAGCGCCGGAGCGGTCATGCTCTATGCAGTGTTCGGTGCCCTGCTCGGCCAAGAGCAATTCCTCGACCTCGACCTCGGCCTCATCGTGGCGGTCGTCTCGATCGCCAACGCCATCCTGGCGGTGCCGGCCATGCGGGTGATGGCCTGGGCCATCGCGCCCTCGGAGGGATCGCGCCGGCGCTCGACCGGGACCGTGGGGCGCTGGTGAAGCGCACCTGGCGCCATCCGATCCGCGGCGACCACCTCTACGTCCGCCCACCCAGGCGCGTCCGCAACCCGAACCGCACGGCCAAGGTGCGCCAGCCGCGCATCCGGCCGCGCCGCAGCGTCAACGTCGCCGCACTCGTCGCCTCGCCCGAAGAGGTCGAGTCCAACCCGAGTGTGCGGCTGCGCGTGGTGGGCATCGTCGTCCTGCTGCTCTTCGGCGTCATGATCCTGCGGCTCTGGGGTCTCCAGGTGGTCGACCAGAAGAACTACGCGGCGGCCGTCAACGCCAACCAGATCCGCACGGTCCCGGTCCCCGCCCCGCGTGGCGAGATCGTCGACCGGTCGGGCCACGTGCTCGTGACGAACGTGACCTCGATGCAGATCGTCCTCTCCCGGGTCGAGGCATCCCAGCATCCCGAGGTCATCGGGCAGGTCGCCGCCCTGGTCGGCGCCACGCCGGCCCAGATCCAGGCGGACCTGAACAACGTCCGCTACAGCCCCTACCAGCCGGTCCCGGTCCTCACCAACGCACCGACCGCCACCATCCAGTACCTCCAAGAGCACCAGTCGGCCTACCCGGGCGTCTCGGTGCAGTCGACCACCCAGCGCAGCTACCCCCAGGGGGGCACGACCGCCACCCACGTCCTCGGCTACGTGGGCGACATCAGCGCCCAGCAGCTCAACGCCCTCAAATCCGAGGGTTACACGGCGGGCAGCCAGATCGGCCAGAGTGGCATCGAGTCCCAGTACGAGCAGTACCTGCGGGGCAAGGACGGCACCCAGGAGCTCGAGGTCGACGCCCAGGGCAACGTGGTCGGCACGCTCAACCAGACCAACCCCGGGCCCGGCGACACCGTCGTGCTCAACATGGACCTCGGCCTGCAGCAGACCCTCCAGAACGCCCTCGCCGCGCAGATCCAGACCGACCGCCACACCGCCGACGCCACCACCCACCGCCTCCCCGCCGCCATTGACGGCGCGGCGGTCGCCATCGATCCGAACAACGGGGCCGTCCTCGCCATGGCGTCGTGGCCGACCTATGACCTGAACCAGTGGGTCGGGGGGATCTCCCAGGCCGACTACGCGGCGATCACCGCACCGTGCCAGTCCATCCAGAACGGCTGCCCGACCGACAACTACGCCATCCAGGGCCTCTACACCCCGGGGTCAACCTTCAAGCTGGTCACCGCCACCGCCGCCCTCCAGGACGGGCTCCTCTCGCCGGGCACCGAGGTCGACGACACCGGCACCTTCACCGTCCCGGGCTGCACCGGCGCCCAGGCCGGGTGCTCGTTCCACGACGACGAGGCCGGCGACGCCGGCTACGCCAACCTCCAGCGGGCGCTCACCATCTCGGACGACTACTACTTCTACAACCTCGGGTACCTCTTCGCCGTCCAGCAGTCGAAGTTCGGGGCCCAGCCCATCCAGGACGTGGCCGCCCAGTACGGCCTCGGCGAGTCGACGGGCATCGACCTGCCGAACGAGAGCGTCGGGCGCGTCGACAGTGCGGCGGAGCGCCAGAAGCTCCACGCCGAGGCACCCAATGTGTTCAGCGACACCTGGTACACCGGTGACAACATCGAGATGGCGTTCGGCCAGGGGGCGACGGTCATCAGCCCCATCGAGCAGGCCGTGGCGTACGCCACCTTCGCCAATCAGGGCACCCGGTACGCACCCCAGGTCGCCAATGCGATCATCGACCCGACGACGGGCAAGGTCGTCACCCAGATCACGCCCAAGGTGACGGGCCACGTCAGCCTGCCCGACTCGATCTACCAGCCGATCCTCGCCGGCCTCCAGGGCGTGATCTCGAACCCCTCGGGGACGGCCTACGGCGACTTCATCGGCTTTCCGACCTCCTACGGCCTGGCGGGCAAGACCGGCACCGCCGACACCACCACCGGCGCCACCGAGCCCGACTCGTGGTTCGTCGCCTTCGGCCCCAACCCGAACCCCCAGGTCGTGATCGCCGTCGTCATCGACCAGGGTGGCTACGGGGCGACGGCCGCCGCGCCGGTCGTGCGCGCCGGCTTCAACTACCTGCTCACCAACCCGGTCAGCCCCGTCACCCTCCCTACGCCCGCCAACCCGGCGACCACCGCCCCCCCGGTGACCCAGCCGCCGTTCGGGACGCCGGCGCCCACCACGACCACCACCGCCCCGGCGGGCTGACCCGCCGCGGTGCCGAGCGACGGGGCCGGAGCGCGGCCGTAGAGTGGGGGCCTCTATGGACACCCTGTGGCCAGAGGTCGAAGCGTTGCTTGCGGGCGTCGAAAAGCCCGCCCGCTACATCGGCATGGAGCAGGGCGCCGCTGCGCCGGTCCACGCCGAGGGGGTCGTCTCGTGGCTGCTCTGCTACCCCGACACCTACGAGATCGGGCTGCCCAACCAGGGCCTCCAGATCCTCTACGGGATCTTGAACGAGCGCTCCGACGCCCTCGCCGAGCGCACCTACGCCCCCTGGGTCGACATGGAGGCTGCGATGCGCGCGGCTCGAGTCCCGCTCTTCTCGCTCGAGAACCACGTGGCTGCTGCGGACTTCGACGTGCTCGCGTTCAACCTCTCGGCTGAGCTCGTCTACACGAACGTGGTCAATCTGGTGGACCTCGCCGGGCTCCCCATCCACGCTGCCGAGCGCGACGAGCGCTTCCCGCTGGTGGTGGCCGGCGGGCACTGCACCTTCAACCCCGAGCCGTTGGCCGACTTCGTCGACGCCTTCGTTCTCGGCGATGGCGAAGAGGTGGTGGGGGAGATCAACGACGTGCTCGCCGCCCACCCGCCGCGCCACACCGACCGCCGAGCGGTCCTCGCGGCGCTCGCCCAGGTCCCCGGGGTCTACGTCCCGAGCCTGTACGCGCCGCGCTACGAGGGCGGCCGGCTCGCCGGCATCGAGCCCCTCTCAGCCGGGGTCCCCGACGTGGTCGAGAAGCGCACCATCTCGGACCTGGCCGAGTGGCCGTACCCTCGGCGCCAGCTGGTCCCCGTCACCGAGGTCGTCCACGACCGGCTCAACGTCGAGGTCTTCCGGGGCTGCACGCGCGGCTGTCGCTTCTGCCAGGCGGGGATGATCACCCGCCCGGTGCGCGAGCGACCCGCCGCCCAGGTGCTCGACATGGTGCGCGAGGGCCTCGAGTGGAGCGGCTATGACGAGGTGACCCTCACGTCGCTGTCGACGGCTGACTTCTCCGACATCGAAGACACGGTACGAACCATCGTCGAGGACCCCGCGCACTCGAAGCAGGTCTCGGTCAGCCTCCCGAGCCTGCGAGTCGACGCCTTCACGGTGGGGACCGCCGCCCAGATCCAACAGGTGCGGCGCACAGGGCTCACCTTCGCCCCCGAAGGGGGCACCTGGCGGATGCGCCAGGTCATCAACAAGCTCATCCGCGAGGAGGATCTCTATGCGGCGGTCGACGCCGCCTTCTCGCAGGGCTGGCGCCGGGTCAAGCTCTACTTCCTGATCGGCCTGCCGACCGAGACGGACGAGGACACCTTGGGCATTGCTGAGCTCGGCCGACGCTGTGTGGAGATCGGCCACTCCTACCACCGCTCGGTGACCGTCACCGCCTCGGTCGGGGGCTTCGTGCCCAAGCCGCAGACCCCGTTCCAGTGGTTCGGCCAGGACACCATCGCCGAGTTGCGGCGCAAGATCAACCTGCTGCGTGACGCCACCCGGGGGGTGCGCGGGCTCACACTGCGCTGGCACGAGCCCGAGGCGACCGCCGTCGAGGGCATCGCCAGCCGGGGGGACCGGCGCACGGGTGCGGTGATCGAACGGGTGTGGCGCGCCGGCGGCACCTTCCAGGAATGGTCCGAGCACTTCGACCTCGGTTTGTGGACCGACGCCCTCGCCGCCGAGGGTCTCAGCCTCGACGAGGCCGTCTACCGAGACCGAGACGAGCACGAGGCACTCGCCTGGGATCACATCTCTGCCGGGCTGCACCGGGACTTCCTGTGGACCGACTGGCTGGACGCACTGGCCGAGGCGGGTGTCGAGGACTGCCGCTGGACGCCCTGTTATGACTGCGGGGCGTGCACCGGGGCGGGCGTCGAGCACGTGGTGGCCTCAGCGGTGCCCCCCGCCGGCGGCAGCCAGGGCACGGGCCAGGACCTCTCGAGCGCGGGTGCCGTTCCGGTCCGCTTCGTGGGCGCCCGGTCCTAGGTGGGCGCCGATCCAGCGCTCGACGTCCGGCTGCGTGTTCGCTTCACCAAGTTGGGCAAGGTGCGCTTCACGAGCCACCGCGACGTGGCGCGGATGTGGGAGCGGGCACTGCGGCGTTCGGACCTGCCGGTCGCCTGGTCCGAGGGCTTCAGCCCCCGGCCCCTGCTCAGCTTCGGTCTGGCGCTGCCCACGTGCTGCGAGTCGCTCGGCGAGTACCTCGATGTCCGCCTGCGACCTGAAGACGGCGCCGACCCCCTCGGTCCCCCCGGGGCGACCTGGGACGCCACCTCGGGGGACGTGGCGTTGCACACCCATCCTGGCCTGGACCTTCTCCCCGGCATGCTCTCGCCGCTCCTGCCTGAGGGCATGGACGTGCAGCGCTGTGCCGTGCCCGAACGTGGCGCCGGGTCTCTCCAGCAAGAGGTAACATCGTGTTCCTGGGAACTGGAGGTGCTCGGGGTGGGCGCAGGAGAACTGGCGACGCGAGTTGAGCGGCTGCTCAGTGCCCCGAGGCTGATGGTGGACCGTGAACGCAAGGGTCGGGCGGTGACCGATGACCTCCGACCAGCGATTTTGCATTTGATTCCGATGGGGGAAGTGGCTGGACCCAATCCGGCCGACCGACCGACCGTTCGGCTCCGTGCCGAACTGGCCACCCACCCACGAGGGGTGCGGCCGGGTGAATTGTTAGAAGGGCTCGGTGCCGACCTGGTGCTGGCTCGAGCCTGTAGGACGCAGCAATGGATCGAGCGCGACGGTGTCCGCTCGGAGCCGCTCTCATGGAGCGGACCCGGGCAGGATGCGAGCGCTTCGCACGCCCAGGAGCGTGCGTCGTGAGCCCTGTAAGGAGGGACCTCCCTCATGAGCGAGTTGGAGAACCCCCGGTCGGCTGGAGATGCAGCCGCCGTGACCGAGCCGCCCTCGGGCAGCACCGCGCCGAGCGTCCCGGAGGCACCGTCTAGGCCACCTGCACCCGCCCCGAGCACGCAGTCGCCGACCGAGGAGAGCGCTGCGCCCCCGGAGGGGGCCGCACGCCCGCGTATCGGCGACACCCGACCTGCACCGGGCGTCTCGGGTCGACCCGACGCCGGTGCCGCATCGAGCGCCCCCGACTCGAACGGGCAGGGACGCGCCGGTGGCTCGACACGGTCGCGCCAGCCGAGAGGCACCGAGCGTGGCCGCACGCCCCGCCCGCCACGCACTCCCGAGGAGGGGGCGGTCGCCGCAAGCGACGCCGCGCTGGTGGCCACCACCATCCCTGAGGACACCGAGCGCGCCGAGACCGACGGCGAACCCCGGCGCTCGGGCCGCGG
>Ga0302190_10000720_pt1 | contig 21633 bp, 18 predicted proteins | sample II_Bog_E2_3_FD_198784 | JGI IMG/M metagenome (GOLD analysis project Ga0302190, IMG submission 198784) | Peat permafrost microbial communities from Stordalen Mire near Abisko, Sweden - II_Bog_E2_3 | ecosystem: Environmental > Terrestrial > Soil > Wetlands > Peat | place: Sweden: Abisko... | reverse complement strand
GGCCCTGCTGAACGACGCGGCCATCCTGTCCATCGCCTATGACAATGTCCGCTACCGGAACCAACCGGAAGCCTGGAATATGCACCTCGTTCTCGGGATGGCCACGGTTCTCGGTGTGGTCGGCCCGGTGGCCGCATTCGGCATGTTCTATCTCGGTGATCGCGTCTTTCACCTTGGACATCCCGAGCTGCAGACCATGATGTATCTCACGTTGTCCGTGGCCGGACACCTGACGATCTTCCAGGCCCGCACTCGCGGTCCGTTCTGGTCCATTCGGCCCGCTCGTATTCTGTTGCTGGCCGTCGTGGGTACACAGGCACTGGCGACGTGCATCGCGGTGTTCGGAATCTTCATGACACCCCTCGGATGGCGATACGCGGTCCTCGTATGGGGCTACGCACTCGTGTGGTTCGTCGTCACCGATCGGGTGAAGTTGCTCGGGTATCGGGTCTTGGACCCATCGGGCACGGCAGCGGACGAGACGACGTCTGGCGCACACCGTTCCCCGACGGACCTGGCGGTGATGGCTGCAGTCGTGGCCCCGTTCCACACCAGCACCGATGTCGACGATTCTGTGTACCACGACAGCAGCGCCTGCCACTACGGGAGGGAGATCGTCCGCGACGGCTACGATCAGGAGGGCACCGGAGGTGCTCGGCGATGCGAATGGTGCGAGGCGCATGCTCGCGTGTCCCCGTTCCACGCCGACGCCGACGCCGACGCCGACGACCCGGTGTACCACGACCTCTGCGGGTGCCCCTACGGGCAAGCCATCACCAGCAGTGGCCACGACCAGGCGGGCACCGGAGGCGCACGGCGCTGCGAATGGTGCGAGGCGCACGATGCCGTCGACGTCGCACAGTTCACACCGGACGGGGAGAAGGCGCCATGAGGCTCAACGAGGAAGACCTCGGCGAAATGCGGATCGAGCCCGGCGGGTCGGCCAAACTGGACAAGCGCAGCACCGAGCGTGTGGTGTCTAACTGGCTGGATTCTCAGGACCACGACGGCGAGGACAAGCAGCGCAAGAAGGTGGCCGAAGCGGATCTCAAAGAGTTCGTCGACGAGCTCTCGTTGGCACAGGAGCTGTTGTGGGCCAACGGCACCTATTCGCTCCTGATCGTTCTCCAAGCCATGGACGCCGCAGGTAAGGACGGGACGATCAAGCACGTCATGTCAGGCGTCAATCCACAGGTATGTCGGGTGGAGCCGTTCAAACAGCCCTCGGCTACGGAGCTGGGTCACGACTTCTTGTGGCGCTGCTCCAAGGCGCTGCCCGAACTGGGACCTATCAGCATCTTCAACCGTTCCTACTACGAGGATGTGCTGGTGACCAGGGTGCACCCCGATCTCCTGGCCAAGACCCACGAGGTGCCGACGACGACCGGACCCGACAAGAGATTTTGGAAGAATCGCTACAACGATATCAACGCATTCGAACGTCATCTGCACCGCAGCAGGACAAGGATCGTGAAGGTCTTCCTGCACGTGTCCAAGGAGGAACAGAAGAAGCGGCTCCTCAGCCGCCTGGACGATCCGGCGAAGAACTGGAAGTTCTCCGTGGCCGACCTCGCTGAGCGAAAGCACTGGGACGAATACCGAGGCGCCTACGAGGAAGGCTTGAGCGCCACGTCGACCGCGTGGGCCCCGTGGTACGTGGTCCCGGCCGATCACAAGTACGCGATGCGGGCACTCGTCGGCGGCATCTTCGTCGACGCGATTGACCAACTGGGGCTGACGGCACCCGTAGTGTCCGGTGACGGTCTGGAGGCGCTTGGTATCGCAAGGGATGAACTGCTCGCCGAGACGTGATCGCTGTCAGAGCGTGGAGTGCCAAAGAAATACTGGCCATGACCAGGGAAAACGCTCCCGAAAGAACGTTGTATCTCCTACAACATCGGTGGAGGTAAGGGGACTCGAACCCCTGACCTCGTGACTGCCAGTCACGCGCTCTACCAGCTGAGCTATACCCCCGGAATGCGGTTGTCACGATAGCAGCACTCACGGCGCCCACCGTCCGCTCCGAACTGGGCACGGAACCCGGCCGGCGGGCCCGGCCGGTGGGCGCCTGGTGCCGTGGCGGCCGGTCGTACGACCCCTCAGCCGACCGTCCTCCCCGCCCCCGGTACGCTCTCCGCCAATGGCACGGGCCTACGACGTCATCGCGATCGAGAAGAAGTGGCAGCAGTACTGGGCCGACGAGGGCACCTACGAGGTGGACGCCGACGACCCCCGACCGCCCTGGTACGTGCTCACCATGTACCCCTACCCCTCGGGTGCCGCCCACATGGGGCACGTCCGCAACTACACCTTCGGCGACCTGCTGGTCCGCCACCGGACCATGTTGGGGCACGCCGTCCTGTCGCCGTTCGGCTTCGACTCCTTCGGCCTGCCGGCCGAGAACGCCGCCATCCGGACGGGCACCCACCCCCGTGAGTTCACCGACGCCCGCATCGCCGAGCTGAAGGCGTCGATCACCGCCCTCGGGGCCGTCTACGACTGGCGCCGGGAGATCCGCAGCCACGACCCCGAGTACATCCGGTGGAACCAGGTCATCTTCCAGCGCCTGCTGGCCGCCGGCCTGGCCTACCGGGCCAACGCCCCGGTCAACTGGTGCCCCGGATGTCAGACCGTGCTGGCCAACGAGCAGGTGCTGGCCGACGGGACCTGTGAGCGCTCGGGCGATGTCGTGGTCAAGCGGGACCTCGAGCAGTGGTTCTTCCGCATCACCCGCTACGCCGACGAGCTGCTGGCCGACCTCGAGGGCCTCGACTGGCCCGAGCGGGTCAAGATCATGCAGCGCAACTGGATCGGCCGGTCCGAGGGTGCCGAGTTCGACCTGGTCGTCGAGGGCCGGGACGGGAGCGACGGCCGCCCGGCCCTGGCCCTCCGGGTCTTCACCACCCGACCCGACACCTCGTTCGGCATGACCTACGCCGTGGTGGCCCCCGAGCATCCACTGGTCGACGAGCTGACCACGGCGGACCACCGGGCCGAGGTCGAGGCCCTCCGGTCCCGGGCCGCCTCGGCCACGGAGATCGAGCGCACGGCTGAGGGCGACGACGATGCCGGACTGGCCAAGCGGGGGGCGGCCACCGGCTCGTCCGTGGTCAACCCGTTCACCGGCACACCGGTACCCGTCTACGTGGCCGACTACGTCCTCATGGGCTACGGCACCGGGGCCATCATGGCGGTGCCGGCCGAGGACACCCGTGACTGGGACTTCGCCCGGGCCCACGGCCTGCCCCACGTGCGCACGGTGCGACCACCCGAGGGCTGGGACGAGCACGGCGGGCCCGACGGCGGCCCGGGGGGCGCCTACACCGGCACCGGGGAGAAGATCAACAGCGCCTGGCTGGACGGCCTGGACATCCCCACGGCAAAGGCCCGGTCCATCGAGTGGCTGGAGGCCGAGGGGATCGGGACCCGCAAGGTCAACTACCGGCTCCGTGACTGGCTGGTGTCCCGTCAGCGGTTCTGGGGCTGCCCCATCCCGGTGGTCACGTGCCCGGTTCACGGGATCGTCCCGGTCCCCGAGGACCAGCTGCCCGTGCTGGCCCCCGACGACGTGGAGTTCCGACCCACGGGGGAGTCGCCCCTGGCCACCCACCCCGGGTTCCGGTTCACCACGTGCCCCATCTGCGGAGGACCGGCCGAGCGCGAGACCGACACCATGGACACCTTCGTCGACTCCTCGTGGTACTTCCTGCGCTTCACCGACCCGTGGACCCCCGACCAGCCGTTCGACCCGGACATCGCCCGGCACTGGATGCCCGTCGACCAGTACATCGGGGGCATCGAGCACGCCATCCTCCACCTGCTCTACGCCCGCTTCTTCACCAAGGCCCTGGTCGACGTGGGCCTGGCCCCCGAGGGCCTGCGGGAGCCCTTCGCCCGGCTGTTCACCCAGGGCATGATCCGCATGGACGGCTCGAAGATGTCCAAGTCCAAGGGCAACCTGGTCGCCCCGTCGAAGTACCTGACCTCGGTCGGGGCCGACGCCCTGCGCCTGTTCCACCTCTTCGTCGGCCCGCCGGCCGACGACGTGGACTGGACGGATCAGACCGACAGCGTGATCGAGGGCTGCGGCCGGTTCCTCGACCGGGTGTGGCGCCTGGCCGTCGGCGACCCCGAGCACCCGGTGGGCGAGGAACGGAACGGTCCACTGACCGACGCCGACGAGGCGGTCCGCCGGGCCACCCACCGGTTGATCGACCGGGTGAGCCGCGACTACGAGCGCTGGTCGTACAACACGGCGGTGGCCGCCTGCATGGAATTCGTGAACCTCCTCCAGCCCTACGTCCGCGACGGGGCCCATGCCGACGTGCGGGCCGAGGCCGTCGACACCCTCCTGCTGGTGTTGGCCCCCATGACCCCCCATCTGGCCGCCGAGGCCTGGGAGCGCCGCCACGGCGACCACGTCCACGCCCGGCCGTGGCCGGTGGCCGATCCGGCCCTCGTGGTGGACGAGTCGGTGACCATGGTCGTGCAGATCAACGGCAAGGTCCGCGATCGCCTCGAGGTGGCCCCGGACATCGCCGACGACGAGGCTGAACGGCTGGCCCTGTCGTCGCCCCGGGTGGTCGAGGCGCTCGGGGGCGGGGCGCCGAAGCGGGTGATCGTCCGGGCCCCCCGGTTGGTCAACGTCGTCGTCTGACGATCGGCCCGGGGCGGACCGGCGGGGTGCTCAGGCCTTGAACCCGGCCAGGATCTGCTTCCATTTCTCGGGCTCGAGGTCGTAGGGGGCGTAGAAGCTGAACCGGTCGACGACGTCGCCGAACCGTTGCAGGATCTTGGACGGCAGCTCGTCGAGCTCTCCGACCACGGCGAAGGCGTTGAGCATCTCGTCGTCGATGAGGTCGGCCATCTCGGCCCACGCCCCCCGCTTGGACAGTGTGTTGAGCTCCCCCTGGAGATCGCCCCACCCGTGGAGGTCGAGGACCGGCTTGTAGGCCGGGGTGGATCCGTAGAAGGCCAGCTGGGCCTTGACGGCCTTGGTGGACGACTCCCATTCGGCCTCGGTACTGCCGGTCACCACCATCCCGGGGTAGGAGATCTTGGCGTCGGCCCGGGTCTTCCCGCTGCGGGCCAGGCCCCGTTCGAGGGCCGGGACGGTGACCTCGCGCAGGTAGCGCTCGGTGGTGAACCCGTGGGCCAGCACGCCGTCGGCCACCTCGCCGGCCACCTCGGTCATGAGCTCGCCCACCGCGGCCAGGTAGATCGGCGGGTTGCCGTAGGGGTTGGGGCCCGGATCGAACATCGGGGTCATGAGGGTGTGTCGGTAGAATTCGCCCCGGAAGGCCAGGCGGCTGCCGTCGGCCCAGCTGGCCCAGATGGCCCGCATGGCCAGGATCAGCTCGCGCATGCGGGGGGCGGGGTGCGACCACGGCATGGAGAACCGCTTCTCGATGTGGGGCTTGATCTGTGACCCGAGCCCCAGCATGAACCGACCGTTGGACATGGTCTGGAGGTCGTTGGCCAGCATGGCCAGGTTCATCGGGTTCCGGGCGAAGGCTACGGCGATCCCCGTGCCGAGCATGATGTGCTCGGTGTGCTCGGCCGCCAGCACCAGCGGGAGGAACGGATCGTGGGACGTCTCCGCCGTCCACACCCCGTCGTAGCCGGCCTCCTCGGCGCCCCGGGCCGACTCCACGACCCCGCTCGGATCGAACCCGATTCCCCCGTCGACGTCCATCTCCTCACGGTAGCGCCCAGGGCCGTGGTCGGTCCGGATCCCCGGCCCCCGTGGTTGCGCCGGCGTGGATCGTGCCTACAATTCGCCCGTGACCGATGAACCGGGGGGTGCCGCACCACCGTCGCCCACACCAGTACCGGCGTCGGTGCCCGAGTTCGGGGACGCCGGGCCCGCGACCCCGGTCGCCCCGACCGCCGGGGCGCAGGCCGCCGCCGTCCCCGAGGCCGCCGTCCCACCGACCGGGGGGGGACCGGGCGGGCCGGCCCCCGCCGTCACCGACGAGGACCGCCACCGCTACGGCGTCCTGCTGGACCGGGCCATGGAGCGGGGACTACTGGGACAGGCCGACTACGAGATCCGGCTCGGTGAGCTGTCCGAGGCCACGACCATCGAGCAGATGACCTCCATCGTGACGGAACTGCCGGTGTTCGCCGTCACCCCGGTGGCCTCGTCGAAGAAACGCAGGTCCCCCACGCCGACACCGACGGCGGCCATGCTGATCGGCGGGTCGACCGGCGCCCCCCTCCCGCCCCGGGTGCCCGCCCCGCAACGGAAGCGGGCGAACCCGTGGGTCATCCTGGCGGTCGTGGTCGTCTTCTTCGTGGTCTTCTTCGTGGCCATCACCGTGCTGGCCGAGCACATCGCCCACCAGCACGATGTGAACAGCGGGCTGGCGGCGGTCCGCCCGGTCGTTACGGGCCTTCGCCTCTGAGGAAGCGCTCGAGCTCGGCGGCGATCTCGTCGCCGCTCGGCACGTCGTCCTCGGGCAGCCCGAACAGGTTCCCCTCCTCGGAGTCGATCGACGACTCGAGGCGGCGGACCATCTCCCCGTGCTCGGGATTGCCGGCGATGAGCTCGTCGACCTGGCGGCGGGACGCCTCGGCCGCGGCGTGCAGCGTGGACGAGTCGAGGACCAGCCCGGTGACGGCACACAGCCCGTCGACCAGGGCCGCGCTGGCCTCGGGGAAGGGGATGGCGGCCACGTAGTGGGGGACGCGGGCCCACAGGCCGATCACCGGGATCCCCACCTCGCCCAGTGCCATCTCCAACGCCGCCTGGATCCCGGCGGGTACCTCGATGGTCCCCTGGACGAATCCGATGCGGGCAGCCAGACCGGCCGACTGGGGCGGCACGGTGGAGGCCAGGCGCACCGGTCGGGTGTGCGGGGCCGGGGCCGGGAAGGCACCGAGCCCCACCACCATCCGAACGCCGAGCCGTTCCACCAGGTCCAGGACGGCCTCCAGGAAGGAGCGCCAGCGGAAGTCAGGCTCGGGTCCGGTGAGGTAGTAGACGGTGGCGCCCGTGCCATCCCGTCCGGCCTGCACCCGCAGCGACGGCCAGGTCAGCTCGGCGGTGACGCCGTTCACCAGCCGGGCCACCGGGCGACGGGCCCGCTGGTCGATGAGCGTCTCGGGGTCGAATTCCGCCACGTCGGTGATGGTCGACGCGGACAGCAGCTCGGTCACGGCCGATGAGGCGGCCAGGCCGGCGTCCACCCAACCCTCGAGGGCGACGACCAGCACCGGGCCGTCGGACCCGTCGGCGGGCCGGTCGGACCAGCCGGGGGAGAAGCGGTAGAGGGTCGGATCGGCACGGTCGGTCACAGGGACTCCACTTCGGACAGGGCCCGTTCGCCCAACAGGTCGACCTGCTGGGCGAAGTGTTCCACGTCGGTTCGGTCACCGGCGGCGGCACCCCCGGCATAACGGGCGGTGACGCCCTGGAGGATGCAGGCCAGCTTCCAGTAGCCGAAGGCCTTGTAGTACGGCAACGCCGAGAGGTCCCGGTCGGAGGCCGCGGCGTACCAGTCGGTGAGCTGGGACCGGTCGGGGAAGCCCGCCAGTTTGGTGGGGGTCACGCCCAGCAGGGCGCCGTCGTCCTCGTCCGCCTCGGTCCAGTAGACGAGGAGGAGGCCGAGGTCGGCCAGCGGATCCCCCAGGGTGCAGATCTCCCAGTCGAGGACGGCCCGGACCCTCCCGCGGTCGTCGAGGACGGTGTTGTCGAGGCGGTAGTCGCCGTGGACCACCGTGACACCCTGTTGGTCGGGCACCGTGGCGGCGAGGGCCCGATGGACCCGGTCGACGACGGCCGGCCCGGCCACCCCGTCGACGGTCGACTGTTCGAACTGGCCGTGCCACCGCTTGAGCTGCCGGGCGATGTACCCCTCGTGACGCCCGAACCCACCCAGTCCGACGGCCTCGACGTCCACCCGGTGGAGCGCGGCGAGGGTCTCGACGAGGGAGCGACCGGCGGTGTGACGGGCCTCCTCGTCGAGCTCGGCGGCCGTCCGGTCGTCGCGGAGGATGTGCCCCTCGACGAATTCCATGACGAAGAACGGGGCGCCGTTCACCGCCTCGTCCGTGCACAATGCCAAGGTCAGGGGCACCGGGACCGGAGTCGGCGCCAGGGCCGACAGGACGGTGTGCTCCCGGCTCATGTCGTGGGCCGTGGGCAGGACGTGGCTCACCGGAGGGCGGCGCAGGGCCACCGACCGCCCGGTGGCGTCGGTGACCCGGTAGGTCAGGTTGGACCGTCCGCCGGCGATCAGCTCGAAGCCGAACGGCCCCACCAGGCCGGGCACCGCACGGGCCAGCCAGTCGCCGACCCTCGCGGTGTCGATCCCCTCGACCACCCCTGTCACGTCGCCTCCCATCCTCCTGACGCTACCGTGCCCGGTGGCGTCCCCCGGCGGTCCCGGGGTCACCGGGGCCGGAGCGGACCGTGGCCCGGTCGCGGCCGGTATCGTCTGGCCCATGATCGATGTCACCGATGCCACGTTCGAGCAGGAGGTCCTCCTGCGTTCGTCGGAGGTGCCCGTGGTGGTAGATCTGTGGGCACCGTGGTGCGGGCCCTGCGTGACCCTCGGGCCCATCCTCGAACGGGCGGTCGAGGCCACGGACGGGGCGGTGGTGCTGGCCAAGGTCAACGTCGACGAGAACCCGGCCATCGCCTCGAGCTTCCAGGTGCAGTCGATCCCCGCGGTGTTCGCCCTGCGGGACGGTGCCGTGGTCGACGGCTTCGTCGGGGCCCAGGGGGAGGCGGCCGTGGGCGAATTCGTGGGGCGCCTGGTGCCGGTGCCCAGCGAGGCCGACCTGCTGGTGGCCGAGGCGGGGTCCTCCGATGCGGACGCCGAGGATCTCCTGCGCCGGGCCCTGGAACTCCAGCCCGACCACGTGGGGGCCATCGTGGCCCTGTCGTCGCTGCTCGTCGGCCGGGGGACACCCGAATCGGCCGGTGAGGCCACGGGCATCCTGGCCCGTATCCCCGAGACCCCCGAGACCAGGCGCCTCCTGGCCGAGGCCCGGCTGGTGGCCACTGACGTGGCGGTCACCGACGACGGGATCGACGAATTGCTCACCGGGCTGCTCGACCGGGTGCGCGAGGACGACGACGCCCGTCAGGAGTACGTCGATCTGCTCGAGCGACTGGGCCCCGACGACCCCCGCACCCCGGGCTACCGCAAGGCCCTCGCCTCCCGGATCTTCTGAGTCCCGGCGGGTCCCCCGTGGGCGGTAGCGTCACGGCCGTGCATCCGCCGTTCCTCACGCTGGGCGACCGGACCTACGACATCGGTCACCGGGCCCTGGTCATGGGCATCCTCAACCGGACCCCGGACTCCTTCTACGACAAAGGGGCGACGTTCGCCCTCGACGACCTGCTGGCCCGGGCCGAACAGCTGGTGGCCGACGGGGCCGACCTCCTCGACGTGGGCGGTGTGAAGGCCGGTCCGGGCCCCGAGGTGACCGAGCCCGAGGAGCTCGACCGGGTGATCCCGGCGCTCCAGGCGCTCCATGACCGCCTCGACGTGCCCCTGTCGGTCGACACCTGGCGGGCCTCGGTGGCCCGCGAGGCCTATGGCGTCGGCGCGGTGGTGGGCAACGACATCAGCGGTTTCGCCGACCCGGACTACCTGGCGGTGGCGGCCCGGGCCGGGGCGACGGTAGTGGCCACCCACATCCGCCTGGCCCCGCGGGTGCGCGACCCCGAGCCCGAGTACACCGACGTGGTGGCCACCGTCCGGGACTTTCTCCTCGACCGGGCGTCCCGGGCCGAGCAGGCCGGTATCCCGCCGGACCGTATCGTCGTCGACGCCGGGCTCGACCTGGGCAAGACGGCCGAGCAGTCGCTGACCCTGTTGCGGGCTTCCGCCGAGCTGGCCGACCTCGGCTACCCCCTGCTGCTGTCGGCGTCCAACAAGACCTTTCTCGGGGTGACGCTCGACCTCGAGATCGGCGAACGCGGTCCGGCATCGCTGGCCGCCACGGCACTGGGCGTATCACGGGGCTGCCGGGTGGTCCGGGTCCACGACGTGGCGGGGAGCCGGCAGGTGTGCGACGTCCTGGCCGCCGTGTCCGGGGCCGGCGAGGACTGAGGATGGCCGCCGTGGACTCGGCCGTCCGTCCGGTGTACCTGGTGAAGGGCGACGATCCGTCGCTGGTGGCCCAGGCCGCACACCGGCTGGTGGCCACCCTGGTCGGCGACGGTGATCCGTCGCTGGTGGTCGAGGAGCACGGCGCGCCGTCGGCCGACGACCTCGACATCGGCGCGGTGATCGACGCCTGTACGACGCCGTCGTTCCTCGTCGACCGGCGGGTGGTCGTCCTGCGTGACGTGGGCCGGGTCGACACCGCCGGTGTCCGCCGACTGGTGGCATACCTGGACGACCCGCTCCCGTCCACCGCCCTGGTCCTGGTGGCCGGCGGGGGGAGGCTCTCCCCGGTGTTGTCCAAGGCCGCCGGGGCCGCCGGTGAGGTCGTGGACACCGCGGTGGGGACGGGGAGGGCCCGCAGCCAGTGGTTGACCGAGCACCTGCGGGGCGGCCCCGTCCGGCTCAACGGTGCCGCCGCCGCCCGGCTGTCCGACCACCTCGGCGGTGACATGGGCCGACTGTCCGGCCTGCTGGAGACACTGGCCGCGGCCTACGGCAACGGGGCCACCGTCACCGTCGAGCAGCTCGAGCCGTTCCTCGGGGAAGCGGGGTCGGTGGCGCCGTGGGACCTCACCGACGCCGTGGACGCCGGTGACACGGCCAAGGCCCTCGACCTCCTCCACCGCACGTTGGGCGATCCCCGTTCCCATACCCTGGCGGTCATCGCCAGCCTGCACCGCCACGTCCAGCAGCTGCTGCGGCTCGACGGATCGGGTGCCACCTCGCAGGAGGACGCGGCGCAGATCCTCGGGATCCATGCCTTCCCGGCGAAGAAGGCCCTGGCCCAGAGCCGGCGGCTCGGGACCGAGCGGATCGCCCGGGCGGTCCGCCTCCTGGCCGACGCCGACCTCGATCTGCGGGGCGCCACCGCACTCCCCGGCGAGGTGGTCCTCGAGGTGCTGGTGGCCCGGCTGTGCCAATTGGCCCGCCGGGGACGCTGACCGGTCAGGCGCCGGGGGCGGACCCGGCGGCCGGGCCGGTGGACCGGGGCGGCCCGAGGTCGAGCGGGGGGATGGGGATCGCTGAGGCGTCGGGCGGCGGAGCGGGCGCGTAGCCCGGAGGGTCCGGCTGTGGTCCGTACCCCGGTTGCTGGCCGTAGCCCGGGTGTGGCGGCGGGGCGGCCTGCGGCCCGTACCCCGGCGGCCCGTACCCCTGGGGGCCCGGTGGCGGCCCGTACCCCTGGGGGCCCGGTGGCGGACCGTACCCCTGGGGGCCCGGTGGCGGCCCGTACCCCTGGGGGCCCGGTGGTGGACCGTACCTCTGGGGGCCCGGTGGTGGACCGTACCTCTGGGGGCCCGCTGGCGGACCGTACCCCGGAGCTCCAGGTGGTGGACCGTAGGCCGGCTGACCGTAGGCCGGCTGACCGTACCCCGGCGGCCCGGACGGCCACGCCCCCCACGCCGGTGGCCCCTGCTGCTCGACGGCGATGAGCTTCTTGCGGGTCGAGAACCAGTAGATGGCCGGGCCGACGACAGGCACGACGAGGTTGACCAGCACCACCACGAGGATCCACGTGACCTTGGCCTGTCCGATCGCCTGGTACTGCCAGTCGGGACGTTTGGCGCAGTCGATCAGGGCCACGATCATGAAGACGAAGCTGGCCAGGAAGACGAGGAAGAGCGCGACGTAGACGAAGATGAACGCGCCGATGGCGAACCCGGCCGCCGGGTCGGACGCCGCGAGGAGCAGGGTGGTCACGCCGGACGGCCCCGGTTCCGGCCGGGTCTGGTACTAGACAGGGTCGACCGACTGCACGCCGGCGTCGGCCACGCTCTCGGTCCACTGGAAGCCGTCCCAGTAGCGGAACTGGTGGCGTCCGGTGGCGTCGGCCTTCCACCCTGCCGGCACCGTGGGCTTGGGCGGCGTGGCCACGATCGACTGTTCGGGGATCGACGGTTTGAAGGCCTGGGAGACCGTGATGGGCTGCTGGTGCGTGCGGGATCCACCACCCTGGGCCCCGACCGGTGGGCTGACCCCACCGAAGCTGCTGTAGCCCACCGGCGGGCTGGCCCCACCGAACTGGCCGTAGCCGACCGGCGGGCTGGCCCCACCGAACTGGCCGTAGCCGACCGGGGGGCTGGCCCCGAACTGGCCGTAGCCGACCGGGGGGCTGGCCCCGAACTGGCCCTGTCCGATCGGCGGGCTGGCCGCACCGAAGCTGCCGAACGCCGAGGGCGGGCTGGTCGTGCCCATACCTCGTCGGCTGGCCGCCGCCGACGGGACGGGGGCGCCGATCCCCTCGTGGGGCAGGGAGGCCGCGCGTCCGGACTTGGCCACCGTGGCCACGGCCTGCTGGGCCGTGAAGACGTAGATGAGCAGACCCACCACGGGGATGAGGACCACCACGACGAGGTAGACGGTCCGGCTCTTGCCGGCTCGCTGCCATGCCCAGTTGGGCAGGCGGAGGATGTCGACCAGGCCGATGACCCAGGAGGCCAGGACGAGCAGCCCGACGAGTCCGATGGTGAGAGTGCTGATGGCTGCGATCTCCCCGCTCATTGACCTTCCCCCTGTCGTGCCCTGCTCGCCCGTGCGTGTCGCGTCGGCACCGGTTCCGGTACGAGGCCTGTTGCCGTCAGACTACTTACTGTCGGCCGGTTTGTCGTGGCATGTCCGGGGCCCCGGTGGGGGCGCTCCGGCCGTGGGCCGTCACCGGAAGTCGCGGGACGGGGGGACCGGGCCGAGGGCCAGCGGGTCGATCCGCTCGGCCACCAGGTTGACCACGCCCTGGACCCGCTCGAGACGGCCGCGGACCAGCAGGGCCGGTGCCCCCCGGGCCACCGGCTTCCAGCGCACCCAGGCCCCCCGGGAGCAGATCACGTTGACCATGCCGGTCTCGTCCTCGAGGTTGATGAACACCGCGCCGTAGGCGCTCTCGGGCTGCTGGCGGTGGGTCACCACGCCCCCGACGGTGACCCGGCCCCCGGCCGTCGCGGTGTCCAGTGCCGCGGCGGTCAGCACCCCACGCGCCGACAGCCCGGGCCGGGCCAGTTCCATGGCCGTGGTGTCGGGGGCCATCCCGAGCGACCACAGGTCGTCGGCCACGCCCTCCCACGCCGTGACCGGGGGCAGCGCCGGCGGGTCGGCCCCGGTGACCACCCCGGGCAGCCGGCCCGGGGTGGCCTGGGCGGCGGCACCGGCCGACCACAGCAGCGACCGGCGCCGACCGGCCCCCCGGGTGCGCCCCCGCTCCGCCGAGAGCCCGTCCAGCGCCCCGGCGGTGGCCAGTGCCTCCAGTTGCGCCCGGGTGACCCCGGCCCGCCGCACCAGGTCCTCCATGTCCGACCATGGCCGCCCGGCGGCGATCTGCCCGGCGGTGTCCCCGCCGATCCCCCGGACCGACGTGAGCCCCAGCCGGATGTCCGGGTGGTCCCGGTCCCCCTCGAGGGACGCCGCGGCCTCCCCGTCGTTCACGTCGGGGCGGTGGACCGCCACCCCGTGCCGCTTGGCGTCGGCCACCAGGCTCTGGGGGGACCAGAACCCCATGGGCTGGGCGTTCAGCAGGCCGGTGGTGAAGGCCGCGGGGAAGTGCACCTTGAACCACGCGGTGGAGTACACCAGGTGGGCGAAGGCCACCGAGTGGCTCTCGGGGAACCCGAAATTGGCGAACGCGGCCAGGGCGGTGAAGACCTGCTCGGCCACGTCGGCGGGGACGCCCCGGGCCGCCATGCCGGCGAACAGGCGGCCGCGGAGCCGGGCCATCCGCTCCCCCGACCGTTTGGCGCTCATGGCCTGGCGCAGCTCGTCGGCCGCGGTCGGGCTGAAGCCCGCCACGTCGATGGCGATCTGCATCAGTTGCTCCTGGAACAGCGGCACCCCGAGCGTCCGCTCCAGGGCGGGACGGAGCAGGGGGTGGAGGTAGGTGACCGGCTCCTCCCCGTTGCGGCGCCGGATGTAGGGGTGGACGGCGTGGCCCTGGATGGGCCCGGGTCGGATGAGGGCCACCTCGATGGCCAGGTCGTAGAAGCACCGGGGCCGGATCCGGGGGAGCGTGGCCATCTGGGCCCGGGACTCCACCTGGAAGACCCCGACGGTGTCGGCCCGGCACAGGAGGTCGTAGACCGCGTCCTCCTGCGGGAGCCGGGCGATGTCCACCGCCACCCCGTGGTGGGCCCGCACCAGGTCCACCATGTGGTGCAGGGCGCTCAGCATGCCCAGGCCCAGCAGGTCGAACTTGACCAGCCCGGCCGCCGCGCAGTCGTCCTTGTCCCACTGCAGCACGCTCCGCCCCGGCATGCGCCCCCACTCGACCGGGCAGACCTCCACCACCGGGCGGTCGCAGATCACCATCCCGCCGGAGTGGATGCCCAGGTGGCGGGGGGTGTTGATGACCTCGGCGGCCAGCCGGCGGACCAGCGGGGGGATGTCCTGGCGTTCGGCCAGGGGCTCGCCCCGGTCGACCGACGACGACCAACCGTCCACCACCTCGACCGGGTGCCCCAGGGCCTTGCCGATGTCGCGCAGCGCCGAGCGCGGGCGGTAGGTGATGACGTTGGCCACCTGGGCGGCGTGGAGGCGCCCGTAGCGCTCGTAGACGTACTGGATCACCTCCTCCCGGCGCCCGGACTCGATGTCCACGTCGATGTCGGGGGGGCCGTCGCGGGCCGGGGAGAGGAACCGCTCGAACAGCAGCCCCAGCGACACGGCGTCCACGTTGGTGATGCCCAGGGCGTAGCAGACGGCCGAGGTGGCGGCCGATCCCCGTCCCTGGCAGAAGATGTCCTGGCGGCGGCAGAACCTGACGATGTCCCACACCGTGAGGAAGTAGCCGGGGAAGCCGAGGGCCCCGATCACCCCGAGCTCGTGGTCGAGCCGGTCCCAGGCCCCCGGGACCCGCTCGGCCCCCCGTGGCCCGTACCGGTCGGCGGCCCCCCGGCGCACCAGCTCCACCAGCCAGGTCTGCTCGGTGTGGCCCCGGGGGACGGGGAAGTCGGGCAGGCGCGGGGCCACCAGGCGCAGGTCGAAGGCGCACGCCGCGCCGATGGCCGCGGCCCGGTCCACCGTCCCCGGCCACCGGGCGAACCGCCGCCGCTGTTCGGCGTCCCCCCGCAGACAGGCGGTGGCCGACGGCGGGAGCCACCCCTGGAGCTCCTCGAGCGGCCGTCGGGCCCGGACGGCGGCCAGGGTGGTGGCCAGCGGGAACCCGGCCGGGGTGGCGTAGTGGACGTTGTTGGTGGCCACCGGGTCCACGCCGCGCTCGGCGGCCAGCCGGGCCAGGGCGTCGTTGCGGGTGGTGTCGACCGGATCGCCGTGGTCCCACAGCTCCACGGCGAGGTGGTCCCGGCCGAACCGGTCGACCAGGTGGTCGAGGACCCGGCCGGCGGCGGTCGGGCCCTCGGAGGTGAGGGCGGCGGCCAGGGCGCCCTTCCGGCAGCCGGTGAGCACCTGCCACCGGCCACCGGCCGCCTGGGCCAGGGCGTCGAGGGTGAAGACCGGCCGGCCCTTCTCCCCGCCGGCCAGGTGGGCCTCGGCGATGGCCCGGCTGAGGCGGCCGTACCCCTCGGGGTCGCGGGCCAGCACCACCAGATGGGTGCCCCGGGGGTCGGGGACCCCGGTGCGGTCGGCCGCCGGGGCGAGGGTCAGCTCGGCCCCGAACACGGTGGGCAGGCCGCCGGCCCGGGCCGCCTCGGCGAAGCGGACCGCACCGTAGAAGCCGTTGTGGTCGGTGAGGGCGACGGCCGACAGCCCCAGCCGGACGGCCTCGGCCACCAGCTCCTCGGGGTGGCTCCCGCCGTCGAGGAAGGAGAAGTTGGAGTGGGCGTGCAGCTCGGCGTAGCTCACGGGTCGCCCCGGTCCCCGGGCTCACCCATAGGTGGCCTCGACCCACCATCGGCCCCGCTCGACCAGCAGCAGACGGGTGCCGTCGGCCGCCACCACCTGCATGCGGGCGCTACGGCGGTGGGCGCGTGACCACCAGCGGTCGTCCGACGGCCACGGCCCGGCCCAGGCCTCGACGGCCTGCCACGGCCCGCCCTCCACCGAGAGGCGGGCGGGGTCGGCGCTCAACAGTCCCCGCCCCGAGACGGCGACGGCGCCACCACCGGCGTCGGCGACCTCGGCCCGCCGGGGTCGGCCGTGCACCAGCACCGGTGCCGGCGGGGGGATCCGGCCCGGCCACGGGGCGCCGGGGTCCCCGGCCTCGACGGCCGCACCGCCCCAGGTGACCAGGCGGGTCCGTTCCCCGGGGGCCCGGCCGCCCTGGAGGTGGGCGGTGGCCACGGCACCGGGGCCCAGCAGGCGCTGCACCTCGTCCAGCGCCCGGGCCGCCCGGGCGTCGGCGTCGCTCATCCCTCCCCAGAACCCGGACTGGCGTACCGGCTCGGGCGTCCCCCGGCGGAGCGCCTCGACCCGTGGACCGCAGCCCGCCTGCCGCAGTCCGTCCAGCTCGCCGCTCCGGCCGCCGGCCACCCGGTGGCACGCCACGCCGTGGGCCCCGAAGCGGCCGAGCACGTGCCGTTCGGGCAGACCGGCGAAGTCCCCCAGGGTGCGGACACCCAGGCGGGCCAGCAGGTCGGCCAGGTCGTCGTCGCCGAGGACGGCCACGGGGAGCGGGGCGAGGAAGCCCGGGGTCCCACCGGCCGGGACGACGACCCCGGCCCCGGCGGCCAGCACGGCGGCGAACAGCCCGTCGGCCACGCCGACCCCGACGGTCGCCCCGGCCCCGTCGACCCCGGTGGCCGCCCGGTGCACCAGCCCGACCAGTGCCTGCTCGCCCCCGAAGTACCGGGCCGGGCCCCGGACGGGCAGCGAGCAGACGCCCGGGCGGACCACCGTGACCCACGGGCAGTAGGCCTCGACCGCCGCCACCACGCCGGTGAACGAGCGCAGGGCGTCGCCGTCCTCGTCCTCGTCGAGGAGGTCCGGGCAGCGCACCACCAGCAGCCGGTCCATCAGCGGTCGGCCCCGTCCACCCCGTCCACCGTGCCCGCGGGGGAGGGGAGCCACAGGTCGTGCCGCCGGGGACGGGTGGCCGAGCGGCGCCCGGTGGCCGTCACGGTGAGCCGCCGCCGGCGGAGGTGGCCCGTGCCCTGCCCGATCCCGTCCCAGCGGGCGCCGTCCACGGCGAGGTGGACGTCGGGGGGCTCCGGCCACCCCGCCCGCCCCGGCACCACCACCAGGACGGTGTGCCGGTCACGGGCCCGGGCCACCAGGCGGCGGGCCATGGCCGGGCGCGGGGGGAACGGCGGGCAGAGCAGCACGGCTTCGATGCCGTCGAACAGCGTGGCGGTGGCCTCGGCCCAGGCCGGCCCGGGGGAGTGGACGAGGGCGAAGCGTCCGAGGTCGATGCCGAGGTCGGCCAGGGCCACCGCCCCGAGGTCCGGGAGCCCGACGGCCGCGCACCACGACCCGCCGGCCGACGCCGCGGCCAGCAGGGCCACCGACAGGCTGATCCCACCGCCCGCCCCGCCCCGGGTGGCGACGACGATGGTGGCCCCCCGGCGGAGGCCGCCCTCGGGGAGCAGCGCGGCGAGCGCCGGGTCGACCGGGAGGAGGCGGGTCCGGCTCGCCGCGGTGGGCCGGACCCGCTCGGCCAGCAGGGCCAGGGACTCCCGCCCCCGCCCCGTTCCGGACCGCCCGCCGGGGATGGTGGCCGACGTGTCCGGGGGCACGGCGTCGTCGTCGGGTGTGGCGAACATATGTTCGCATACTAGCCATGCGACGTGGTGGATGCCCGGGGCCGCCGGGCCCGGCGGGATCCCCGTCGAACCTCCGGGACGTGCACCACTTCGCCGGCCGCGCTCGGTACGATGTGCGCACCAGAGGAAGGAGGTGGTCCAACTGAGCAACGAACGTTTCGGGACCCTGGAGGTGGCTGGCCGCTGAGGCGGCTCGCTGTACCACCTGGCGAATCCCAGCCAGACACCCACCGGGCCACCTAGCCGGACCTCGGTCCCATCCGGCGCCGCACGGGGAACCCGGTGCATCCAACACAGCATGTCGCCGGAGGGCGCCCCACGGGGCGCCCTCCGGTCGTTCACGGGGGATCCCCCGGCCCGTCCGTGCCCGGGGCCCCGCCGACCTCTAGGGTGGCGCGCCGTGGACCGCAGCCTGTCAGCCGGACTGGCGATCTTCCGGTGGTTGGCCTGGGCGTGGATGGCCACCGTGCTCGTCTTCGACCGCCACGCCCTGGCCCGTCCGTGGCTGGCCTACGGCCTGGTGGCCCTGGCCCTCGTCGTGACCGTCGGGGACCAGGTCCTCCTGGTGCGCCGACCCGGGGCGTTGTTGCGTCCCCCGGCGGTCGTCGGTGAACTGGCGTGCGGGGTCGCCCTGTTCCTCGGGGGTGGGCTGGCCTTCGGCCACGGGGCGGCGTTCGCCACCTCGCAGTCCCTGGGGGTGGCCTGGCCCCTGGCCGGCGTGCTGGCCGCCGGCGTGGCCGCCGGGCCCCTGGCCGGGGCGACGGCCGGAGTGGTCGTGGGCCTGGCCCGCACCGGGGGGGCCGCGCTCAACCGGGTCCCCGCCTCCCAGCTCCTGGGCGGTGGCCATCTCGTGGGCGCACTGACGCCGGTGGTGCTGTTCGCCATGGCCGGCGGGGCGGTCGGTGCCCTGGCCACCCTGGTGCGCCGGGCCGAGTCCGACGTGGCGGCGGCCCGGGCCCGCGAGGAGGTGGCCCGCACCCTGCACGACGGTGTGCTGCAGACCCTCGCCGTGGTCGAGCGCCGGTCGGACGACCCGGCCCTGGCCGCCATGGCCCGCGACCAGCAGCGGGAGCTCCGGGCCTACCTGGCCGGCCCGACCGCCGGGGTCGCCGCGCCGGGGGGCGTCCCCTCCGATCTCGCGGCGGCGCTGCGGGAGTCGGCGGCCACGTTCGAGCGACGGTTCGGTGGCCGGGTCGACCTGGTGGTGGCCGGCGACCTCCCGGCCGTGCCGGTCGAGGTGGCCTCGGCCCTGGCCGGCGCGGTGGGGGAGGCGCTCACCAACGCCGGCAAGCACGGACGGGCCGACCGGGTGACCGTCTACGTGGAGCCCGACCAGTCCCCGCCGCCCGGGGGCTCCCGGCCGACGCTGCTGTTCTGCTCGGTGAAGGACGACGGGGCGGGGTTCGACCCCGGTGCGGTGGCCGAGGGGATCGGACTGTCCCGCTCCGTCCGGGGCCGGATCGCCGAGGTCGGGGGCCGGGTGGAGCTGGTGGCCCGGCCCGGCGCCGGTGCGGAGGTCAGACTGTGGGTGTGACCACCGTCATCCTGGCCGACGACCACCCCATCTGGCGGACCGGGGTCCGGTCCGACCTGGGCGACGGGTTCGAGGTCGTGGGTGAGGCGGCCACGGCGCCCGAGGCCGTGGCCCTGGTCCGCGAGCTCGGGCCCGACCTCGTGGTGTGCGATCTCCACATGCCCGGCGGCGGCGGCCTGGCCGTCGTGCGGGCCTGTGCCGCGTCCACCCGGATCGTCATGCTCACGGTGTCGGAAGCCGAACGGGACCTCCTCGACGCCGTGGCCGCCGGGGCGGTGGGCTACCTGGTCAAGTCGACGCCGCCCGACGAGCTCCGGACCGCGTTGGGGCGGGCCGCGGCGGGTGAGCCCGTGTTCTCCCCGTCGCTGGCCGCCCTGGTGCTCGGGGAGTTCCGGGCCCTGTCCCGGCGGGCCGGCGACGGGACGTCGGCCCTCACCGAGCGCGAGCGCGAGGTGCTCCAGCTGGTGGCCCGGGGCCACACCTACAAGGAGATCGGGGCCGAGCTGTTCATCGCCGAGAAGACGGTGGAGAACCACGTGCGCAACATCCTGGGCAAGCTCCACCTGAGCCGGCGCCACGAGCTCGTCCGCTACGCCGTCGACCACGGGATCGAGTGAGCCGGGCGGACCGGCCGAGTGCCCGGTCCGCCAACCGCACGATGTCGCCCGACGGCACCTCGGAGGCACTCCTCGGACCCACCTCTGCCACCGGCTGGCCCTCGCTGGGCCGTTCTCGTGACCATCGACCCTTCCCTCAGGCCGGCCTGGAGATCCACGCTGTACCCATGGATTCGATCGGCCAGTGGTGTCAGCGGTATTCGCGATGGATGTACCGCTCCGGTCGGCCGAATTGGCTGGCGAGACCGCAGAACCGTCTTTCGAGTGTTGTCTTCGGCGCCGGTCTCATGCCTCGACGGGCTGCCAGCCTGGAGGTCATCGGCAGGCGCAGCGGTAAGCCGATAACCCTCCCGGTGGCGATCGCAGATTTGGAGGGGGTCGAGTACCTGGTGTCCATGCTGGGTGACGGCGCAAACTGGGTCAAGAACGTTCGCGCCGCCGGTGGCGTCGCAATCCTGCGTCGTGGGCGCGCGGAACCCGTACGACTTCACGAAGTAGCGATCGAGGACCGCCCACCGATCATCCGACGTTATGCCGCAGTCGCCCCAGGCGGACGCCCGCACTTGCAGCTGTCTCGCAATGCATCGATCGAGCAGTGTGAAGCGCTCGCGCCTCGGACCCCGGTATTTCGGATACTCCGGCTGACTGCGAGCGGTCGAGGTAGTGACACGGATCCTACGTATCACGCCGGTTCGGACGGGTGATCCACCCCGTGGGCCAGGCCTCCGGGGGATCCTCCCCGGGTGTACGCCCGACCGGTCGCTACGTGGTCACGAACCGGGCCCGCTCGTCGCTCGGGACGATCTCCTTGCCCAGGGGGGCGATGGCCACGGCGGCCAGCTTGAAGTTGGCGATCCCGAAGGGGATGCCGATGATGGTGACGCAGAGGACCACCCCGGTCACCACGTGGGCGATGGCCAGCCACAGTCCGGCCAACAGAAACCACAGGACGTTGCCCACGGCCGACCCGGCTCCGGCGTCGGGTCGTCGGACCACGGTCCGTCCGAAGGGCCACACCACGAAGACGGCCAGGCGGAAGGCGGCGATGCCGAAGGGGATGGTGATGATCAGCACGCACATCACGAGGCCGGCCACCACGTAGCCCATGGCCAGCCACAGACCGGCCAGGACGAACCACAGGATGTTGCCGATGGTCCGGAGCACGGTCATCTAGGAAACCGTACCGGAGACCCCCTCCCACAGGCCCACCGGGGCCTGTCCCACCGGATAGTGCCCGGGCTGGCGCTCCTTGGACATGGCCTTCTCCATCCGCAGCTGCATCCCCGGGGTCAGCGTCCCGGCGGTGATCATCTCGAGGAACGTGGCCGTGGCGTTCCCCACGTCGAAGAAGTCGCGCTGCCAGCTCCACTGGTAGCCGCCGGCGTAGCGGAACCAGCTGCCGCCCAGCCCGGCGATCTCATAGTGGCTGCCGTCGGGCCGGGTGGAATCGGCGACCTGCCGCCACAGGCCGAGCACCTCGCCCTGGACGTCGTCGATCAGCACGCGTTGGTAGGGGTAGGTCCAGCCGCCGAGCCCCTCCATCTCCGTGCCCAGGGCGTAGCGTCGGATCTCCTCCTTCCCCACGGCCATGAACTCGTCGTGCGGACCGACGTTCCACCCGTAGGTGGCGTCGTCCGTGTAGAGCTCGGCCATGGGCTCCCAGTCGAGCGCCTCCTCGCAGCGGCGGTTGATGTCCAACCACCGCCGCACCATCTCCTCCA